>PVBE011951693.1_pt1 | contig 33969 bp, 26 predicted proteins | sample 1631181 | NCBI WGS metagenome assembly PVBE01 (sample SAMN08397723, study PRJNA350692) | Marine metagenome, whole genome shotgun sequencing project. | isolation source: water | place: Pacific Ocean | collected 2012-04
CACCGCCGGGACCGGCTACTTCTACACTACGACGAAGAACCGCCGCACCGCGACGGGGAAGCTCGAGCTGATGAAGTACGATCCCAAGGTCCGCAAGCACGTCCTCTTCAAGGAGACGAAGCTCAAGTAGCTCCCATGTTCTGTGGTTTCGGGCACTTACAGGACCGCACATGCGGCTGTGCGGGTCATCTGAGGCCATTTACGGCCTGAAACCCGCACAACCCGCACAACCTCGGCGGCCTGGCACGGGCGGGAGGGCAGCGTGGCGATCACCCCAGCGTCCACGGACGACCGGAAGGTCGACGTCCTCGTACTGGAAGCCGTCTGGTCCCTTGAGCTCTCCGACTCAAAATCTGTCCGACCGTTCTTCGACGGGTGGGCGGCCGTCGAAGGTCGGACGGTTGCCCAGCGCGTCTATCACGACCAGCGAGACTTGGTGTTCTGGTTGGAGCAGTCGCGCTCTGCGCTCGCGGACGGCGGCGTCTGCTATGTCGGCGGGCACGGGTGGGGAGGCCGCCTCGCAGGGCGCGAGGAGGCCCGCGGCATCAACATCCGGCAGGCGCTCGCCAAGGTTTTCCCCAGGGGGCGGCGGAGGAAGGGGCCGCGGGTTGGCCTGATGCTGGGCTCCTGCGGCGTCGGCGCGTCGGATCGACGCCGGGCCTACCTGGAGGCGACGGGGAATGGGCTCGACTGGGTCGCCGGCTACTCCGGTGTGATCCCGTCGAGGAGGCAACATGATGAAGCTGGAATACCGCACCGCGACCCTCAGCCTGTGCAGCGACCTCACCAGCCCTTCGGCGACTTCGATGCCGATTGCGACCCTTCTGATCGGAGAGTATGGCGAGCTACGGATGGCCACCGCGGCGATGTGCTCGGTGCGTATCCCCGGCGCCGATCCCGTGACGAGAGAGATTGCCGAGAACCTGCCTCGTGTCCTTGAGCACATCGTGTTGGAGTTGGCCCGGACAACACCGACGGCGACGGTCGACGAACTGATCGAGCACGTTCATGGGGCTCTCAGAAACACGCTGCACGTGAGCGACGTTGAGGGGCGCAGTTTCCTGGTCGTCGAGGACGTAGACGAAGCCGTCACGGCTGCGACGACCACTGTGCTCCAGGCGTTGAGGGAAGCACTCGTCGAGCACTTGGGCGAGCGTGTCGCGCCGCGGACGCCCAGGCTCCCACGTCTGTACATGTTTCAAATTGACCCGACGCCCGTGTTCGAGGAATCAGCCCTACACGCCTGACGCGCGAGCCGGATGGAACTGGGCGGCGACGCACAGGGCCGGTCGAAAAGTGTGCCACTATGTGTGCCACCATCGACGCGGTTTCCGGCCCAAAACGAGCTATACGAGCACCCTCGCCCGACTGCTCTCGAGTGACCCGACCGTCATCTCCGCGTCGACCCGAGGTGCGTCATGCTCATAGTTTTCGCGGTCCTCGCGGTTTTGTGGGTCGCGCTGCAGTTCAAGACGAGCCGGCCGGACGGGAAGCTGCTTCCGACGCATCCATATCGGCGGATGATGTTCCACCTGATGCCGTCGCGGGCGGAGTCGCTGGTCTACTACGACCTCGACGTCGACGCGGATCCGCTGCTCGAATTCGTCGAAGGGATGCGGCCGCATTACCGCGTCAATGTGACCCACTGCGTGGTTGCGGCGTGGGGGATGACGCTTTCGAAGGTGTCGAAGATGAACCGCTTCACGGCGGGGCGGCGCCTGTATCAGCGCAACGAGCGGGCGATCTCGTTCTCGATGAAGCGGAAGAAGCTCGATGAGAGCGCGGCGCTCGCGGTGGTGAAGATGGTGGTGCGCGACGAGGACAGCTTCGAGTCGTTCGCGCGGCGGGTGGAGGAGCGCATCGGGCACGAGCGGTCAGGGGCGAAGACGACGGTGGACAAGGAGCTGTCTCTCTTCCTGAGGTTGCCGCGCGCGGTGCTGAACGTGGCCATCCCGCTGCTGCGGTGGGCGGACTACCACGGGCTCTTGCCGAAGGCGTTCATCGGCCCGGATCCGATGTATGCGAGCGCCTTCATCGCGAACCTCGGCAGCCTGCGGATGCGGGCCGGATTCCACCACCTCTTCGAGTGGGGCAATTGTCCGGTATTTGCCATGTGCGGCCAGATCGAGGAGCGCGTGGTGGCCGAAGAGGGGGCGCCGGTCATTCGCCGGGTGCTCCCGCTGCGCTTCACTTACGACGAGCGCATCGACGACGGGCTCAACGCCGCGAAGGGCATCGCACTGCTGAAAGCCATCCTGGAGTCGCCGGCGGATTACTTTGGCGCGCCCGGCACGCCTGAGGCCGAGGCCCCGAAGCTCAGGCTGGACGCCTGACCCGCTGTTCGGCAGGCAGCTCGACCTCGTCCATCAAGGCGTCGAGGTCGCGCACCACCACGCGGCGGCGCACGAAGCGGGCGACGCCCTCCTCACTCAACACGCCGATGGCGCGGGTCACGGTCTCGGGGCGCACGGCGAGCAACTCGGCGATCTGCGAGCGCGAGAGCGGCAGGTCGATGATCAGCACACCGTCCTCGTCCACGTCTCCGAACGCGCCGCGCAGCGACAACAGCATCTGGGCGAGGCGCGCACGCACGGGCAGACGCAGGCGGTCCACCAAGCTCGCCTCGAGGGCGTCCATCGTGTTCGCGAGATCGACGGAGACGGCGGCCCATGCGTCTACGTTGCGCGCCATGGTGTCGCGGAACACGCGGGCCTCGCCCACGACCTGAACAACCTGCTGATGGTGATCCGCGCTCACGCGGAGTTCGCGCTCGCCGCGCCGAAGTGCCCTCCGGAGGTCGGCGTCGAGCTCGACGAGCTGTTGAGCGCCGTCGTCGAGGCCAGCGGGCTCACCTCGCAGCTGCTGGCCTTCGGGCGCGAGCAACCTCACACCCCTGAGCCCGTCCAGGTCGGCACGGCTGTGACGGACGTTCTACGCCTCTTGCGGCGCGCGCTCCCGGAGACGCTGCACGTCGAGCTGTCGACCATCGAGGACGGGTGCGCCGCGGTCGACGTCGGCCAGCTGCAGCAGGTCGTCTCGAATCTATGTCTGAACGCGCGCGACGCGGTGGGCGGCGAAGGGCGAGTCGAGATCGTCGTGGACCGCGCCGCCGTCCGGAGCCGGCAGTGGATGCGAATCGACGTCTCGAACGACGGCCCGGGGATGAGCGCCCATACGCAGTCCCGAATCTTCGAGCCGTTCTTCACGACCAAGCCGCCCGAGAAGGGCTCGGGACTCGGGCTGACCGTCGTGAAGTCGATCGTCGACCAGCACGGCGGCTTCGTAGAGATCGAGAGCGAGCCTGGGTCGGGCTGCGTGTTCCGAATCTACCTGCCGGAGGTGGCGCTGGAGACGACCGACGGCGTCCCCGACGCGAACGACGGGCCTTACGTGGTCGTGGCCGACGACGACGAGCGCGTCCGCTCCCTCATGGCGCGGATCCTTCGTGCGGCCGGCCTCAACGTTGCGGAGGCGGGCGACGGCCAGCAGGCGCTCGACATCCTGACGCGCGATGAGTTCGAGGTGAAAGGGGCCGTGGTCGACGCGGTCATGCCCGGGATGAGCGGCCCGGAGACCTGCGCGGCCATACAGGCCATGCGTCCCGGTCTGCCGGTCCTCGTCACCAGCGGACACGGCCGCACCGGCGAGCTCGGCGAATTCCTCAGACGGACGGGCACGCCGTTCCTGCGCAAACCGTTTGCTCGCGAAGAGCTGGTGATGGCCGTCGCGCGGGCGATGGCCGGCGTCCAGCAGGGATAGAGCTCAGACCTCTTCCTGGGCCTCGAGCCAGCGTTCGGCGTCGATGGCCGCCGCGCAGCCCATGCCTGCGGCCGTGACGGCCTGGCGGTAGTTCGGGTCGGCCACATCGCCGGCCGCGAAGACGCCCTCGACGTTGGTGTGGGTGCTCGGAGACTTCACCTCGAGGTAGCCAACGTCGTTCATCTGCAGCTGCCCGCGGAAGATGTCGGTGTTGGGCTTGTGACCGATCGCGCTGAAGTAGCCGGTGACCGGGAGCAACCGGGCGTCCCCCGTCTTGGCGTGTTTCAGCGTGACGCCCGTGACGGAGTCCGTGCCGTGAACCTCGGTGATGTGCGTGTCCCAGACGAACTCGATCTTCTCGTTCTTGAACGCCCGCTCCTGCATGACCTTCGAGGCGCGCAGCGTGTCGCGCCGGTGGACCACGTAGACCTTCGAGGCGAAGCGCGTGAGGAAGGTCGCCTCCTCAATCGCGGTGTCGCCGCCGCCGACGACGACGATCTCCCGGTCGCGGAAGAAGAAGCCGTCGCAGGTGGCGCACGCGCTCACGCCGCGCCCGAGCAGCTCCTGCTCACCCGGAATACCGAGATATCTCGCGGTGGCGCCGGTGCTCACGATCACCGCGTCGGCGGTGAACTCATCGCCGCCGTCCGTCCACAACCGAAACGGGCGCGCGGAGAAGTCGACCTTCTCGATGATGTCGTAGGCGACAGTGAGCCCGAAGCGCTCCGCCTGCTTCTGGAAGAGCTCCATCATCTCGGGGCCCATCACGCCATCAGGGAAGCCGGGGTAGTTCTCGACCTCGGTCGTGGTCGTGAGCTGGCCACCCGGCTGGAGACCGGCGGCCATGTGGGGCTCGAGGCCCGCGCGCGCGGCGTAGAGGCCGGCGGTGTATCCGGCGGGGCCGGAGCCGATGATGAAGATGCGGTGGTGGGTCGACATGGAGGGCCTCGCAGATCGGTCGACGGGCCACGAGCCCGAGCGGCGTTGAGCGGGCCACACAGTGGTCACCGGCGGCCGACGCGTCAAGGCCCGGCGATGCTCAGGGCTTGGTGACCAGGTTCGCCTTGAGCCTGGCGAGGGTCGAACGGCCGACGTAGCGGGCGGCGGCGAGGTCGGCGACCGTCGTGAACGGGCGACCCGTGACGATGGCCTTGGCGGCGCGCGCGTTCAGCTTGAGCCCGTGGTCGAGCTCGCTGAGGGAGGCCGCGTTGACGAGGTCGAGCAGGGCATAGGCCTCGGTCACCGAGAATGGAACGCGGTCGTAGACGCCGAGCAGATCGTCGCCTGCGGGGACGTAGCCAGCCTTGCCGGCGAAGGCGAGCAGGCGGAGGAGCGTGCCCTCGCCGACCCACTTGATCGCGTCGACGCTCTCGATGCTGGTGAACAGGGTGTCGTCCCAGGTGCCGAGCACGCCGTCCGGGCCGTTGCGGTGGTGCATCAGCGTGCGAGCGGAGCGCGCGTTCAGCTTCGCGTCGATGTCGAGGCGGCTGTAGTCGGTCTCCGGGTCGTTGAGGAGGCGGATGACGCCCACCCCGTCCGGGGTCCCGGTGAGAACGAGCGCCTGCGCGCTCGCGTCGACACCCTCGTAGGCGTCGTTGACGTCGGCGCAGCCGAAGGCGAGCGCGGACAGGGCGATGATCGTGGTCGTGCGGAGCGTGTCCATCACGATTCCTCTCTGCTCCGCTCAAGGGCGGAGATATCTCGGCTGTCCTGGAAGCGGACCAGCCGGTGAACAATTCAGACAGGGCGGGGCGCAACCGGCGCGGGAATCCGCGTCACGTTTTTCGTCTGCGAGTACGTCGGCAGACGGGGTAGCTCCGTCGGTCATTGCGACCGACTCATTTTGCGCGCCTGAGTCAGGCACCGCGGATTCTACTCAGGGCGCCGAGTCTGGCAACTCTTTTTTTCAGGATTCGTACACCGACCTCGCGTCGACGGTGACCCGGGCGATTCCGGGACCCGCTGACCGCCTCCGTTCCCACGAGTAGCTGGAGGTGGCCCATGCGTTCTTCGTTCGTTTGCACCGTGTTCTCCCTGTCGTTGCTCGCCTGCGAGTACGGCGCGCCGGCGGCCGAGCTGCCACCGCTCGAGGCGCCCCCGGCGAGCGCCCCCGACGACGCACGCAGCGGTTTCGACAAGGAGCCGCCCATCGGCCACGTCTTCGTGGAGCCGGTCGAGATCCACGTGCCGACCGCAGTCGAGGCGCCGCAGATGACCGAGAGCCCCACGCGGGTGCCGCAGCGAACCGAGACCGAGACGGACCCGGGGACGGAGCCGGAGAAAGAGCCCGCGCCGCTCCCGGCGTGCCCCGGCTCCATCAGCGCGTGCGAGCACCCCGCCGCGGGTATCGACGCCGGATCCCTGCATACCTGTGCGCTCCTCGAAGACGGACGCGCCCGCTGTTGGGGAAGCGACCAGGCGGGTGAGAGCGCCGCGCCGGACGCCCGCTTCATTCACCTCACGGGCGGCACCAACTTCAGCTGCGGCTTGCAAGACGACGGTGAGATCGGCTGCTGGGGCGACGCCCCGGAAGCGCCGCCAGGTCGCTACGCGAACATCGACGCCGGGTGGACCCACGCATGCGGCGTCCGTCGCCTCGGCGGCTCCGTGACCTGTTGGGGAGTGAACGACCGCGGGCAGGCGACGCCCCCCGCGGGCGCCTATGTTTCGGTCAGCGCCGGTGGACGGCACACCTGCGCGCTGGACGTCGCGGGACGCATCGCGTGCTGGGGCAACGACGGCTACGGTCAGGCGACCCCGCCCCAGGGCGCGTTCATCCACCTCAGCGCCGGCTTCGAGCACAGCTGCGCTGTCGGCGCCGACGGCGCGGTCGCCTGTTGGGGCTTCCACCTCTCGCGAAGGCTCGACGTGCCGGAGGGACGCTTCGTGCGCGTCAGCACCGGCGTCAACCACGCATGTGCGCTGGGCGAGGACGGCGAGATCGCCTGCTGGGGTGCCAACCGCCGCGGGAAGTCGACGCCCCCTCCCGGGCCGTTCGTGGACGTGACAGTGGGCGACGACCACTCGTGCGGCGTGCGCGCCCACGGCGAGGTCGATTGCTGGGGACACAGCCCCGCCGCCCAGACGGTCGCACCCGCGGAGCCCTACGTCGGCGTCGCCTCCGGCTCGCAGCACGCTTGCGCGCTCGATCTCGGAGGTCGGCTGCGCTGCTGGGGCATCGGCATCGAGGGGCAGACCGAGCCGCCGGCCGGCCGCTTCAAGCAGGTGGTCGCCGGATGGCAACACGGGTGCGCGCTCGACCTGGAAGGACACGCCCACTGCTGGGGCGACAACGACCGCGGCCAATCCGAGGCGGCCGAGGGCGTCTTTGACCAGCTGGTCGCCGGCACGAGCTACAGCTGCGGGCTTCTGCCCGCGGGCGCGATCACCTGCTGGGGCGCGGTCTCGGCCCCGCCCGGCGTGTACGTCGCCGTCTCCGGGGGCGACCACCACGCCTGCGCGCTCGACGCCGCCGGCGGGCTGACCTGCTGGGGTGACTCGGAGCCTGCGCCGGCCGGCCGCTACCTCGACGTCGCCGCGGGCGGCGAGCACACCTGCGTGATCGAAGAAGGCGGAGAGGTCTCTTGCTGGGGCGCCGACGACTCGGGGCAGGCCACGCCTCCGCCGGGCGAATTCGTGAAGCTGCAGGCGGCCACCTGGCACACCTGCGGGCTGCGTGCCGATGGGCACATCGACTGCTGGGGCGCGTTCACGACCGGTGAGTTCGCTCCGCCGCGCGGGCAGTTCGTCGACTTCGCGACCGGGCTCGGCGAGAGCTGCGGCGTGCGCAACGACGGCGCCGTCGTGTGCTGGGGCGAGCGGCGCCTGCTGCTCCCTACCGTCGAGCTCGACTGAACCTCGCCTCGAGCGCGTCGAGGAACTCAGGGTCCTCGATCGGCGCCTTCTCCTCCGGATCCGCGACCAGGTCGAACGCGAAGCGGCGCGGCGTCTCGTAACGTTCGCAGACCAGCTTGTGGCGACAATCGGCCCAGCCCTCCACGAATTGCCCCGCCAGCTCACGCGGCGTCGGACAGCCCATGCGCGCGCTCAAGAAGGGGAAGACGCGGTCGGGCTCGACCACCGGCGGTCGCGGCCGCTCGCCCATCGCGAGCCCATAGAGCATCTCGTGGAGGTCGGTGCCTTGCAGCCGGACGTCGTGCCGAGCGGCCGTGGCCTTGGGGTGCACCACCAGCAGGGGAATGCGCAGGACCTCTTCGTGCAGATGCGCGTGATGGGCAGTCGACGCGTGGCCGACGAAGCCGTGGTCGAAGAGCTCCTCTCCGTGGTCCGAGCTGAGCACCAGGCAGGTGTCGGGTGGGAGCGCGTCGAGGATGCCTTCGAGCCAATCGCTCATCTGGCGAACGCCCGCGGCATACAAGCGGCGGGTGGTCTCGACCTCGTCCGCGGTGACCCCCGAGAGGTCATGCTCCTCGCGGGCGACCACGAACTCCTGGCACACCGAGTCGCGCAGACGCGGTGAGACGTCGCCCACGTCGAAGAGCGCGCGGTACCGCTCCGCCGGCCAATAGGGCAGGTGCACATACTTGTAGTGGAACCACAGGAAGAAGGGCTGCGCGGTGCTCCCGAGCGCATCGAGCAGCGTGGAGTCGTCCGGACCGCGAGGCGGACGCGGCCCCTCGAACTGCTCGTAGCCAAGGCCGCTGTAGTTGTCGAGGCGGTTGAGGTAGCAGAGGTTCGGCGTCTCGATGCCCCGCTCCTGCAGGCGCTCGACGAGGCCCGGACCGGCGCGCGGTGACGACCATTCGTAGTGCACCCCGTGGGCGCGCGGAGGTTGGCCGGTGAACACGGAGACGAGGGCGGGCGAGGTCCACGGGCCATTGGCGTAGACGTTGTCGAAGCGGACGGTGCGGTCCTTCACGCGCTCGAGCGCAGGCACGAGCGGGACGCCGGCGTAGCTGCCGGTGAAGTCGGCGCGCCAGGCATCGATCGTCACGAAGACGAGGTTCATTCGGGGACTCCGAGGTGTTTCAGCGCGTGCTCGTATCCGGCGCGCGTGCCGACGTCGTAGAGCGTACCGGGCAGCTCGGCGCCGAACAGCCCACCCGCTTCGGCCGCCGCGCTGAGGTGGGCGAGCAGGTCGCGGTCGTCGGCCGTCGGCAGCGCGGTCGGGCGGATCTCAGCGAAGACCGTGTGCAGCGCGCCGGCGGTCGGGACGCTGGCCCCACCGACCTCCAACACACGGTGGTGCCCCGCGTGGGCGCGTGTCCGGACCCGCACCGTCGCGCCGCGCGGTGTCTCGTCGCCGCGAATCAGGGCGTAGATCCAACCGCCGGTCTGGCGCCACGCGGTGACGAGCGTCGCGAGCCCGATCGCGTCCGGCCGAAGGGTGTAGTCGGGGTAGAGGATCGCCACCGGCCCGCCCCCGAGCGCGTCGCGGCCGCGAACCACGGCGTCGAGCACGCCGACCGGTTCGGGCTGCGCGACGAGCCGCACGCCACGGGCTTCGAGGTGGGCGACGAGGTCCGTCTTTCGCGGGTGCACGACGACCACGACGTCCTCGATGCCTGCGTTCTCGGCCTCGGCGAGCGCGATGTCGACGAGGCGCGCCCCGGCGACCTCGAGCATCTCCTTCGAGCGCGCGTCGCTGTACGGACGCAGCCGCGTGCCGAGACCGGCGGCGGGGATCACCAGGCCGAGGTCAGACAAGGCGGACCTGCTGCGGGCCGGGCGCGAGCGCGAGCGTCCGGTCGGGGAGCGCGACCTCTCCGCCGGGGGAGTCGATGTCGAGCACCCCGTCGCGAAGCTCCAGGTGGACGGGGCCGCCCCAGCTGGGCGCAGGCCCGAATTGGAGATGCGCGTCGAGCCAGTCAGGTGGGACGCCGGCGAGCACGCGCACGCGCCCATCCGGTCGGCCGTCCGGACCGCGGATCTCATGGACGAGGGCGCCGCGCAGGAGTTGCAGGACCACCCCCGGGCCCCCCACGCACGGCTCGGCCTGTGCGAGCCTCCGGGCGGGCACGCGCGCCTCGGCCCAGGCGGGTGGCTCGAGCGCGGGCGAGACCTCGCGGAAGGTGAGCGTCTCCGGATCCATCGCCCGGTCACGGAGGGCGCACAGCCCGCTCCAGAACTCGGCGCGGCGGCCGACCTCGAGCAGGTGGAGCAGGTAGCCGGCGGCGTAGTGGGCGTCGATGCAGGGCACCGGGCCCCATCCGTCGAAGCGGGGCAGGCCGCAGACGAGGCGGTCTTCGCGTTCGAGGGCCGCCGCGATGCGAGCCGCGCGGGGGTCGTCGGGGGCGAAGTAGCCGACGGGGAGCAGAATCCCGGCGGCCATGAGCTGGTAGTAGTCGCCGGGGTCGCCGGCCCCCGCGTGCAGGCCGGGGCGCTCACCGTCGAGCTCGGCGAAGGCGGCGTCGATGGCAGCCCGGTACTGCGTGGTGTCGCGGCCGAGGGCGGCGAGCCCGACGCAATTGACCGCGTCGCAGTAGACGGCCTGGGCGGGGTCGTCGACGTCGCCGCCGAAGCGGAAGGTGGGCAGCAGATCCGCAAACCGGTCGCCCGGCACGTGGCGCGCCCGTTCGGCGCAGGTCCAGTCGCCGCAGGCTTCGAGGAGCGCTTGCTCGGCCGCCGAGAGCGTCTGCCCCGACAGCCGCAGCATCCACTCGGTCTGCCAGGGGGTCAGGCCATTTCGCAGGTCGCGCAGATAGTGGCGTTTGTCGAGGTGGGCCGCGTTCAGACAGGTGGCGCGAAGGGCGTGCGCGCCCGCGTCTGCGAGGCCCCAGAAAGCGAGGCCGCGCAGCAGGTAATCCTCTTCGAGCCCGAAGACGTCGCCGTGGTAGACCGACGGCCACGCGCCGTAGGAGACGCGGTCGCCGTCGAAGAAGACGCGGCTCTCACTCACCAGCGCGCGCGCGAGATCCCCCCAGCCGTCCGGCAGCTGCGCGGGGGCGGGGACCAGCACCGGGCGGTCTTCCTGGACGAGGTGCACCGGGCCTTCGCCCTCGAGCCTCCACTCGTGCGGACCGCGGCTCAGCGCTCGATCCGGCGCTTCGAGCGCGGGCGTTCCGTCGGGCCAGCGCAGCACGCCGTCGCGCCAATCGAGGTCGAGCGGGCGCGGCCACGCCCCGTCAGCGAGCGCCAGGCCGATCGCGCTCTCGCCGACGGTCACGTGCAGGCACAGCGCGTGACTTCGTGCGCCGGGGGGTCGCAGCTCGTAGCGACCGTCGGGCGCGCGTCCCACGCCGCCGAAAAGTCCTTTGGCGTGGCGGGGTTGGCACTTTCTGCGCAACACCGGCTCCGAATCTCCGAAGGGTTCTTCACACGCACCGGGCGATTCCCGGCTTCGCGGAGGTGCCTCGGAATGGAACTCGATCGTCAACAGCGACAACGGGCACGGGTGCGGCGTGTCGATGCGGGTCGCACCGTCCACCGGTGTCACGAGCCGGACCACGCCGCCCGAGAGGCCGAGCTGCGAGGTGTCCGACCAGCCGTCCGGCGCCGCCTCGCGCCACCAGGCGACCAGGTGCTCGCCGTTGCCGCCCAGCTGAGCCGCCGTGAGCACCGCGTGCGTGGCATCCCGTGGAGCGAGCAGCTCCAGCGCGTGCACGTCGCTGAGGTCTACCGGCGGGGGCATCGCCGGCAGGTACCGCTCGTCACCCATCCACACCGCGAGCGGGACCGGCGCGCCGAAGTCGACGGCCAGCGCCTCGATCCGCAGCTGCCCCGGATAGCGCGCGGAACCGCATCCGGCCGCCTGCTCGACGCGGACGCCCGTGTACGCGCCCGGCGCGCCCTCGAGTTGCACCGTGTGCTCGGTGGGCTCAGCGTCGCGATCCCAGCGCAGGTGCACGTCCCGCACGGCGCGCGGCTCGCCCCAGCGGGCACCTGCGCGATGGGTCTGCGTCACATCGTCGGCCGAGCGGTAGGTGGCGTGCGAGAGTTCGCGATTCGGCCAGGTGCGCGCGCGCCACAGCGCCATCAGGTCGCAGCCGTGCCCACAGGTGTCGGCCCAGACCTCCGGGCGGCTGGTGCTGGTGCTAGTCACGACGCAGGCGTTCGGCGCGGATGCTGACGTTCGCGAACCAGCCACACGTCACCGCGGCGACCGCCAGGCAGCTCCACATCAGGGTCGTCTCGCGGGCGAAGCCGGCGCACATCCCGACCACGAGAGCGACGCAGAAGGGCACCCCGAGCAGCGCCGATTGCAGGTCGAGGCGGCGCTCCTGTCGGTCGGCGTCGTGCCCTGCGTGGAAGCGCCCCCAGAAGCCCGGAGGCCGCACGCGTTGGTAGAAGTTGCGCAGCACATCGGGCGACTCGGCCGGGGTCAGGAAGGTCACCAGCAGGATCGCCGACCAGCCCGTCAGAAAGAGGATCGAGAAGGCCTGCCAATACGGCGCCGACTTGAAGTCGAGGACGAACCAGACGACGTACGCCAGCGGGAAGGCCGCCACGAAGCCGACCACTTCACCCCAGATGTTCAGGCGCCACCAGGTCCAGCGCAGCAGGGTGAGCGGCAGCATGAACAGGCCGATGACCGTGTTGATGAACTTCAGCCACGCCGAGTCGATGCGGCCGATCAGCACGAAGGCCCACAGGAAGGCGACGCCGGCGACTGCGACGGTCGCGAGGCGGGCGAACCACACCAGCTCGCGTTCGGTTGCCTTGGGCCGCACGTGGCGCCGGTACAGGTCGTTGAGGAGCAGGGCGACGATGAAGTTCAGGTACGTATCGATGGTCGACATGTAGCCGGCCACCACGCCCACCAAGATGAGGCCGAGGAAGCCCGGCCCGGCGTGAGCGCGGACCATCTCGGCCCAGACCTGCGTGCCGTCCGCGTTCGCCGGGAAGAGGGCGACCGCGACCAGGCCGATGACGACGAGGGGGGCGAGGCGCACGACGAGCGTGAGCACCGCGTTGAGCATCTGCCCGAGCGCCGCGTCGAGCTCCGACCTCGCCGCCAGGCCGCGCTGGACCGCCACCGACTGGGTCCCGGCTACGCTGAACAAACCGAAGAGCGCCAGCGCCACCAGCGATCCGGGGTCGACCGAGAAGTCGCCGTATACAGGCGCGGTCGATGGCGGATGCGGAAGCAGGAACGCCGCGCCGCGCTGGTCGGTCACCACGTCGAGCACGTGGTCGAAGCCGCCGGCGAAGTCGAGCAGCACCAGCATCAGCGCGACGCGAGCGACCATCATCAGCAGGAATTGCGGGACGTCGCTGTAGGCCACGCCGAGCAGGCCCGAGAGCGTCGAGTAGAGCACCGAGGTGCCGACGAAGAGGGCGAGCACCGCCTCGACGGGCCACCCGAAGAAGGGCTGCAGGATCTGGGCGACGCCGCGCAGCACATAGGCCAGCACGACGGCGCTCGAGACGAAGGCGGTCCACACCGCGAAGAAGCCGCGGAACACGCCGGCCGCCTTCCCGCTGTAGCGCACCTCGTAGATCTCGCCCGGACTCGACAGCTTGAGGCGCCGCCAATAGCGGGCCCACAGCACCGCGAGCGGCAGCGCCAGCACCGCTCCGATCCACCAGAAGTGGTAGAGCGCCATGAAGGAGCCGACGAAGATCGCGTACACCCAGAACGCGTCTGCGCCCGCCGAGCTCGCTACGTCGCTGAAGCCGATGACCCACCAGGGCAACTTGCGCCCGGCCACCACGTAGTCGTCGGCGCTCGCGCTCGCCCGCCGCGCGAAGTAGAGGCCGACGCCGACGACGCCCGCCATGTAGATGCCGACGACGACCCAGTCGAGGGTGTGCATCGTCCTTTATTGACGGGTGAGGAAGAAGGCGATGGCGGCGCCGACGAGGAGGAGCCCGACCCCCGCCGCAATCCACATCGCGTGGCCGGGGCCGTCCTCGGTGATGACCTCTGTGCCTGTCTGCGAGTCGTCGACCTCGTCCAGCGCGGCGCGGGCGTCGGCGGCCGATTGAAAGCGCGCCTCCGGGTCCTTCTCGAGCAGCCGCTCGATGAAGCGCTGCATACCAGGCGTCACCTCTGGGCGCGCCACGCGCAGCGGATTCGGCGTGCCCTGGACGTGGGCCTTGAGCATGTCGGCGAGCGACTCGCCCTTGAACGGGCGCTGGCCGGCGAGCAGCTCGTAGAGCGCGACGCCCAGCGCGTACAGATCGGTTCGCGGGTCGAGCACGCCGAGCATGATGGTCTCGGGCGCCATGTAGCGGGGGTTGCCGATGACCTGCCCGGTCATCGTGATCGCCGTGGGGTCGTCATCCTCGTCGCCCATGTGCTTGGCGAGCCCGAAGCCGGTCAGCCGCGCGTAGGGTTCGCCGTCCGGCCGGCGCCCCATCACGATCGCGTCCGGCGAGACGTCACGGTGCAGCACGTTGCCGCCATGCGCCGACTCGAGCGCGCGCAGCGTGTGGTCGGCGACCACCCGGACAGTCGCGGTGGGCAGCGGACCGTCGGTGCGAACCTTGTGCCCGAGCGATCCGCCATCCACCAGCTCGAGCGCCATGTACGGGGCGTTGCGCTCGGTGAAGCCAGAGTCGTAGAGCCGCACGAGATGATCGGACCGCAGCCGCCCCCACGTCTCGACCTCGCGTTGGAATCGCGCGTGGTCGGCCGGCTTGGTGATCGTGTTCTGCGGCAGCACGCGCAGCTCCACGACCCGGTCGAGCCGCGTCTGCCGAGCCTTGAAGGTGCGCCCCGCCCCGCCCCGCCGCTCCATCTCCTCGATCAGCTCGTACTTGCCTGCGACGACCGTCCCCGGCGCGAGCTTCGGCCCGTCGACCGTCGCGTCACCCAGCGCGTACAGCAGCGAGTCATCGTCCGGGCACCGCTCCTCGCTCCCGGGCGGATACATCCGCTCGCACACGGGGCAGATGAGCATGAGCTGGATGCCCTCCTAGTCGGCGGCGCAGGCTTCGAGGCCGACCACTTCGGCCGGCGCGCGAAGCGCCTCGAACTCGAACGGGAGCTGGAAGCCTCTGCACGTCTGCGGATCCGTGCAGACGTTGCCGTCGCACCCCTGCAGGATGAGCGGCTGCTGCAGACATTCGAGCCCGAGGAAGGCGATGGGCTGGCAGAGGTCGACGGCGCGCAGCCCGAGCCGTTCGAAGCGGGCTTCGAGGTTCGCCTCACCGATCCGGACCTCGCCGAAGCGGGACTCCTCGAGGTCGGCCAGGGTCGCCACCAGCACGAGCGTACCTCTCAGCAGCCCCGCCGCGGGCTCGAGCTCCGCCAGCATCCCAAAGGCGGTGAACGCGATGCTCACCGGCGCCGACCGGAACACCAACCGCCCGTTGCCAACCGCTCCGCACAGCGGCCGCAGCTGCCGTTGGCCCTGGACGGTGCGCACGTCGAAGTCGATCACTTCGGCCCGCGCGCAGATGCCCGCGTCGAGCTCGCCGAGCCACGCCAGCTCACCGTCGCCGTTGATCTCGGCGCTGCCGAAGCGGCCGTTCCACTCGCGGCCCTGCTCGATGCCGAAGTTCTCGGGGAAGCTCATGGCGAACAGGGTCGAGCCGCCCGCCGGCGCGAGGTCGGCCTGCAGCACCGTGTTCATGATCCCGGTGATCTCCGGATCGTTGAACAGCACCGGAGGCAGCCGCAGCTTCGACAGCAGGTAGCTGCCGCAGCCCGCCAGCTCACCGTCCACCGCGCAATAATCCGCGAGCCCGGCGATGCACGTGGTGCTCGCGCGGCCCTCGGCGAGGCCGTCACAGGTGGTGCGTTCGAGCGCGGAGCTGTTGACGAAGTCGGGCCCCGGGCACGCAGCCATCGCCGCCTCGTCACGCTGACACGCCCCGGCGACCTCGGGCATCGCCGGATCGCAGAGCGCGCCGCCCTCGATGACTGTGCGCGCGCAGCGGAAGCCGACGACCGGCGCCCGCGTCGAGTCGAAGAGCGGGTTGCGGTCGACCAGGCGCAGCCGGTCCGGGGTGCCGGTGTAGGCCTGCCCGCGCGTCGAGCGCTTGTTCGGGAAGGTGCCGTTATCGCAGGCGGGGCCGACCGGATCCGTCGTGTCCGTGAGGCCGTAGAAGCCGTCCCAATCGAAGACCCACTCGGTGACGTTGCCCGTCATGTTGAGCAGCCCCTCAGGGGTCGCGCCGTCGGCGTTCGCGTAGACCGGTGCAGGCCCGTCGAAGCGCGAGCATTCGGGCTCGTCGAAGTTGTAGGTGGCGAGGCAGGCCAGGCGCGTCTCGGCAGGCCGGTCCGCCGGACACACGGGCAATCCGCCCTCGCACACCCCCGGCTGCGCGCCGTCGTAGTCATCCGCGCGGCAGCACTGGGTGTCGAAGCAGAGCGCCACCTCCTCGTCGCCCCACGGGTACACCCGCCGCGGCCGATCGACACCCATCGCGGCCCGCTCCCACTCGTACTCGGTGGCCAGGCGCTTTCCGACCCAATTGCAGTAGTCGCGGGCCTGGCACCAGGACACGCCCGTGACGGGCAGGTCGAGGACGCGCTGGTCCCCTGCTTCGACCCGAAGCGGCGGAGCGCAGCGGTCCGGCACGCCGGGTCGGCGCTCGATCTCGCCTTCGAGCAGCCTGCTCGCCAGCGCCCAGGTGCGCCCCGTCGCCGGCAGGCAGCACCCCGACTCGACGCAGGCGGCGTAGGCGCGAACGGACACCTCCTCGCGGTCGAGCGCGAAGGCATACGTCAGGTCGATCATTCGCGGACACGGGCCGCCTTCGCAGGTGGCGTCGCTGTCTCCGTCGTCCGCGCTGACCCGCAGGGTGTCCTCACAGCCGGGCGCGTTCTCGTCCGGGCACAGCCCCTGCTGATGGGCGACCCCGGCCTGGTCGAAATCGGCCATGCAGGGGTCATCACCGTCCAAGGTGCCGTCGATGAGGCCGTCGTCGTCGTCGTCCACGCCGTTGTTGCACAGCTCGACGTCGTCCTCGCAGCCCTGCCCCAGCGGGCGCTGACCCTCGGGGCAATCCGCCGCCCGACATACGGGGCCATTCCCGCCACCGGTGCACGTCCAGCGTGTGGCGCCCTGCTGCACCTGGCGGCAGCGGTTCATGCAACCGCCGTAGGCGCGCTCGACGACGTCGGCGCAGTCGCCCCAGCAGGTGGCCTGCTCGATCTCGGTGGGCCGCTCCGGACAGTCGGCCGCGCACCCGCCGAGCGACGTCTCACGGTCGTCCTCGCAATTGACCCGACACCCGCCGTCCACGCACGGATGGGGCGCGCCGCAGCCCACGCGGCGCGGGTCGTCGTGGTCGCAATCATCACGTGCGGGCGGCGCCACGGCGTTGGCGCGGTCGCCGCATTCGACCACAACGCGCTGCTGGTCCGGCGTGCGCTGCGGGACCTCCTCGCCCTCTTCGTCGAAGGTCCCGTCGCAGTCGTTGTCGATCAAATCGCAGACCACCGCTGTGCCCGGATCCGGCAGCCAGGACTGGCAGCTCGGCCGACCGTCGATGCACACGAACGCGCCCACGGCGCAGACGCCTTGAAGCTCCGCTGCACCGCAGAGGTCGCATTGCTCGGGGTACTCCTCGTCTGTCTGACCGTCGCAGTCGTTGTCTTCGCCGTCGCAGACCTCTTGGACCTGCTCGCACCCTCCGTCGGAGCCGACATCGACCCCTTCGTCGGGGAGGGGGCCGTCCACCTCAACGTCGGGCGGCTGGGTGTCGGGTTCGGGCACGAATGTGTCGCGCGGCACCCAGACGTCGCGGACCGGGCCGTCCGGACGCGGGCGTGCGTCGGTCGCCGCGTCGGTGCTGCCTTTGTCGGGCGTGGAGTCGGGATCCTCGGCCACGAAGGCCTGCGGCTCCTCGAGGACCAGGGAGCACCCGCCGAGGAGCGCGCAAAAGCAGACTGCTGCGGCGGATCGCATGGCGCTATCCTTCGCGCGAACCTGGGACGGAGTCAACGCGCGTGGACGAGATGAAAGAGCGGGCCAGCGACTGGTTTCGCGACCTGCAGACCCGCATCTGCACGGCGCTCGAAGCGTTCGAGCCCGAGGTTCGCTTCCGTAGCGACGTCTGGACCCGGTCCGGCGGCGGCGGCGGCGACACCCGTGTGATCGAGGGCGGGGGGCTCTTCGAGAAGGGCGGCGTCAACACGAGCGAAGTGCACGGCGCGCTCCCCGAAGACTTCGCGAAGACCCTGCCCGGCGAAGGCACCGCGTTCTGGGCGGCGGGCGTGAGCCTGGTCATCCATCCACGAAATCCCTACGTGCCCACCGTTCACGCCAACTTCAGGATGATCCAGCAGGGGTCCGCCGCGTGGTTCGGAGGCGGGGCCGACCTCACGCCCTGTTACCCCTTCGAGGCGGACGCCGTGCACTTCCACCGGACGCTCAAGGCCGCCTGTGATCGCCACGACCCCGCGTTCCACCCGCGATTCAAGACGTGGTGCGACGACTACTTCTACATCCCGCACCGCAAGGAGCATCGCGGCGTCGGCGGCATCTTCTTCGACCGGTTGACGCCCGAGGAGACGGGGCGTGGAGCAGAGGCCAACTTCAAGTTCGTGCAGGACGCCGGCGACTCTTTCGTCGACGCTTACGTCCCGATCGTCGAGCGGCGGAAGGACACGCCGTACGGCGAACGCGAGCGGTCGTTCCAGGCCTGGCGGCGCGGCCGCTACGTCGAGTTCAACCTGATGTACGACCGCGGGACCCTCTTCGGCCTGCGCACGAGCGGCCGCATCGAGTCGATCCTGATGTCGCTCCCACCCATCGTGGAGTTCCGCTACGACCACCAGCCGGAGGGGCCTGAGGCGCGCATCTTCGAGTTCCTGGAGCCGCGCGACTGGGCGGCGATGAGCCTATAGCGAGGGCGTCGGGGCGGTCGTGAAGATCGCCTTGAGGTCGTCGTCGTTGAAGCGCAACCCGGCGCCGATGAACGTGTCGGTGAGCTCGTCGTTGAACACGTCGTCGATGCCGGCCGCGATGTAGAGGTGCTCGAAGAAGGTGTACATCGCCCACATCTTCAGGCGCGGGTTCACGTTGGCGTCGAATTGGAAGAGGTCCGCCGACAGCTCGAGGTCGTCGTCGAAGAAGTGCATGTCGAGGCCGAGGCCGCCGGTGTTCTCGATGATCCCGATGCGCCCGGTCACGAAGAAGAAGCGCTTGGCGAATTGCAGTGAGAGCCGGAAGCGGTCCTCGGTGATCGTCTCCTGCTCGCGCACGACCGGATCGTCGGCCGAGGCGCTGCTGGCGGTGACGGTCTCCCGGAAGCGGGTGCTGCCGCGCGGATCGTCGACCAGGCTGAGCAGGTAGTACTTGTCGGGCTTGGGCTGGAACCGAATGGTCAGGTAGTTCTTCACCGCCGTCTGGCCCAGGTAGTACTCGCTGCGCATCGCCACGATGGTCTGGAGGCGAGTGATCCGGCGCACGAATTGCGACGACTCCTCGACGAGCTCGGCCACGTTGTCGTGCAAGGCCTCATCGTTGACGAGCTTGCCGATGGTGCCCTTGCCGTCGTCGATCTTCGCAGCGATGGAGCGGGTGTGGTCGAGGGTGTCGTCGAGCTTGTCGAGGGCGCCCTGCAGCCGCGAGACCGCGCCCTTCACGCCCGCGAAGCCCTCCTTCACGTCGCCTTTGTGGTCGCCGATGATGTTGCGCACGTTGGCGGTGATGGCGCGCGCATCCGCCAGCACCTTGCGGGCGTCGGCGCGGAACTCCTGAGTGAACTTCTTCGCTTCGAGGGTCACCGCCACGGCGTTCGAGAAGGCATCGTCGACCTTGGGGGTGTTCTCCTTCACCGTGCGCTCGATCTCGGCGACGGTGGAGTTGATGTTGTCGAGGATGCGCTCGAGCTTCTTCTCGCCCTCCTCGCCTGCGACGACGTTCTTCACGCTCTCGGTGATCTCGTTGACGTTGGCGACGATGTCCTTCAACTCGTTGAGCAGGTCGGCCGGGGCGACGTCGTAGTCGACCGACTTGATCTCGTCGCCCTCGCCGAGCGCGTCGCCGGTGTAGCCCGGCGTCAGCTGCAGATAGAACTCGCCGAGCAGGCTGGCCTGGCGCTTGGCGATGCGGGCGTCGGACTTCAGCGGGATGTTGACCCGGATCCACACCCGCGCCTGGTCGCCATGCAGCTCGATCTTGTCGATCTGGCCGACGTTGATGCCCGCCACGACGACCCGCGACTTCTCGGCCATCCCGCTGACGTCTCGGAAGATCGCGTAGACGCGATACCCCGAGGCGTCGTCGTCGATGCCCTCGCTCACCTGCCCCATCATCCACATGAAGGAGACGAGCGCGCCGATGACGACGAGCCCAACCGAGAAGGGGGTGACGATCGCCTTCACTCGTACATCATCGCGGTGAGGAAGTAGTCGGCAATGAGGATCAGCACGCTCGAGACGACCACCGATTGCGTCGTGGCGAGTCCGACGCCGCGTGCGCCGCCACTTGCGTAGAAGCCTTTATAGCACCCGACCATCGTGAGGATGCCGCCGAAGCAGCAGGCCTTGATGAGCCCGCTGGTGATGTCGTCCGGGTCGACGAACCAGCGGATCTTCGCCATGAAGACGCCCTCGTCAATCTGCAGCAGCACGACGCCGACGAAGTAGCAGCCGCACATCCCGACCAGCGTGAAGAGGGCGCACAGCGCCGGGACCATGATGAGCCCGGCCAGGAAGCGCGGCACCACGAGGTATTGCACCGGGTTTACGGCCATCGTGTAGAGCGCGTCGATCTGCTCGGTCACGCGCATCGTGCCGAGCTCGGTCGCGATGCCGCTGCCCGCGCGCCCGGTCACCATCAGCCCGGTGAGCACCGGCGACAGCTCGCGCGCGAGCGATAGTCCGACGGTCGAGCCCACGAGGCTCTCGGCGCCGAAGAGCTTGAACGCGCCCGCGCCCTGCAGCGCGAAGACCGCGCCCGTGAACAGCCCGGTGAGCCCGACGATGAAGAGGCTGCCGACGCCGACGAATTCCATCGCCTGGAAGAAGTTGCGGACGCGGAACGGCGGACGGAACGTCCAGACGACGGTCTCGAAGAGCAGCATGAACCAGCGGCCGACGCCCTCGACATAGCCGATGACGACGCCGCCGATGGCCTCGACGAACTTTCTCAAGGTGAGTCCCGGTCGGGACGACCCCGGATCGCGAAGGACAGCCTGGCGAGGCCGAGGAGCGAGGACGAATGCGTGCCAGAGGCACGTCGAGGACGAGCGACGACGGCATCGTCAGGCAGGACGAGCGAGGCGGGGTTGGCCGGGCCGGGAATCATCTTCACTCAGCGGAGATACCACGGCCCCCGTCAAAGGTCGTAATGCAGCGCCAGTCGTCCCTGCCAGCCGGTGGACAGGCTGTTGTCGCGCTGAGCGGTGCCTGCGCGCAGCGCGATGGTCCAGCGGTCGGTCATCTCCCAGCCCAGGTCGTAGGACAGGTTCGTCGCCCCGCCGCTCTCCTCGCTGGCGGGCCAGTTGGAGAACTCGACGCCCAGCGCCATCGGGAAGCGAGACGAAAATCGTGCACCACGTTGAGCGGGCGGTAGGTGAACTCGAGATCGATGATCCGCCAGTAGCGGTCGCTGTAAGCGTCGCTCTCGCCCTCGGCCGCCGCCTTGGGTGCCGCGCGCGCCGGGGCCGGCGCCACCGCGGCCTTCCGCTCGGCCATCGGCGCGGCGCCGACGACCACGTAGTCGCCGACCTGCGGCGGGCGGCTCAGCGTGCCGATCTTCCGCGCGATGCTGAGGTGTTCGCCCACCTCGGTCGGGCGGACGGCCCCGATGGGGAAGCGGTCGACGACTTCCTTGCCGGTGACCGGGTGCTTGACGGTGAGCCGCCTGAAGAAGCGGACGGTGCCGCCTGGTTCCAGCCCGGCCGCGCTGCCGAGGTCGAAGACGACCTCACCATCCGCGATCTGGACCACGACGCCTTCGCTCGCTTCCCCGGCAAACGCCGGCGTCGCCAGAGCGAGGCAGAGCAACGCATTTCGCATCACCTGGTTCCCCCTCTTCCCGCTGTGTGCCCTTCCGAAGAGCTTTCTGTGCAACGACTGTTCCGAGACGCCCAGGGGGCGGAACGGGAGTACGCGACCCCCGTGGAATGGAGCAGGTGTGCACCTTTGTTGGCAGCCGGCGCGCGACCTCGCGGACCCAACACCGTCGTGTTATTGCCACAGCTGTGAAGGTGGTCATCGTCGGGGCCGGCGAGGTCGGCTTCAATATCGCGTCGCACCTCGTCTCGGAGGGTCAGGACGTGGTCCTGGTCGAGCGCGACGAGGCGGTCCTCGCCCATGCGACCGAAGGCCTCGACATCCAGGGGCTGCGCGGACACGGCGCGCGCCCGGACGTCCTCGAAGAGGCCGGCATCTCCGGAGCCTCGATGCTCGTCGCGGTGACCGACTCCGACGAGGTCAACATGGTCGCCTGCCTCAACGCGGCGATCCTCGGACCCAGCGACATCATCAAGATCGCGCGCGTCCGGGCGCCGAGCTACACCGATCCGCGCATCTTCGGCGACGCGCGGGTGGCGATCGACCTGGCGATCAACCCCGAGCGCGTCGCCGCGGACAAGATTCTCGCCCTGCTTCAGCTGCCCGAAGTCACCGAGGTCCTCGACTTCGCCGACGGCAAGGTGCGGGTGATGGGCCTGCGCATCGAGCCGACCAGCCCGCTGGCCGGGATGCGGCTCATCGATCTGCCCGACCGGCTCGATCCTGCGGTGCACCTGCTGGTGGCCGCGATCCACCGCGACACCGAGGTGATCATCCCGCACGGCTTCGACGTGATCCTGCCCGGCGACGAGGTCTACGTGGTGACCTCGGCCGACAACACCAAGCAGGCGCTGGCGGAGATCGGCGTGACCTCGGCGCCGATCCACCGGGTGATGATCATCGGTGGGAGCCAGACCGGACGCTTCCTCGCCGCCGACCTCGCCGCGCAGGGCCTCAAGCCGAAGCTCATCGAGCAGGATCCCGAGCTCGCGCGCTGGCTGGCCGAGGAGCTGCCCGGCACCGTCGTGGTGACCGGCAACCCGACCGACGCGGACCTCCTCCAGGAGGAGAACGCGGGCGAGATGGAGGCCTTCATCGCGTGCAGCCGGCACGAGGAGGCCAACGTGATGAGCGGGCTGGTCGCCAAGCAGCTGGGGGCGCGGCGCATCATCGCGACGACCAATCGCGCGGACTACCTGCCGGTGATGAAGGCGATCGGCATCGACGTCTGCATCAGCCCGCGCATCGACGCGGTCAGCTCGATCCTGCACTTCATCCGCAAGGGGCGGGTGTCCGCGGTGCGCGCCCTCGGCCAGGAGAGTACGGCGGAGGCCATCGAGTTCGAGGCGCAGCTCACGAGCGACGTGGTCGGGACCCCGCTGCACAGCCTGCGTTGGCCGAAGCGCGCGCTCATCGCCGCCATCGTCCGCGAGGGCGACGTGCTGATCCCCGGCGGTGCCACGGTCATCGAGGAGGGCGACCACGTCGTGGTGGTCGCCCACCGGTCGGCGATCGACGAGGTGGAGCACCTGCTGTCGCGCCGGGTCGACCGCCAGAGATGAGAGCGGTCGCCCCCGGTCGACCGACGGAGATGAGGGCGAACGCGTGAAGCGGCGCCTCTCGTGGCTGCTACGGGTCGCGCTGCTCGCGAACCTCACAGGCGTGCTGATGATGCTGCTCGCGCTGGCGATGATCCCGTCGGCGCTCGTCGCCTGGAATTACCGCGGGCCGGACCTGTATGGGCACATCGTGGCGGCCGTGGCGTGCGCCTCCGTCGGCCTGCTGGTGTGGGTGATCACTCGCGGGTGGGCGCGGGGCATCCACGTCGGCCATCGCGAGGGGTTCCTGATCGTCGGCGTCGGCTGGTTCGTGGCGGGGCTCGTCGGGGCGCTGCCGTACATGCTCTACGCGCATCTCAGCGGCGTTTGCGACACCGGCGTGCGCACCGTCGGCGTCGAGTTCTGCAGCTTCACCAACGCCTTCTTCGAGTCCGCCTCCGGGTTCACCACGACCGGCGCGAGCATCATCGGCGACGGCCTCTGGGGCGACATCCCGGGGCAGACACCAGACGGGCGGCTGGGGCTGCCCCACGGGATCCTGCTGTGGCGGTCGATGACCCACTTCATCGGTGGCATGGGGATCATCGTCCTGGGCGTGGCGATCCTGCCGCTGCTCGGCGTTGGCGGAATGCAGCTGTTCAAGGCGGAGGTGCCCGGCCCGACCACCGACAAGCTCGCGCCACGCGTGGGCGAGACCGCGCGCCTGCTCTGGAAGGTGTACCTGCTCTTCTCGGCGGTGCTCTTCGTGCTGCTGGCCGCCGGGGGCATCGGGGCGTTCGAGGCCGTCTGTCACACGATGGCGACGATGGCGACGGGCGGATTCTCGACCCGGGCGTCCAGCGTGGCCGGCTTTCGCAGCTCCTACGTCGAGTGGGTGATCGTGGTCTTCATGTTCGTGGCGGGGGTGAACTTCACGCTCCACTTCGCCGCGCTACGCGGGCGCCTCGGCGCGTATCGGCGCGATCCGGAGTTCAAGGTCTACGTGGCGATCTGCCTGGTGGCCACGGCGGTGGTGGCGGTGGCGCTCTGGCGCTCTGGGCACACGGGGGGCGCAGGAGAGTCGACGCGCATCGCGGCCTTCCAGGTGCTCTCGATCCTCACGACCACCGGGTACGCGAGTCACGACTTCGAGCTGTGGACCTACGCGCCGATGGCGCTCTTCGTGATCCTGGCGCTGATGTTCTGCGGCGGGATGGCGGGATCGACCGGCGGCGGCGTCAAGGTGGTGCGCCACGTGCTCGTCGTGAAGACGTGGGTGCGCGAGCTCTTCTTCCTCAGCCACCCCCACGCGGTGCGCCCGGTCCGCCTCGGTGGGCGCGGGGTCTCCGAGGACGTGCTGCGCGCCACCGTCAGCTTCCTGGGCGTCTACTTCGCGCTCATCTTCATCGGGACGGCCGCCTTCGCGATCGACGGGCAGGACGTGCTGACGGCGTTTACCTGCTCGGCGTCGAGCCTGGGCAATATCGGCCCTGGGCTCGGCGGCATCGGGCCGTTCGACAACTACGCGGTGCTGTCTGCGCCGTCGAAGTGGTTGAGCGCATTCCTGATGGTGTTGGGGCGTCTCGAGATCTACACGCTGCTGGTCCTGCTGACGCCGTCCTTCTGGAGGCGTTGACCCGCCCGGACTAGACTCCGCGCTTCGTTCGATGAAGGCGGGTCGATGAGCACCAACGGGTTCGAGCCGGTCTCTGCGCAGGTCTCCTTTCCGAAGCTGGAGGAGGAGGTCCTGGCCATGTGGCAGGAGAAGCGGGTCTTCGAGCGCTCAGTGGAGCAGCGCCCGGAGTCGTCCGCGTACGTCTTCTACGACGGACCGCCGTTCGCGACCGGGCTGCCCCATTACGGGCACCTCGTGGCATCGACGTTGAAAGACATCGTGCCGCGCTACTGGGCGATGCGCGGGCACCGGGTCGAGCGGCGCTTCGGGTGGGATACGCACGGGTTGCCCATCGAGTCGCTGGTCCAGGCCAGGCTCGAGCTCTCGGGGCCGAGCGACGTGCGCGAGTTCGGTGTCGCCGAGTTCAACGAGGCCTGCCGCGCCAACGTGCTGACGTACACGAAGGAGTGGGAGCGCATCGTCGGACGGCTCGGACGGTGGGTCGACTTCGCCAATGATTACAAGACGATGGACCCCTCCTTCATGGAGTCCGTCTGGTGGGTCTTCCGGCAGCTCTGGGACCAGGGTCTGGTCTACGAGGACTTCCGGGTGATGCCGTTCTCGTGGGCGCTGTCGACGTCGCTGAGCAACTTCGAGGCGAACAGCAATTACAAGATGGTCCAGGATCCGGCGATCACGGTGACGATGCCGTTGGTCGACGGGTCGGCGTCGCTGCTGGTGTGGACGACGACGCCCTGGACGCTCCCGTCGAACCTGGCCGTCGCGGTCGGCGCCGACCTCGACTACGCGCGGGCTCGGAAGGCGGACGACGAGACGGTGTACATCGTCGCGGCGGCCCTCGCCGAGCAGGTGCTGGGGGCCGGACACGAGGTGCTCGAAACCCTGAAGGGCGCCGCGCTGGTGGGCCTTAAGTACGCGCCGCTCTTCCCGTACTTCGCAGGCCGCCCCAACACGATGCAAGTCATCGAGTCCGGCCACGTCACCACCGCGGACGGCACGGGTCTGGTGCACATGGCGCCGGACTTCGGCGAAGACGACTTCCACGCGTGCAAGGCGGTGGGCATCGAGGTGGTGCTCTCGGTCGACGACGAGGGTCGGTTCGGCTCGGACGTCACCGGATACGCCGGACGCAACGTGAAGGAAGCCGACCCCGACATCATCCGTGAGCTCAAGGCGGAGGGCCGGCTGTTCGCGCGCTCGACCGTCGAGCACAGCTACCCCTTCTGCGAGCGGACCGAGACGCCGCTCATCTACAAGGCCGTGCCCGCGTGGTTCGTGAAGGTGGAGGCGCTGCGGGACCGCATGTCGAAGCACAACCTCGACATCCACTGGGTGCCGGAGGCCGTGGGCAGCAAGCGGTTCGGCAACTGGGTCGCGGACGCCCGCGATTGGAACGTGTCGCGCAATCGCTTCTGGGGCACGCCGCTCCCGATCTGGCGCTGCGAGGGGTGCCAGGCGACGACCTGCATCGGCTCCATCGAGGAGCTGCAGGAACGAAGCGGCGAGGCCGTGAAGGACCTGCACCCGCACCGCATCGACCACCTCACCTTCGCGTGTGACGACTGCGGAGCGACCTCGAAGCGGGTGAGTCACGTCTTCGACTGCTGGTTCGAGTCGGGGGCGATGCCGTACGCCCAGGGGCATTACCCCTTCGAGGGCAAAGACACCTTCGAGGCGAACTTCCCGGCGGAGTTCATCGCCGAGGGGCTCGACCAGACCCGCGGCTGGTTCTACACGCTGCTCGTGCTGTCGACGGCGCTCTTCGACAAGCCGCCGTTCCGCAACGTCATCGTCAACGGGATGGTCCTCGCCGAGGACGGCTCGAAGATGAGCAAGCGAAAGCAGAACTACCCGCCGGCGGATGAGGTCCTAGACGAGTACGGCGCCGACGCGCTGCGGGCGTATCTGATCAACTCGCCCATCGTGCGCGCCGAGCCGCTGCGGTTCTCCGAAGCGGGTGTGCGCGAGGTGGTGCGTACGGTGCTCATCCCGCTGCGCAACGCGTGGTCCTTCTTCGTGCAGTACGCCAACATCGACGGCTGGCACCCGGCGACGGGGCTCGCCGGGGTCGAGACGCCCGACGTGGCGGACCGGCCGGAGCTCGACCGCTGGCTGCTCTCGGTGCTGCAATCGCTGGTCGGCGACGTGAACGCGCAGATGGAGGGTTACTACCTCTTCCGGGTGGTCCCGCCGATCGTAGGCTTCATCGACGACCTGACTAATTGGTACATCCGCCGCAGCCGGCGCCGCTTCTGGCGCAGCGCCGCGGACCCCGCCGGCCAGGTCGACAAGGCCGCGGCGTACGCGACGATGCACGAAGCTCTGGTGACCTTCGGCCAGGTGATGGCGCCGGTGCTGCCCTTCATCACGGAGGCGCTCTACCAGAACCTCGCCGTCGAGCCGGGTGTGGCGGAGCACGACAGCGTCCACCTGACCGACTACCCGGAGGTCGACGCCGCCCGCATCGACGCCGAGCTCGAGCAGCAGGTGGCCGTCACCCGGCAGGTCGTCTCGTTGGGCCGCGCCGTGCGCGAGCGCCATCGCCTCAAGACGCGCCAGCCCCTGCGGCGCGTGACGGTGGTCCATCACGACGCGGCCGTCTGTGCCGCAGTCGAGGCCCACGCCGACCTGATCGCGGAGGAGCTCAACGTGAAGTCCGTCGCGGCGAGCGCCGACGACGCCGACCTCTGCACCCTGAGCTTCAAGGCGAACTTCAAGACGTTGGGCCGCCGGCTCGGCAAGCGCATGAAGGAGGCGGCTGGTGAGATCGCACGCCTCGACCGCGCAGCCTGGGAGCGCCTGCAGGCCGGCGAGTCGCTGACCATCGCGGACGAGGCGATCACCGCCGACGACGTGCTCGTCAATCGCGCGCCGAAGGGCGACGTGGTCATCGAGACCGACGGCCCGCTCACGGTGGCGCTCGACACCGACCTCGACGACGACCTCCGCCGTGAGGGCCTCGCGCGCGAGGTGACGAGTCGCCTGCAAAGGCTGCGAAAGGAGACCGGCCTGGCGGTCACCGACCGCATCCGCGTCACCCTGGCCACCGACGCCGCCGAGCTTCGGGCCGCCCTCGGCGCTCAGCGCGACTACGTGGCAGGCGAGGTGCTCGCCACCACCCTCGACCTCGTCCCCGGGGCCGCAGGGGATCATCAGCTCGACGTCGACGGCCATGCGCTGTCCGTGTCACTCGAGCGCGACGGCTAGCAGCGACGGGGGTGTCCCGGGTCGTGACCTTGGCGCCCCAGATGAACCCAATGAAATCAGACAGTTGAAGGTGGCACGCGCCGTGCTCAATGAAGTGCGTGATGCGCGTCCTCTGCCTGCTGCTCCTCGCTTCGCTCGCCACCGCTCAGTCGTTCCCCTGCGACAACTGCCGGATGCTGGTGCCGGACAGCTACGACGGGGAGCCGACGCCGCTGCTCGTCGCGCTCCATGGTGACGAGGGCACCTCGGAGCACATCTACACAGCCTACCGGCGGCACGTGGAAGCCTCGGGCTGGCTGATGGTCTCGCTCGAGTGCCCGCGCGACCTCGGGTGCTGGTCGGGCAGCTGGTACGAGTGGGAGAACACCGGCGGGCACGATTGGGACTGGCTCGGACGGCAGGTCGACGCGGTGGCGGCGGAGTACAACGTCGACCCGAACGCGGTGCACCTCACGGGGTGGTCGGGCGGGGCGCAATACCTCGGGCGGTATGCGGTGCGGTTCGCGGAGCGTTACGCCGGGGTGGCCTACATCGGGGGCGGGGTGCCGAGCCGCAGGGCTGAGTGTCCCGCGTGCGAGATCCCGGCGTACTTCCTGATCGGCAGCCGCGACTTCCTGCTCGACTCGGCGCGTCGGATGGAGAGCTTCCTCGAAGGCTGCGGACACGAGATCGAGTTCGACATCCGCGCCGGGCGGCCACACGGCGACATCTGGGAGATGGTCAACGAGGGCGGTGGGCAGCTGATCCTCGACTGGTTCGAGGCGCGCCCGAACGTGTGTCTGGAGCCGCCGGGGGACGACCCGGAGGCGAGCGTCGGCGACGAGCCCTGGGTGCGACGCCCGGAGGAGGAGCCCGAGCCGGAGCCCGAGCCGGAATCAGAACCCGAAACCGAGCCGCCTTCGCAGCCGGGTCCGCCCATCCTGGTGCCGGACGCAGGGCCTGAATCGACGCCACAGGCGGGCGATGCCAGCGCGGGAGACGGCTGGGTGCTCGAGCGCAACAAGCCGATCGAAGAGACGGCGCCGGACGAGGCCCGTGGTTGCGGAGCGGTGCCGGGCGCGCCGTGGTGGGCGCTGCTCCTGCTCGCTACTCCTCTTCCTCGCCGCCGGCGCAGTCGAAGACGTTCGTAGCGCCTTCGACGTCGTCGAGCAGCTCGATGCCCATCGAGGTGATGTTCATCGCGCTGTCGTTCGAGTTGATGAAGATGGTGTGCAACCGCCCGCCCTCGATGGTCAGGCACTCGCCGGTCAGCGTAACGGTCTGCCCACCATTCTCCAGCGGCGGGTCGACCACGTAGTCGTGGTGCATCTGGACCGACCCGATGTAGCTGAACCGGATCGGCTCGCGATACCGCGCGGCGAGCTTGACCGGACGCGGTGAGCCGCCCAGGCCGCCGACCGCCCCGCCGCCGCCTGCGATCTGCCAGGTCAGCTCGACACCAGCGGTGCCGTCCGGCACGTCGAACCAGAACTGCTGATACCCGGGCACGCCGCCTGTGAAGCCCGCCAGACCACCGGATCCGTGACCTTCGACCACCCGTGGCAGCCGGTCGCGGCTGGCCGCTCCGGACCAGTCGACCCACTCGGTCGTGCGTGCGCAGTTGCCGAAGCCGAAGTCCTCGAAGATGGCGCGAACCTCGTCTTCGACGCCCAGCTCCTCCGCCTCGGCCAACATGAGCTCGGCCGCTCCGTCGTGGGTGGTCGCTATCGTGAATTGCTCGAGCGCGTTGAACACGATCTGGTCGGCGATCTCGGCACCGACCGCCTCGCGCACGGCCCAGGTCGTCGAGCCGACGATGCGGCCTTGGGCGTGCACCTCGTCGGCGAGATCATCGGGACAACGCCGCGGCTCGGCGACGTTGCGCACCTGGCCCGGGGCGAGCGCGCCGATGCCGTACAAGCCGATCTCCGGGGCGTCGGAGATCGTCGCCGCGAAGTAGTCGGCGAGCCCCTCGTTCATCGATCCCGACGAGTTGTCGAGCCCCCACGCGTCCGGCACCGCCTGGGCCTGCAGCCGCTCGGTGCCGACCACCGCGTGCGTGTACTCGTGGTAGATGACCCGCGCGTCGTAGGAGAAGTCGGCGCCCGCCTGCCCGAAGACGATCAGGTCGCCCTCCCGCGGGGGCAGGCCGAATTGACCGGCGAACTGGTCCCAGGACTCCTGCGGGAAGAAGGCGGCGTTCGGCAGCCCGACCCAACCGTCCTCGTCGGCCTCGAATCCGATGAGCCCGGCGATGGCCGGCGGATCGACCTTCAGCTGCACGTTCACCAACGCCTGCAGCGGGTAGTCGAGCTCGGCGAACCCATGATTATTCTTGAAGTAATCGTGCACCACGTTGACGTGGTGGTACATCTGGACCTCGGCGAATTCGTCGTTCGGATTCGTATCCTGGAACGGCGGCACGATGTGCGTGTAATGCCCGTCGGGGCCCGGGCGCGCGGACTGCACCTCGTTGCACATCTGAATGGTGACCGGCAGCCCCATCGGCATCGCGATGAAGCCTCCGTCCTCGTTCAGACAGTTGAAGACCTGCACCCAATTGCTCGTGAGCGCGCCGTCCTCGGAGGTGGTCTCGGTCGTCTCCACCACGGAGGTCATCCACTCGTCGGTGAGCGGGTCTGAGGGGAAGATGTTGACCTGCGGCGCGGCCAGGTGCGGCGGCGGCGTGAAGACGTCCGGGTCGTTCCCGCCCCCGGCGTCCGGATCCGGCGTCACCGCGACGTCCGGCTCGACCATCGCGGCGTCGAATTCCGGCTCCTCGAGGTCCGCCGACGGATCGCTGTCGTCGCAGCCGCCGGCCAGCGTGAGGGTGATCATCAGGAAACCCGTGACGCGTCCGCGCATGCAGCAGCTCACGGGCGCACCTGGTTTCGCGCGCCGACGACGCGTCCCTCGTGGGCATCCACCCGCACGATGTAATGCGCGAACGCCTTGACGACGTCGACCTCGAAGCCGGCGGTGCCGAGGTCGCCGAGCGCGAGCACGACCGCTCGGGCCTCACCAACCGGCGCGTCCGCGTCGCCGAGCACCCTGCGGGCCGCGAGTCGCTTCGCCTGGGCGGCGTCGATCGTCGCCGCGCGGAAGCGCCGAATCGGCGTCGCGTCGCCGCTCACTCGGATGACCTGGTCGCCGCGCACGGTGACGACCACCGAGCGGTCGAGCACCGGCATCCCCTTGTAGGTCTGGGCGAAGCGCACGAGCGCGCGCCCCCGGCGCTCACGGACGTCGACCCGCTTCAGGTCGGCACCGAGCACCGGCTGGTGGGTGCGCAGGTGAATCTCGGCACGCAGCGCCGGCGCCTCGATGACGGGCGCACCCGGCGCGAGCAGCGCCACGGCGAGCAATGAAAGCAGCATGGACCCTCCGATCGGCCGCCACGCTAGCGCGAGGCCCGGCCTTTGCCCGCGTGCAAAATGTTGCCCAGGCCCGTCAGGACTAGTGGTCCGTCGCCGGGGTTTTGATGTGGGGAGTGCCGTCATCGGCGTTGGCGCCAAGGAACGACGACGAAGGCGTGCCAGAGGCACGTTGAGAAGGAGTGACGCCGGAGCCGGCGTCGAGGGCGGCGCTCAACACGTCGAAACTCCTGCGACGGCCCACTAAAGCAGCGGGCTCAACAGCTTGGCCGAATGCTCGGGAATCCAGCGCCACCACGGGCGCCGTGCCCAGGCCACCGGATCGACCCGCACGGACTGCTCCATGTAGCGCTCCTGGACCGCGCGCACCTCGCGCGTGATCGGCGCCCCCACCAGCAGCAGGTTCAGCTCGAAGTCCAGGTAGAAGGAGCGCAGATCGATGTTGCCCGAGCCGACGATGGCGAGGTCGTCGTCGACGGTCATCGACTTGGTGTGCAGCATCCCGTGGGTGTGCTGGTAGACGTGCACGCCCGCTCGCAGCAGGCGCCCGAAGTAGGCGCGTCCGGCGGCGCTCACCACCCTGAAGTCGGCGGTCTCCGGGACCACGAGGTCGACGTCGACGCCGCGGCCGGCCGCCATCTCGAGGGCCACCTCGATGGGCTCGGCGGGGACGAAGTAGGGGGTCGTCAGGACCAGCTTCCGGCGCGCCTGGTGGATGGCCGCCACGAGCAGGTGCACGAACGCCTCGCTCGGATAGAGCGGCCCGCTCGGCACCACCTGGATCGGGATGGCGCCAGCCACCTCGGGCGCCGGCCACAGCTCCGAGCCTTCGAGGCGCTCGTCGGTGTCGGTGAACCAGTCACCCACGAAGACGTCCTGCAGCTGCCGAACGACCGGGCCCTCCAGCCGCTGCATCACGTCGCGCCAGCTCTTGGGGCGGCGCCCGGCGTCCACGTCGATGATGTTCATCGACCCGGTGAAGGCCACGTTGCCGTCGACGACCACGAGCTTGCGGTGGTTGCGCAGATCGATGCGCGCCAGGAGGAGACGCGCCGGGTTGACCGGCAGCGACGCTTCGACCCGTACTCCGCGGCGCCGCATCTCCGGTGCCAGCGTGTTGAGGAAGCCGAAGGAGCCGACGCCGTCCGCGAGCAGGCGGCACGCCACGCCGCGCTCGACCGCCCGGTACAGCGCCTCGGCCATGCGCTGCCCGAACCGGTCGTCGGCGTAGATGTAGAAGATGAGGTGCACGTGATGCTGAGCGGCGTCGATGGCTTCGAGGATGCGGTCGAGGCTCGCGGTGGTGTCGTCGATCGTCTCAACCGAGTTGCCGCCGACCATCGGGTGGTCACCGAGCCCGTCGGTCATCGAGGCGATGGGCTCTGGCAGCTCGGGGGCCACCACATGGGCCGCCCCGGGCATCGCGGGCCGCCCGTCACTGCGTCCGGCGCGCAACGCGATGCGTTTGCGGGCGAGGCGCTCCTCGCCGAAGAGCAGGTAGAGCAACACGCCGATGATCGGGAACGCGAAGATGACCGCCAACCACGCGAGGGCGGCGCTCGCGCGCTGTCTGCGCGCGACGATGGGCACCATGCACACGCGCAGGACCCACTCACCGATGACGTAGTAGAGCGTCCAGCTCACCGCGGCGAATCTTGCCACTCACGGCCGCGGAGCGTAACGGTGGTGCAATGCAGATTCGCGAGCTGATGACCGCCAACGTGGTCACGCTGAACGCCACGGCCGACCTCGATCTCGCCGAAGGCATGATGGCCACGCTCCGGATCCGGCATCTGCCGGTCGTCTCCGGGGGTCGCCTCGTGGGCCTCGTCACCCATCGCGACCTGCTGCGTGCCTCGCTCTCTTCGGTGCAACGTCACGACCCCGAGGACGAGGACGCGTTCAAACGCTCGGTGAAGATCGCCGACATCATGCGCCGCGAAGTCTCGACCATTTCGCCCGGCTCCGACGTCCGTGAGGCGATCGAACGCATGCGGATCCAGAAGTACGGATGCCTGCCGGTGGTCGAGGCCGACAGCTCGTTGGTGGGGATCGTCACCGAGGCCGACTTCCTGAAGCTCACCGGCCTGCTGCTCAGCCGCCTCGAGGAGCTCGACCCGCAAAGCATCGACATGCTGACCGAAGACCTCGAACGCGAGAGCTAGCTCTCGTCGCCCATGACGGTCGCGATCGCCCGGGACCACCACTTCAGTCGCCGCCGACCGGGCTGCTCCGGGTACATCCGGTAGACCGCCAGCGCGGGAGCCATGCGCGCGAAAGCCAGCGGACGCGCGTCGGTGAAGGCCACCCGAAGGCCGCGTTTCGCCAGCTGCCAGGCGGTGGACGCGCCCGCCGTCCCCGCCCCCAACACGACCGCGTCGTAGCGCTCCATGCGCGGATGGTGCCAGCGCACCGCCAACGACGCTATCCTGCGCCGATGCAGCCTGACTCGCACCAGGTGTCGAAACGTCTCTCGTGGCTGCTCCGCCACGGCGCACCCAAGGTCGGCATCGAGCTCGATCCCGCCGGCTGGACCGACATCGACGCGGTCCTCGAGTGGCTCGGTGGCGACCGCGCCGCGCTCGACGCCGCGGTCGCGAACAACAACAAGCAGCGGCTGCAGGTGGAGGGCGGACGGGTGCGCTGCTGCCAGGG
>PVBE011159943.1_pt1 | contig 33962 bp, 27 predicted proteins | sample 1631181 | NCBI WGS metagenome assembly PVBE01 (sample SAMN08397723, study PRJNA350692) | Marine metagenome, whole genome shotgun sequencing project. | isolation source: water | place: Pacific Ocean | collected 2012-04
CCAGCTTCGAGCCGCCAGGTTGGCCCTGCTTGCGCGCGGCGGTCTCGCCCGTGGCGCGATAACGCCGATACCAAGTGCCCACCGTCGATACACCGATACCGAATCGAGCGGCTGCCTGGCGCGTCGACAACCCGCCGCGCCGTGATGCCGGGCATGGCCATGCCGGGGCATCACAAGCGGAGCGCGACGACGGTCGGGGGCCACAGAGCGCCAACGAGCGCCGTCCGAAGGGTCGCTTTTCCCGCTCCCTCGGGGCGTCGGAAACGCTCGCCGATGCACCCACATCGCCTTCGCGTCCCCTCCTGCCGAGGAAACGGGAAAAACGATCCTACGTGTCACGCAATTACGAAAGGGGGCACTCGGGGATCAGTGGCTGCGCTCCCTCAGCGTCAACACCGCGCCCAACACCACGACGCCAAAGACGATATCACGCCACGCGATGGGAATGTTGATGCCGGTGACGAAAGTGGCCACCGCCGTGAGCAAGAGGGCGCCGCCGAGAATTCCGGCATAATGCCCGCGTCCGCCGGTCGCCAGGGTGCCGCCGACGAGAACGACGGCGATCGAAGGCAGCAAGAAATTCAGGCCCATATTGAGGAACGAGACGGTGCTGAAGCCGGTCATCAAGACGCCGGCCAGGGCCGAGCAAAAGCCACTCAACGCGTAGACGCCGATGGTCGTGCGGTCGACGCGCACGCCCGACAGCAGGGAGACGCGCTGGCTGTTGCCGAGGGCGAAAATACGCCGCCCGAAAGTGGTGCGGTGCAAAATGATGATCGCCACGGCGACGAACAGGATCAGCAGCCAGACCGAGGGCGCGAAGCCGAGAAACCGTCCGGTGAACAGCCACACCAAAACGGGCGGCGAGCGGCCGGTGGGAATGCCGCCGGTATAAAGCAGGCCAAGGCCCTGCATGATGCCGTTGGTTGCCAACGTGATAACGATCGCCGGCATGCCGAACAGAACGATCCCGAGCCCGTTCACGATACCCACCGCAATGCCGACGCCGAGCACCAGCGGGATCGCCCAATAGGCCGGCCCGTCCATGCCGTTCGACAGCGCCGCCAGCATGACGCCGGTGAAAGCCATGGTATGCGGCACCGAAAGATCGAGCCCGCCGGTCATCACCACCGCGCCCTGGCCGAGCCCGAGCACGGCGAAAAAGATCGCCAACGTAAACAGCGAGTTGAAATAATGCGTGCTCCAGGTGGAGCCGCCGATGAAGACGAGCACCAGCACGTAGACCACCACGAGAAGCACCCAGGCGGGGATTATCAGGCGCAGATTCTCCCAGTTCTTCACCCGCCACTGATTGACCGCCGAGCCGGTCAGCTCGTCGCTCACGCGCGCCTTCCAGGTGGTTCGCAATCTGCCGCGCTGGGCCTCGGGGCGTTCGAGAAAGCGCGGCAGCGAGCGGCTGCCCAGACCGGTGACGTTGAGCCGGAAAATTCTCAGATGCTCGGAGAACGGCGAATCCTTGCCCAGCGTCGCGCCGGCCACCGCGAGCAAAAGAATCACGCCTTCGACGATCGGCGTATAATGGGACGAGACATTCAGCACCAGCATCACGTTGGAGATCAGCAGCAGGGTCAGCGCCGCGAAGACCGTTCCCAGACAGCCACCCTGGCCGCCGCCGATGCGCGTGCCGCCGAGAATCGTGGCGGCGAAAATCAGCAGCAGCAAGCCGCTGCCGACGAGCGGGTCGCCGGACAGGGTCTGGGCGCTCAGGAACACCCCGCCGGCGCCGTAAAACATGCCGGCCAGGGTGTAGCCGAGAAATTTCGTCCGCGTCACCGAGATGCCGTTCGAGAATGCCGCCTCCTCGTTGCTGCCGACGGCGTATAGCGCGGTGCCGAAACGCGAGCGTTTGATCAGCGCCCACACCAAGAGCGCGATCAGCAAGACCACGAGCGAGGCCGGAAGCACCTCGTAGATCACGTCTCCGGTCAGGGTCTGGGTGATGCCGTAGGGAACCATGCCGCCGGGGTCGGGCATGATCAGCAGGTTGAGGCCGAGGATGATGAACATCGTCGCCAGCGTCACCACCACCGGCTGGAGGCGCATGAAGGCGATGAAGAAGCCGTTAAAGGCGCCGACGGCAGCGCCGATGCCGAGGCCGGCCACGCACATCAGGATTTGGCTGTGCACGGTATCGCGCGTGTAGAGCGCGATCATGACGTTGACCAGCGACAGCGCCGCGCCGCACGACAAATCGAAGCCGCGAATGAGGAAGACGACGGTCTGCCCCATCGCCGCCAGCGCCAGCGGCCCGGCATTGGCGAACAGGAAGCTGATTTCGAAATAGCTGACCGGCCCCGGCGAGATGACGTCGAGATAGACGAAGATGGCGATGAAGGCGCCGATGGCGACGAACAGGCGCTGCTGGCGCGCCAGGCCGCGGCGCCAGCTCAGCGGTACCGAGGGGAGGGCGGCGGCGCCGTTCACGGACCGCGTTCTCCGGGCGCGCCGGGTTGCGCTGGGCCGGATTGCACTGGGCCGGATTGCACCGGGCCGCCGAGCGCGTGGATCATGATATTCTCCTCGGAAATTTCATCGCCGAGCAGTTCCTTGACGACGCGGCCGCGATACATCACCAGGACCCGGTCGCAGACATTCACCAGCTCGGGGATTTCCGTCGTATAGAACAGGATGGCATTGCCCTCTTTCGCCAGTTCGCGGATGAGAATGTAGATTTCGTGCTTGGTGCCGATATCGACACCGCGCGTCGGGTCGAACATCAGCAGCACCTTGCTGCGCGCCAGCAGCCATTTGGCGATGGCGATCTTCTGCTGATTGCCGCCGCTGAACGAAGAGACGCTTTTGTAGAGCGCGCGCGGATGCACGTTGAGGCGCTCAAGCACCTCGTCGACCGCCGTCGCCTCGGCTTCGCGCACGATCCAGCCGAATTTGGCGAGCCGCTCGATAACCGGAATGGAAACGTTGGCGGCGCCCGTAAGGGACAGAAAGAGGCCCTCGGATTTGCGGTCCTCGGGCACCAGGCTGATGCCGATGCCGGCGCGCACGGCATCGGCCGGCGACGTCAGGGTGACGGCCTTACCATCCAGCTCCACACTGCCTTCGCGCAGGCCGGTAACGCCGAACAGGGCCTCGAACAATTCGAGTTGCCCCATGCCCTGGAGGGCGCCGATGCCGAGCACTTCGCCCGGCCATAGCTGGAAAGAGGCATCGCGCAATTGCCCGCTCGTCGAAAGCGATTTTCCGGCCAGCGCCGGGGCCGGCGCATCCTGCAGCCGGTAATCCTCTTTCACCGGGTATATGGCGCCGAGCGAGCGGCCGATTACCAGTCGCACCACGTCGGCGTCGGAAACGTCGTCGACCGCGAAGGAGCCGGCATGCTGGCCGTTGCGCAGCACGGTCAGGCCGCCGCAGAAGCGCCGCACTTCGGCCATGCGGTGGGTGATAAAGACCAGCGTGACGCCGTCGGCGCTCAATTTTTCGATCAATGCGCCGAGCCAATCGACGTCGGAACCCGAGAGTGTCGAGGTCGGCTCGTCCAAGAGGAGGAGGCGCGGCTTTCGCGATACCGCCTTGGCAATTTCGATCTTTTGCCGCGTCGACAGGTCGAGCTCGCTCACCAGGGCGCCGGGGTCGACATTCTCAAGGCTCAATTCGGCGAAATGCTCGGCCACCAGCCGCCGGCTTTTGCGGCGGTCGATCTGGCCGATAATCGGCGCCGGTTCGTAAGGCAGCAGCATGTTTTGCGTGACCGTCAGATCGTCGACCAGGGTCATTTCTTGAAACGCGGTGTGGATGCCGAGGCGGTGGGCGCGCAACGGGCGGCCGATGGCGACCGTTTCGCCGAACAGGCTCACAGCGCCCGAATCCTGGCGGATCAGGCCGCTCAAGATTTTGACCAGGGTCGATTTGCCGGCGCCGTTTTCGCCGATCAGGGCGCGCACCTCGCCCTTGGCCACCGAAAAGGAAACATCATCAAGCGCCACGGTTGCGTCGAAGCGCTTGGAGAGGCTCTCAACTTCGATCGCGGTTTGAGATTCGTTCATATTCTTGAGGCGCGCGAAGAGGCTGGTGGACGGCCCAACTGCGGGCCGCCCGTCAGCCTCGTCTTACATGTGGTGAACCTATTCGTAAGAGTCGGGCACACCGTGCAGAGCTGCTTTGAATCCCATTTCCGGCACCTGCGGCGACCAGAAATCGATGGCGTAATCGGGCGGTACCGAGCCCGGCCGAATGGTGTTGCAGCCGGCCGCGAATTCCGCCGCCGCGCCGGTTTCGCAGAGCGTCACATTGTCCTGCGTCACCTCGACGCCGGTGTAATAGATCAAATGATCCACATTCTCACCGTCGAGCACCTGCATGGCGACGCGGAAGGTGTATCCCACCGCCCACAGGCCCGAGCCGATGGACTGGCCCGATTTGCCGAGCGCGCCTTCGATGCCGGAGGAGACGGGCAGCATTTGCAGGCGGTTGCCGTTGGCCGATTCGCCGGCGCAGGGGATGATCGGGTGGTCGGGCCACCAGCCATCCTCGACCTGCATCTGCGAAACCGTGTAGCAGCCGGTCTGCACGACGATGCCGTCGATCTCGTCCCAGCCATGGGTGGCGAGCAATTCACGCATCTTGAGGCGCGCCGTGGAATGGCTCCAGAAGCCGACCAGCTCGGCCAGCATGTTGACGTCCGGGTGGCGGGCGATCTCTTCCTTGACGCCCTGATGATGCTCTTCGCTGTAGGACACGCCGGGGACGCCGGTGATGGCGACGATGTTGCCCTTGGCGCCCATTGCGTCGACGACGAATTTGGTGCGGTAGGCGCCGAGCTTGACGCCGTCGATCTTGACCACATAGGCGCAGGGCTCGGTGACGCCGTTGATCACCACGACGGTGACGCCCTTCTTGCAGGCATTCTTGATGACGCCGTTGAGCGCGGTCGGAGAAATCGGGAAGGCGAGGATGGCGTCCGCGCCGGCCTGGATCATGGCGTTCATCTGTTGAATCTGGCGCGCCGCGTTGGCGCCGGCGGCTTGTACGCGAAGCTCGACCCGGTCGGCATATTCCGGCAATAGGGCCATGGCGGTGATGAGGTTTTTGGCCTCGGTCTGCCAGGCGTTGCCGACGTAGCTCATGCTGTAATAGACGAGCAGCTTGCCGTCGGCGGTTTTGGCCGACGCCGAATTGGGCGCCGAGCCCCACGCGATCGCCATGCCGAGAAAAGCGAGCAAGGCGAAGCGCGCAAATAATCTGGCCGATAGTATTCTCATAGCTTTGATCTCCCTGGTTACACCAACACTCCGGATATTCAGACTTGGTCGAAGTCTGTTTTTATTGTCTTGGAGTGTGGCGCGCGATGGCAATCCGAGTCAATCTATTGGTTATATGAGTGGTTATAGGCGGCAGCGCGCCGTGGCGCCGCGCCAGATCGCGGTCCAACCTCAACAGCATCGGTGGAATGTGATAAAAAGGCATTCCCCAGGCGATGAAAAAGAAGAAGTGACATGAACCAGAAATCACCCGCGAACGAAGCGCGCCTCGTCGACGACAGCGCGCCTTTCCTCATGCGCCCGGTGGGCGACGATCCGGCGGATGGGCGCAATTGGATGCTGAAGGCGATCGAGCGCACCGGGCAGCCGGCGGCGGAGGCGTGCCACACCTGGGCCGGCGCCTTCGCGCTCGGCAATGATCTCATGTGGCGGGCGCTGGTCGAATTTCACGGCGCGGCGGCGGCGGCGGAGGCCTATGAGGCCGCGTGGCTGCGTATTCCGGCAATTTACTGCGACGCCGCGCGGAAGATTTTTACCTTTGCCAGCGATAAAGCGCCTTACGGCTTGGCGCTCGAAATTGAAACGCCCGAGATGGTCGAACGCAGCGGGCTCGCGGTCGAAGAGTTGCTGATCTTCTGGAACAAGGCGTTCGTCGCCCAGGATCATGAGATGTGGCAGGCGCTTGAGCATCGCTTCGGCGCCCGCGAGGGCTTGATCGTCTATTCGCGCGTCTGGGAGGGCTATGCGCTGACCTTCCTCGAATTCATCAAGGCGGCGATCGGTATCGACGAATTCAAGACCACCGAAGACCTGGCGAAGATGAACCGCGCCTTCTGGGAAGCCATCGCCTGCGAGGTCGAGGATGTCGAGACGACGCCCGACAAACATATCGCGATCATCAAGACCTGCCCGTTCTGGGACAATATGATCGACATGTACGGCAAGGACGGGGCGCACCGCATGCACCAGAAAACCATCGGCGCCACCTCGGCCAACTATTATCAGGCGCTGATGAAGGCGATCGGTCTGTGGGGTGAATTCTACGCCACCCAAGACCAGTACCGCTGCCTCGGCGACGGCCAATGCCGCATGGTCTATGTCAGGCGCTCGGTTATGGAGAAAGAGGGCGTCGGCTAGGGCCGGGGTCAAACAATGACCTTGGAGAATTTTAAACTTCCGAATCAAATTACTCAAAGTGGAGAGATGCTTAGGTTGGGGATAACTGAATTCCCTTTCGGCAAGGTTATTAGGCATAACGGAGAAGCGAATCCGCATGGAATCGATGTTGTAATGCCGGTGGACGCCTTTCCGATCGTTTCCGATTATCTTTCCGTCTTTACCACATTCGGAGGCAGCAGAGAAAAACTTACCTTCAAGAGACATACAGGCATCGATATCGGCGCGCCAATCGGTACGCCGGTCTTGGCCGCCGCGGATGGAATCATAATAAGCAGAGATAGCTCTAAACGCGAAGGCGACAGAGTCTACCTGTACCATGAAAACGACGTCACGACGGGATATATCCACCTGGAAGATAAGATTTCCAGAGATGGAAAAGTAAAGAGAGGAGAGGTCGTCGGAACCGTCGGCGTTTCAGGTTCGGGTGCTTCCGGAAAAGTTCCTCATCTTCACTTTTCAATTTGGCAAGGCAATACGGATTATGACCCAAATAACTGGGGATCATTTGAAAAAGACCATATTAATCCGCATGAATGGTGGCATGATGGGCCAGGTAAAATAACTTTATTTAGGCCGGAGTTGGGTTATTCGGGAAAGTATAATGAAAGGCCGAACAAATTAACTTTCCCGCTTCCCGGCATTAATGACCGCGCATTCTTTGGCTAAGCAGCGAATTTTTCGCCGCCGGCCGGATTCGCGCGAAATTCGAATCCGCTAACGCTGCAAACTCTTGGTGTCCCAGCCGACCTGATTGTACATGTCCGCCGCGTTCCAATGGTCGCGGACATATTTGATCTTACCGTTTTCGATGAAGCAGGCCTGGAAGAACTGGCAGTCGAATTTCTTGCCGGTGCCGGGATTGCCGTAGAAGGGCTTGGTGATGGTGCCGCGGATGCGGCCCATGTCGCAGACCTTATTGCCCTGGACGCAAATGGATTCGATGTAGGGGGTAAAATCGGGCACCGCTTCGATCCATCCATCGCCGAATTCGCGGATGCCGTCATGTCCAACCGCGGGCTCGCCGGTGATGTCGTAATAGACGCCGTCCTCGGCCATCACCGACAGCACCTGGTCGACATCCTGGTTTACCCAGCCCTTCAGCTGGGTGAAAACCATGGCGAGATTGGTGCGCTCCTGGTCCGTGAGGTCGGTGAAACTTTCGATCGGGTCATCGACCAGGCTGTGGTCGGTCATGAGCCAGTCGCGTGTTTGCATTTTCTTGTTCCTTCTTGTTGGGCCGGCGCTGTGCCGGCTGTTAATTCGCGAGGTTGGCGAGGCGCCACATGACGATCGCCACGACGTCCGAGACGCCCTTCAGGCTGAGCGTGTTGATCTTGTCGGGCGTATCCTCGACCGAGTGGTAATAGGGATCGTCCGGCGCCCACAGCCAGGTCGCCGGGACGCCGATCTCGAGGAACCGCGCGCTCTCCGCGACGCCCCAGCCGGCGGTCATGCGGCCGAACCGGAAGCCGAGATCCTCGGCCACGTCATCTATCATTTGCATCAGCCATTCGGGTTGGAGAAGCGGATCGCAATCGGGCCAGAGGCCGCGCTCGACCTGGCAAATCCGGCCGCCGACGCCGACCATATCGACATCGATCAGCGCCGTCATGTTGGCGCGGAGATCCTCCTTGTGCTGCTGGCAATAGCTCCAGGCGCCGGGCGTCGCGCCCTCTTCGGCGGTCGAGCAGATGAATTCGAAGCCGCGCGGGCTCGAGGAATCGGCGAACAGGCGCGCCAATTCCAGCATGCAGGCGGTACCGGTCAGATTGTCGTTGGCGCCGGGTGCGATGCCGTTGTCGCGGTGACCGATGATGCCGATACGCTGTTCGGGGAAGTCCTTGCCGCGCTTGAAGGCGGAAATAATGACGCTGTCGCGATCCTCGATCAGGGTTTCCGAGACCATGTGAACGCGGGTGTTGCCGCGCCCGATCTCATACATCAGCCTGGCGCCGTCGAGCGCCGAGACGCAGAGCGCCGGCAATCGCTTGTCGCAAAACCGATTGACGATCGAGCTGTTGCCGGCCTCCATCGACATGCGGTAGGGCCACGGCATGGGATGGATGATAATCAGCCCGACGGCGCCGTGCCGGGCGGCGCGCTCGGCGAAGGTGCCGAGCCAGAACATCGAGAAGCCGCCGCCGACCTCCATTAAGAGCGCGATCTTTCCCTCGACATCGGTGTCGCGGTAATCCTCCTCCTGGCCGCCGATAATCGGCACGACTTCAGCTTGCAGCCCGCCTTCGGGCGTCGATGGTGAGAAGTAGGGAGAGATAGCATCATAGGTCTGCCCGGTCGCCTCGGTGCGCAGGACCGTATCGGACGTATTGAGGAATGTCGGCACGCGGATCGGCGTTTCCCGGATTTCCAATCTGAGCGAGGCGAATTCGCCTGTCACATGATCGATCGCCGCCTTGTCGCCCGGGCTGCCGACAAAGCGATCGCCGATCGCCGCCAGCTTCTCGATATGCACGAGCTCGCGGCCGCCATCGACGCGCCGGATTAGCGCCTGCTCTTCATCGGTTATCATCGGCGGCTAGGCCTCCTTGGCGGCGATGGTTTCCATCTCGATCAGCCAATCGGGATGGGCGAGTGCTGCGACGACGAAGAGCGTCGAGGCGGCCTGGTGATCGCCGAGATAGGAATCGCGGATGTCGCGCATCATTTTGAGGTCGGCGCGGTCCATCAGCAGGGTGTTTACCTTGACGATGTCGTGCACGCCCATGCCGGCTTCCTCGAGCACGGCGAGGGTGTTTTGCCAGACGCGATGGATTTGCGCTTCGATCCCCGCGGCGATGCTGCCATCGGCATTGGTGCCGACCTGGCCCGAAATGTGCAGCCAGCGGGCGTTGGGGCCAGCCTCGGCGCCGTGGCTGTAACGCGAGGCGGGGGCGGCGATGGAGGTGGGGGTGTGCAGCTTGACCATGTTTTTCCTTACCTTATGCCGGCGTACCTCCGAGGGCCGAAAATTTCGGCATGATTTCCTGCGCCAGCCGCTTTTTCGATTCGCGCCAGCCCTCAAAATCGTCGAGATGATCGTAATTGGTGACCAGCAATTGGCCGAAGCCGCCCGAGGATTCGACGATGTCGGCGATCTTGCGCTCGACCGTGGCCGGGCTGCCGATGCACATATTATAGTCCATCATATATTCGACCGTGACATCCGAATCCGCGACGTCGGGATGGTGCTTGCAGGTATCGAGCATGCCGATGCGTTTTAGCACCGGCAACCAGAAATTACGGTATTGATCGCCGATCTCGCCGCCCAAAACCTTGCGCCGCGCCTCGGCGTCGCTGTCGGCGACGTAAACGTCGCGCCCGATGCGCCAATCATTGCGGCTCGCCTGGCGCCCGGCTTCCTCCGCGCCTTTCTCGACCGCCTGCCAATGGCCGCTCAGATAGCTGTTGCCGAAACTCAGGCTGAGCGGGATATAGCCGTTTCTCCCGGCGAGTTCCAATGTCGGCGAATTGGCACTGAACCCGGCGATGGCGAGCTGCGGATAAGGCTTGGTAAACGGCGTGATATGAAACTTATAAAGGCCCTCCGGTTCGTCCGGCGGACGCTTGCCGCGCCAATATTTGCCGGCATATTCGAATTCACCGTCGCTTTGCCAGAGGCGGATCATGATATCCAGCGATTCTTCCGTCATCTTGCGGTTCTCGCCGCTGAAGCCGTCGATATCGAAGAGGCCCCAATCGGTCGGAATCGAGCCCGAGCCGATGCCGATATAACAGCGCCCTTGCGAGATGTGGTCGAGCCAGGCGATGCGGTGGGCGAGCTCGGCCGGATGGTGGTAGGGCAGCATGTAGCCGCCCGGCGAGACGCGGATATTCTTGGTCCTGATCAGCGCCTGGGCAACCAGCAGGTCGGGCGCCGGATTGGGCTCGCGCGGGACGGTATAGTGGCAGCCGATCCAGGCCTCCTCGAATCCGATACTGTCGAAGAATTCAAGGCTGTCGAGATTGTGGTAATGCCCCTCGGCGAAATCCCGCCCCGGCGGGTGGTTTGGCATCAGAAAGGCGCCGATTTTCATAAATGTGATCTCCCGGAACTGGCGATTTTCCCTGTCCTCGCATTGCCTGCGGCCGTCAGGGTGGCTGCCGGATGGGCAAAAATCAAGCCGCGCTCGGCTCCATTGCCCTATGGGGTTAATACACATAAGTTATGGGTGATGCGCCGGACATACTGACCCAAGAACAAGAATGCCGAGGCGGGCAAGGCCGGTCAGGGGGAGACGATGAAATTCAGTTGCATGATCTGGCCGTTTTCCGGCACCGCTATCGAGCCGGTCGTGCGCCTCGCGCAAGCGGCCGAAAGCTGCGGCTTCGAGACCGTTTATATCGGCGATTCCCAGATGATCTGGAACGATGTGTGGGTGACGTTGACGGCGTGCGCGCTGAGCACCGAGCGCGTCCGCCTCGGCACCGGCGTCACCAACCTGGTGACCCGCCATCCGACGGCGACCGCCAACGCCATCAACTCGCTCAACATGATCAGCCAGGGCCGCGCCGTGCTCGGCGTCGGCGCCGGCGATTCGGCGGTGCGCACGGCCGGTTTGTCGCCGGCGACGCTGGCCGAGATCCGCGAGCGCCTCACCTTCATGCGGGCACTCCTGGACGGCGATGAAGTGGACGCGCTGCGCCCGCCCGAGGAAGCCGCCCGCAGCACCTGGGGCCGCGTCGACCGGGTGCGCCTTCTCGGCGCCGGCGCGGCCGGCGCGGTGCCGATCCAGCTCGCCTGCATGGCGCCGAAATCGGTGCGCGTCGCCGGCGAAATCTGCGACGGCGTCATCGTCGACGGCCATATGGGCGGCAATGCTGAAGGCGCGCGCGCGACGATTGCCGCGGCATCCGAAGGCGCGGAGGCGGCCGGGCGCGAGCCGTCGGAGCTGCGCTTTATCGCCGCCATCGACGCGGCGATCGATGACGACCGGCACAAGGCCCTCGACAAGGTGCGCCCGACCGCGGCGCGCAACATCGCCCGCAAGCCATGGCTGCCCGATACCCTCGGCATCGAACATGGCGACGTGGTGCGCAAGGTGTCCGAGGCCTATAAGTTCTACGAGCATCTCGATCTGACCGCGAAGCACCGCGAGCTGATACCGGACGAGGTGGCGATGAAATGCTGCATCGCCGGAACGCCGGACGACTGCGTCGCCAAGGCGCGTGAGCTGCGCGGTGCCGGCATCACGGAGATTTCAATCTTCATTACGTCACAGGACGAGGATGGCTCGCGCACCGTCCTCGAGCGTTTCGCGGCGGAGGTAATACCGAATGTCTAAATCAGGGACCGCATCATGTTTAGAATAGGTGTCGATGTCGGCGGCACGTTTACCGACTTCCTGCTGTTTGACGGCCACGGCGAGGCCACTGTCTTCAAAACACCGAGCACGCCGGCCGACCCCTCGATAGGGGTGTTGAACGGCTTTCACCAGATGGCCGAGAAAACCGGCTTGAGCCTGGAGGATTTTACCGCCCAGGTCGAGCTCATCGTGCATGGCACGACGGTGGCGACCAACGCCGTCTTGACCGGCAGCGGGGTGAAAACCGGCCTGCTCACGACCGAGGGATTTCGCGACATTCTGGAAATGCGCCGGGGCTTTCGCGAAAAGGCCTACGACAACAAACTGACGCCGCCGGAGCCGTTGATCCCGCGCAATCTGCGCCTCGGCGTCAGGGAGCGTATGACCATCGACGGCGAGGTCGACATCGCGCTCGATGAAGATTCGCTGAACCAAGCCATCGACAGTCTGGCGCCTCAGAATCTGGAATCCCTGGTCGTTTGCTTCATGCATTCCTACGCCAACATGGCGCATGAGCAGGCGGCAAAAAAGATTATTGAAGGCAGGCTGCCGGATGTTTTTCTGACGATTTCATCCGAGCTTCTGCCGCAGGCGAGACTCTATGAGCGGGTATCGACGGCGGCGCTGAATTGTTACGTCGGGCCGGTGCTGGGCAAATATCTGAATTTTTTGTCGGCGGCGCTCGACGACAATGGTTTTGCCGGGGTGTTGTTGATCATGCAGTCCAACGGCGGTGTCGCGACGCCGCAATCGATGGCGCAAACGCCGGTGATGACCTTGTTGTCGGGGCCGGCCGGCGGGCCCGTCGCCGGCATCTCCTTTGCCAAGGTGCAGGGCCATAACCAGTGCATCACCATAGATATGGGCGGCACCTCGTTCGACGCCGCGTTGATTCAAAACGGCGAGCCGCTGTTGCGCAGCGAAGGCTGGATCAACCGCCAGCGCCTCGCCCTGCCGATGCTCGATATTCATACCATCGGCTCGGGCGGCGGTTCGATCGGCCGCATCGATGACGGCGGGTTGTTGCGCATGGGACCCGAGAGCGCGGGCGCCGATCCGGGGCCGGCCTGCTACGGCAAGGGCGGCGAAAGGCCGACCTGTACCGACGCAAATCTGGTGCTCGGCTATCTCAACCCGGAATATTTTCTCGGCGGCGATATGGGGCTCGACGTTGAAGCAGCGCGGCGCGCCATCGAGAAGCATATAGCTACTCCGATGGGGCTCAGTATCGAGGACGCCGCCGCCGGCATGTCCAATATCATGAACATCAACATGGCCGCAGGCTTGCGCGAGATTTCGGTCGAGCGCGGCGTCGATCCGCGCGAATTTCCGCTCATCGTCGCCGGCGGCGCCGGGCCGGTGCACGGCGCCATGATCGCATTGGAAATGGAGATTCCGTTGGTCCTGGTGCCGAGGGATTCATCGATCTTTTGTGCCGGCGGCATGTTGCGATCCGACCTCAAGCACTCCTATGTGCGGACCTATTATGCCCTGGCGTCGCGCGCCGATCAGGCCTTGATGCTGGGATATCTCGATGACATGGAGGCCGAGGGCCGCCAAGTGCTCAAGGGTGAAAAGGTGACCGAGGAAAGCCGCATGCGCATGGTCCATGCGGCCGACATTCGCTATCTCGGCCAGCATAACGAAATCACGGTTGAGTTCGACCTGGCCGATTTCAAGGAGCAGGGCATCGGTCTTTTATGCGAGCGTTTCCACGGCGAACATGACAGGCTCTATGGCTATTCGCTCAAACATTCCGATACCGAGATGGAAATCGTCAATCTGCGCCTCACCGCCCTCGGAATTACGCAAAAGCCCGAAATGCAGAAAATGGAATTGGGCGAAGCCGATGCCGGCGCCAGCCTGAAGGGAACGCGCGCGGTTTATATTCCGGGCGAAAGGGTGTTTCGCGATATTCCGGTCTATGACGGCGATGCGCTTATGTACGGCAATCGCGCCAGCGGCCCGGCGATTATCGAGCAAGTCACCACCACCACTTTCGTACCGCCCGAATATGATTTCATCGTCGATTCGGCCGGTACGTTCAGCCTCTACCTGCGCCACACGGGCGAAAACTACGTGAAGAAGATAGTGTCATGACAAAAACCATTGATCCCATTCTGGTCACCGTTATTCAGCACCGCCTCAAGGCGATCACCGAGGAAATGGGGCTGGTGATGCTGCGCACCGCGCGCTCGCCGATCCTCAGCGAGGCGCGCGATTTCGTCACCGGGCTTTACGATGCGCGCGGCGAGCTGATGGAGCAGACCGCCTATATTCCCATACTCGCTTTCGCCGTGCCGCTGTCGATCAAATATATGGTCGAATATTACGGCGACGAGCTCTATCCCGGCGACGTCATCATCCACAACGATCCCTACACTGGCGGCAATCAGCCGGCCGACGTCAAGATAGTGCGCCCCATATTTGTCGATGATCAACTGGTCGGCTTCTCCGCCATCAACGGCCACCAGGCCGATGTCGGCGGCGCCGTCGCCGGGGCCTACAATCCCGGCGCCACCGAAATCTGGCAGGAGAGTCTGCGCATCACGCCGGTCAAGCTCTATGAAAAGGGCGTCAAGCGGCGCGATGTGTGGGACCTGATATTCGGCAATATCCGTTTTCCAATCGTCGAGGAGGATATTCAGGCCGCGATGGGCGGCTGCGCCGTCGGCGAGCGCGAACTGATCAAGCTGGTCAAGCGCCACGGCCATGACCGCTTTAGAGCGCATCTCGAGCATCTCTACGATGCCACCGAGCAACAGATGCGGGCAGAGATTTCAGCGATGCCGGACGGCGTCTATCATGGCCAGGCGACGGCCTATTACGACGGCATCAATCCGGGCTCGGAAATGGTCATCAAGGTGGCGGTGACCATCGAGGGCGACGAGATCAATTTCGATTTCACCGGCACGGCGGCGCAGACGCCGGGCTTTGTCAACGCGCCGCTGGGTTCCAGCATGACCTCGGTGATCCTCAGCCTGCTGATGTGCCTGAAGGATCCCGACCTGCCGCAGAACGAAGGCATGAGCCGGCCGATAAAAATGCATATGCCGCTCGGTTCCATGCTCAATCCGGAATTTCCGGCGGCCAGCACATTCGGCAATCATCTGTCGGACCAGATCTCGGCGGCAATTTTTAACGCCATGGCCGGAGCGGTTCCCGACCGCGTGACGGCGCCGTGGAATCCATTATTCGCGATCGCCGCGATCGGCTTTAACGAACGCATAAACCAGCCCTTTGTCGATATCCTGTTCAATGGCCTGAAGGGCGGCGGCGGCGCCATGCAGGGTGTCAACGGCTACGACCATATCGGCCTCATCGCCTGCGGCGGCGGCTTGTTGGCGCAGGACCCCGAAATGTTCGAGATGAAAGACCCGCTCTATATTCACAGCTTCGAATATAAGCCCGATTCAGCTGGCGCCGGACAATGGCGCGGCGGCTTTGGCGTCGAGATGAAGATGGAATTTCTCGGCGACGGCAACATGATCAGCGCCTTTGGCGACGGTATCGATCCGGGCTCCGAGGCGGGCGGCCTCAACGGCGGCGCGCCCGGTACGCTGAACTTGGGTGAGTTGGTTTACGGCGATGGCAAAACCCATGTTTGCGCCAGCAAGGAGATGGTCGCCGGCATTCCGAAAGGCACCGTCTGGCACCAGATCGCCGGCGGCGGCGGCGGTTACGGCGATCCCTTGAAACGCCCGGCGGAACAGGTCGCGCGCGAAGTGTTTTATGGCTTGATTTCACCGCAAGCGGCGCGTGACGATTATGGCGTTGTCGTCGACGCGCAAAGCCTGGCGATGGATGGGCCGAAGACCGAGGCGCTGCGTGCCGAGCGAATAGCGGGGTAGCGACCCATAACTGATTACCGGCCGCCAATCGATGAGCTGCGCTTCATCCTGAATGATGTGCTGCATTGGGATGACCTGCTGACGCGCCCGCCCTATGCCCATGCCGATGTCGAGCTCGGCGAGGCGGTGCTGCAAGGGGCGGGTAAAATCAGTGCTGAGATTTTGGCGCCGATCAATCAGCCGGGCGACAGGCAGTCGAGCATTTTGCAGGGTGGCCGGGTGGTGACGCCCGATGGCTATCGCGCCGCCTATCGGAAGTTCGCCGAAGGCGGCTGGATCGGCCTTGATCTGCCGGAGGCTTACGGCGGGCAGGATCTGCCGTTGGTGCTTCAGGCGGCGGTCGCCGAGATGGTAAACGGCGCCTGCGTCGCCTTCGCCATGCTGCCGCTGATGCAGCGCGCCGGCGTGCGTCTGTTGATCGCCCATGGTCCGCCTGAGATGACCGAGCGCATCGCGCCGCGCCTGGCTTCAGGCGACTGGGCAACGACCATATGTATTTCCGAGGCCGAGGCGGGTTCGGACGTGGGCCGCATCGGCGCCATGGCAACACCCGCTTCCGACGGCGCCTACGCGCTCTCCGGAACCAAGATATTCATCACTTTCGGCGATCACGATCTGACCGAACAGATTTGCCATTTCGTCCTCGCCCGCACGCCGGACGCGGCGCCGGGAACGCGTGGCTTAAGCCTCTTCATGGTGCCCAAATTATCGTTCGAGACGGGGCAGGCCAACGGCGTTTCAGTCAGCCGGGTTGAACGGAAAATGGGCCTTAAGGCCTCGCCAACCTGCGTGCTGAATTTCGACGATTCAGAATGCTGGCGGATCGGCGGCGAAGGCGAGGGGCTGAAGGCCTTGTTCACCATGGTCAATACCATGCGTCTGGAAGTGGCCATGCAAGGCGTCGCGGTTGCCGGCGCGGCTTGCGATGCGGCGAGCGCCTATGCCGGCGAGCGTTTGCAGGGCGGATCGGCGCAGGCCCCGGCGCTGCCGATCATCGACCATGTCGATGTCCGGCGCATGCTGATGATCATGCGGGCGCGGACCGGGGCGATGCGGGCGCTCATTCTTGAGGCCGCCTTTCAACTCGATCTGGCGCGTGTGGCGGATAGCGATGAAGCGCGCGAGGATGCCCGCCTGTTGGCCGAATGGCTGCTGCCGGTGTGCAAGGTCTGCGGCTCACAGGCCGGTTTCGAGACCGCCAATCTGGCGCTTCAGGTGTTGGGCGGCCATGGCTATATGTCAGACGCCGGCATCGAGCAATATGTTCGCGACAGCCGGGTGATGTCGATCTATGAAGGCTCGAACGCCATTCAGGCGCTCGATCTGGTGACGCGCAAGCTGACCAAGGGGCAGGGCCGCCTGTACGATATTTTTGCCGGACGCGTTCGCGCCGATCTCGATGGCGCCGAACAGGGTCCGATCAGGGAAGCCGTCGGTGATGGCCTGGCGCGCCTCGATCGCCTGAAGGCGATTTATCTCGAACGCATGGCAAATTTCCCGCGTGATGCCGAAGCCGGCGCGGACGCCTATCTCGCCCTGGTCGGGCTCGTCGGCGGCGGCTGGATGTGGCTGCGCATGGCCGAAGCCGCTTCGGCGGATCGCGACGGCCGCGCCAAACTGGCGGAATTTTACGCCAAATATGTCATGGCCGAAGCCGGCGCATTGGAACAGCGCGCCATGCTCGATGCCAGCCTGTTCGATAGACTGACATCGGAACAACTTATCGGACAGTGAATCCAAAAAAAGCGAAATATTGTGGACAAGCCTCTTTTTGATTCACCGCTCGATATGTTCTGGCATGCCGTTCGTCACGGTTCGGAGCGCATCGCCCTGTCATCGGAACATTACGATCTCAGCTATAGCGAGTTCGCGGCGGCCGTTGTTTCTCTGGCGCGGCAAATCCGGGCGTTTGAAAAGAATCGCCCGAAAGTGGCGATCATACTGCCCAGCGGAATCGAATTTTGTTGTGCCGTTTATGCCGGGTGGCAGGCAAACGGCATTATTTCCACGCATAACAGCTTGCAGCCGGAAGCGGCTCTGGAGAGTCAGTTTCTTCTGGTGAAGCCCGAACTGGTTATCGCGCCGCCCGAGCAGCAGGAGGTTTTAGAGAGAATTGCCCCCGGCGCCGATTATATCTTTTTGCGGGAAGGCTCCTTTGCCGCCAATAAGGCGGTGGTGGGGTCGGCGCCGGACTGGCCGGTCGCGGCGCCGGACGATCTCTCGCTGCTTCTCTTTACCGGCGGAACAACAGGCGTTGCAAAATCGGTAGAGCATTCATTCGCCACCATTTCGGCTTCCGTGCGGGGAATGGAACATGCCTGGCCAACCGAGACCGGCAAGGAGATATGGCTGAGTATTCCGCCCATGTTTCATGTCTACGGATTTTTATTCTGCGTCATGAACCCGGTATTCAGCGTCGCTACCAACGTCATGGCTTATCCGTTCCACACGGACACATGCGTAAATCTTTTGAAAAAGCATCGCGTCACGGTGTTGTCGGGCGGGCCGCCCGCGGTCTACACGGCCTTGCTTTCAAATCCGGATTTTGACGAAGCCGCTTATTCAGGCCTGAAGAACTGTGGCGGGGGGGCCGCGCCTTTTAGCAAGGATATGCTGGACCGCTGGCGTGCGAAAACCGGGGCTCCGATTACCGAGGCTTATGGCATGACCGAAATAGCCCCCATCACAGCCAATAGCCTTGAACACGGAAATCGTCCGGGAAGCGTTGGGCGCGCCGGCCCGGAGCGGGATATCAGGATCCTCGATCTCGATACGGGAGATATTTTGCCGGCGGGAGAGAGCGGCGGCATTTACGTCCGCGGCCCGCAAACCATGATGAGATATCACGACAATGCGAAAGAGACGGCGGCGATACTCAAGGATGGCTGGCTGGAGACCGGCGATGTCGGCCATCTCGACGGGGATGGCTTTCTGTTCCTTACCGGCCGCACCAAGGAGATGATCAATGTCTCCGGCTTCAAGGTTTATCCGCGCGAGCTCGATGAAGTGCTGGGCCGGCATCCGTCGGTTGCCGAGAGTTGCTCCTTAGGCGTACCGGACTCAAGAACTGGAGAAGCGGTCGTTTCCTGCCTGGTTTTATACGAGGGAGAGTATTTAACGGAAGAAGCTATCCGGCAATATGTAGGCCAATATCTGAACTCATATAAATGCCCGCGGCATGTATATTTTATGGATGAAATACCGGCGACTTCGGCCGGCAAGCAGGACAGGCAATTCCTGCTTAAATTACTGATCGAAAAAGAGAATATTTCGCCTTAAAGATTGATTTTGGCGGCCCGTAGATTCTTGGTGCGGTCGCCATTGCCGACCAGCGCGTCCACCACACCCTCGGCATTTCGAACGAACAACAGAACCGGCTGGAAGGCCAGCCATTGGGCACCTTGCGGCGCCGCGATAAACAGATCCGGCAAGACCGGCTCCAGCGTAAAATCGCTGCGGCCCAGCTCGCCCTGAATTTGAAGCCGGAGGGTTTGCTCATCGGCGCCAATGACGAAATCGGCTTTGAGTTCATCGCTTCGATAGGTCCCGACATAGGCTTCAACCTCGCCGGGTTGCCATCCCTCTGAAACCCTCCGATACGATGCCTTGTTGCCCGAAATCACGGTCTCGATCGCGGCGCCGTCGGCGGCAAAGGAGAGCCGCATATCGACGACGGGATGCATATATGTGAACCATCCTGGCGCCTGTGGCACGAGGCGGAATTTGGCGCCGTAGGCGCCGCCCATCAGCTCGCCGTCCTCGACGCTGATCTCGAACAGTTCGCCGCTTTCGCTATCGTGATAAAGGCCGGCCTTATCCGCGAACCCGGTCACCTCGATGGCGGGCGGCGGCGGCGCCAGGATGTCGGAGAGGTGGATGTCGGCGATTCCCCGCGCCATCGCGGTGGGGTCGATGGCGTCTACGTTGGCGATCACGATCACCGCGAAATCCTGATCGGGAAAGAGAACGATCTCGGTGCGAGCGCCGGGTAAGAGGCCGCCATGGCAGATCGTCCATTGCCCGCGATACTCACATCCCAAGAGGCCCAGCCCATAGATGCCGCGCGCATTGTTGGTATGGATGGCGGGCGTCGCCATCTCGGAAAATATCGCCGCCGTTCCGACCTTGGGGTTCGCCAGGTTGCGCGCCCAGATCACCATATCGTCGAGCGTCGAGATCATGCCGCCCTCGAGGCTGAGCGGCACGCCGAACAGCGGTTTCGACAGGGCGCCGTCGGCCGCCTGCAAATAGGGCGACGCCAGCCGCGCGACGATATCCCGGTCGGTCCGCGCGAGAAGCGTATTGGCCATGCCGAGCGGCTCGAGGATGCGTTGGCGCACGAGCGAAGCGATATCCTGACCGCTTATTTGCTCGGTGATTTGACTGGCGATGAGAAAGCCCGAATTGCAATACATCAGCCTGGCGCCGGGCGGGAAGTTTAATGTGCGCTGCGAAAATATCAGGCCCATCAGTTCGTCTGTGCTGACCGGGCGCTCCATGCCGGCGCCGCAAAAATCGAGAAGCTCAAGGAAATCGCGCACGCCGCTGGTGTTGCTCAGCATGTGGCGAAGCGTAATCGGGGCGCCGTAATCGCGAAAGGCCGGCACATGCGCCTTCACCTCGTCGTCGAGCGCAAGACGCCCCTCCTCGGCCAGCAGCATGATCAGGGTGACGAGAAACTGTTTGCTGACCGAGGCGATGCGGTAGGCGATATCGGGGCCGTTGGCGATGCCATGCTCGATATTCGCCATGCCGTAGCCGCGCCGGTGAACGACCTCGCCGCCTTTGATCACCGCGACGACGGCGCCCGGCCTGTCGGCGCCGTTCCAGTCGGCAAACAAGTCATCGACAGACTCGGCAAAACCGCTACCCGCCGCCGTCATGTTTTTTTCAGTCATCTAATCCTCATCCGTTACCGGTTGCGATGGCGATACGAAATGGCAAGCCACCCAATGGCCCGGCATATGTTCCCGATATGCCGGTTCTTCTCCCCGGCAAATCGCTTCGGCCCGCGAACAGCGGGGGTGGAACCGGCAACCGGGCGGCGGGTCGATCGGGCTCGGGATTTCGCCCTCGATCATCATCAATCGCCGGCGGCTTTTTATCGTCGGTTCGGGAATCGCCGAGAGCAGGGTCTGGGTATAGGGATGCAGCGGCCTGCTGAACAGATCGTCGGTCGCGGCGAGCTCGACGAGCTCGCCGAGATACATCACGCCGACGCGGTCGCAGACGAAGCGCACCACCGACAGATCGTGCGAGATGAAAAGAATGCTGAGTTTGAAGCGGCTTTGAATTTCCCGCATCAGGTTGAGAATCTGCGCCTGCACCGAGACGTCGAGCGCCGAGACCGGCTCATCGGCGATCAGCAGTTTGGGGCTCAATGCCAGCGCCCGCGCCAGGCCGATGCGCTGGCGCTGGCCGCCGCTGAACTGATGCGGAAAGCGCTGGGCATGCGAGGGATCGAGCCCGACGGCGCCGAGCAGCTCCGCCACCCGGCGCGGCAGCTCGCGCGACGGCGCGACCCGATGCGTCACCAGCGGCTCGGCGACGATGCTGTGCACCGTCCAGCGCGGATCGAGCGAAGCATAGGGATTCTGAAAGATCATCTGGACGTCTTTGCGGTGTTGGCGCAACTCCCGGCCGGACAGCGCCAGCCAATCCAGGCCGTTGAATTTGACCTTGCCGGCGGTCGCGCCAATCAGGCGCGCGAGCACCTTGCCGGTGGTCGATTTGCCGCTGCCGCTCTCGCCGACCAGGCCGAATGTCTCTTCCGTTCCGATCGAGAAGGAGACGCCGTCAACCGCGTGCACCACACGGCGGTGGCCTCTGAGTTCGGCAAAAAGACTTTGCCGCACCGGGAAATGCTTGGTCAGCGCCTCGACCTCAAGGAGAACCGTCATGGCGCCGTCTCGCCGTAAAGGTGGCACGCGGCCTGATGGGCATCGCCGACGCTGCGCGGCGCCGGCCGCTCGGTGCGGCAAATATCGCTGGCCCTCGCGCAACGCGGATGGAACTTGCAGCCGGGCGGCGGCCGGGCGGCATCGGCGACCATGCCCGGGATCGGCGTCAGCGCCTGCTGCGACCGGTCGAGTCGGGGAATGGCGTTGATCAGACCGACGGTGTAAGGGTGTTTGGGATTTTCCAGGACCTGCTCGGCCGAACCCTGCTCGACGATATTGCCGCCATACATCACGCAAACGCGCTCGCACATCTGCGCGATCACGCCGAGATCGTGACTGATGAGGATTATCGAGCTGTCCGATTCACCCTGCTGGAGACGTTCGAGAAGCGCCAGAATCTGCATTTGCACGGTGACGTCGAGCGCCGTGGTGGGCTCGTCGGCGATGATCAGCGCCGGATGCAATATCAGCGAGCAGGCGATGATGACGCGCTGCTGCATGCCGCCCGAGAATTCGTGCGGGAAATCCTTGTAGCGCTCGGCGGGGCGCGGCAGGCCGACCTGATCGAGCATCTCGATGACGCGCTCGCGCGCCGCGCGGGCGCCGAGCCGCGTGTGGTAGCGCAGCAGTTCGGCGATTTGCTCGCCGATCGAAAGCACCGGGTTGAGCGTCGTCGTCGGGTCCTGAAAGATCATCGATATGCGGGCGCCGCGAATCCGGCGCATGTCCTCGGCCGAATGGTGCAACAGGTCATCTCCTTCGAAGATGATCTCGCCGCTTACGATGCGGCCGGGCGGCTGGATCAGGCCCATGATCGCCTGACCGGTGGCCGATTTTCCGCAGCCGCTCTCGCCGACGATGCCGAGCGTCTCGCCGCGTTCGACCTCGAAGTCGACATGATCGACGGCGTGCACGATACCGCGCCTGGTTTCGAACTGGGCAACCAGATCGCGAACCTCAAGCAGAACATCCGACATCACCGTTCCTTGGTATTAAAGACTTGCCAGGCGAGGGTCGTAAGTATCGCGCAGAAAATCGCCGAGCAGGTTGATGGCGACGGCGGTGACCAGGATCGAGATGCCCGGCCCCAACGTCATCCACAGGCTCTCATACATATAGTTCCGCCCGTCGCTGATCATCACGCCCCAGGACGGCGTCGGCGGCTGGATGCCGAGGCCGAGGAAACTGAGCGCCGCCTCGAAAATGATGACGAAGGCGATGTCGAGCGTCGCCATGACGATGATCGACTGAATCACGTTGGGGATGACGTGGCGGAGAATAATGATCCAGCTATAGACGCCGATCGAGCGCGCCGCCTGAATGAATTCCAGCTCGCGGATCTTCAGCGTCTCGCCGCGCACAAGTCGGGCGTAATTGACCCAGATGGCGATCGTCAATGCGATCACCAGGCTGGTGAAACCGGGCCCGAAGATGGCCATAAATATGATGGCGATCAGGATGAACGGAAACGACAGCTGAAAATCGGTAATCCGCATGATGACGAGATCGAGCAGGCCGCCGTAATAGCCGGCGATAGCGCCGAGCGCGGAGCCGATGATCATCGCCATCAAGACGACGAAGAAGCCGACGGCGACGGAGGTTCGCGCGCCGAGGATGACGCGGCTGAAAATGTCGCGCCCCAGATTGTCGCCGCCGAGGATATGCGGCCACTCGCCGCCGGCAAAAACCGGCGCCATGAAGCGGTTGTCGATCACCTGTTCGACCGGGCTGGCCAGCAAAATGTAGGGCGCGATGATGGCCACGATTATGACGCCGACGACGCCGATGAAACCGGTCAGCCCCTTCGGCGAGGTGCGAAGTTCGATGAAAAACCGGCGCCACGCGGAGATATGTTCCTCGGCGACTTGGTCCGCCGCCGGCGCCGGCTCTGGGCCGCGCCCGTTACGTGCCGACATAGCGAATCCTCGGATCGACGCGGCGGTAGATCATATCGACGCCGATATTTATCAAGATGAACATACCGCCTATCACGACGATGATGCCCTGGATCACCGGATAATCGCGCCAGAACACCGCCTGAACGGCGAGGCGCCCGATGCCCGGCCAGGCGAATACGTTCTCGATGACGAAGGTGCCACCCAAGAGATAGCCGAGCTGCAATCCGAGAATTGTGACCGTCGGAATCAACGCATTGCGAAAGGCGTGCTTGAGGTAGATCACCCTGTTGGGCAGCCCCTTGGATCTGGCGAACTGGACATAGTCCTGGCGCAGCGCCTCGAGCATGGCCGAGCGCGTGAGGCGCGCGTTCCAGGCGATGATCGAGACCGCCAGCGCGAACGACGGCAGAATCAAATATCGGAAGCTCTTCCAGAACACGGCGCCGTCGCCGTGGATGATCGCATTATAGGCGGCGCTGAGGATGAAGTCGCCGCGACCGGATGACGGCAGGACGCGAAGATCGATGGAAAAGATGATGATCAGCAGAATGCCGAGGACAAAGTTCGGGATCGAAACGCCGAGCACGGCGAACACGGTGCCCGAATAATCGATCGCGCTGCCTTGTCGGAGCGCCGTGACGATGCCGAGCGGTATGGCGATCAGGACGGCAAAAATCATCGCCAGGATGGTCAGCTCAAGCGTCGCCGGCAGCCGCTCGGCGATGAGCTGGGCGACGGGAATGCGAAATCTGAGCGATTCGCCGAGGTCGCCCTGAAAGATGCCGCCCATATATGTCGCGAACTGTTCCAGCGCCGGGCGGGTAAGGCCGAGCTGCTCCCTCAGCTGGTCCTTCTGTTCCTCGGTGATGCCGGGGTTTCCGGCGGCCATCACATCGACCGGATCGCCAGGGATGACCTTGACGATTAACGACACCACGAGGACCACGAGGGTAATGACGATGGCGGCGTAGAACAGCCGTTTGACCAGGTAGGTAAGCATACAAGGCCCCGAGGCGCGCCCGGATCAGTTATGTGATCCGGGCGCGCCCGAAAATACCCGTGGCGCAGGAAAAGTTATGCAGTTCAGGCCGGGCTAGGTGTCCAACCAGATCTCTTGCAGGTGGTGAAATCCGACGACGTCGAGTTCCAGGCCCATTACCTCTTCTTTCATCACCGCGAGATAGTTGCCTTCCCACAGATTCACCCAATAGGCCTGATCGATGATGATTTCCTGCATCCTGTAAAGCGCATCTTTTCGCTTGTCGGCATCGAACGAGGTGCGCTGGATGTTGTTCAGGTCATCGAGCTCCTGATTGGTGTGGAAGGAGAAGTTGAGGCCGCCGCCGGAAATAAAGAACGGGTAAATCAGGTCCGGATCGCTATAGGTGTAGTAGCAGAAGGTGAGGTCGAAATCGCCTTTTCCGGCGAGCACGAACCATTCCGCGACCGGGTAGTTGCTGATCTTCATTTCGATGCCGACGGTGCTCAGATTCTGCTGGATGATCTCGGCCTGCTTGGTGAAGCCGTCGACGTTGAGATAGGTCAGCGTCAAACCATCGCCGTGGCCGGCCTCGGCCAACAGGGCTTTCGCCTTGTCGACGTCGAAGGCGTAATCCAGTTCGGGAGACTTCGGATTGTACTGGGCGTAGGAGGTCGCCACGGCGCTGTAGGCGGCCTTGCCCTGACCATCGAGCGCGAGGGTGATGATCTTCTCCTTGTCGATGGCATGGGCGATGGCGCGGCGCACGCGAACATCGCCGAGCGGCTCGTGCTGGGTGTTGATCATGAACTCGAACACACCGACCGCCGGGCGGCTGAAGGTCTTCAGCCCAGGCGTGTTGGAGAGCCGCTTGATCTTGTCGGAAGGCAGCGATTCGGTGCCGGAGATAACGTGCACTTCGCCGGTCTCGAGCGCGGCGAGCCGGGTCGCGTCCTCGGGGATGACGACATATTCGACGCTGTCCAGATATGCCTTGCCTTTGTTTTCATACCATGGCGTCGCCCAGTCATGTTTCTCGTTGCGCACCAGCTTGATGCCCTGGTCGGGTCTCCAGCTGTCGAACTTGAAGGGGCCGGTGCCGACCGGATTGCGGCCGAACTGGTCGCCGAACTTCTCCACCGCGGCGCGGCTTATCGGCGCGCAATAGGAATAGCTGAGGCCGACCCAGAGCGGCACGAACAGATCTTTGTAATTATAGGCGATGGTCATATCGTCGATGACTTCGACGCCATCGATCGGTCCGTACATCCAGGTGTTGGGCGAAGCGGTTTCGGGATCGAGATGGTGGTTGAACGACCATGCCACCGCCTCGGCGTTGAACGGGCTGCCGTCGTGGAATTCGACGCCCGGACGCAGTTTGAAAATCACGGTCTTGTTGTCGTTGGCGAAACTCCAGGCTATCGCGGCGCCGGGATAGACCTCGCCTTTTTCATCGAGATAGATCAGCGGATCATAGATCTGCCACATGATTTCATGCGAGGCGAGCAGCACGGTCTTTTGCGGATCGAGCGTGTCCGATTCTTGTCCTCGCGCGATGCGCAGGTCGCCGCCATATTTGGCCGCGTGCGCGGGCTTGGGCATCAAGCCGATGCCGGCGGCGGCGCCGACGCCGGCGAGCGCGGCGCCGGTTTTCAGAACATCGCGGCGGGTTAAACGCGCCCACCGGCGGGCATATTCGTAGGTCTGTTCCTCGAAGCTCAATTCATCTGTCGGTGTATCCAACGGTGAACGTTTCTTGTCCGTCATAACCTTGCCTCCATTAGCTCTTTTCAAAAGCGAAACAAAATTTTCTCGGATTGCTCCCTGATTAGGCATGACGGTAGCATAGATGGCTAAGGGCTGCTTTGGGAAATTCGGTCTATATCGTCTATGTCGTCTATGTCGAATGAGAGGATATGGCGGTAACTGCGGATCAGCCGCTGATGAGAGCGCCGCCGTCAACGATGATGGTCTGCCCCGTCGTCCAGCGTCCCGCCTTGGAGGCAAGGTAGACGGCGGCGCCGGCGATATCCTCGGGCTCGCCGAGGCGGCGCAGCGGCGTGCGCGCGATGCGCGGTTCGGCAAAGCTCGGGTCTTGCCATAATTTGCGGGCGAAATCGGTCTTCACCAATCCCGGCGCGATGCAATTGACTCGAATATTATCGGGGCCCAACTCGACGGCGAGGTTGCGCGCGAGCTGAAAGTCGGCGGCTTTCGAGATGCCATAGGCGCCGATGGTAGCGGTTCCCCGATATCCTCCGATCGAGGAGACATAGATGATGACGCCGTCTTTGCGCGCCCGCATTTCATCCGAAACCATATGCGCCAACCATAAATTCGATTGAATGTTGGTGGTCATCATCTTGGCGAACATCTCGTCGGGGATTCCCGACGACGGGCCGTAATGGGGATTGATCGCGGCATTGCCGATGACGATATCGATGCGATTCCAGGCCTTGCGGGTGGCATCGATCAGCGCCTGCAATTCAGCCTTTCTTCCGATATTGCAGGGAATGCCCAAAACCTCGAAGCCGTCGCCGGAAAGCTCCTCAGCCGTTGTCTTGACACGATCCGCATCGCGGCTTGAGACCACGACACGCGCGCCGTGCTGCGCCAAGGCGCGGGCGATGGCCTTGCCGATTCCCTTGGTCGAGCCGGTGACGATGGCCGTCTTGCCGCTAAGGTCGAACAGATCAGACATGCGGTTTAATCTTCGACATTATCAAGCGCCTCGATTTGGCAAATATAGGATTTCAGCTGCATCGACCCGCCGATCGGGTCGGCCATATCGCCGCTGATCGCGGCGTTTAAATTGGCGCTGATCTCGCCTGAGTTTTCATATCCCGGCAGCGACAGGCTCTTGCAGCCCTGCCACCAGCCATGGCTCGCACTGACGACGCGCCGGTCGAGTTTTGGCGAAAGGCGCGCGCGTGCGCGCATTTGGCCATGCGGTGTCGAGATCGTCACCCATTGGTCCTCGTGGATATCCCGGCTCGCCGCGGTCTCGGGATGCAATTCAAGTTGCGGATCGGGCCGACGGCGGCGCAGCGCGGCGATGTTGCGCATTTGGCTGTGCAGATATTGCGGTGACTTGGCGGAAGTGAGGATCAACGGATAGGCCTTTGAAAGTTCGTCGGTCATTTTTGCTTCGGGCGCCGGTGCGACATAGTCCGGCAGCGGGTCATAACCGTTTTCGAGATAGCGCTCGCTATAGATTTCGACTTTTTTGCTCGGCGTTTGGAATCCTTGCGGGCCGTTGGCGTCTGTGCGCGCATATTTTCGATATTGCGTTTGCAATGGAAGGCCAATGCCACCCGGCGAGTTGCGCAGCGTCGTGGGGTCGAGGCCGCTTGGCGCCAACAGGTGCCGGTAGGCGGCTTCGATATCGCCGTTCCAAAACAAATTGCCGAGACCCAGCCGCTCGGCGAAGGCAAAGGCAATCTCGGTGTCGGAGCGCGATTCGCCCCTGGCAGCGATAACAGCGGGGCGCAGCTGCACATGGCTGCTGGCTTCTTGATCGACGGTAAAATTCGTACACAGCCCTTCGCGCTCCCATGCCGAACATACGGGCAGGACGATGTCGGCATATTCGGCCGTCGGGTTCATAAAGAGATCGGCATGGACCATGAACTCAAGCGAACCCAGCGCCTTTCTTCCGCGCGCCGCGTCGGCGTGCGACAAGAGGATGTTCTTGCCGAAATTGACGAAGGCTCGGATGTTGCCGGGCGCGCCGGATAAGATGGCGCCGTAGAGCGCCTCCACCGTGATCCAGCCCTGGGTTCCGGGGCCGAGCGGGCGCTCCGCCAAATCGACTGATTTGGCTTGTATCTCGGGGCCTATTAAATCGCCGCCGGAGACATCGTTTGTCGGCGCGCTTTCGAAAATGACGTTGCCGCCCTGGCCGTCGAAATTTCCGGTGAGCGCGTAGAGGAGGGCGATGGCGCGATTCGTCTGGCTGACATTGGTGTGCATTTCGAGCCCGGCCCAGGCGTAAAATGACGGCGCCTTGGCGGTGCCGAACATTTCGGCGCAATCGCGAATCTGGCGCGCCGGAATCGAGGTCAGTTCTTCGACCCGCTCGGGCGGATAGCGCTCACACAGATCCGCATAGAGCGCGAATGCCGGGCGGCAGGAGATCGGGCCGTCGGCGCCGGCGACATCGTAGCGGCCGAACAGCGCCAGGTCGGCGCCGTCCCCGGCATAAGTTCCGCTTGCCCGATCGTAGCGAATGACGGCGCCCGTGGCCTGATCCCAGGCCAGCAAATGATCGGATCGTTCAGTCTCGCCAAGGTCGGCAGCGGTGAGCATGCGCCCGGTATCCACGCGGACCAGATGCGGCCCGTTGGTCCAGTTCTTGACGAATTCGCTGTCGTACCAGCCGTTTTCGATCATCACGCCGGCCATGCCAAGCGCCAACGCGCCGTCGGTTCCGGGCCGGATGCGCAGCCACTGATCGGCCTTGGCGGCGAGGCCGGCATGGCGCGGATCGACGGTGATGAGCTTGGCACCTCTGGCCTTGGCGGCGGCGATGCGCGAACCGTATGGGAGCCAGGTGACGGTCGGATTATGGCCCCACAGCATAATGCAGTCGCTATGCTCGAGATCGGCGACCGGCATTCCGACGCCGAAGCTGTGCGGAAAAACCATTTCCTTGGCGTAGCCGCATAACTCCATGGCGATGGCGGCGTTCGGGCTGCCAAAGGCGCGGCGCAGGCGCTCGACCCAGCGATAGCCATCTCCCATCGATGTGCCGGCGGTGGTGGTAATTCCGAAACCCACGTATTCGGAGCCGGATTCGGCGCTAAACTGTTTGAGCTTCGCGGCGATGGTCTCAAACGCCTCGCCCCAGCCGATACGCACCCAGCCGGGGTCGCGCTCGCCCTTGGGGCGGGTTCGCTTCAACGGATGGAGCAGGCGCTCGTCATGATGAACCAGCTCCGGCGCGGCGCGGCCCTTGGCGCAGAGCGCCTTGCCGGTCGGGTGGCTCGGGTCGGGCTCGACAGCGACGAGCCGGTCATTTTCCACCACCGATATGCAGCCGCATTTCGACCAGCATAATGCGCAGTAACCATGTACCCGCCGCGATGCTTGGCTGTCGCTCACATAGCCTCCCGACGATCCGTTGCCACGGCCTTATTGCGGGTCGATCAGATATTCATCGCCCCGGCGCATATGCCGTTTGAGCCAATTCGAAGCTGACGGGTGATTGGGCGTTGTGACCTCGACCGGCGCTCGGGTCGCTCTGATTTTGCGGCGCAATTTTTTCGTTTTCGCGCTATCGACCGTCATCGTCCGGGAATCGATCGCCACGCCATAAAAGTTTTTTGCCGACTTGATCGAGACCAACCCGTTCAGCACGCTCTCAAGAACCATTTCCGGATCCCGCTTCAAGGGGTCGCCAAATCCGCCGCCGCCGGTCGAATCGCAGATCCAAATCTCGTTTTCATCAACCGTCAAATGGCCTTTTGCCGAATAATATATTCGTTTTCCCGTTGCAAGATTTTCCTTGTAACTTCCCCCGCCCATACCGGCGGTTCCGCCGATGGCGCCGTAAGGCGGGTTGGTCTGGCCGTCGCCGAACAGATTGCATTCCATCCCATCGCCGATCGGTGAAACCTCGAGGTGAATTCCGGGGCCGCCGATATGCACGCCGTGGCCCATGGAATCCGTACATATTTCCTGCCTGTGGAAGTGAAACGGGTAGAGCAGCTCGCTAAGCTCAACGCTGATAATCTTTTGTCCACCCATCGCCGCCGGCGTCAAAAGCAGGGGCCAGCCGTCCGCTTTGGGTCCCGCGCCACCGCCAGGTGCTGCGTTGAAAAGCATACTGCCCCATTCATTGCCCTGTTCGTCGCGCCTGTCGGTTCCGGAGAACATCGGCACACAGTGAATGGCGCACATGCCGCCCATGGTGCGCTCGGGCACGGCATGCGCCAGCGCCTTCCACACGGCGAATTGCAATGTATCACCGGGACAGATGGTCGCCGTGGCGGTCGATGTCGGATGTTGGGCGTTGCACAGGGACCCTTCGGGGGCCTCGCAGGTGATATGGCGCAAACAACCGTCATTGGCCGGAATGGTCGGATCGACGACGCACAGGATCGGCGTCGCTGCCGCCGCCTGCATGACGCCGATGGTGCAATTGTTCGCCCCCGGCCCCTGTCGATGGGTGCCGGCAAAATCGACGTGAACGTGATCGTCGCGGATCGAGACCTTGGCATGGATCGGGATATCGGTGCCGCCCTGACCATCGCTGTCGAGCCAGGCCTGGCCGTGGTAATCGCCATCCGGCATGGCGCGGATTTCAGCCGCCATGCGTTTGTCGGAATAGTCGAATATGGCCTCTATGTAGCGCTCGACCTCGTCATTGCCGTAATGCGCCGCCAATTCGATGAGGCGCCGCTTGCCGGTCCAGATCGAGCCGAGCTGGGCCATCAGGTCGCCCTTGAGAAGATCCTGCCAGCGCATGTTGGCGAGATACATGCTGATAACGTCTTCGCAGGGTTCGCCCCTGTCATAGAATTTTATCGGCGGCAGTTGCAGCCCCTCTTGCCAGACATCCTTGGCGGTGGCGGGAACGCTGGTCGGAACAAAAGCGCCGCAATCGAGTTGGTGCCCCTTGGTGATGCTCCAGAATATATGCTTGCCGTTGTGGAAAACCGGCGTCGCGGTAACGAAATCGCCGACATGGGTGTTGCCGCTATAGGGGTCGTTGCAGACGATCACGTCGCCGTCATGAACGTCGCCCTCAAACGCCCGCACCATTTCCCTGATGACAACCTGCATCGAATTGGTATGGATCGGCAGGGCATCCATCATGCAGACTTGGCGCGCCTGGCTGTCGTAAATCGCGCATGAGAAGTCACGCGACAGCGCCAGGATCGAAGTCCATGCCGTCTTCTCTATGGTCCGGCTCATTTCGTCGCAAATCGTGTTGAAACGATTGAGGATTACCGAAAAGGTGATCGGATCGATGGCTTTTGCCCGGCGACGGCGTTTTTTTCCGGATTTTGCCGATTGCGCCATGTGAATTCTCCTAACCTCCGTTCATCCGCGTCACAGACCCAAATAGGCGGCCCGGACATTATCGTCCTTCACGAGATCCTTGGCCGGGCCTTCGAGCACGAGAGAGCCCTGCTCCAACACATAGCCGTAGGAGGCGAAGTTTAACGCCAGCGCGGCGTTTTGTTCGACGAGAACGACGCCGACGCCTTCTTCGAGGGTCAGTGCCGTAACGGTCTCCATTATCTTTTGCTCGACCACCGGCGCGAGGCCGATGGAGGGCTCATCGAGGAGAAGCATTTTGGGGCCCGACATGAGAGCCCTGCCGAAGGCGAGCATTTGCTGCTCGCCGCCGCTGAGATTGCGCGCCATCTGGCGCTGGCGATCCTTGAGAATTGGGAAATGGTGATAGATGCGCTCGAGGTCGCGGCGCACGATCTTTTTGTCTGGGCGAAGATAGGCGCCGACCATAAGATTGTCGTAGACGCTTAAGCGTGGGAATAGTTCGCGGCCCTCGGGCACATGAGATATTCCCATGTGCACGATATCCGAGGCCGAGGCTTTATCGATGCGCTCGCCGAGAAATGTGATCTCGCCCGCGGCCGGGTCAATAAGGCCGGAGATCGTTTTCAACAGAGTCGTCTTGCCGGCGCCGTTGCTGCCGACGATGGAGGTGATCGTCCGCTCGGCCGCGTCTATCGAGAGCTCGGCGATGGCCGAGATCAGATCGTATTTGACCGCGAGGTTGCGTACTTCAAGCATCGTAATCCGCCGGCCTGCCGAGATAGGCCTCGATAACTTCGGGGTCGCTGGTCACTTCCTCGGCCGTGCCTTCGGCTATTTTCTGGCCGAAATCGATGACCGTGATGCGGTCGCAGATGCTGAGCACCGAACGCACATCATGTTCGACGAGAAGAATCGTGACGCCGCAATCGCGCAAGCTTTTGATCTTCTCTGAAATGCGCGCTTTTTCCGTCGAGTCGAGCCCGGCCAGCGGCTCATCGAGCAGCAGCATCGTCGGGCGCACCGCCAGCGCCGTGGCAATCGAGAGCACGCGCTGCATGCCGGCCGGCAGCAGGCGCGCCGGCTTGTCGGCGTCTTCGGTCAAATCCATGAAATCGAGAATCCAGGCGGCGCTCTCTTCGACGGTTTCGAATATCGGAAGCTTGCCGGATGCGCCCGCCGAAGCGCCGCGCCGGCCGGAATAGAGATGGTGGCCGGTCATGACGTTATCGCGCACCGTCAATTCGCGGTAGATGCTGGTCAGTTGAAAGGTGCGCACCAGGCCGAGTTTGGCGATCTGATGGGGGCGCTTGCCTTTTAGGTTTTTGCCCTGAAAGCGAACCGTGCCGGAGGTCAATTTCTCGAAGCCGCTTATCAGGTGAAAGATCGTCGTCTTGCCGGAGCCGTTGGGGCCGATCAGCCCCCTGATTTCACCTTCCGGGATGTCGAACGAAATATTCTTCACGGCGACCAGCTTGCCGAAGCGCTTGGCGATGTCGTTTAACTCCAGAATCGCCGCCACGTCACGACTCCTCGAATTTTTGGCCGCTCTGGCCGCTATCGCGTTCGGCGCGCACCGAGCGGACTCTAGCCGCAATACCCGACACCACTGATTCAAGGCCGCCCTTGGTGAAGAGCAGGGCGAGAATCACGCTGAACCCCCAAAAGAGCGGCACCCAATCCGTATAGTCACGGAAAATCTCTTCCAAAGCGGTGAGGAACAGGAGGCCGAGAACGGGACCGTAGAAAGTCACCACGCCGCCGACGATGGCCGCCGCGACCAGCTTGAACATCAAGTAAGAAGTGAAATCCGACGGGCCGATAATGCCGTTGAAATTGCCGTAGAGAGTGCCGGCAAAGCCGGCGACGACCGAGCCGAGCACGAAGGGCAGGGTCCGGTAGGCCCATGTGTTGATGCCGATCGATTCGGAAAGTTCCTCGTTCGCGGCCACCGCCTTGATGGTGGCGCCGGCCCTGGAAAGCTCGAAGCGATAGAGCGCCAATCCCGTACAGACCGCCAACGCCAACGCCAAATAATAGAATCCGGTGGTGGTTTTGAAGTCGATGCCGAGAATGCTCTCCGGCCGCGGCAGGAAGGCGATGCCATAAGTCCCGCCGGTGATGCCGGAGAACTGGACATAGCATTGTCTGAGAGCTTCGCCGGCGGCGAATGTGCTGAGGAAGAAATAATAATGCCGTGTGCGCAGGACCGGGTAGGCGATGAGCAACGCGAACGCCCCGGCGACTATGGGGCCGAGAAAAAATGTCGCCCAAAAGGCCATGGATTTTCGAGCGTCGTCAATATCGCCATGGTGTAGGCGCCCAGACCCATCGTCGAGACATGGGCGAACGACCATCCCCCCATGGTGGTGATCAGGCGATAGCCAAGCACCAGAGTCACGTTGATCGCGAACAGTACGCCGACGCTCTGCCAATAGGGCGACAGGATATGCGGCAAGCCAACAAGAAACGGCATAGCTATCGCAATCCCCGCGCAGGCCTTGAAGAAGCGCTTGTTGACCGGGCTCAATAGTACCGCTCTGGTCATTCGCGCGACCCCAGAAGTCCGTTTGGCATGAACGAGAGAGCCAGCAGCATGATCAGGGCGTC
>PVBE012632623.1_pt1 | contig 33949 bp, 28 predicted proteins | sample 1631181 | NCBI WGS metagenome assembly PVBE01 (sample SAMN08397723, study PRJNA350692) | Marine metagenome, whole genome shotgun sequencing project. | isolation source: water | place: Pacific Ocean | collected 2012-04
AGAAGGGCTGATCGTGCCATGGTCTATTTGGTGATGGTTCCGCAGGCCGCCCGCGGACCGGCGTTCCCGCTCGGATCGCTTCGGTTGTCGTCGGGCCCCTGGTGAACCATGATGCAGGTTCCCCCGGGAGGAAAGAGGGAGTTGTTTCCCTCGCCGAGCGTGACCTTCCCGGCGACGACGACGACGGCGGCCGTTCCGTCTTTCCGGACGGTGAAATTCGGAAGGTCTCCCGCGTGCGGTCCCTTCGGATTTTGAAGGCCGTGTTCCCGCTCGAAGGGATTGAAATGTCCGCCGGCCGATTTGAAGGTGGGGCCATGGCATTCGCCGACCCGGTGGATGTGCATCGCGTGCACGCCGGGGGAGAGGCTCGAGACGGCCATGCGAATCTGCACTCCGTCACCCGTTTCCACGAGCGTCGCGGTCCCGATTATTTTCCCGTTCCCGTCGATAAGATCCGCCTTTGCCGTGAGCGCTTCTTTTTGTCCCGCACAGCCGGTGAGAATGATTCCCCCGATGAGCCAGGCCAGGATCGCCTTCTTCATTCCATTTTCCTCTTCTTGAACGGGTGCAGTCTATTCCGGGTCCGGATTTGTCGCAAGCGATACGGGGGAATGCATTCTAAATAGAATAGTTTATTTAGAATATATGGCAGTTTCTCCCGGAGTTTTGCTACGATGAGTTCCTGCCAGGCCCCCTGTACATCGGAGGAGAATCTGACCCATGTCTGACGACGGGAAAAACGAGGAAGTATCGGTCGCGAATTCCGGGGCGAACGAAGAGGAACGCCGGGCGCTCAAGGTCGCCGAGGCGTCCCGGGAGAAGGAGTGGAAGCATCCGAGTTTCCTGAAGGAAATCTTCCTCGGGAACTTCCGGTTCGACCTGATCGATCCCTTCCCGGAAGCGGACGAGCGGCGCGAATTCACGGAGTTCTACGATAAGTTCAAAGAGATCATGCTGACCCGGGTCGACTCGATCGAGATCGACCGGACCGGCGAATACCCGCAGGACCTGGTCGACCAGCTTGCGAAGCTGGGCGCGTTCGGAATGAAGATTCCGAAGAAGTACGGCGGACTCGGGTTCACGCAGGCGGAATACGACCGCGTGATGAAGCTTCTCGGAAGCGTGGACGGAAACGTCACCGCCCTGCTTTCCGCCCACCAGTCGATCGGAGTTCCCTCGCCGTTGAAGACGTTCGGAACCGAGGAGCAGAAACAGCTTTTCCTGCCGAGATGCGCAAAGGGCGCGATTACCGCCTTCGCCCTGACCGAGGAGAAGGTCGGATCCGACCCTTCCTCGTTGAACACCACCGCGATGCTGACTCCCGAGGGGGACGCCTACGTCATCAACGGGGAAAAACTGTGGTGCACGAACGGGACGATCGCGGAACTGATCGTCGTCATGGCCTGCAACCCGGAGACGAAAAAAATCAGCACCTTCATCGTCGACACCTCGACCGAGGGCGTGAAGGTCGAAAAGCGCTGCCGCTTCATGGGCCTCAAGGCGCTCGCGAACGCCGTCATCTCCTTCACCAACGTCCGTGTTCCGGTGATCAACCGGATCGGGAAGGAGGGGGCGGGGCTGAAGATCGCGCTGGTCACGCTGAACACCGGCCGGTTGGCCCTGCCCGCCAGCGCCGTCGGCGGAGTCAAGGTCTGCATGGAAATGGTGCGCAAGTGGTCGAACGAACGGGTCCAGTGGGGCCATCCCATCGGGAAGCACGAGGCGATCGCGCACAAGTTGAGCGACATGGCCGCGAACTCCTTCGCCATGGAATCGGTTTCGATTCTCTCCAGCCGTCTTTCCGACATGGGGGGGTACGACATCCGGCTCGAAGCGGCCGCGGCGAAGGAGTGGAACACCTGTCGCGCCTGGGAAATCGTCGACGATACGATGCAGATCCGCGGCGGCCGGGGATACGAAACGGCCGCCTCTCTCCTCAACCGGGGGGAGAAGCCGCACAGCGTGGAAATGATGATGCGGGATTCCCGGATCAACCGGATCTTCGAGGGTTCCAGCGAAATCATGCACCTCTTCATCGCCCGCGAGGCGGTCGACAAGCATCTGGAGATCGCCGGCGCGCTGGTCGATCCCAAGCAGGGGCTGGGAAAGAAACTGGGCGCGCTTCCTGCCGTCATCGGGTTCTACGGGCTCTGGTACCCGGCGAAATGGCTCGGGTGGGGGTGGTGGCCGAAATACAACGAGTGCGGGAAACTGGCCCGCCACCTACGGTTCGCCGACCGGGCGAGCCGGAAACTGGCGCGCGAAATCTTCCACGGCATGGCGCTCTTCGGACCGAAAATGTCGCGGAAACAGGGTTTCCTTTTCCGCGCGGTCGATGTTGGTCTCGAGCTCTACGCGATGTCCGCCTCGATTTCCCGCGTACAGCAGATGAAGAAGGACGGCAACGCCGACTGGATCAAGGCGCAGACGCTCACCGAGATGTTCTGCCGCAACGCGCGCCGGAAGATCCGGAAACTCTTCGGCGACCTCTGGCACAACGACGACAAGTTCAAGACCGCCGTCTCGAAGGGGGTCCTCGAGGGGGATCACACGTGGTTTGAATCCGAAGGGGTGCTCAGCCTCGCACGGTTCGACTCGCTGGTGGAAGAGGCGAAGGAGCAAACGCGGGAACCGCAGTCGGTTTGAGCCGCGGGGATCATTTCTTTGCCAGTTTCTTCCTGAGGCTCCGGTACCAGGTCTCGTCCGCCCCGAGGTGAAGCATTCCCCGCTCCTTGATGAACTGCAGGTGGAATGGCCAACGGCCGGGATGTTTCTTTTCCAACTCCTTCAGCCGTTTCCGGTATTCCGCGAGAAGTTCCAGCTTCCGGTCGACCGCCTCCCGAAGCGTTCCCGGTTTCACGTGCGGAGCGAAGAAGAGCGCCATGTCGAAGGCGAAGTAGGGTCGCTCTTCCGTGAAGAGGCTGCGGTCGACCAGCGCGTGGAATTCCTTTCTTCCCGCCACGGTGATGGTATAGACGCTCCGCTCGGGGCGGTTTCCCTTCCTTTCCCGCCGGCAGGTGACCCAGCCGTGCTTCTTCAGCCGGTGAAGCGTGTAGTAGACGGTGGCCGAGGGAATCCGGGCGATGTTGCCGAGGGTTTCGTCGATGCGCCGCTTGAGATCGTAGCCGTGCCGTGCCCGTTCCATGAGTTGCCCGAGGACGGCGAGGTCCTGCATGCGGAGGTTCGAGTCGGTCTTGCGCTTGACGGTCGTCATGGGGTCCGTTATCGTGGCGCGATTATTCAGTACTGACTATCCAGATTACACGGAATGAAAACGGAAGCGTCAAGGAAAACGGAAGTGCAGGAGATCCGCATCGTCGCGGCGGACGGGTACGAACTTGCGTGCACGCTCTACCCGGGCGGGGACCGGGTCGCGCTCGTATTTCCCGCCCTGGCCGTTTTGCGCCGATATTACGATGCCCATGCCCGGTTTCTCCAGGGGCGGGGCTGGACTGTTCTCACGCTCGACTACCGCGGGGTGGGCGGGTCCCTCCACGAACCGATCCGGAAAGCGCCCGGCTTCCTGAGCGACTGGCCGATGCTCGACATGGACGCCGCGATCGGGTGGGCCGTCGAGGAGCGAAAACCGTCGAAACTGGCGGTCGTCGGTCACAGCATCGGCGGGCAGGTCATGGCGATCGCTCCCCGGCAGGACAGGGTCGACGCCTTCGTCCAGGTCGCGGCGCCGACCCCCTTCCTCGAAGCGTGGAAAGGGTTGGGGAGATTGAAACTTCTCTTCTTCTGGTACTTCATGATCCCGGTCAACACCTGGCTCTGGGGATTCCTCCCGATGAAACTTTTCAGAATGGGGGAGGACCTCCCGGAAGGGATTGCCTTCCAATGGGCGCGATGGGGGCGGCAGAACGACTACACCGACGGCGAAGGGAATTCCCTGCGGGGAAGGCTGGCCGATTACCGGGGACCGCTCCTGAACCTGAGCTTCACGGATGATCCGTTCTATGCGCCCCTGGGATCGGTGAAGCGTCTCCTGGAACTGTACGTCAACGCGGAAAAGGAACACAGGCACATCGATCCCGCGGAGGTCGATTCGAAGGGGATCGGGCATTTCGGGTTTTTCCGGGAGGGGGCGTGTCCACGGCTCTGGAACGAAGTCGCCGACTGGCTGGAACGGAAGTAGCGGCTACTTCTTTTCCTTCTTGTTTTCTTTCTTGGCGACGAGCCGCAACCCGACGAGAACGCTCTCTTTCGGAGCCTTGTCCCGAATGCCGGTATCTTCCCGCTGGTGTGTCTCCCACGACCAGTAGGTTTTCGTCGCGCCGGAAAGCAGGCTCTTCTGGTTTTCCTTCCACCACGCGCGCCACTTCATGTGGTTCTTTTCCTTCCCCCCGGTAATCGCCTTCAGCGCGGCGATGGCGTCGTTCTTCATGTTCTTGGTGCCTTTCCAGGGGTTTCTTTTCCGGTTGTTCTGGAGCTTGGAAAGGAGGTCGAGCAGGGGATCGATCGAGGAGGCGCTGCCGATGGCGGAAAGGGCCTTGATCGCGTCGGGAACCACCGCGCGGATATCCTCTTTCCCGACATCCTTCAGCAGGATGTGGAGGGAGGCCGCGGAGCTTTCCCATCCCAGTTTCCCCTGCGACGTGACGATGGCGGCGAGAACCGAACTGGTTTTCAGGTTCGCCCGGAGGCCCGTGTTAAGGGCCTGTACGGAGTTGGGATGGTCGACCTCCCCCAGAGCGAGAGCGACGCCGATGCGGACCCGTTCCGTGTCCTTCGTCAGCAGTTTCCCCACCGTCTTGATGACGTCGGTGTGGGGGGTTCCCAGGGCGTCCTTCGCCGCGTCCACGCGGACATTCTCCCCTCCCCCGTTGAACGCTTCCCGGAATTCGCGAAGGGCCTCCGTCGCGTCCTCCTTCGTGGGAGGGGCGGAGGCGTCCTGGAGAAAGAGAGCCGTGATCAGGATGAGAGTGTTCATGTTCCTGTAACCCTATCCAGGGAACGGGAGTTTCGGGAAAAACCCGTCAAGACAGGAAAGATGTCATCGCGTGGTGGACTTCCTCCGGGCGGTCCCAGTGGACCGCGTGCGCGGCGTCCGGGAAAGCGATCGTGGAGGATCCGGGAAGCAGTTCCTCGAACCGAACCGCGTTTTCCACCGGGACCTTCCCGTCGTTCCGGCCCCAGAGAAGGAGGATTTCTTTCCGGCGTCCGCCCAGCGCGCGGTAGACCGGGGTGAAGTCGGCGGGGGTGTTTCGAAGGGTCGAGAGGAACGAGCGGCCGTACCCGGGCCGGTCGAGTTGTTCCCGGAACCGGGTGAAGAAGTCGGGGAAGCGGTCGGGCGAGAAGAAGTTTTTCCGGGCATCCTCCAGGAGGGAGCTGGATCCGAAGAGCGCCAGGATGGTTTCCCCCAGGAGGGGGATTTTCATCAGGCCGAAGTTTCGCCGGTAGAGGTGGGGGAGTCCGCCCGGGGCGAGGAAGACGATCCTGCGAATTCGATCGGGATGGCGGTCGGCAAAATGGGCCGCGATTCCGCAGCCCCAGGAGAAGGCGGCGAGGTGGAAGGGTTCGTCGATCGCCAGGGCGGAGAGCAGGCCCTGCAACTGGCGGTGGAAAAGATCGATGTCGTACTTCGTTTTCGGGCGATCCGAGTCTCCCCGGCCGAACAGGTCGTACCTCAGGGTCCGGAAGCCCGCCCCGTTCAGCGCCTCCACCGTGGGGTCCCAGACGTGCATCGGCGCGGTCATGCCGTGGACGAGGACCACGAGGGGGCCGGTCCCGGAGAGTTCATACCGGGTCGTGCCGTCCGGAACGGGGACTTTCTGTTCGGTCATCGCGATCTCCCGAGTATATAATATCCGCCAGTTATGGCTCCGAATGAATTGAAAAAGCGGCTTTCGGTCGCGGTGGAGGCGGCCCGCGCGGCGGGCCAGTTGACGCTCGCGCACTACCATTCCGGGAAACTCGTTATCGATCGCAAGTCGGACGACAGCCCGGTCACGCAGGCGGACCGGGAGGCGGAGGAGTTCCTCCGGCGGCGGATTGAATCGGCTTTTCCGGAAGACGGGATACTCGGGGAAGAAGACGGGGAAAAAAAAGGCTCAAACGGCTGTCGGTGGATCCTCGATCCGATCGACGGCACGGAATCCTTCATCCGGAAGGTGCCGCAATACGGAACGATGGTCGGGCTGGAGGTGGACGGGGAGGCGGTTCTCGGCGTGATCGTTCTTCCGGTCCTGCAGGAGACGGTCTACGCGGCAAGGGGGCTCGGGGCGAAATGGCTTCCCCCCGCGCGTTCCACGCCCGTCGAGGCTCGCGTCTCCTCCGTTTCGGAGATGAACGACGCGCTCGTCCTGACGACCTCGGCGACCGGGATCGAAAAAACCGGCCGGGGAGCGGGGTGGCGCGCCCTTCTCGATGGAACCCGGGAGTCACGCGGATGGGGAGACTGCTACGGCCACGTGCTCGTCGCCACCGGGCGGGCGGAGATCATGGTCGACCCGGTGATGAAGATCTGGGACTGCGCCGCGTTGAAGCCGATCCTCGAAGAGGCGGGCGGAAGGTTTACCGACCTGGAGGGGCATGCAACCATTGACGGCGGGAACGCGCTCTCTTCCAACGGGGTTCTCCACGACGGGACGCTCTCCCTGCTCTCTTCGCGGTGAAGGGCCGGGGTTCGTATTACTACCCTGTATATCCGTTAATGCCCAATCTGCGACCTTGCGAGTGCAAATCCTACGACGACGGCTAAGATGATTCCCAGGCCGCAGCCGAGGAATAAAACCCAGAGGACGGCGAACGCCGCCTTCCCGCCGGAGGTCCGGTGCATGCTCATCAACCCGATGATCTCCACGATGATCATCCAGAGACCTGCGATAGCTCCTCCGACGATCGGAACGACCGCCAGGATCTGGACGGACTGGCTGTAGCAGACCGTTCGGAATGTGGCTTCGAAACCGTTGCGGTTTCCGCCGCACATGAGAAGGCCCAAGTGCATCAGGCCCGAACCGATATACATTCCGATGGTGACGAAGAGCGGCATGGCGAGCGCGAATAGGAGCGTGACTCCCACGTTGGTGCCGATGCCCAACATGTTTTCCTGCCCCTGCGCAACCGAGGCGAAGAGGGTCAGGTTGATTCCGAGTCCGATCAACTGGGAGAGGATTCCCCAGACCGACCCGACCAGGACGCCGTATCCGAGGCTGGCGCCGTGGTCTCCCGTCGGATGGATCGACTGGAAAAACGTTTTCGGCTGAAGCATTACGCCCTTGGTCGTATCGACGATCGCCTGGACCATCCCGATTTCGCCGCGGCGTTCCCACGGGGAGGGTCCGGTCCCTTCTCCCTCGCTCTGGCAATGGACGCAGAAGGAGTGTCCGGCCAGCATCCCGGCCCCACAGCGGGGACAGTTTTCCCCGGGATCCGTCTCGTCGAACGAACTTCGGCAGAGCGGGCAGGACGGGACGTTGGACGGGATCGTTTCTGCGCAGAAGGGGCAACTCCGCGTGGAAGCGGGAACCTGTTCTCCCCCGTCCACCGGAACGTTCGCCGAGCAGGCGGGGCACCGGACCGAAGATCCCGTAAAACCGTCGGGAATCGCAAGGCGGGCGCCGCAGTTGCAGGTGATCGAATCCATCGGCTCCCAGTGTAGCCGAACGGACTTATTCTTGACCCGGAAAAACGGATATTGCATAATCCGAGTAATTACTCAGATATTGAAAGAGGTGAAACATGCGCATGCCGGAAACGGGAATAGATTCGAGGGAACTCCTCCACCGGTTGGCGACGAGACAGGAGTCGAACATCGACTGGAAGGGCGGAAAAACGTTCGCCTACTCGTTTCATGCGAACGACGAAGTGACGAAACTGGCCGAGGAGGCGTACCGGATGTTTCTCTGGGACAACGCGCTCGACCCGACGATCTTCCCGGCGCTTCTTCGGTTCGAATCGGAAATCGTCGCCATGTGTTCCGACCACCTCCACGGAGACGACGAGGTCGTGGGTAATTTTACCAGCGGGGGAACGGAGAGCGTTCTCCTGGCGGTGAAGACCGCGCGCGATTACACCCGGGAGCATCGCCCGGAGGTGACCCGGCCCAACATGGTTCTCCCCTCAACGGCGCATCCCTGTTTCCACAAGGCGGCCGAATACTTCGACCTGGAGAAGATCGTCGTTCCCGTCGATCCGGAAACGTGCACGGTTCGCGTGGAAGAGATGCGCGCCGCGATCACGTCCGACACGATTCTTCTCGTCGGCTCGGCGACCTCCTACGCGCACGGTTCGGTCGACCCGATTCCCGAAATCGGGCGGTTGGCGGTGGAGAAGAACCTGCTCTTCCACGTCGACGGATGCATCGGCGGGTTCCTTCTGAACTTTTTCCGGGACCTGGGGGAGTCGATCACGGAGTACGATTTCGCCGTCCCGGGCGTCACCTCGATCTCGATGGACCTGCACAAGTACGCGTTTTGTCCGAAAGGCGCCTCGGTCGTGCTCTACCGGAACCCGTCGATCCGGAAGCACCAGATTTTCTCCTACTCCGGGTGGCCGGGTTACTCGATCGTCAACCCCACGATGCAGAGCAGCAAGTCGGGCGGGCCGCTCGCCGCGGCGTGGGCTGTCATGAACCATCTCGGACGGGAAGGGTATCTCAAGTTGGCGGCGGCGATGCTGGAAATGAGCCGGCACTTCCGGAAGGGAATCGCGGAGAGCGTCGATTTCGAGCTGGTGGGGAACCCACAAATGACGCTTTTCGGGATCGCCTGGGAAAAGGGAAACATTTTTCAACTCGAGGAGGAGTTGAAACGACGCGGATACGTCCTTCATTCACAGCTGGAGAGGGGGGGGATCCCGGCAAACCTGCACGTCAACCTGATGCCGGCGAACGGGGGGATCCTGGATTCGTTCCTGGCCGATCTTGTCGACGCGGCACGGACGGTCCGGGAAGGGGAGCAGGAGGAGGGCGGAATGTTGCGCGCCGCGATCGAGAGCGTCGACCTTTCCGAATTGGACGACGAAGGGATCGCCCGCCTGCTCGAGATGGTCGGACTCGGCACGGGGCAGTTGCCCGGGGAGGGAATGGCGGAGGTGAACGAGATTTTCAACGCCCTCCCCCATGAACAGACCGACCGGCTTCTGAAGATCTACTTCAACGGGATCAACCGGATCCGCCAGGAGGAAACGGCTTGATCCGCCGGGCGCCCTGCCAGACAAGGTCGCGCCGGACTGTCGACCGGATCGTGGATGCGGCGCGTGCCATTCTCGCGGAGGAGGGCGCCTCCGCGTTCAACACGAACCGGATCGCCGGCGTCGCAGGGATCAGCGTCGGGTCGGTCTACGAGTATTTTCCCGACAAGGACGCGATCATCGACCGCGTCTCCGACGACATCGCGGAAAAGGAGATCAAAGCGGTTCTTTCCCTCCTGCGCGCGCGGGCGGGGGATTCTCCCGCGAAGGTGGTGGAGGCTGTCGTGGGGTTGCTTCTCGACCTCTACCGCGAGCACCTGTCGCTCTACCGGGGACTCCGGACGATCCGGGCCGTTCGGGAGAGCGTGGGAACCCGTCCTGCCGAACGGTTGGTCATGGAGGAAATCCGGAAACTTCTCGCGCCCCATGCCCGAAAGTTGGGGATCCGTGACCTTGACCTCGCGAGTTTCACACTTTTCCACCTCGTCGAGTCGCTCGCTTTTCAAATGATCGAGCATGGGGAGGATCGGTGGGGAAAGAAGATGTGCCGCGCTGAGATCGTCCGGGCGGCGGTGCAGTATGCGGGGTTGGACCGGGTGTAGGCGCGTTGACCGGGCTTTGGGGCAGGGGATGGCTCCTCGGGTTGGACTCGAACCAACAACCTGCCGGTTAACAGCCGGACGCTCTACCAATTGAGCTACCGAGGAGTATGGCCAATGACGGGGGAATTATAAAAGGCGGGGGAATCATCGTCAATGCTTCCGCTTCGCCGGGCGGCCTGCTAGAATTCCCCCCCATGATTCCCGACATCGTTCTGGAGGCGATCCAGTTCGCCGCCCGCGAGCATCACGGCCAGATGCGCAAGGACGGAAAAACCCCCTACGTTTCCCATCCCTACCGCGTGATGTTTCTCCTGCGCCACGTTTTTTGCGTCGAGGACCCGGAAATCCTCGCCGCGGCCGTGCTTCACGACACGATCGAGGACACCACCGCCGATTACGACGACGTCGCGGAAAAATTCGGACCGCGCGTCGCCGGCATGGTCTCCTCGCTCTCGAAGGACAGCCGGCTTCCCGAGAAAGAGCGAGAGGGAGCCTACTTCGACGATCTCGCGAAGGCGCCCATCGAGGTCAAGCTCTGCAAGCTCGCCGACACGCTCGACAACCTTCTCGATTCGCGCGGAGCGAAGCCGGAGTTCCAGAAGAAAACGATCGGGAAGGCGGGGGAACTCGTCCAACGGTTTGAGCCCGGCTTTCCGGGGGAATGGTCCCACGCCCTGGAGGCGGTTCGCGCCGCGGCGAAATGATCGAACTCGCGGCCGTCTCGTGGAAACTCATCGCCGTTGTCGGCGGGGTCATCGGTTACGTGTTGGCCATGTTCGTCTACTGGCGAATCAAGAAGCGTCGGCAGGATTGATCATCGGGTCTCGCGGGAACGCGGATCGAGCGCGTCCCGAAGCCCGTCCCCGAAAAGATTGAACGCCAGCACGGTCGCCGAAATCGCCAGCCCCGAGAAGAGCGCGAGCGAAATCGACCGGCGCCAGTAGTTGTACCCGTCGTGAAGCATGGCGCCCCATTCCGGCGTTCCCGGTTCGACCCCCAGCCCCAGGAAGGACAACCCCGCCGCCGTCAGGATCGACGTTCCGACTCCGAGCGTCGCCAGGACGATGATCGGTCCGAGCGCATTGGGGAGGATTCCTGCGAAGAGCACCCGGGCGTGGCTCGCGCCCAGGGAGTGGCTCGCCAGGACGAATTCCTGCTCGCGCAGTTGCAGGACGCTCGCGCGCACCTGCCGGGCGAACTGCGGAATGCCGACGATCCCCACCGCGATGATCACCGTGTTGATCCCGGTTCCCATCGCCGCGGCGATGCAGATCGCCAGCAGGATGCTGGGAAAGGCGAGCATGAGATCCACGATCCGGGAGAGACACATGTCGGTCTTTCCCCCCGCGTACCCGGCGATCGCGCCCATCGGGATTCCGACCGCCATCGAGACGAGCACGCATCCGACGCCGATCAGAAGGGAAATCCGCGCGCCGATCCAGAGTCTCGTGAAGATGTCCCGCCCCGAGTTGTCCGTCCCGAACCAGTGCTCCGCGGAAGGACCCTGTTCCTTTTCCGCCGCGCTCATCTCCCGCGCGTCGTGGGGACTGACCAGGTCGATCGTTCCGGCGAGCAGGACGAAGAGCAGGAGGAGCAGGAGTCCCGCCATCGCGCTCTTGTGCCGGAGCAGGACGCGAAGCTTACGACGATCCATACCGGATCCTCGGATCCACGAAGGCGTAGAGGATATCGACGGCCAGGTTCACGAGAACAAACATCACTGCCAGGACGAGCACCGCCCCCTGGATCGCCATGTAGTCGCGGTTGCTGATCGAATCGATGATGTATGTCCCCATTCCCGGCCAGCTGAAAACCGTTTCCGTGAGCACCGCTCCGCCGAGGAGGTAGCCGAACTCCAGTCCCACCATCGTCATGATCGGGATCAGCGCGTTGCGCAGTCCGTGGCGCATCACCACCTTCTCGTTGTCGAGTCCCTTCGCCCGTGCCGTGCGGATGTAGTCGCTTCCCATCACCTCCAGCATGCTCGACCGGGTGATCCGCGCGATCATCGCCATCGGGATCGTTCCGAGCGCGATCGCGGGGAGGAGCAGGTGGCGCAGTCCGTCGAGGAACATCCCGAACTCGCCGTGGATCAGGGTGTCGACCAGGACGAAGCCGGTGGTCCGTTCCAGCGAAAACTCGGGATCCAGGTTCCCCCCCGTGGCGAGCGCTTTCCCGAACGCCAGGAGAAGCAACAGACCCAGCCAGAAGACCGGAACGGAGACGCCCAGGAGCGCGACCAGCATCCCGAGGTAATCGGCCCAGCTTCCCTTCTTCAACGCCGATAGAATGCCCAGGAGAATTCCGCCGAAGACGGAGAAAATCATCGCGGCCAGCGTCAACTCGATCGTGGCGGGAAGGTATCGCAGGATCTCCCCCGTGATCGGCTGGTTGCTCCGGACGTAGGAGGTTCCGAAATCGCCTTTCGTCAGGAGGTCCCTCATGTAGATCCCGTACTGGACGATAATCGGTTTGTCGAGGCCGTACTTGCGCGTGATCTCCGCCCGCACCTTCGGAGTCGCCTTTTCTCCGAGCATCGCGTCGACCGGGTCGCCCGGGACGGAGCGGATCAGAACGAAAATGATGAAGGAGACCGCGATCAGCAGCGGGATCGCCGCGAGGAGACGCCGGGCCAGGTAGGTGGTCACGGCTTCTTGAACGTCACCGGGTAAAGTCGGACTTGGATCGGGTGCCGGTTGTAGTCGATCCGGTCGGAACAGGCGACGACCTGTTTCACGTGCACCAGCGGAAGGGTGGGGATCATGGACCGGTAGATTCCCGCGGCACGGCGGTAAAGGGCCCCTCTCATTTTCGGATCGGTTTCGGCCTGCGCTTTCGAGACGGCGTCATTGAACTCGGCGTTGTTGAAGAAGGCGTTGTTCAGGTCGTCCCCGGAATCGCCGTGCAGGAGCGGGTGGAAGAAATTGTCCGGGTCGTCGTAATCGGCGCTCCACCCGAGCAGGTACATCGGGTGGCCATGGTCCTTTATTTTCTCGGTATAAGCCGCCTTCTCGAAGGGTTGAATCTTCAATTCGAGGCCGATCTTCGCGAGCCGGTTCTGGATGTACTCTGCCACCCGGTGCGCCTCGGGCATGTAGGGGCGGGGAAAGGTCATGTGCCAGATCTCGGCGACGAAACCGTCGGGAAGTTCCACCTTCGCCAGTTCCGCCTTCGCTTTCTCCAGGTTGGATTCATAGGGCGCGAGGTTCCCGGTGTCGCGCCAGATCGCGGGCGGGACGATGTTCCGCGCCGGTTCCGCCTGTCCGTAGTAGACCAGGTCGTTCAACTCGTCCCGGTCGATCGCGAGGGCGACGGCACGGCGGAAGTGAATGTCGTCGTACGGGGCTTTTCGAAGGTTGAATCCGAGGTAGGCGACGTTGCGGGACGTCTCGGTCTCGACGCGCAGGCCTTCCGTCTCTTCGATCACCTGCACGTCTCCCAGCGCGATGTTGTCGACGATGTGGACCTCTCCGTTCTTCAGTTTCTCGATGGCGGTCTGGGCGTTCTGGACGGGCAGGAAAATGACCCGCTCGATGGCGGGCTTCTTTCCCCAGTAGGCGTGGTTGCGTTCGAGGACCAGTTTCTCGGCGGGGCGCCATTCGGCCAGGCGGTAGGGGCCCGTTCCGGAGGGGTTCCGATTGAAGTCCTCCCCGTGTTTATTTACCGCGTCGGGGCTCACGATGCCTGCACCGAAGAGCGCGAGGATCTGGAGGAAGGTGGCGCTCGGGTTTTTCAGCGTGAAGACCGCCTTCCCGTCCGACGCTTCGACCTTTTCGATGAACGTGAACATCTCTCCGTAGGGAACCTTCTTCGGCCGGTGAGGATGATCCTGGTCGATCAACCGGTTGAAGGTGAAGACGACCGCTTCGGCGTTGAAGGGTGTTCCGTCGTGGAACTCCACCCCCTCGCGGAGTGCGAAGGTCCAGCCCTTTCCGTCGGCGCTCGATTCCCAGGAAGTGGCGAGTCTCGGCACGATGGCGGGGGAGTCCTTGTCGAAGGTCACGAGGGTTTCATAAAGGTTGGTGACGACCTTGGCGTCCTCTCCCCACGAGACCTCGGCGGGATCGAGCGTGGTGGAATCGGTGCCCCGCGCATAGATCAATGCCGAAGTCTTGTCCGACTTGTTTATGACCAAGAGAGCGATAACGGCGAGTCCCAGGAACGGGACGGCCCAGGCGAGATGTTTTATTTTCATGTCGTCCTCCCCGATTGGATGGGTGGTGTAGCAAATCGGCCCGGGGGCGTCAATGATGGACATTCCCCCGGCGGCCCCCTACAATCGTTTTATCGTGGAATTCGCTCTCGCCTTCCTCCTGGTCCTGGCTGCTCCGCTCTCCGCCCAGGAAGAGATCCCGCTCGAGGATGTCTTCCGGAAAATCGAGGCGCGGCTCGCGCCGATCGGGTCGATGACGGGCCGGGTCCGGAGATTGGGATACGAGGGCTGCTTCGCGGGGCGGATTCATTTTCGTCCCGGGAAGTTCCTCCGCGGGGAAGTCGTCCGCTGGAGCTGGTTGGGCCGTTTTTATTCCCTGGGGGAGTTTTGTTATCGCCCTTCCTCCCATACCCTGCGCAAAGTCGGCTCGGGATGGCGGTCCCGGGGGGGGCAAACCCTGAATATTCATGCCCGCCGGGAGATCCCCGGGGGGCAAATGCCTTCCGAAGAATCGGTGATGAGCCCCTGGGAAGTGGCGCTCTGGCCGCGGAAACTGCTTTCCTTCTATTCAAACCTCAAGGCGCACCGGGAAATGGGGTTTCTCGTCATCTCCGGGGATGCGCCTTCCCGCGCCGAACTTTTCTGGGATGCGAATGGGTTGGCGGCGACCTCCCTCCGGTGGTATTTCAGCGAACCGGACTGTCGCCTCGAGAAAATGACGGTTCATCGGCAGGTGGACGTCCTGGAACTCGTCTGCCGGGAGTACGTCACGATCAAGGGCGTCCCGATCCCCTCCCGGATCGACCACGTCTTTCCCCCCAGGGGTATGGATGGTGTGGGGAGAGTCCCGGTCTCCTTTATCCTGGACGATGTCCGGTCTCCCGCCCCTCCCGACGTGCGGGACCTTCCGGCATGGCTCGACGATCCCGCCCTTCCGGAGGGGAGGGGCACCTCGTCCCAGGAAGTGGAAAAGAGGCTCAAGGCCGATCCTAAGAACGGGAAACTCGTCATGGAACTGGCAAACCTCTCCCCCGGCATGAATTACCGGGAAGTCCTGGCCCGCACGAAAGAGGCTCTCGCGGCGAACCCGGAATCCGCCCTCCTTCGTCTGTATCACTTTGCCGGATCGGTGATCGCGGACCAGACCGTTCCCGCGGAACTTCTCGAAGAGGAGCTCCGGCGCGGAGATTTCCTCTTCGACGCGCTCGCGATCGCGGTCTTCCTCCACTGCACGAACCGCGATTTTAAGAAGGCGAAGTCGCTTCTCCTCCGCATCCCCGACCGGGGAGTAGGGGTCGAATTTCGGAAGCGGGTCGGCTTCCACGTCGATCTCTGCCTGGCGAATTCTCCGGAGGAATTCGGGAAGAGGGTCGACCGGGAACTGGAGGGACTTTCGATCGCCGACCAGGTTCACGAATTGTCCGGGATCAATCTTTGGGCGACCTTCAAGGGGAAACCTGCGGGCTTTCTTGGGAGGCTTGCGGCGACGGGAAAGCCGGCGGCGCTCCTGCTGGCGGCGCGCCAGTCCCGGTCCCTCCAGTATTACCTCCTGCTTGCCGACTCTGCGTACGCCCCGTTCCTGGTGGAGGAGTTCCGGTCCATCTGCGCGGGGTTCCTGGTTTCCGGCACCGAAAAGTCGCTGGTGATGGGGATGATGATTGCGGAAAAAATCGTCGACCACGTCGAGGACGTCGATGTGCTGATCCTGGCGGCGGGGATGGCGTTGAAGAAGAAGCGGGAAACCCGGTTCTTCTCCCTGGTAAAGCGCCTCATCCAGGTTTGCCATACCCCGGGAGAAAACGTTCTCCCGTTCGGGTCGTCGTGGATCCACCCCATCAGCGCCACTTGGGATGGGGCCGGAGGGCTTTTTCCCCTGCTGAAGGGTCTCGTAGATGCGGGCCGGATCGGCATGGCCAGGGATCTTCTCCTTGCGTACGTTACCAACCCTCTCGGAAGGGAAGTCCACCGATCGTTCTGTCTCTGTGACGGATTGCCAAAATGGAATAAATGTGAAACGGCCCTGGAACTTCTTCCCCGGATCCTTGGGGAGGATTTTAACGCCAAGTATCGGTACATGCTCTTTTCCGGGGCCGCCGAGACTCTCTTTTCCACCCTGGATGTTTCCCGGGGGGAGTACCTCTCCGCGATGAAAAACCGCATCCAGTCCGGCAACTTCGCTTTGGAAGAAATCGTGGAACTCGGATACGGGCTCGACATGGACTGGGCGTACGGACCGGGAGGACTCGACTTGAAGAGTCTGCCGGCGCTCTTTCTCGCGGGAGTAAAATTGTACCCGGAATGGCCGAAAATCCGGGAATGGCTCGGCGACGTCCGGTACATGACGGGGGAGTATCAAGGTGCGATAGACATGTATCGGACGGTCCTGGAACGGAGGAAATTGGATACGGTGCAACTGGATGAAGTGGCAACCCCGTTCGGGTTTGGGCAAACGAGGGCCGGGAATTGTGCGGGTATCAGACCGAAAACGCCTGCCACCCGTGACTGGATCAGGTATTCAGTGATCCGGAAAATGGTCCACGCGCACGTGGCGATGAACCGGAAAGACCTTGCCGTCAAGGCGGTCGAAAGTTACCTGGAGGTCTTCGGGCCCCGGGCGGAGGGCGCCCGGGAGGCTTTCAAGGCATTGGGAATGGAAGAGAGGATTATTTTCTACTGGAAGCCCGTTTTCCTCCAGCGACTGCGCAAGACCCGTATGTTTTCTTACAGGAGGGATCTCCACTCCCTCGGGCAGGAAATGGTCCGGGTTTTCATGAGGGCCGGGAAAGGTCTCGAAGCCTGCCAGGTGCTCGGTATCCTGCTCGACCTGGAGCTGGAATTTTCTTCCCATCCCGGAGCCCGGGAGAAGGAAAAAAAAGAACGCGCCAGGGAGCGGGAGAAACTGGAAAAACAACGCGCCACGATCTGGAAGAGACTGCCGAAGGGTGACCTGGTCGGGGTATTTCTCAAGGGGAATTTCGCTCCCCTCTCCGACGATCAAAAATCGAAGGTGGACGATCTGATCGAACAGATGCGGGACGACCAGATCGACATCCGGGACAAGGCCTTCGACAAGCTCCGGAAGATGGGCCCCGGAATCTCGCCTTACCTCTCGGAGCGACGGGAGGAGCAGGATACCGAAGTCGCCGGCCGGATTCGCGACATCCTCGTCGGACACGCGGAGAAGGCGCTTCTGGAGCGGTTCCTGGAGAAATAGGCCCGGGGTGTCAATGATGGAAGTCCCATCCGGAAGCCCCTATAATCCCTCCCTTCCCCGAACGTTCCTTATTTCCGGAGATCCGACCATGAAATTTGTCCTCCCCTTCCTCATGATCCTCACCGCGCCCCTCTCCGCCCAAGAGGAGATCCCACTCGAGGATGTCTTCCGGAAAATCGAGGCGCGGTTGAAACCGATCGAGTCGATGTCGGGACGGGTCCGGATCCTGGGGGGAGGGGAGATGACGGCGGAATTGAACGTCGCGGGATGGATCGGCTGTCGTCCCGGCACGTTCCTGCGGAAAGAGTTGGTGCTCTGGAAATTGCCGGAAGGGCTGTTCCTGAAGGAGGAGTGTCACCGTCCCTCCTCGATCGCCACCCGCGGAGTATTCACGGGGAACAGGGGCGGGGAGGGGCTTTCCTTCGCGTTCAAGGCTTCGCCCGAAGAGTGGCAGTCCCGGAGAGGCGGGATGACCGGGATGCTGGAGATGATGGTCGGGGGCGACTGGGCCCTCTGGGAAGTGGCTCTTTGGCCACGGCAGTTGTCCGCCCGCTACGCGAACCTGAAGGCGCACCGGGAAAAGGAATTCGTCGTGATCACTGGGGATTGGGAAATGCCCGGGTTTATCCAGGCGGGACAAAAGGCGATTCGACTCTGGTGGTACTTCGACGGATCCACCCATCGCGTCGAGAAGATGGTGGCGCATATCGGCAAGAAACCGATGGAAATCCTGTGCCGGGAATACATCCGGGTCCAGGGTGTGGAGATTCCCTCCCGGATTGAATTCATGGAAAACAGCATGCTCGGCAGGGGGGGATCCAAGTCCCTGCTGGTCCTGGACCGGGTCGAGTCGCCCGCGGGGAAACTCGCGACTCCAAACTGGTTGAACGACCCCGCTCTCCCCGAGGCGACGGATGCCTCCCTGGAGGATTTGGAAAAGCGGCTCAAGGACGACCCGACGAACGGCATGCTGGTGATGGAACTGGGAAACCGGATTCTTCTCGATTCGCGGATGATGGGCCGGGACTCGGGGAAATGGGCGAAGAAATTCCGGGAGTATTCCAAGCCGGCACTCGATGCGCATCCCGGGTCCTCTCTCCTTCGGCTCAGCCTTTTTGTCGGAATGGTGATGGCCGATATGAAGGTCCCCGGGGACATTCTCGAGGAGATGGTCAGGCGCGGGGACCTGGCGTTCGACGCTCTCGCGATCGCGGTCATGGTCGCGGTCGGGAAGAGCGAGAACGAAAAGGCGAAAGCCCTGCTGGAACGGATTCCGGGCGGGGGAGTGGGGGCCGAGTTTCGAAACCGCGTCGGGTTCCGCATGGAACTCGCGGTGATCAAATCCGCGAAGGAATTCATGGAGAAGGTCGGTCGCGCACTGGAGGGACGATCGGTTTCCGAAAAAGTTCCGCTTATTTCCGGGATCGTCCCCCCGGTCCGGCGGTTCGGTCGCGGTTCGGGTCCGATGGCGGGGAAGCCGGTGGAATTCCTGAAGGAACTCGCGGAGTCGGGGAAGCCCTGGTGCCTCCTCCTGGCCGCGCGGGGATACGCGGGGCAGGGGAAGACGGACGAATCGGTGCGGCTGTACGTACGGCTGGTAGATCACCCGGAGTACGCCTCTCAGCTTAAGGCGGAATTCGAGGACGTCTGCCTGCAGGGTGGAGAGGAAGCGGCGCCTCTCCTGGAGAAAATTTCGGATCAGATCGAGGCTCCCGGATTGCTCCTGGTCGCCCTGAAGAACGCGTTCGAGAAGAAGCAGGAAATCCGGTTTGCCGGCCTGAAAAAGCGGTTGATTCGGATCTGCCGTGAAACGGACGAGGAAAACGTGGTCCGCAGGGGTTTCCGGCAGACCGGAGAACTGGTTCCCCTGCTGGAAAAGCTCATGGAAAAGGAACGCATCGGGGACGCCAAGGAGATTCTTCTCGCCTATGCGAACGGGGACGACGGGGCCAACCTGTTTTACGGGAAAAGCAAGAAACTGCTTGTCCGGATCCTTGCGGACGATTTCGCGGCCCAGTACCGGTTCCTGAAATATTCCCGGCTCGATTCCCATTTCCCGAAGACGCTCGGCATGACCATGAAGGAATTCGTCACGGAAATCAGGAGGCGGGTCGAGAGCGGAGAATTCGACAGGAGCGAGATTGACGTCCTGGGAAAGATCGTGGAGAAGGGGGTATTCGGGGAGAAAGAGGGGCTGGAGATCGGGACCATCGTTTCGCTTCTTCGGAAGGGAAACGAGAAATATCCAAAGGAAATGACCTATCGTGAACGGCTCGGGGACGCGCTCTGTTTCGCGAAGGAGTACGCCGACGCGGTCTCCATGTATGACGAGGTGATGGCGCTCCGAAGGAAAGGGGGGGGAGAGTCGCGACAGGTCGGAATCGGCATGATTTCAACGAGCGCCACTCCCGTGAAGGATGTGGCGAAACCCTCCTTCAACGCGACATTGGAGCTTCTTTCCAAGATGACCTATGCCTACCTCGGCGCGGGAGACAGGGAGGGCGCCGTCAAGGCGATCGAACGGTTCCTGGAGGACTTTCCGGGGGACGGGAACATCAAGGAAGCCGCCGATGCGTACCGTGTCCTGGAAATGTTGGATCAGATCCTTCCCCTGAAAAAGCGCCTTTTCCTGAAACAGGTCGGAGAGACGAATCGGGGCGGATGGGGGGATCCCGCCGTCACGACCGGAATGGAACTCGTCGTACTCTGCATGGAAATGGAGAAATTCCTGGAGGCGCACCTGGTGGTCGGACTCGTTCTGGAACGGAAGAGGGAAGACGGGAGGCCCGAGGACTGGAAAATGGTGGAAAAGAAACGCGGGGAGATCCGGAAAAAAGTGGGCGCGGAGGAACTAATCGGGGCCTGGCTCAAGTTCGATTTCGCGCCGGTCTCCGCCGCCCGGAAAGCGTCGATCGACGACCTGATCGAAATGATGGATGACGACCAGATCGACATCCGGGACGAGGCGTTCGAGAAACTCCGAAAGATGGGGCCGGAAATTTCCGCCTACCTGGCCGGAGCACGGGAAGGGCAGGGGACCGAAGTCGCAAGCCGGTTGCGGGAGATCCTCGTGGCGCACGCGGAGAAGGCGCTCCGGGAGCGGTTTCTCGAAGAATAGGTCATGGATACGGGGGCGTATCCATGCGGATACGGTCTCCTCCCTTTTTTGCGCCCGATCCATCTGGCACGCAGGTTGCTCTACTCCTTTCAGATTTCATGAAAAGGAGAAAGACCATGCGCCAGATGATGCTCGGAATCGTTGTCACCGTTTTCGCCTGCGGGGAATACTTCATCCTCGAATCGAACACGCAGGAGGACGCGAACCACTCCCCCCTCGTGAAGCCCGCCGGGGTCGCCGGCTTGGAAATGTCGGCGAAGATCGTCGCCACGAAGGACGGCAGGTTTACGCTGGTCGTCCGGGCGAAAAATCCCGGCAAGGTCTTCGGGAAAAAGAGCGTCCGGATCCTCTTCCAGGAAACGAATACCAATTCCTTCAGCCGGATGATCCCGCGGCCGGTCGTGGCCTGGGAAAAGGAGATCGAGGTCGACCTCGCGGCGGGGGACGAAAAGAGTTTCGAGTTCTCCGATCCCAGGTTCGCCTCCCTTGCGAACGGATCCGGCGGGGCCACCGGGGTTCTCGCCGAGGTCGTCGTGGTGAGCGGAAAGGCCCGCGCGACGCTGATGGCCAACAACGGCCCGGTGATCTTCGCGCTCCCGACGGTGAAGTAGATGAAAAAAACCCTCGTCACCCTCGTCGCCGTCGTCGGCCTGCTGTTGGGACTGAAATTCGTCTTCGGGGGCGGGAGCGATCCCGCTCCCGTCGCTCCCTCCCGGATCGTGACCGATACCGGGGGGGAACTTCGGGAAATCTCGATCCACCTCGTTCCGGAAGCGGCCTTTGCCCACGCGGCGTGGAGGGATTTCCTCCGTGGCCTGGCGGGAGACGTGGACGTGGTGGTCGTCTGCGAAAACGGGGAAGCCTGGGAGAAGAGCCGGGAACTCCTTTCGGAATGGAGAATCGAAAACCTTGCCCGTTTCCATCCCCGTTTTCTGCACGCGGCCCTGACTCCCTGGAACCGGGACCGGATGATCGTGACCGACCGGATCCTCTTCGCGCCCCCCGCGCCCCATCGCGGCGGCGAGAAGCGGAAGAACGAATGGAAAGTGCCGTGGGTCCTGGCGGGGTTCGGGCGATCGGTCGAGATCGCGCCGTTCCATTTCGAGGGGGGAGACCTGATCGCCACCGGGACGCACGTCTTCGCGACGGAGGTGCTCGCCTCGCGTAACCCCACGATCTCCCGGGAAGACCTGGGCCGGTTGATCGAAACGGTCTGCGGTCGCCGACTGGTCTGGATCAATGGACCGGTTCCCGAACATCATATCGGGATGTTCCTCACGCCGATCGACGACCAAACGGTCGTGGTGGGCGAGGCGGAGGGGGAGATGGCCCCCGCCCTGGACCACGTGGCGGAAACCCTTCGGCGAAAGGGCTTTCGCGTCCATCGCAGCCCGCTCGTGACGACGGAACAGGAATACGCCTGGATCACCTACAACAACAACGTCATCAGCGGGAAGACGATTTTCCTGCCAACCTACGGCATCGATCTCGATGCGCGCGCGACGGCGCTCTACGAATCCCTTGGCTTCCGCGTCGTTCCCGTCGATGTGCGAGGCCTCTATCGCCTCGGCGGAACCCTCCGCTGCCTCATGCACGTTCTGCGTCGCAATTAATGAAGAACCTGTCCCTTTGACGTAAAAGGGATAAGTTGACAGGGTTGGGTGGGAAAAAGAGACTGGGCCTCCATGATCGAGTTCCGGGATGTCTCCAAGGTGTACCTGCAGGGAAAGCGGGAAGTGCGTGCGCTGGACGGTTTTTCGGCGATCGTGGAGAAGGGGGAGTTCGTCGCCGTCATGGGGCCTTCGGGCTCCGGGAAGAGCACCTTTCTCCATCTCGCCGGCGCACTCGACCTTCCCACCTCCGGCACGGTCCGGATCCGGGACGTGGAGTCTTCCGCAATGTCCGACACGGAACGGACGCTCCTCCGGCGGCGGCGTCTCGGCTTCGTCTTCCAGTTCTTCAACCTCATTCCCACGTTGACCGTGCACGAGAACGTGGGACTGCCCCTGTTGCTGGATGGGGAGAAGCTCTCGTCGGTGCGCGCGAAGGTCGACGGACTCCTGGAACGAGTCGGGCTGGAACAGCGCCAGATTCATCTTCCCGAGGAACTCTCCGGCGGCGAAATGCAGAGGGTGGCGATCGCACGGTCGCTCGTGCACGATCCGGAACTGCTCCTCGCCGACGAACCCACGGGGCACCTCGACTCGGCGACCGGGACGGAGATCATGGAACTGCTCCGGGAGGTCGCCTCCGAGAACGGAAAAACGATCGTGATGGTGACCCACGACGCGAAGGTCGCCGGGTACGCGAACCGGACACTCCACCTTCGGGACGGGAAACTGGATGAAAGCGATCCTGCGACTCTTTCGTAGCTTCTCGCTACGACACCTGGCGCGGCGGAAGCTGAGATTTTTCCTGGCGGGAATTTCCATCATCCTGGCGGTCGCGCTCTTCGTCTCGATGCGGATCACCGAGGAGAGCATCCTCCGTTCCTTCTCCGGGAGCGTGAAGGCGTTGTCGGGAAAGGCGGACCTGCAGGTCACGCAGGGAGAGGGAGTCGAGTCGTCCGCGCTCGCCGTCATCGAAGGCGTGCCGGGATTGCGCGCCGCCCCGGTCGTCCAGGCCTCCACCACCGCGCCCGACCTGGGCGTACGGGTACTCGTCTTCGGGATCGATTTTATCCGGGACGCAAAACTGCGCGAGTACGATTTCCGGGAAACGGAGGGGGAATTCGATCCCGCCCGTCTCTTCCTCTTTCCCAACGGCGTCGTGATTCCCCGGAGCCTCGCGGAAAGGTCCGACCTCGAAGTCGGTTCTTCCCTGGCGCTCGACACGCCGGGGGGGCGTGAAAAATTCACCGTGGCGGGCATCCTCGCGGACACCGGGGCGGCGCGTGTCCTGGGGGGAAACGTCGTCGTCCTCGGGATCGGAACCGCGCAGAAACATTTCGGGAAAGAAGGCCGGTTCGACCGGATCGAGGTCGCGCTGGAGGGGGCCACCCGTGCCGACATCGAGCGGGCCCTCGGAACCGGCTACCGGGTTCTCCCCATGGCCACGACCAACCCGGTCCTCGATTTCCTGATGCAACAGCAGTCGCTGGCGCTTGCCGCGGTGACCGTCGTCGCGATGCTGATCGGGATCTTCATCATCTACAACACGTTCTCCCTCTCCGTGGTGGAACGGGTGAAGGAAATCGGGATCCTGCGCGCGCTTGGGGCGCGGAGATCGGAGGTGATCGGCGCCCTCCTGCTGGAGGCGGGCTTCATCGGTCTTCTCGCCTCGGGACTCGGCATCGTGGTGGGCGTATTTCTTTCCGGGGTTTTTATCCAGCAGGCGGCGACGCAGATCAACCTCCTCGTGCACCTGGTCGACGTGCAGGCAATCACGGTTCCGGCCGACGCGATCGTTTTCTCCCTCGGGGTCGGTTTTTTTACCGCGCTCGCCGGCGCGCTCTTCCCGGCCCTCTCCGCCTCGCGCGTTTCGCCCATGGTCGCGATCCGAAAGGCGGTGTACGGGAAGGGCTTGTCCGGGAAATACATCGGGTCCTTCACGGTCGGGCTTCTCCTTTTTGGGGCCTCCCTCTTCCTTTCGAATTTCCCCGGCATGACGGTCGATCTCATGATGCTCTCCCTGATCCTCGCCTTCGTCGGGATGGCGTTGATGCTCCCGCAGATCATTCTCTGGGTGGGAGGTCTCCTTCGCATCCTGGCGCGCCGCCTTCTTCCGGTCGAGGGGTTCATGGCGTTCGACAACGTGGTGAAGTTTCCCTCCCGGACGGCGCTGACGGTCATCGCCTTCGCGGGAAGCCTCTCCATCGTGGTCGTGCTCTGGGGGATCCTCGGCGCCTTCGAACATTCCGTGGGCCGCTGGCTTCACTCGATCTTTCCCTTCGACTACACGATCCAGTTGCAGGACCTGACGGCCGGGGCGTACGGAACGGGCACGTTCCCGGAGTCGGCGATCGCGGAGGTGCGGGCGGATCCCCGGGTGGCGGAGGCGTACGCGGTGCGCGCGCGCCTGGTCCCGTTCCGGAACGAGACCGTGATGATCGTCGCGTTTGAATCGGCCATCTTCCACCGGTTGCACGGGCAGAGGGGACTGGAGCCGGACCCGGGACTGGTGCACTGGCTGACGGAGGGAGTTCCGAAGGGGGAGGTCGCGGTCTCGATCAACTTCGCGAACCTGCACGGGGTTCACGCGGGGGACGAACTGGCGCTGATGACGCCGGGGGGGGAGAGACGATTCCGCGTCTCGGATACGGTGATCGATTTCTCGTGGCCGCGGGGCGTCGTCGTTTTCGAACTGGAGGCGTACCGCCGTCTCTGGAACGACAGGGCGATCTCCTATATCGACGTCGCGGCGGCGGAGGGGGTGGATCGCGAAGCGCTCCGGTCCGATCTCGGGGGAATGTTCGAGGAAAAGTTCGACGTCTTCGTTTACGACACGACCGAGATCCGGTCGCACAGTCTCGGGCTCGTCCGGGACTGGTTCCGCCTCGCCGACGCGCAGGTGCTGATCGCGCTCCTGATCGGAGCCATCGGCGTGATGAACACGCTCCTTATCTCGGTGCTCACGCGGATACGACAGGTCGCGCTGTTGCGGGCGATCGGGGCGACGATGAAGCAAATCGCGGTCACGCTCGCGCTGGAGGCGCTGTTCCTCGGAACAATGAGCGGAATCCTCGGGTGCCTCGTCGGTATCTACGTTGTGAAGTTCCCGATCGCGACGATGATGGTGCTCCAGTCGGGGTTCGTGATCCCCTTCGTTCTCCCTCTCCAGGGAATCATCCTCGCCCTGGCCGGAGGGGTGGGTATCGCGCTCGTCGCCAGCATCGTTCCGGTCCGGATGACCCGCAGGATCGACATCGTCGACGCGATCGGATACGAGTAATTGCGCCCGCCGGGTGCGGTTGGTATTGTCGGGAGAGGATGAGTCATTTCTCCGATATTCGGAAGGGGCCGGATCCCGAATTGCGGGTGGACCCCCGTTCGTCGCTCCGGACGGAACCGTCCGTGACGGTGGAACTGGGGATGGCGCCGGATCATCTTCCGCTCCTCCTCCGGGTCGACGGTCAGGAAGTCGTCGACGCCCAGTTTTTCCACGCCCTCGGGGTGCACTCCCGCGGGGAACTCCCCGGGGAACTGCGCGATACGTTCGCCCGGTTCGAGGAGGCTCTCCGCGAACATGTCCGGTCGCGGGGCGTGGTCCCCGACGGACCCACGTCGGAGACGTCGGCGAGTTACGTCAGTTCTTCGAAGATCGAGGAACTGACGGGCCCTTCCATGATGGCACGCGCGCTCGGGGGGCACTCCCCCCTCATGCTGGTGGAGGACCTGGAGAATCCGGGCGCGTCGCCGGAACGGGTTTCCGATACCCGCGCCCTTCTCCATTCGGACGGGGCCGCGGAAGTTTCCCGGGTCATTTCGGGACGGCGCAGGCTGGCCCTTCCGTGCGAAGGGGAGGAATCCTGGATCGTCCACTGGGAAGGGGAGTGCGGCGACGAAATTCTGCCGAAGTGGATTCGTCCCTGCCGGTTCGAATCGATCGCCCATTTTCCCGAAGCGAAGTTCCACGCGAAGCAGGGGCATCACGAGGTGGACGGTTTCCTCGCCGACCGGGACATCTACCTTTCGGAAATGGCGAAGGCGGACGCGATCGCCTGGTCCCTGTCCCGGACGGTTATCGGGGAAGCAATCGCCGAATTGGCGGAACGGTTGGAGGAGACCCACGCCGACGGCGTCGTCCATGGAGATCTCAAGCCGCAGAATACGCTGATCCTGCCTGAGGGGGCCCTGACCTTCGATTCCCTGGAAGTGCGCGCCGGGGAACGTTCCCCCGCGGCGACGCCGGGATGGGCGGCGCCCGAGCAGGTGCTCGGCCGGGAGGTGACCCCGGCGACCGATATTTTCGCCCTCGGGTTAATGACCTCCGCTCTCGTCGGAGCCGCGATTCACGGGGAAGAACGGACCTTCATCATTCCCACCGGCGGGGCGGGACGCCAACGGCTCCGCATCCTGGTCTCCAGCGACGTCTTTCTCGATCCAGTCGGGATGGGCGTCTTTGAGCCGGGGGACGTTTCCCCCTGGCGGGAATTCCTGGAAAAATCGGTCCGGTTCGATCCGGAAAGCCGTTTTGAGAGCGGGGCTGTCTTCGCTTCCGAGTTGCGCCGTCGACTGGCGGACCATCCCCCCCGGGGATCGGTTTTCCTGGGCGGAGGCCCGGGCGTGATTCATCGCAACGTCCTCCTGGGGGGAGATACCCGGTCCTGCTGGGTGATTTCCGATCATCGATGACCCGGTCTCGGGGGAGAAAGAAAAGATGAAGGTGGTCTGTGTCGGAGGCGGCCCCTCGGGACTCTGCTTCGCCATCCTGATGAAACTGAAGGATCCCTCTCATGATGTGACGGTGTACGAACGGAACCGTTCGACCGATACGTTCGGCTGGGGCGTTGTCTTTTCGGACCAGACACTCGAAAATCTCCAGAAGTACGATCCCATCATTGCCGAGAAGATCACCGATCACTTTAACCGCTGGGAAGATATCGAAAACTATTTCAAGGGTACGGTGATTCGTTCCACCGGTCATGGCTTTGTCGGAATTGGCCGCCTGCGACTTCTCAATCTTCTTCAAGAGCGGGCGGAAGAACTGGGCGTACGGATTGAGTATGAAACCGAGATTGATTCGATCGAGCCCTTCCGGGATGCCGACCTTATCGTGGCAGCCGATGGGATCAATAGTCGTATTCGAGAGCAGTATGCGGAACATTTTGAGCCCGATATTGAACTGCGAAAAAATAAGTTTATCTGGCTTGGAACGAAGCGGCTCTTCGATGCATTCACGTTTCTTTTTGAAAAGACAGAGCATGGCTGGATCCAGGTTCACGCCTATCGTTTTGAAAAAGGGATGAGCACCTTTATCGTGGAGTGCACCGAGGAATTCTGGCGTGCACACGGTATCGATAAGATGAGTTCGGAAGAGAGTATCGCCTTCTGTGAAAAAACATTCGAGTCGTATCTGGATGGGCACAAACTCATCAGCAATGCGAAACATCGGCGGGGGAGTGAGTGGATTACCTTTCCCCGTGTGAACAACAAGAGTTGGCATCACGAAAATATTGTTCTCATCGGGGATGCGGCGCACACGGCTCACTTCTCGATCGGATCGGGAACAAAATTGGGAGTTGAGGACGCGATCGAACTTTCCGAAGAGATCCATCGGCATAAAGATCTCGAAACGGCCCTGGTCGAATATGAGAAGGCACGAAGGACCGATGTTCTCCGTTTACAGAGTGCGGCCCGAAACAGCACGGAATGGTTTGAAAATATTGATCGGTACGCTTCGCTCGATCCCCCGCAGTTTTACTATTCGCTTTTAACTCGTAGTCAACGGGTGAGTCATGAAAATCTTCGGCTTCGAGATCCGAAGTGGCTCGCTGAATATGAAGAGTGGTTTTCCCGGAAGGCGGCTGGGAATGATAAGGCCTCCGGGGTTCCTCCCATGTTTACCCCTTTCCGGCTACGGGACCTTACGTTGTCCAATCGGGTTGTGGTTTCCCCGATGGATACGTATGCAGCAAAAAACGGACTGATTACCGATTTCCATCTTGTCCATCTTGGGGCTCGTGCGCTTGGCGGCGCGGGGCTCGTGATGACAGAGATGACCGTAACCAGTCCGGAGGCGAGAATCTCTCCGGGATGCGCCGGGATCTACACCGATGAACAGACTGCCGCCTGGAAACGGGTGGTCGATTTTGTGCATGGCAATACTTCGGCACGGATTGGGCTTCAGTTGGGGCATTGTGGTCCGAAAGGCTCGACTCGTGTGATTTGGGAGGGGGATGACCAACACCTTGAGGAGGGAAACTGGCCTCTCCTCGGGCCTTCTGCGATTCCATTCGCTCCGGGACGCCATACCCCGCGTGAAATGAGCCGGGAAGATATGGATGTCGTTCGGGATCAATTTGTCGAATCAACCGAGCGTGCTGACAAAGCTGGATTCGATCTTGTCGAGTTGCATGCAGCGCACGGCTATCTTCTTTCCTCATTCATTACACCTCTGAGAAATAAAAGAACGGACGAGTATGGAGGATCTCTCGAAAACCGGCTTCGCTTTCCGCTCGAAGTATTCACCGCGATGCGGGCCGTCTGGCCGAAAGAAAAACCGATGTCGATCCGTATATCGGCAACCGATTGGGTCGAGGGAGGGGTGGATGCGGATCAATCCATAGAGATCGCGCGTGCTTTCAAAGCGGCCGGGGTCGATATCGTGGATGTTTCTGCGGGGCAGACCGATCCGTCGGCCGAGCCCGTTTATGGACGAATGTTCCAGACCCCCTTCAGTGATCGGATCCGGAACGAAGCCTCGATTCCCACGATGACCGTCGGAAATATTTATGAGATCGACCACGTGAACAGCATCATTGGTGCGGGGCGTGCTGATCTCTGTTGCCTGGCACGGCCTCATCTGTCCGATCCGAATTGGACGATGAGAGCGGCCGCTGAGCAGGGGATTGAACTTCTCTTGCCTCCCCAATATATGCCTGGGTATGTGCAGTTGCGGAGAAATCTTGAGCGCGCGGCCCAGATGGCGATTCAGATCTGATAGAAAGGGTTTTACAGGATGAGTGAGGAAGAAAGAAAAAGCGGGAAGGTGGATGTCACGAAAGAAGGCGTCCATTGGGATCTCAAGAAAGATCAGACGTACGGGGGGTATCTCCAACTCGATCAGATTTTAAGCGCGCAGAATCTCCGCACCGATCACCATGATGAGATGCTCTTCATCCTGATTCACCAGGTGGTGGAACTCTGGATCAAGCTGGTTCTTCATGAACTGCAAAGTGCTGTCGAGTGTGTAAAGAAGGATCAACTGGAGCCCGCCTTTAAAATGCTCAGCCGGGTCTCCCGGATTCAGATTCAACTGAAAGAGGCGTGGGAAGTTCTTTCGACGCTCACTCCGGTCGATTATGTGCAGTTCCGGGAATCTCTTGGGCAGGCTTCCGGTTTCCAGTCGCATCAATACCGAACACTGGAATTTATTCTCGGGAACAAGAACGCGGAAATGATCAAGGTTCATAAGAAGAATCCTGAGATTTATACGTTGGTGAAGAAGGCTCTCGATTCCCCGAGTCTTTATGACGAAGTTCTTCGGCTCCTTGCCCGGCGGGGTTTTGCGATTCCCAAAGAGAAGATCGACCGGGATTGGGCGGAGTCGTATCAGAGTGATTCTGCGGTAGAGGCGGCCTGGTTGAAAGTGTACAAGGATGTAGAGAAATATTGGGATCTGTACGCGTTGGCGGAAAAGCTGGTCGATGTGGAGGATAACTTTCATCAATGGCGTTTTCGCCATATGAAAACGGTGGAGCGCATTATTGGATTCAAGCGCGGAACGGGCGGGACCGGAGGGGTCTCTTATCTCGTGAAAGCGCTCGACTTGCGCTTCTTCCCCGAACTCTGGACTGTTCGCACTTCGATCTAGATCTACGACTGAAAGAATCATGAAACGGGTTGTCATTGTCGGTGGCGGTATATCGGGCCTGAGTGTCGCCTATGCGCTTCGAGGAAAGGCCCAGGTTACTCTCCTGGAGGCGAATGCTCTGGGGGGCGTCATCCAGACAGATCGTACCGGCCTATATATAGTAGAAGGGGGTCCGGATTCTTTTGTTACGGCACGCCCTGCGGCCCTCGACCTGTGTCGCGAAATCGGTCTTGAGGGGGATTTGATCCCGGTGGCCCTCCGAAAGCTCTATGTTCGATCGGGCGGGGTCTTCCATGAGATGCCTCCCGGATTCTTTCTTACCGTTCCCACGAAGATCGGCTCTGTCCTCAAAAGTGGCCTTTTCTCCTGGAAGGGGAAGCTCCGGATGGGGATGGAATACTTTCTTCCCCGGGGGGGCGATGAGGAAGAGTCGATCGGGTCGTTCGTCCGGCGTCGTTTTGGTCAAGAGATGGTCGATAAAGTGGCCGATCCCCTGATGGGGGGGATCTATTCCGGGCTTGCCGATGAGATCAGTCTTCGGGCAACATTTCCTCAATTTCAGAAGATGGAGAGGGAGCATCGCAGTCTGATTCGGGCGATGCGGAAGACGAAAATGCCCGAAGGGAGTCCCCTGATGTCCCTGAGAGGGGGGATGGCGACTTTGGTGGACCGTCTCCTGGAGAAACTGGATATCGAAATCATACAAAGCCGGGCTCTCCGTATAGAGGCCGACAGGCGGGTCGTTCATGAGAAGGGAAGCCTTGAGGCGGATGAGGTTGTGGTGGCTACTCCCGCTCCCCGGGCGGCAGAGATTCTGCAAGGGTGGCCGGATTTGGCAGAGGCTCTTCGTCAGATCCCTTTCGCTTCTTCTGTTACCGTCTCTTTGGCGTATGATCGAAAAGCAATTCCCCATGCTCTCGATGCGACCGGTTTCATACTGCCCCGGTCGGAGGGGTGCCGTATTCATGCGTGCAGCTGGTCTTCGAGTAAATTTGAAAATCGTGCTCCCGAAGAGGGGGCTCTTATTCGTTGTTTTCTCAGGGGAGAGCCGACCGATCCGGAGTCGATTGTTCGGGAAGAGTTGTGCGATCTCCTTGGCGTGGAAGCGGAGCCTCAATTGGTCCGAACCTGGAGATGGCCTCAAACGAATCCGGTTTATGAGGTTTCGCATCAGAGAAGAGTCTCCCGAATCGAGGCGGTCACTCCAGAGGGGATCCATATCACCGGGGCGGGATACCGGGGTTCCGGGATTCCCCACTGCATTCAGGATGGGAAGGTGACCGCGGAGCGTGTCTTGAATGGGTAAGTTTACCTCATCTAATTTTAATTGGCTTGACTGTCTGAATGAGGATTTGTAATCTCAATCAGGGCATCTCTCTTGGGGGAAGAGCAGGATTTCCTCCTATAGATGTAAGGCTCGTGCAGGTCGGCTCCCTGGCTGGAATGCGGTAGTCTTGATTACAGAGGGACGTTTGATGAACCGTGCAGTACTTTTCTTGTCTCTGCTTCTAGCTTGTTCTCTGCCTGTTGCCGCCATGCACTATTGGTTCCCCAAAATGTTCGGACGGATGTATTCCGAGGCGATTGCGAAGTGGGCCCTCGGGCTCTTCTTTGTCGGATTCAACGTCCTTTACTTCCCGATGTTCATCTACGGGTACATGGGGAACCCACGGCGATATTACGATTACCCGCCGCGATTCGAGTTCTGGCAGTTCGTCTCCACGGTCGGATCGTGGATCATGGTTCCCGGGATTATTCTTATGCTCGCAAACCTGGTCTGGGGTATTTTCAAGGGGAAAAAGGCTCCGGCGAATCCCTGGGGTGGGATCACGTTGGAATGGATCGTTCCTTCTCCCCCTCCTTTGCTAAACTTTGATGAAATTCCCCACGTGACTCGCGGGCCCTACGACTACAAGGCGGAAGAGTCTAAATGAACGGCACGGCAGCAACAGTAGCAGATCATCACGAACATCGGGACTACGGCGCCGCAAAGATCGGCATGTGGCTCTTCCTGTCCACCGAACTTCTGCTCTTTGGAGGCATGTTTCTCCTCTATGCCATCTACCGGGCGGAATATTCCGAGATGTTCCATTACCAGGCCCTGGAGCTGGACGTTACCCTGGGCTGTATCAATACGCTCGTTCTTCTGACCAGTAGTATGACCGCCGCGATGTCGTTGACAGCGGTTCAACGGGGGCAGCGAAAGGTGGCTGTCTGGCTCATTGTCTTTACGATCCTCTGCGCGATCGCCTTCCTGGTGATCAAATGTTTTGAATGGACCTACAAGTTTGATCTCGGGATCTTTCCGGGTGGAACAGAAGCCATGCTGGATCCAGAGCATCAGAAGGGATTGAGCTGGGAGAAGATGCACAAGGGTGAGCAGTCTTTCGTGACGCTTTACTTCATGATGACCGGGACGCACGGTTTGCACGTAATCATCGGGGGGATCCTCCTTGCCGTTGTTGCCTGTAAAATCGGGAAGAAGCCTTTCCATGAATCCCACCTCAGCTTTGACGAGGTGGCTCATCTGCAGGGATCGAAGTTCGGCGCTTCCGCCGAAAAGGGAGCCTGGCAGGGAGAAGATATTGACGCGAACGTCCAGGAAGTGGTTGTTCGCACCACCTATGACCCAAAATCGAAAAAAGGCATGGCGGATCGTCGTTACGTTACCCTTACCGAAAACGCAGCACTGTATTGGCACATTGTTGATGCCATTTGGATTTTCCTCTTTCCTCTCTTTTATTTGATTAGCTGATGGAACACGAACATTACGAAGAACAGGGTCACGAAGTAAGTTTTGGGATCTTTGCGCTGATCTGGCTCGGTCTGATGGTCCTCACGGGCCTGACCGTTGTTGCCGCCGGGATCAATCTGGGGAATGCCAACGTGATTATCGCGTTGGCGATCGCTACGGTAAAGGTGACCCTTGTGGGCGCCTTCTTTATGCATCTGAAGTATGAACCGCTCTACATTAAACTTATGGTGCTCGTTTCGATTCTTGTTCTGACGATTATTCTGACACTGACCTTCATTGATACCGCGTTCCGGGGTAAAGATAATCCGAAGCCTGATAAGACTTCTGTAACAAACAAGTAATCCATTTTTTGGGAAGACTAATGATTTCGAACCCTCTACTGCTTGGGGAAGTCGCGAAGAATGTCGACATGGTCGACAAAGTCTTCTGGGGCGTTACCTGGGTCTGCGTTGCCGCCTTGGTCGGCGTTACGGTGGCGATGCTCTACTTTCTCGTGCGGTATCGGCGCCGGGAGGATGAGATCGGGGCCGATATTCATGGCAGCACCGCGCTTGAAATTACCTGGACCGTGATTCCCACGATCATTGTCATGATCTGGTTCTGGTTTGGCTGGAAGGGATTTGAAGATCTTCGTGTCGAGCCGGATGGGGCGCTTGAAATTCAGGTTGTGGGTGGTCAGTGGAACTGGAACTACACCTACAAGGCGATTGAGAAGGATTCCAAGGGGGTCGAGAAGAATGTGAAGTGGGAGGTGGCGGACGTCACCCAGCCGATTATTCCCGGAAATGTCTCTTCCTCCTCCAAAGGATGGATTGAATCAGATCACCTGAAGAATATCGCTCCTCCGAAGGGGTATGTGGATCCCTTCGCAAAAACGAGGGTAGAAGCGGCCCGGACGGTCGTTTTTACGAACGGACCCAACCGGGGAGAAGAGCGGCTCATTTCAGGTTATGATCCCAAGACAGGGAAGATCAGCTGGGAAGCAGATCTCCCCAAACCGTGTTCGAATGGAGACCGCTTTGAAGTCAAGGGGCGGTTGATCCGGTCGGTGTTGTATGCTCCCATAAACACCCCCGTTATTCTCCGACTCAATTCGGTCGACGTACTCCACTCGTACTTTATTCCCGCTTATCGTACCAAGGAAGACGCTGTGCCCGGACTCAATACACGCCTCTTCTTTGAAGCGAAAAAGGTTGGGGTTTACGAAGTTCTCTGTGCCGAGTATTGCGGCGCCCCTCCCGAGCCGGATGCGGTTGCGGGTCAGTGGCTCGGTCATCATAATATGAAATCAACTGTCCAGATCGTTTCGAAGGAAGCATACGCGAAATGGGTGGCCCATAAGGGAAGTCTGCCTATGGGAACGATCTTGGAGCAGGAAACAGCCTCCCTCAATATGGGGCATCCAGGCTTTACGGTGCTTGAAAAGAATCAGTGTCTCTCCTGCCACCGTGTTGATGGTTCGGAAGAGTACGCCCCCTCTTTCCTCGGAATGTTTGGG
>PVBE012797983.1_pt1 | contig 33938 bp, 25 predicted proteins | sample 1631181 | NCBI WGS metagenome assembly PVBE01 (sample SAMN08397723, study PRJNA350692) | Marine metagenome, whole genome shotgun sequencing project. | isolation source: water | place: Pacific Ocean | collected 2012-04
GCCCTCCGGGTCGCTTTTCCCGCTCTCCCGGGGCGTCGAGAACGCTTGACGATGTACCCGCATCGCCGGCGCGTCCGCTCCTACCGGGAGAGCGGGAAAAGCGATCGTATGGGGTCAGGAATCCCGCCGGGGTGTACTAGTTAGATCCGACGAGCAAGGCAGCACGTAGCATATCTTGGACGATCAACCTATCAGCAGGCCATTCATGTTCCAGCAATCCAGACGCCCACAACTCCAGCACAGCAGCCTCGATCATCTCGGGCGTGATCTCTGTATCAGTACCGGCCTGTCCATCCCCATCTAGCATCGAATCACCGTCAGTCAAGTATATAAACGCGTTGAAATTCCTTTTTGCCGCCCATTTCGAGGCGATCCCGGTTATTTTTTCCCTTCCTCGGAATTTCTCCCCATCGCCTCCCCGTAGCCGCCGCCGCCAGGAGTTTCGATGATGAAAACGTCGCCGGCGGCGACCTCGGTTTTGTCGGTGGCGGCGAGAATCTCCACCGAGCCCCGAGCCCGTTCGATGGCGTTTCTTCCCGCCGCGCCGCCGCCGCCGCCAGCCATGCCGGGCGGGCCCCGCCGCCGCCGCCCGGAAAGGATCGCCGCCGTCATCGGCTCCAGGAAGCGGATGCGGCGGCGGACGCCGTTTCCTCCCCTGAACTTGCCGCCGCCGGCGGAGCCGCGGCGGATCGAAAACTCCTCGACCCGCACCGGATAGCGCCACTCCAGCACTTCCGGGTCGGTCAAGCGCGAGTTGGTCATATGGGTGTGGACCGCGTCGGCGCCGTCGAAGCCTGGCCCGGCGCCGGCGCCGCCGCAGATGGTTTCGTAGTACTGGTAATCGTCGTTGCCGAAGGTGAAATTGTTCATCGTGCCTTGGCTTGCCGCCATGACGCCAAGAGCCCCATAGAGGGCGTCGACGACGGCTTGGCTGGTCTCGACGTTGCCCGCGACCACCGCCGCCGGGTAGCAGGGATTGAGCATCGAGCCTTCGGGAACGATGACGCGGAGCGGCTTCAGGCAGCCGGCGTTCAGCGGGATGTCGTCGTCAACCAGGGTCCGGAACACATAGAGCACCGCCGCCCGGCAGACGGCGAAGGGGGCGTTGAAGTTGCCCGGCCGCTGGTCCGAGGTGCCGGTGAAGTCGATGATCGCCTGTCTGGCCTTCTTGTCGATGGCGATCTTGACCTTGATGGCGCCGCCGTCGTCCATCTCGTAGACGAAAGCGCCATCGTCGAGAAGGTCGACAACCCGGCGAACCGATTCCTCGGCGTTGTTCTGGACGTGCCCCATGTAGGCCCGGACCACGTCCAGGCCGTAGTGATCCACCATCCTCTTGAGTTCCCGCGCGCCTTTTTCGTTGGCGGCGATTTGCGCCCCGAGATCGGCGATGTTTTGCTCCGGGTTGCGCGCCGGCCAGCGCCCCGAACCGAGAAGTTCCCGGAGCTCGGTGTCGCGGAAACGACCGTTCTCGACCAGCAGGAAGTTGTCGATTAGCACGCCTTCCTCGTCGATCGAGGTGCTGTCGGGCGGCATCGAGCCAGGCGTTATGCCGCCGATGTCGGCGTGATGCCCGCGCGACCCGACAAAAAACAGCGGCTCTTCGCCAGCCTCGCCGAAGACCGGCGTAATCACGGTGACGTCGGGAAGATGGGTGCCGCCGTTATAGGGCGCGTTGAGGGCGTATACTTCACCCGGCTTCATGGTGCCGAGACGCTCGGCGATGACGGTTTCGACGCTTTCGCCCATGGAGCCCAGATGCACGGGGATATGCGGCGCGTTGGCGACCAACTGGCCGCCCTGGTCGAAGACGGCGCAGGAAAAGTCCAGACGTTCCTTGATGTTCACCGAATGGGCGGTGTTGGCCAGGGTCGCTCCCATCTGTTCGGCGATGGACATGAACAGGTTGTTGAAGATTTCCAACATCACCGGATCGGCCTCGGCGCCGATCGCCGCCGCCGCCGGGCGCGGCAGGCGGCGGCCGAGGATAAGGTGTCCCAAGGCGGTCGCTTCGGCCCGCCAACCGGGCTCGACGACGGTGGTGGCGTGAGCGTCGACGATGATGGCCGGGCCATCGATGACGTCGGCGGGCGAAAGCGCCTGCCTGCCGTAAACGGGAGCCTGGTGCCAGGCGCCGCCGGAATAGACGCCGACGGTGTCCAGGGGTTGCGCTGGCGCGGCACCGGCAACGGCGCGGATTTCCGTCTCCCCGACGGCCTCGGCGGCGGCCACCGCCTCGACCGAGATCGCCTCGACGATCAAACCGCGATCCGGGATAACGAAACCGAAGCGCCGCCCGTGGGCGGCTTCGAAATCGGCGGTCATGCGGGTGCTGTCGGCGAAGTCGACCATCAGCGCGCTATCGGTTCCGGCGTAACGCAAGTGGCTCTTGCGGAAGACCGAGACGGTTTCCTCAGGCACGCCCTGGCCGCGAAGTTCGGCTCGCGCCTCCATTTCCAGGGCATCGAGGGCGGCGGCCAAATCGCCGCTCATACCGGCCTTGAGTTCGGCCTCGATACTTTGCCCGCGCATGGCGGTCATGTCGGCCAGGCCCAGGCCGTAAGCCGACAGCACACCGGCCAGCGGATGGATGAGCACCCGGCTCATGGCGAGCGCGTCGGCGACCAGGCAGGCGTGCTGCCCGCCGGCGCCGCCGAAGCAGTTGAGCGTGTATTCGCTGACGTCGTAGCCGCGCCGCACGGAAATCCGCTTGATGGCGTTGGCCATGTTGTCGACGGCGATCGTCAAAAAACCTTCCGCCACCTGCTCGAGTCTCCGGCTGTCGCCGGTGGCGGCGTGAATGGCGCCGGCCAAGGCGGTGAAATGCTCGACGACGACATCGGCATCCAAGGGCTGGCCGCCATCCTTGCCAAAGACCCTGGGAAAGAATTTCGGCTGAATCTTGCCCAGCATGACGTTGCAGTCGGTGACGGTGAGCGGCCCCCGGCGCCGGTAGCAGGCGGGGCCGGGATCGGCGCCGGCCGAATCCGGCCCGACCCGTAAGCGCGCCCCATCGAAATGGAGGATCGAGCCGCCGCCAGCCGCCACCGTATGGATGCGCATCATCGGCGCCCGCATGCGCACCCCGGCGACCAGGGTCTCGAAAGCGCGTTCGAATTGCCCATTGTAATGGGAAACGTCGGTCGAAGTGCCGCCCATGTCGAAGCCGATGACCTTGCCGAATCCGGCCAGGGCGGCGGTCCGCGCCATGCCGACGACGCCGCCGGCGGGACCGGAGAGAATGCTGTCCTTGCCCTCGAAAAGCGCCGCGTCGGCGAGACCGCCGTTGGAGCGCATGAACATCAGCCGGGCGCCGCCCAATTCGGCGGCGACGCTGTCCACGTAACGGCGCAGCAGGGGCGAGAGATAGGCATCGACAACGGTGGTGTCGCCGCGGCTGACCAGTTTCATCAGCGGACTGACGGCATGCGAGGCGGAGACCCGGGCGAAACCGATGTCCCCGGCCAGTCCGGCGACGGCGTCTTCGTGTTGGGGGTACCGGTAGGCATGCATGAAGACGATGGCGGCGGAACGGATTCCCTCGTCATGGGCGGCTTGCAGATCGACTCGGGCGCGTTCAAGGTCGGGGCGGATTAGAACCTCGCCCTTGGCGCCGATGCGCTCGTCCACCTCGATCACCCGGGCGTAAAGCGTTGGCGGCAGAACGATGTGGCGGGCGAAAAGCCGTGGCCGGTTCTGATAGCCGATGCGAAGGGCGTCTCCGAATCCCTTGGTGATGACCAAAACCGTGTCTTCGCCCTGGCGCTCCAAAAGGGCGTTGGTGGCCACTGTCGTGGCCATTTTGACGGCCTCGATGGCGTCCGCCGGGATCGCCGCGCCGGCGGCGACGCCTAAAAGGGCGCGGATGCCCTCGACGGCGGCGTCGGCGTAGCGCTCCGGGTTGACCGAAAGCAGTTTCCGCGTCACCACCCGGCCGTCGGGCCGGCGGGCGACCACGTCGGTAAAGGTGCCGCCCCGGTCGATCCAGAATTGCCATTTGTCATTAGAACTTATTGATTTATCGCCATTATTCATAGTTCACATATGTTCGCACGATAAACCAACCCGTTGATTGCCCGCGCTTTCTACTCCCCTGCTTAAACAGAAATTCGGTGACAGCATACTTAATTCCAAGATCGGAGATTTTGCGACTTCCATGCATGACGGTTGAAATTAAGTATGCTGTCACCGAATTTCTGATATTTCTGGTGGAAGTTGGGTCATCGCGAAGGTCGCCGGAAGCAACGGGATAAGCCTTCCCCCCGTATAACCGAAAGACGCCGGGGGCAAGCCATTCGGACGGCGATTGCCGCGAGGATGCCCAGGAGCCGCCTTGACCTGTTTGGGGAAATGCTACAGCATTCGCCGTTCCGATGAACGCTTCCGTTATCTAGGCGCTTGCCTTAGAGGGCGGCGTCCGTCCGGTCGGGGGAAGTGGCGGAGACATAGATCTCCGAGATCTCCGAGGTTTTGAGAAAACGGATGCTCGGTGGCGCAAATTCCGTTCCATCTTGTTCGGTGCCGGCGGAACGCCATACGTCCAAGCTCCGCGAAAACTAAGACGTGATGGCAAAAAAAATAAATCTTGCGGCTTTGAGTTTTCTCGTCGCCAGCAACAACGCCCAGGAACGTCAGGCGGCCAAAGACATTCTCCATACGCTGGGGGCGAGAAATATTCGCCTCGTTCAAGACGGTTCCAAAGCCATTACGGAAATGAAAACGTTCCCGGCCGATGTTGTCTTCTGCGATTGGGAGATGTCGCCGGTGAACGGTCTGCAATTCACCCGGCGCATCCGCGCCGAGGGAAAAGGCGTCGGTCAATTCGCGGCGATCATTGCCCTATACGGCGAACTGTCGCAACAACTCGTGATCGAGGCCCGCGACGTGGGGGTGAACGATTTCATCGCCAAACCCATATCGATGGGATCGGTGACATCAAGGCTTCACAGAGTTTTCGGCAACCCCAAGGGTTTCGTGCGTTCCGACACCTATTTCGGACCCGACCGCCGCCGCCGTGACGCCGCCTTCGAAGGCGAGGAACAGCGCCAAACTCCGGCAAAAATATATACCAACCCTCTCGCTTCCAAATTCGCAAACGCTTTTCCCGGAAAGCCGAAGCCCAAAGTCGCCAAGGTGCCGCGACCCCGCCCCATGGCGCCGCCGCCTTCCCCCAGAGCAAGATTTCGAATGATCACCGTCCTGGTCGTCGCCGCCAACGGCGATCCCATCGAGGAACTCCAATCGCTTCTCCTTAAGGTTTTTCCTCCGCGTTTCGCCGTTCAACGGGCGACATCGTATACCGCCGCGATCGAGGCGATCGCCGAAGAAACCCAGGACATATGTTTTGTCGGCAAGACGCTGACCGACGGCACCGCGCTAAAGTTCATCAGCGAAGCAAACACGTCTGGTTGGTGTGTCCCGATTGTCATGGTCAGCGATTTCGCCGAGATAGAAGTCAGGTTCAAAGCCCTCACGGCGGGTGCGTTTGATTGTCTGGATGTAGAGCACCTTGGAACAAAGCTTCTTTCTCGGGCAATTCACAAAGGGCTCGTCAAGAGAAAAGCCTTGTTGCGGCTTCGGAATAAGCGAGAAGAAAAAATATTGTTCACATCAAGCTCTTTTTGATCGATCCAAGGAAGCCTTATGTAAACTTTAAGCAACAAGGTTATCGAATGTTCAGCTAATTTCTCTTGATACATCTTCGAATTATAGATCATTTGTCTACATAGAGATATATTTGAGACTAACCCTATGAAATTTCATAGAAAATCATATAACTCAGTCAATCCAGAATTGCCGGCGCCCGCCGCAAGCGGAAGGCGGGCCGGCGGAGGACGGCGCGTTGACCATCCAAGGAGCTCGCCAGTTATGCCGATGGGTGGAAGCGGCTTGCCGGATGGCGGGGCGCCGAGGAAGCGCCAAGACCCGGTCCCGTTTACAGGTTGCGGGCCTGGTTGCGGAGCCGGTCGACGAAAATTTCAAGCAAACGATGAATTATCCTGTCCTCTTCGGCGAGCCGGCCGAGTCTCTTTTTGAAGGCTTCCTGGGGAATGATCGATAGCGTCGTGTCGGTCAGGGCCTTGGCCGTCGCCATGCGCGGCTGATCGTCGATGAGGGCCATTTCTCCGATGATGTCGCCGCGCCCCACCGTCGCGATGATAATATCGCGATCACCCGATTTGAGCGAAATCTCAACCTCTCCGGAGGTGATAAAAAAGGCCTCGTCACCGGGGTCGCCTTCCTGGAAAATGACGTTGCCGGCGCGGCAAACCCGTTGGTCGATGGTTTTGGCCGCCGGCTTTCCCCGTTCCGCCGCCTTTTTCACGGGGGTTTCGAGGCTTTTTTTCCCTTGCTTGTCTTTATCGCCGAACAGGCGGTCGAGCTTTTTCGAGATCAAAGCCCCCGCCTCCTCGCCCAGGGCGCCCGAACCGAGGCGTTGGCGCAGATCGTTGACCGCCCTGACGAAGTCTTGGCGGGAGCTTCCCTTGGGAAGGAGTCCGGTCATGGACGATATTTTTTCGACGACGGCCAAGAGACTTTTCAGGACATCCATCCGATGCTTGGCGCCGAATTCCGACTGGCTCAGATCCAGCAAATAACCGATCTTCACCGCCCGATTGGGCAATAGCTTGAGAATGCTTGCAATGCCTTCCTCGGACGAAAGATCGTCGTCGCCGGTTTTCAGCACCATCCTGGCGCGGCGGGTGACGGCTTCGCTCACCCTCCCGCCGCCGACAAGGCCGCCGAAGTCGATCAGGTTTTCAAGCAGCGAGGTAAACGCGGTCTTGTCGGTCTCGTCGCTTTCCCGCGTCAATGGCTGGGTGCCTGAAACCGCCCGCTCCACTCTTTCCAACAACACGCCCTGGGTGGCCGGCATCCGATGACGCGCCATCACCGCGTTGAACCGGTCGAGAAGGGTTGCGTCGGGTTTTCCCGAGCGGTATCGGCCGGCGCTCAACTGGGCGATGATGCGAAGGGCCGAAATCAGGTCCGGCTGGGGGCCCAGAAGGTCCTTGACGGCCTCGGCGCCGTCGACAATTTCGGCGCAGATTTCGTCGATATGGGCGAGCGCCTCGGCATCGGTTTTTTTGTCCAGCAGTTCGATGACCAGAAGCAGTTTGTTTTTCCACTCACGCGCTTGACCGACATAGGCGGCAAGCACGGCGCCAGTGAAAAAAATGCGGAACCTGGGAGCAAAGGCTTGGCGAATGCCGTCGAGGGCGGCCGCCAAGCCCTTGTTTTTGAGTATCGTCAGGTACTTGCCGGTGTCCTCGGTGTCCCTGGCCCGCTCCGTAAACTGGCGTACCAATTTGTATAACAGGTCGTTGCGGGCCTTGGAATCTTCACCCAGGGCCCGCGCCTGGATGGAGGCGATCCTGTGAACAGCCTGGTTGGACAAGGTTTCCCTCAGGGTCAATTGCCGGATGTGCCGGTGATCGTGCAAGAGCTCGAGCGCCGTGATGGCTTGCTCGTCAAGGTAATTCCTGAGAAGGCGGCCAACGGTTTTACGCGCCTCGAAGGCGCAGAAATCATCCATGCCCGAGCAAACGGCCGCCTTGTCGATAGGCGAAATGGTGATCGGCTTCTCGGCTTTTTTGGCGCATTCCTTCTGGAAGACGATCTCTTCCCCGGAATTATCTTCTTCCCTGGTCACCCTGACGGCGTCGTGCTGATTGGTTTCCAACAGGGCTTGCGCCCGGGTCATGGCTTCGGGTTTGGCGCGGTAAGTGGAATCGATGATCCAGCGTTTATCCTGGCCGACCAGCACCTCGTAAGTGATGTTCTTGTCAGGCCACAAATCACTTTCTCCCTAGTGTGCCGGTTTGAATTAAATTCGCCATGTTCCCCGGACATTAAAAGCATCGCCATTGGCCGTCCACCATGTCCTTTCCTGAATTTCCTTGGCCGTCGCAAAGCGACGCGTGGCGCCCTTTACCGCCGTCTCGGACAGTGGCGGGCGCTTAATAAAGGACGGACGAATTTTCACGGAATTCCCGGATGAAACTAAAGTTTGCCCTTAAGGCGTGATTTATCCGGCGGCGGCCGCTATACGGGAGCGTCCGCGATTTTGGATCGAGAACAATGACGATACTGGTCACCGGCGCCGCCGGATTCATCGGCTATCATACGTCCCTGGCGTTACTCGACCGGGGGCAACGGGTGATCGGTGTCGATGACCTCAACGATTACTACGATGTGTCACTAAAGCAAGCCAGGCGCGACCGCCTGACGGCCAGGGGGGATTTTGTCTTCGAGCTTCTGGACATTGCCGACCGCCAAGCCATGGAAGCGCTTATCGACCGTTATCGGGACATCACCCGGGTTGTCCATTTGGCGGCCCAGGCGGGGGTCCGCTATTCGCTGGTCAATCCCCATATCTATACCCGCACCAACATCGACGGGCATTTGGTTTTGCTGGAAGCCTGCCGCCGGCTGGAGCGGCTCGAACACTTGGTTTACGCCTCGTCGTCGGCGGTTTACGGGGCCAACGCCAAGCTGCCGTTTTCGGTTGCCGATCGGGTCGACGCCCCGCTGTCGCTTTACGCCGCCACCAAGAAGTCGATGGAGATGATCAGTCATTCCTACGGCCATCTCTATCGGATGGCGCAGACAGGTCTCAGGTTTTTCACCGTTTACGGCCCTTGGGGACGGCCCGACATGGCGGCCGTCATTTTCATCCGTAACATCTTAGCCGGCAAACCGATTCCAGTTTTCAACAAGGGCGACATGCGCCGCGATTTTACCTATATCGACGATGCCGTCGCCGGCATTCTCGGCTGCCTTGACCGCCCGCCCGCCGACGCCGGCGAGGAACCGCCCTGCAAGCTCTATAATATCGGCAACCACCGCTCGGTATCCCTGATGGATTACATCGGGCTGATCGAAACGGCGCTGGGAAAAAAGGCGGAAATGGAACTCATGCCGATGCAGCCGGGCGACGTCAAGGAAACCTTCGCCGACATCGCCGACGCCCGCCGGGATTTCGGCTTCGAGCCGAAAACCACCATCGAAGAGGGCATCCCCCGCTTGGTCGCTTGGTACAGGGACTTTTACGGGGACTAATACCAACCCGCGCCCCCGCCGGGTTACAGGGGTGTCGGCGAAAGGGCCTTGGGTTGCGCCGGGCAGAAGAACACACAGGTTCCGCAACCCGTGCATTCGCCGGGGTCGAGTTCGGGTCCATGGCCGCGTTGAAAAGCGATCGCCTTGCCCCGTAAAGGGCAACGCTCGAAACAATAGCCGCAGTCGGCATCAAAACCCTGATGCGCCAAGCAGTCCTCGGCGCGAAAAGCGATCTCGGCAATGCGCATCGTATCCGGCGTCTCTTTTTTCAAGGCGCCGGCCAGACAGACGTCGGAGCAGACCAGCCCCTCGCACATGACGCAAGGCGCTTCGTCCGCCTTGATTTGCGGGCTGTGCCCGGCCAGGGCCGTCTTCGGGCCGGTCATGCGGATGGCTCCGGCCGGGCAGGTGCTGGCGCACTCGCCGCAACCGTCGCAAAGATGATGAAAGCGTTCCGCCTCCGCCGCGCCGGGCGGCCGGACGACCGCCGGCCAGCCGTCGGGCCTTCGCCAGTAGCCGCGGAGCAGATCACGGCGGTGGATTTTTCGTTTAAGAGCCGGCACGGGGGCCGTTCCGATCGATGCCGCGAGGGTGTCCCGCCCGCCGGCGGGTGACGGCTTCGCTCACCCTCCCGCCGCCGCCGGGTTGCAAGGCGAAGCCGAGCAAGCCGTTATACGGCTTTCCCGGCATCAGTATGCTTAACACCACGTAACGGCGGACTTTCGTTAATCATATGAATTGTCTAGGCGTTTCAATTCGAGTCACGGGGTCATGTTTTCCATTCACCCTGGCGCGTGAAGCCGGGTCGCTTGAGCAGCTTCCCCGCCCCCCGCGTCACCGGCTCCACCAGCCGCCGCGGATCATCTCGTATTCCCCGCGGATAGCGTCTTCATCAATCATAAACTACAAGCTATACCAGATTACCGGCCAAGGGAATCCCCTAGCGGAAGCTGCGCCCAACCGATCAAGGCGTGGGATCTAAGACGATCGGGAACGTTTCAGGAAGTTGCCGGCGAGACAGCGGGTCACGTCGATACGTTCGACGATTTTGGTGATGTAATCGCCAAGGGCGTCACCTTGCAGGGTAATCCCCCTTTTCCTGATGACGATGCTGCTATCGCGATCGTAAACGTCCTTTACTTTGGCCAACTGCCGTTCCCATTTGGCGATATAGGGTATCCAGTCGCCGTCGTGCTTTCTTTGAACGTAGCGGCTTATCCTTTCATGACTGATGTTTCCCCACCAGGAAACGTCAGGGAAGTTGGCGCACGCGGCTTTCGATTCACCGGCTGAGGCGACGACCAAGGCGAGGACCAAAGCTCCAGCGGCAAAGTGTCCAAAACTTGAAAATTTCATCTTCGGCTCCTGTTCTCAAAACCCGTTTTCCCATGCCTCCCAGGCCTTTCATCAAGCCGCAAAAGCGGCTTCTCCGGAGATTTCTACCCCCGGTTAAGCGCGCGTCCTCAAAGCCCATCCCATGAAATAAAACCAAACCAAACACCGGGTCACCCGACAAAACGTAAAGCCGTGGCGACACCGCCGAGTCCAACAGCCGAGTTGCCGAAGAGGTCACCCAATGCCTGCTATCGGCATAATCATTAAAAGTTAATAAATCGGAAACTTTTCCGGTCCGTGGGACAACGGCTCGGCAACGAAGGATCGGGAATTATGGTATCCGGCTGGCTTTCGAAGGGTTTTTCAGCATCCAAGTTCGCTGATGCTTTCATCGACAAACGCCAGCAAGGGCCGCCAATCCTGGATAAAGTTTTCGGCCCGCTGGGTGCGCAAGTCGAACAAGCTGAGTCCGCCAACGGCGGCGGCGGGATAGAACTGCGTGTCGCGCAAACGAGTCACCACCCGGTGCCCCACACCGTCGAGGAACCTGTCCAAATGTTCCGCCGCCTTGGTCCGCGCCCGCAACCGGTTGCCGACGATCGCCACCGCCCGCTTGTTTTTGCGAATGGGCTTCAGCTTATCGAGCATCTCCAGGAAACGCCGCGTGGTGTTTTCGTCGAATACCGAAGGAAGCACCGGCAGGACGACGATATCAGCCATGCGGACAAGTTCCAGCAACCGTTTTCGCCGCAAGGCGGCCGGCGCGTCGATGACCAGGCGCTGGGTTTTTTTCGGCGGCGGCGAGATGGTTTTCGTCCAGTCGACGGCGCTGACGGCGGCCGCCGAGGGGGGGCGGCGCGAAGCCCAGCCGAAGCTTGATTTTTGCCGGTCGCAATCGGCAAGGGCGGTCTTCAAACCGGTGTTGGCGAAAGCCCCGGCGAGATTGACGGCGATGGTGGTCTTGCCGCAGCCTCCCTTGCTGTTGGTGACGAGAACACTCAACATCCGCTGCTCCTTTTAGCCACGTTTCGACCAGAACGGTTTTAGCTTCATAAAGCCACTCACGTCCGCGACGAGCTTGCTTTCGGATTGCGTCATGGCGCGGGTATGCCAACCTATGACGATGCCGGCGGCGCGGCGGCATTGCGGGGCATCGCTGTCTTGGCACAGATCGCAAAGGCGCTGGAGCAAGCTTTCGGCGACGGCGATGTCGTTCAGATAGCCGAGGGAATCCTGGAGATCCGACAGCTTCTCGGAAAACCGTTTTGCCTTTTTTGGCGGAAAAAGCGAAGTGAAAAAATCGATGGCATAGCGCAGCCTCTTGACATCGATACGCAACTGGTGCCGTTCGGCGGGGGACATTTCGGCGATGCCCCGGCCTCTCTTGAGGATCTTTTTGTGCTGCTTGGCGAGCCGGGCGGAGGCAAGCTTGCCGACCGGGGCCAAGAGCGTTACCGAGGTTTCCGTTAACGGCTGGTCGCGCCAGGAGCGTTGGGCGAGCCACTGGCCGATCGACAGCAGGAACTTTGAATAGCGTTCGGAACGGATCGCCTTCCGCGCCAAACGGCGTTGCCGGGTTGTTTCCTTGCCGAGCCCATTCAGCAAAATCCGAAAGGCCTTGTCGCCGGGGAATTGGGCGGCGACGGGTTCCAGGATTTCCATGCCGAACACATCCCAGTCCCGGACCGGTGCCAGTTGGCCGATCAGCCATTTCGCTTCGCCGACCACGGATCCGTATTGCTCGGCGGGCAGAACGTGCCGGTACAGCGTCAGGGCCGAACGTAACCGGCGCAAGGCGACGCGCATCTGGTGAATGCCTTCCGGATCCTCGCTTTCCAGCACGCAGGCTTCGTTGGCCAGCATATGGTCAAGGCAATGTTGGACGGTATGAGCCAGAGCTTTTTCCACGGTGGCGTCCGCCGACAGGTCGATGGGAACGTCCTTTCGCCAACCGGGTTTTTCCCCCGACAGCAGCGCGTATCCTCGTTTCGCCTTGCTTATGGTGGACAGACGCAGCGGCACCGACGGCAGGACTGTCATGGCCAGATCGAAAAGCCGATGCGGCGGCCCGGACTTAAGCTCCAGTTCCATTTCGCAGATGGGCTCCCTGGCCGCCGCCGCGACGATCTCCCCGATATCGATGTCGAGAGTGACTTCGCAGCCGCCCTCGAGGGTCAGTTGGCGGGAGGTGCGCTTGAACTCGGTGCGGAAAATCGGCTCCAACTTGCCGGCCCGGGAGATGATGCGGCGCAGACTTTCATCCTTGATTGCCGCAAGGACCGGATCTTTCGTCGGCACGGGGCTTTCCAATTCCTTGCGAACGATAATTCCGCCGATATGGGCGGCCCCCGTCTTGACGCCCTGAACGTACCTGCCCGCGGTTTTCCGAACCCGCAGGGCAATGAGCTTCTTGCGCAACGCCAAATCGGGGGAATCGTAATAGACGCTGATCAGGGTCCTGGTTCGAGGACGGCCCGACGACAGCGACTTGAAAATGGGCAGGTTTCGAAGGCGCGGCAGGTCTTCAGGCTGGAAAGAAAGCTTCAGCTCGATTTCATCTTGCTTCCCCCGCTCAAAAAAACTCACGGTATATGTTCCCCATTATTTACCATTTTTATATCGCGTTTTCGATATGTATTTGGATACATATATTAGCCGATTTTCCGAAAGTAGCTCCTCCTTCGCCTTCTTAAATCCGCTCCCGAGCGGCCTTGCCTTCCCCGCAACCGGGCCTTACTCCTTGCCGTTAAGCATGCGTAGCGCCTTCAGTCCCTTCTTGCGGTGGGTCTGGTTGACCTTGAGCTTGGCGGTTAGTGCCTTCTTCCCCTTATCGCCCTGGGTGGCGGCGAGCTTCTTCTTCAGCCCGATTTGCTTTTTTTTCAGCTTTTTGAGGATCTTCTTGAGAGCGGCCTTTTTCTTCTTCTTGCTACCCAGGTCAAGGATGTCCCGGAGGGAATTAACGACAGTGCTGGTTTTCATGTCTTGCTGGCTCCGCTTTCCTGGTCACCGCGCTCTAGCTTGCGGCGGATTTCCGCATTTCGTCAACGTCTTCCTCGGTCAGGGCCATGATTTCCTCGGCCTCCTTGGCCGCCAGGTCGGTGGCGCCGTAGACGGCCTTGCCCAAGTCGGCGATATGCCAGACCGCGTTGCGGGCATAGCGCAAGTCGTTCATCAGCGAGGTGGCCATGGTGACGGTGATCTTCTCCTCGCGGATCAAGGTGTCGAGGGCGCCGGTGGCGATGATGTTATTCTCGTCGATGGCCAGCTTGAACTCGTCCAGGGTCAGGACGTCGCGGTCCTCCTCGCCGCTTTCCCCGAGGCAGTGGATCTCGCGCATGACGCCGGCGATCTGGGTTCTTATCGAGTTGTACTCGCGGCGGATATCCTCGTTCTCGGAGCCCATGTAAGCGGAAATGTTCTTGTGCAAGTGATGGACGTCCTTGACACTCATGACGAGGCCGTGACAGGCGTCCCGGATCTCGTAGAGATGGTCGGCGAACTCGGGCGAAAGCCGGGTCTGGGCCTTGCTGACGAAATCCAGAATGGCGCCATAGAGCACCTTGACCTTGGTTATGTAGATTTGGTCCGGGTCGAAGTCCATGACCTGGCGGCTGTTTTCGACCTGCTCTTCCAGGTCTGCCTCCGAGAGAATGTCCGCGCGACGCAGATTGATTCCGTGAACCAGGACCTCGAAGGCGTTCTCGTAGAGGTGCATGGTTTCCTGGCGGATCGTCTGAAACAGGGTCTCGGGGAAGTCGAAGGCCGTTTCGTTGATGAACTTGGGCTCGACCAGATCCTCGCGCGGCTTGGGAAAGGTCCTTTGCAGGAAGGCCACGAGCTTGGAAATCAAGGGAATCATCACGGCCACGCCGATGACGTTGAAGACGGTGTGAAAGACGGCCAGCTTCAAAGTATAGTCGTCGCCGGCGATACCGACCCTGGCGGCGATGCCGTCAACAATCCAGACGATCTGTGAAATGAAGATAATGGCGATGGCGCCGGTGGTGACGTTGAAGATCAAGTGCGCGGCGGCCAGCCGCTTGCCCTGGTAGTTGGAGCTCATGGCGCCAATGATGGCGGTGATCGTGGTGCCGATGTTGGCGCCGATGGCCAGCGCCAGGGCGTTCTCGTAGGTGATCTGGGCCGCCGCCAGGGCGGTGATAATCAGCACCAGGGTGGCGTGGCTGGACTGCATGATGACCGTCGCGGCCATGCCGATCAGGGTGAAAACGATCAGGCCCAAGAACCCGGGCATGGCGTATTCGGCCAGGTCGAGGGTGTCCTTGAAGGCCTCGAAGCCCTCCTTCATGTAGTGGATGCCGAGGAACAGGAATCCCAGCCCCGCCAGCACATAGCCGATCCCCTTGAGGTTCTTGGACTTCTGGAAGACCAAGATGATGCCGAACACCAGCATCGGCATGGCGTAGGCCGAGATCTTGACCTTCAGGCCGAAGCCGGCGACCAGCCAGGCGCCGGTGGTGGTGCCGATATTGGCGCCGAAAATGATCCCGATGCCCGCCGTCAGCCAGATCAAGCCGGCGCTCAGGAACGAGATGGTGATCACCGAGACCAGCGAACTGGACTGCATGATGGTGGTGGCGACGGCGCCGAACGAGATGGCTTTCCAAAGGCGGTTCGTTGTCCGCTTGAGCAGGCGTTCGAGCAGGCCGCCGGTGAAGGTGCGGAAACCTTCCTCGAGGAACAGCATGCCGAACAGAAAGATGGCGACGCCGGCGGTGATTTCCTTGAGGTCGGGACTGAACCAGAAGCCGTATGCGAGGATCATGAAGATGACGGGAAGTAGAATTCGCTTCAGCATGGTCGGCTCTTCTTAGGCTAGGGGGCTCCATCACCGCTTCGAGTGGTTAACCCCGTACAACGACTCCAGCCGTTCGCCGTAGGCTTCCTTGATCTTGTGGCGGCGGATTTTCATGGTCGGAGTCAGCTGGCCATTATCGATGGTAAAGGGAGCGTCGGCGAAGGTGAAGCGGCGCAGTTTCTCGATCTTCGACAGCCGTCCGTTGACCCGCTCGACGGCGCCGCCGATGGCCTTCCGGAAATCCTCGTCTTTGCCAAGCAGGCTCAAATCCGCGGACTTGCCACGGTCCCTCGCCCAGGTCTTCATCCATTCGCCGTCGGGAACCAAAAGCCCGACCAGATGCGGGCGCTTGTCGCCATAGACCATGGCCTGGGCGATTTCCGTTTCCAGGGTCAGGACGCCTTCGATGCGCTGCGGCGAGAAGTTCTCGCCGCCGGAGTTGACGATGATATCCTTTTTGCGGTCGGTGATCGTGATATGGCCATCGGCGTCGAACTCGCCGATGTCGCCGGTATGCAGCCAGCCGTCGCGGATGACCTCGTTGGTGGCATCGGCTTTGCGCCAATAACCCTGCATGACCAGTTCGCCCTTGACGAGGATTTCGCCGTCTTCGGCGATTTTGACTTCGACGCCTCTCATCGGCGGTCCAACCGTGTTCATTTTGACGTCGCCCGGGCGGTTGACGCTGATGATGGGAGCCGTTTCCGTCAATCCATAGCCTTGCAGAATCCGCAAACCCAGGGCGGTGAAGAACAAGCCAATGTCGGGGTTGAGCGGCGCTCCGCCGGAAACCAGGGCTTTCAGGCGGCCGCCGAAACGCCGCCGCACTTTGTCGCGGACCAGTTTGTCGAGCAACGCGTCGGCCAGCTTCTGCCCCAGGGTCAAGCCGTCGGGCTGTTGGAGGCGCCGCCGGCCCAGATCGAGAGCCTTCATGAACAGCTTCTCCTGGATGCCCCCCGCCTTGCGCACTCCGCGCAAAATGCGGGAATGCAGCGTTTCGTAAAGCCGCGGCACGGCCGTCATGATGGTGGGGCCGACTTCGACCATGTCGGCGGCCAGGGTCTCGGTCCCCTCGGCATAGTAAATCTGGGCGCCGATGGATAGCGGCAGGAATTGTCCCACCGTGTGCTCGTAGGAATGGGAAAGCGGCAGGAAGGACAGGAACACCTCCTCGCCCAGGCCTAATTCTTTCAGCATCTCGGTGGCGCCGGCGCAATTGTGCAGGATCGCTCCGTGCGAGAGCATCACGCCCTTGGGCGCGCCGCCGGTGCCAGATGTGTAAATAATGCACGCGGTGTCGTCGCGCCTGAGCCGTGAAACCTCGGTGATGGTATCGTCGCCGGTTCCTGGGCCCTCTATCGTCTCCGCCCAGGTGGTGAGCGTAATCCGGCGGCCGCCGGCGCCGGGAAGGGGGCTCATGATCACGACGTTCCGCAGGTCGGGTGCTTTTTCGGCCGCCGGCAGCAGCCGGCCGGCCAGACGGTCGGTGGAAACGATGGCGGTCTCGGCGCCGCTGTCGACAAGGACGTGCAGATGGTTCTCGACGGTATTGGTCACATAGGCCGGCACCGTGATCGCGCCGGCCGCCATGATCGCCAAATCGGCGATCAGCCATTCGGGACGGTTTTCCGAAACCACAACCACACGGTCGCCCGGCTCGACGCCCAAGGATTTCAGGCCGCGCCTCAGGCCGCCGACCTGATCGGCGACCTGACGCCAGCTCATCAGACGGTAAGCACCGTCCTTCTTCGCCCACAGCAAGGGAGCATCGCCGAAACGGTCCGCCTGATCGAAGAACATGGAGACCAGATTAGGCCAGGTTCCGCCACTCAATCCGAAATTCCTCCAAGGCATCGTTGGTTGTCCAGAGCCTATACCAGCCTTATATGGCTGTGAGGTGCAAGGAGCAAGCGATGGCCAACACCGGAGGCGGCGGCGCGCCGGAACAAGGCGGCGCCGGAAAATTGCCGGAATGGACCCTGGACGATCTCTATGCAAGCCCTCGATCGTCCGGGATCGAGGCCGACCTGGCGGCGGCGGCGGGGGAGGCGAAAGTCTTTCATGACCGCTACAAGGGCCGCCTCGATAAATTGGACGGCGCCGGGTTGGCTCGGGCCATCGCCGCTTACGAGGCCATCTCGGAAGCCCTTGATAAGGTCATGAGCTACGCCGAGCTCGTATTCGCCGCCAACGCCGCCGACCCGGACAGCGGGCGCTTCCAGCAAACGATGCGCGAACGGGTGACGGCCATCTCGACGGATACTCTGTTTTTTACACTCGAACTCAATCGCCTCGATGATGCCGTTCTGGCGGCGCTGATGCAAGATCCCGCGGCTTGCCGTTACGCCCCATGGATCACCGGCCTCAGGGTATTCCGCCCGCACCAGCTAAGCGACGAGATGGAGAAACTCCTGCACGAAAAATCGGTGACCGGACGGGCCGCCTGGGTACGCCTGTTCGAGGAAACCATGGCCGATCTTCGCTTCCCCGTGGACGGCCGGGACTTGACCCTTGCCGATGTCCTCGACCAGCTTTCGGACCGCGACGGCGGGGTCCGCGAAAAGGCGGCGAAAGCGTTGGGCGAGGGACTGGCCGGGAATCTCCGCCTGTTGACGTCGATCACCAACGTCCTGGCCAAGGACAAGGGGATCGAGGATCAATGGCGACATTACCCCCGGCCGGTTTCCCAGCGGAACTTGAGCAACCTGATCGAAGACCAAGTCGTCGACGCCCTGGTCGGGTCGGTGAAAGAGGCCTTTCCCGATTTGTCGCATCGATATTACCGACTCAAGGCGCGATGGCTGGGCGTCGAAAAACTCGACCATTGGGACCGCAACGCCCCGCTGCCCGACGACGACGCCAAACTTTACAGTTGGAGCCGGGCCAAGGAACTGGTGCTCGCCGCCTATGGCGGTTTTGCCCCCGAAATGGCGGCAATCGCCAGCCGCTTTTTCGACCGCCGCTGGATCGACGCGGCGCCCCGGCCAGGCAAGGATTCAGGCGCCTTTTGCCACCCCACCGTGCCTTCCGTTCACCCCTATGTGCTGATGAACTTTCACGGCAAGGGGCGCGACGTGATGACCCTGGCGCATGAACTTGGGCACGGCGTGCATCAGATCCTGGCGGCGGAGCAGGGTTCGTTGATGGCCGACACCCCGCTGACCCTGGCCGAGACGGCTTCCGTTTTCGGCGAGATGCTGACCTTCCGCGCCATGCTAGCCGAGGAAGACGCCGCCGCCCGCCGCCGCCTCCTCTTGGCCGCGAAGGTCGAGGACATGTTGAATACGGTGGTCCGCCAAGTCGCCTTTCACGAATTCGAGAGGCGCGTTCACGATGAACGCCGTAGTGGCGAACTCAGCTCGGACCGCCTCGGCCAAATCTGGATGCAAGTGCAAGGACAGAGCCTCGGCCCGGCCTTTCGCCTCGGCCAGGATTACCGGCATTACTGGGCCTACATCCCGCATTTCCTGCATACTCCGTTCTACGTCTACGCCTATGCCTTCGGCGACTGCCTGGTGAATTCCCTTTACGACGTCTTCCAAAAAGGCCATCCCGGTTTCCAAGGCAAGTATTTCGATATGCTCGGGGCCGGCGGCACTTTGCGGCACGGGGAACTGTTGGCGCCGTTCGGCCTCGATGCTTCCGAGGCGGGTTTTTGGAAGCTGGGTCTGAACGTGATCTCCGGTTTCATCGACGAACTGGAGACAATAGGGTAGGCTTAGAGCAAATCCAGATTGATGAATCGCCAAAAACTTCTCATCAATCCGGAGAGTTTGCTCTAACTTAATTGTTGTAGAACGGATCGTGGTTGATCGATCCCGCGAAGTGGGTTCCATGAACGCAAAACAAGGCGACAAACACAGCCTGGGCGGGAGGGTCAAGCGCTACGCCAAGGTCAGCACGGCGGTCGGCGGCGCGGCGACGCGGTTCGCCGGCAAGCGCTTTTTCGGTCTGCCCGTGGATAAGGACGAGCACGCCGCCGAGTTGACGGCGGCCCTGGGCACGTTGAAAGGGCCGCTGATGAAAGTGGCGCAAATCCTCGCCACCGTACCCGACGTCCTGCCCGAGGAATACGCACTGCAGTTGGCCCGGCTCCAGTCCGGCGCGCCTTCCATGGGCTGGGCCTTCGCCAAGCGCCGCATGGCCGCCGAATTGGGGCCCCGCTGGCAAGAAATGTTCGCCTCCTTCGAGCATGCCGCGGCGGCGGCGGCGTCGCTGGGTCAGGTCCACCGCGCCACCGGGCATGACGGCCGCATGCTCGCTTGCAAACTGCAATATCCGGACATGGCGTCGGTGGTCGAAGCGGACCTCAGGCAACTGAAATTGGTTTTTTCCGTCTACCGCCGTTCCAACCCCGCCATCGACCCAAGGGAGATTCACACCGAGCTTTCGGTCCGCTTGCACGAGGAACTGGACTACCGGCGTGAAGCCCGCAACATGGATCTCTTCAACAGAATTCACCGGGACGAAGCGGGGGTCCATGTCCCGAAAACGCTGCCCGACCTTTGCACCGGCCGGCTACTGACCATGTCATGGCTCGACGGCATCCCCCTGCTCGATTTCGTGGACAAGCCCATCAAGGCCCGCAACGCCGTTGCCTTAAACATGTTTCGGGCCTGGTACCTGCCCTTCTATTGCTACGGCGTCCTCCACGGCGACCCGCACCTGGGCAATTACACGGTACGCGCCGACCACTCGATCAACCTCTTGGATTTCGGTTGCATCCGTGTCTTCAAACCTACCTTCATCGGCGCCGTCATCAAACTCTACAAGGCCTTGCGCGACGATGACCGGGAGCTCGCCGTGCATGCTTACGAAACCTGGGGGTTTCGGGACTTAAGCCGGGAGATGATCGAGGTTCTCGATCATTGGGCGCGATTCCTTTACGGGCCGCTGATGGAGGACCGGGCGCGGACCATCCAGATGAAGAAAGGCGTCATGTACGGAGCCGAGGTGGCGGCCAAGGTCCACAAGGAGCTGCGGCGGCTGGGCGGCGTCAAGCCGCCACGCGAGTTCCTGCTCATGGACCGCGCCGCCATCGGTTTGGGGAGCGTGTTCATGCACCTGAAAGCGGAGGTCAACTGGCACCGCCTGTTCCATGGCCTGATCGACAGCTTCGACGAGACGGCACTGGGCCAAAACCAGAAAAAGGCCCTGAAAATGGCCGGCGTTCCGGCCTCGGAATAACCCAATTCCCTTGGCTCCGGCATGGCGGCGCGAATAGACTCGGCGTCGATTCGGCCGGCGGTTTTTCCGGGGTGGCGCGATCATGTCCTTTCCAGGCAAAAAACTGAAAAAAGAGCTTTACCAGAAGGGCCAGGTGATATTTCACGAGGGCGATCCCGACCGGCGCCGCGACATCATCGGCGACAGCGACCTGGCGAAGCGGGAAACGTAACCGCCGGCATGAAATCCCGGTGGTTTCATTGGCCGCCATGGCGCCGGGCGGAACGCATTTTCGATATAATCGAACCCTTGTGAATCGATGCCGGAAAGGGCATAAACGCCGCAAGGCTATTCACCCGGAGGAAATCCAGGGATCAACCTCTCATGAAAATCGCTATCCCCAAGGAACGCCGCCCTGGTGAAAGGCGGGTCGCGTCCTCGCCGGAAGTGGTCAAAAAATTATCCGGCTTCGGCTTCGATGTCGTCGTCGAGCAAGGCGCCGGCGCCGGCGCCTCCTATTCCGACGCCGCTTTCCGGGGCGCCGGCGCCCTCATCGCCAAGGACGCGGCGGCGACGCTCAAGGATGCCGATGTCGTTCTCAAGGTGCAAAGACCCATTGTCGAGGGCGGCGAGGACAGCAACGAACTGGCGAAAATGAAAAAAGGCGCCATCCTCATCGCCAATCTGGGCGCGCTTGGCAACCCGAAGGATGTGGAGGCCTACGCCGCCGCCGACATCACCGCCTTCGCCATGGAACTGATGCCCAGGATCTCCCGCGCGCAGAGCATGGACGTGCTGTCGAGCCAATCCAATCTGTCCGGATACAAGGCGGTTCTGGACGCCGCGTCCGAGTTCGGCCGCGTCTTCCCGATGATGATGACGGCCGCCGGCATGGTGGCGCCGGCCAAGGTTTTCATCATGGGCGTCGGCGTCGCCGGTCTGCAGGCCATCGCCACGGCCAAGCGTCTAGGCGCCGTCGTCACCGCCACCGACGTGCGCCCGGCGACCAAGGAACAAGTGGAAAGCCTGGGCGGGAAATTCCTCGTCATTGATCCCGAGATGGAAAAAGACGCCCAGACCGAGGGCGGCTACGCCAAGGAAATGCCGCCGCAGTACTTCCAAAAGCAAAAAGAGGTGGTCGCCGAACATATCAAGAAACAGGATATCGTCATCACCACGGCGCTGATTCCGGGCCGCCCGGCGCCGGTCCTGGTCAGCGAGGAAATGGTCGAAAGCATGATGCCGGGATCGGTGATCGTCGATCTCGCGGTCGAGGCCGGCGGCAACTGTCCACTGAGCCAGCTCGGCAAGGTGGTCGAGAAGCATGGGGTCAAGATCGTCGGCTTCGACAACGTCCCGGCGCGTCTGGCCGAGGACGCCAGCGCCCTTTATGCCAAGAACCTGTTCAATTTCATCAGCCCCCACGTCGACAAGGAGACGAAGACGCTCAACATCGACTGGCTGGACGAAACCATCACCGGCACCCTGGTCTGCCGCGCCGGCAAGGTCGTGCATCCCATGCTGGCGAAAGCCTCGGCGGCTAAAATATCCTCGCCCATGAAAAAAGGAAATTAGCCATGAACCCGGAAACGCTAGCCGAGCATTCCGCCAAAATCGCCACCGAGGCGGCGAAGCTGGCCGATCAGGCGGCGAAGATCGCCGGCGAAACGGCGAAGATCGCCGGCGAGGCGGGCCAGCTTGTCGCCGCCCAAAGCCTAGGGGCGGCGGGCGGCGATCCGTTCCTGTTCATGTTCACGATTTTTGCCCTCGCCTGCCTGATCGGCTTCTATGTCGTTTGGAGTGTCACGCCGGCGCTTCACTCGCCGCTAATGAGCGTCACCAACGCTATCTCCTCGGTGATCATCGTTGGCGGCCTGTTGGCCGCCGGTCCCGCCGATGTGGACTTTTCCAAGATCATGGGTTTCCTCGCCGTGACCTTGGCTTCCGTCAACATCTTCGGCGGCTTCATCGTCACCCAGCGCATGCTGGCCATGTTCAAGAAGAGGAAATAAAGGGGCCGGCTTCATGAGTGCTAATCTGACCGGTTTAGCCTACCTGATCGCGGCGATCTGTTTCATCATGGCGCTCCGCGGACTGAGCTCGCCGGAAACGGCCCGCAACGGCAACCTTTACGGCGTCGCCGGCATGATCATCGCCATCGCCACCACGACGATGGCGCCCGGCGTCGTCAGTTTCCCGATGATCATCACCGGCATGATCATCGGCGGCACCGTCGGCACCGTGGTGGCGCTCAGGATCCAGATGACGGCGTTGCCGCAGCTTGTCGCCGCCTTCCACAGTCTGGTCGGCTTGGCGGCGGTGTTGGTGGCGGCGGCGGCGCTCTATCATCCGGAGGCCTACCGCATCGGCGTCCGAGACTCCATCGCCCAAGCCAGCCTGATCGAAATGAGCCTGGGAACCGCCATCGGCGCCATCACCTTTTCCGGCTCGGCGATCGCTTTCGCCAAGCTGCAAGCGATCATGAGCGGCGCTCCCATCACCTTCACGGGGCAGCACCAGTTGAACGCGATGCTCGGCTTCTTCATCGTGATTATAATCGTCTTATTCGCAAACACCGAGTCCTATATCGCTTTCTGGTTGCTGGTGCTGCTGTCGTTCGCCATCGGCGTTTTGCTCATCATTCCCATCGGCGGCGCCGATATGCCGGTGGTCATTTCCATGCTCAACTCGTACTCGGGTTGGGCGGCGGCCGGCATCGGCTTCACGCTTGCCAACACCGCCCTGATCATCACCGGCGCCTTGGTCGGTTCCAGCGGCGCCATCTTGAGCTACATCATGTGCAAGGGCATGAACCGCTCCATTTTCAACGTCCTCTTGGGTGGTTTTGGCGGCGCGTCGGCGGCGCCGGGCGGCGCCACCGACGTCGACGCCGACAGGTCGGCCAAGTCGGGAACCGCCGCCGACGCCGCCTTCATCTTGAAAAACGCCTCCAAGGTCATCATCGTCCCCGGCTACGGCATGGCGGTAGCCCAGGCCCAGCACGCCTTGCGGGAGATGGCCGACAGCTTGAAGGAAAACGGCGTCGAAGTGTCTTACGCCATTCATCCGGTGGCCGGCCGCATGCCCGGCCATATGAACGTCCTGCTGGCCGAGGCCAACGTCCCTTATGACGAGGTCTTCGAGCTCGACGCGATCAACCACGAATTCGCCGCCGCCGACGTAGCCTTCGTCATCGGCGCCAACGACGTCACCAATCCGGCCGCCAAAAACGATTCCAGCAGCCCCATCTACGGCATGCCCGTTCTCGATGTCGACAAGGCCAACACCGTGCTGTTCGTCAAGCGCTCGCTGGCCACCGGCTACGCCGGCATCGACAACGAACTGTTCTTCCGCGACAACACCATGATGTTGTTCAGCGACGCCAAAAAGATGACCGAGGAGATCGTCCAGGCACTGTGAAATGCTCTATCTATCTGTTTTAAATGCAAATACGTCGTCGCGGATGGGTCCATCCGCTCGGGATTTGCACTATCTATCTGTTTTAAATGCAAATACGTCGTCGCGGATGAGTCCATCCGCTGGGGATTTGCACTATCGCCGGGTTATCCGGTAAAGGTAGACTTTGCTGTAGTGGGAGTCGTCGACCGTGGTGACGGCTTCCGGTCGCCATCCCTGAACGGCGAAGAAGTTGCAGAGCACCAAGGCTCCCGAAGGTAGTTCGGCCTCTAGTTTGAGCTTGAGTTTTTGCATGCCGCCGGGGTGCAGGTAGCAGACCGTCAGCGCCGCCTCTCGTAGCGATAGGGAATGGAAATCCATCCGCCGGATGGTAAGGTTGGGCAGCCGCTCCAGAGCTTGGCGCAACTTGGAAAACAGCCACGGCGCCGGCGACAGCTCACAAGCCACCACTTGGCTCTTGGGGAACCGCTTGGCGAGGGCGAAAGCCAACGTTCCCCATCCCGACCCCAGTTCAAAAACCGTCCCTTCGAAGCCGCCGGGGATGGCCGCCAGCATGGCCGCTTTCACTTTCGCCGACGTCGGCATCGGCGGACTGCCGGTGATCAACGTGTAAGCGGCGATCAGCGCGACGGCCGCCAACACGGCGGCGACAACCGACATTTCCACAATCATCGCTTGGCCATCCATCGCGGGTTCAACTCAATGGAAATTTACTGGATGAATTTTTGGAATATTAACCATTTTCCAACTATTGATTATCATTTTTATTATTCCTGGATCACGGTGTTGGAGTTTTTCGGCCTGTGTCCGCATGCCGATTTTTATGCCGGCGCCGGCCGGGAAAATGGAAATGGCGTGAAAATCCGACTGGAGTCGTCGAACGGATGTCGATTTTCAGCGATTTATCGTACGAAGAACTTGCCGCCGGTCCTCCCCAGGATGCCGATTGGGTGAAATCACCCAGCGGCGGGTTTTACCATTTGCTCAACCTTGATCCCGAGGAAGCGGGTCTAACCGGCGTTTCCGCCGTTTACATCATCTGGCACGCCGGCATGCGTCCGAAGTGGGTCTACGTGGGCCGGGCCAAGGACCTGGCCAAGGCCCTGCACGATCTCGCCGGCAACGATGAGATCATGGACAGGGAAATCCACGGCGGGTTGTTTGTCACTTGGTCGTTGGTCCGCGAGGAGTTCCAGGACGGCGTGGTCAGTTATCTGATCGAAAATTTGGAGATTCTGGTCGACAACCCGGAGGCGCGGAGAAACAAGGACCTGCCCATTCCCGTCGTCATTCCCGGCAATTGAGAGCCTTTCAAGATTGATCGGCATACTGTTCCCGGATTTTCAGAATGTCCGGTAACACCTCGTTGAATAGACGCACCAGTTCCGGATCGAAGTGTTTGCCAGCCTGCTCGTTAATGAAGGTTACCGCTTCGTCCACGGCCCATGCCTTTGGTCCGACGTCAACGCGTCGAAAACATCGCATATAGCCGATATGCGCCCCTCGATGGGTATTTCCCCGCCCTTGATGGCGTTGGGATATCCCAAGCCATCCCATTTTTCGTGATGAGTGAGGGCAATTGCCCGAGCCATCCGCATCAGGCTGCTGTCTTGATCGCCGATGATGTCGCAGCCGATCTCGACGTGGGTTTTCATGATCTCCCATTCGCCAGGCTCTAGCTTGCCGGGTTTGAGCAAGATATGGTCGGGAATGCCGATCTTGCCGACATCGTGCATGGGGCTGGCGTGGAGTATCATTTCGGCATGCGTTTCGCTAAGACCGGACGCCAGCGCCAACCGTTGACTGCCCTTGCTCATGCGGATGATATGCATGCCGGTTTCGTTGTCGCGGTACTCACCGGCGCGTCCCAAGCGGCGGATGATTTCAAGGCGGGTTCTTTCCAGTTCCTCGTTGCGCTCTTGAAGCTCGATGGTACGCTCGCGTACCTTGGCTTCGAGTATCTCGTTTTGCCGTAGCCGTTCATTGTGAAGGGCGCGGACCTCAAGCATGTTGGATATGCGGTTCAGCACTTCCGTTTTGTCGAAGGGCTTGGTGACGAAGTCCCTGGCTCCCGCCTCCAGGGCCTTGATCCGGGTCTCCATGTCCTTTTGCGCTGTCAACACCAGGACCGGCAGGTAATCGCCCTTGATACCGTCCGAGAGTTGCTCCATGACCCGGAAACCGTCCAGGTGCGGCATGCGGATATCGAGCAGGATGATGTCGAAATCGTTGTCTTGATAAAGTCCTTTCACTTGCCGGGGGTCGGTGGTGCTTTGCACGTTGGCATACCCGGCATAGGACAACATCATCTCGAGGAGTCGGACGTTTTCCGGTTGATCGTCGACAATCAGGATGTTGGCGTCCGGGGTTTTATCCATGACATCGTTCATCAAGCTGCCTCCAATGCGGTCTTGATGGCATCCACCACATCGGTAACCTGAATGGGCTTGGTCAGGTATTTAAGAAACCCCGCATCCATCCCTTTTTTGATGTCCCTCTCGGTGGCGGCGGCGCTGAGGGCCAGGATGGGAGTGTTCTTGGTGTCTTCGTAACCACGGAGTTTCTTCAAGACCTCAATGCCGTTCATGCCGGGAAGGTTGATGTCGAGTATGATCACGTCCGGTTTTTCGGCCCTCGCCAGTTCTATCCCCAACTCGCCGGTATGGGTCGAGATCATCGACAACCCCTCGACGCGGGAGACGATCAACTCCATCAGTTCGAGGTTCTCCGGGTTGTCCTCCACGTAAAGCAGGGTGCCGCTCATGCCGGGGAGCCGCCCCTCAGCCTCAACTTGCGCCGTCGCCGCGGCGATCGTCGCGGCGGCTTCGCCGTGATCGCGTTGGGCCAGGGGCAGCTCGATCCAGAACGTGGACCCCTTGCCAACTTCGCTTTTCAGACCGACGGCACCGTTCATGATTTCAATCAGGTTTTTGCTAACGACAAGGCCGATGCCGGTGCCTTCGATCTCTGAATTTTCGGCGCCAAGGCGACTGAAAGGTTTGAACAGTTCGCTTTGTTGGTCTTCTGGAATCCCTTCGCCGGTATCGGTCACGGCGATGCGTAGCATATTGCCGGCTGCCTCTTCGAAGCTGATGGTGACCTTGCCGTTTTTCCGGTTGTACTTGACGGCGTTCGACATCAGGTTGAGCAGCACCTGCTTGAGGCGCGTGTAATCGGCGCGCACACTTGGAACTTCCGCCACCGGACCGGGAACGGAAATATCGATGCCGCGTTTCTCGGCCATTGAAGCTATCAGTGGCAGACACTCGTCGAGAATTAACGCCGACGAGACATCCTCGATGGACAGTTCCACCTTGCCGGCCTCGATCTTGGCCAGGTCGAGAATATCGTTGATCAGTACCAGCAGGTGCTGGCCACCCTTGAGAATGTAATCAACGCAGTCTTTCTGGGCCTTGGTCAGCGGCTCCTTGGGGTTGAACTCCAGCATTTGCCCGAAGCCGAGGATGGCGTTCATCGGCGTTCGCAACTCGTGGCTCATGGCGGACAGGAAATCGGACTTGGCCTGGTTGGCCTCCTCTGCCGCTTCCTTGGCTTCCTTGAGTTCGGTGATATCGACTCGGATACCCACGGTCATGCCGCTGGCAAGCCGTTTATCGAAAACACGCAGCCACTTTTCCCCCTCCAAACGCTGCTCGAACGAGACGAAGGGTTTCTTGTGAACCTCCATGCGTTCCTTGACCCACTCTTCCTCGCGGCCAAGGGCATCGGGATACTGGCCTCTTTCGGCGCCACCCCTGATGATGTCCTCGAATTTTGCTCCCGGGATGATGAGATCAAAGGCGTTGGGGTGCATTCTCCTGTATTGATCGTTACAGAGGATGATCCGGTCCTCGCTGTCGTACAGCACGAACCCTTCCGAGATGTTGCTGATTGCCGAGACAAGGCGTTCTTCACTTTCCCTTTGTTGCCGCTCCGCTTTCTTGCGTTCGGAAATATCGGCGATGAAGGCGAAGGCTCCGGTGGCCTTGCCTTGACGGTCCCGAATGGTGGTGCAACTGACATTGGTGTGGACAGCCTCGCCTTGCTTGTTGTTGAAGGCGACCTCGTATTGACGGTGCTCGGAGGTTGCGATTTCGGATGCCATCCGTTCATAGAGGGCGCGGCATTCTTCGCTGGCGAACTCCGGCGGCCGCCTGCCGAGAAGTTCGGCCGGTTGGCGGCCAAGCATCTCGCAAAACGACTTGTTCACCTCCAGCATCCGGCCTTCGGTATCGACCAGCCAGTAGCCTTCCAAAGTCGAATCGATGGAGTTGCGGTATTTTGCCTCGCTCTCGGCAAGTTGTCTTTGGCTGCGTGTGAACACGGCGGTCAGCACGATCAAAAGGACGAGTGAAAAAACAGAGAACGAAACAATGCTGATCCTTGTTTTCCGCAGACTGGCAAAGGCTTCGGAGGCATCGATTTCCGTTGTCATTCCGAACCCAAGCTCCTCGTCCCAAACCCAGGCGCCGACCACGGGAACGCCCCTGTAGCTGCGGTAGCCCTCCAGATCAACCCCGGATTCGCCTTTCGTTGCGCTCAGGGCCATGCGGGTCAGGGGCTGTTTTTCATGGTGGGCGAGGGTCCGCTCCCCGGCAATGAGATTGACCCCCGGATCGCGCACTTCAATCTTGAGGTCCGAGTGTTTGCCTTTGGGGATGAGGCCGATTTCGGAAAGTTGTTCGGCAAATAGACTCTCACTGATCATCAACCCCCGCGAATCGAACGCATAGGTTTCCCCCGATTCACCAATCCTCCCACGCTCGAAAACGGACGAGAAGTACACATCAGGTTCGATGCGGAAAGCGAGAATGGCAATGGTTTCACCTGAATCACCGCGAATCGGCGACGCCACGAACATGGTCGCCAGATCCTCGACCATTTCCCCGTAGACATCCATCAGCGGAACGTCGGAGGGTTGAGGCAGGCTTACAAGCGTTTGGCCGGACCTGGTTTTTTCCAGGAACTCTTCTTGTTTGGTAAGCAGGCTGATGATTCCGATGTTTGAGTCGCGGCTGGAAGAAAGGTTGATGTTGTCCGGTCCGATAACGAAGTATCCCCGATAGCCGATGGTCCTGAACACCGGTTTCAGCCAGGACCGCAATTCCGACTGCGCCGGCTCGTTTAGCAGCGCCTCGGCCGTCCTGGGGTTCCGCAGCAATTGCTCGACGGAGGTGATGACCTCTCGATTGCCGGCCCAAAGCTTCGCCGCCGCTTTCTGATTCTTGTTTAACAGGCGTATCGCATGTTGAGAGGATTCAATCGCCACTTTTAGTGATTTGCCGATACCCGATTTGTATTCCTCCTCGATCCTGGTCAATGTGATCCAGGAGGCAATCACTAGAATCATACCCAAGGCAAGCAACGCGATAACGGCAAGATTCTTCGAGCGTTTCGACGCCGCGTGTTCCAATGCGGCTTTCCCCGTTGCGCGGATTCTCATGTAAGTCGCAAGCAGGAAGGTAAGCAGCAGACCGGAACCCAAAGTCACCCAGGATCAGATATGAGATACAACATAACCAACACCGCCTGCTGGAGGACAGAAGGTGACCAGCCAATCCCTTCCGGTAATGTCAAGTCGGTCGTCCAAGCAATTTGAATCGCCAAGGTCGCCCCGGTTTTCGATAGGGGAGGATTTTGGATAAAGGAGCTGCTTGCCGGCTGGGGCCGAGTGGTCAAAAACATGGAAGCTCGATTGCTCGAGTTTGGAAAAACTGCCGATGGCGTTATTAATGATGTTGTCGATACGAAAGACACCCAGGGTGAACCCCATAAGGTTCGCCCGCCGGGATTCAACGCTATCGACAGGAGCGCCAGCGCGATAGACAGGCTGGAAAATCAGGAATCCGTACTGATCGCCGGTTTCCTGGACCAAAGTGATCCGTTCCGTTGCAGCCATTTTGCCGGTGTCGCGGGCCATCTCAAGGGCCTTCAGGCGAGTCGGCGACGAGGCCAGATCGAAACCGTGGGCCGCCCTGTTCTTCTCATAGGGCTCGACAAGATAAACCGGGAAGTATTCTTCACGGTCCGTCCCGGCGCTCACCATTCCCTGTTCGGTTCGCTCGGTGATTTGGAACCCGGCGAATCCTTCTTTCCTCGCCATTGCCTCGAAGGCGGCGCGTTCCGGAGCCTTGATGCGGGGGATCCATTCCAAGGCCTGAATCTCGGGGTGAATATCCAGGACAGGTTCGATAAACCGCTTGAAGTCGAGAGGCGATACTTTTTCCTTGGCCAGGAATAATCCGCCAAGGGAACGAAGGGCCGAGAATGAGATGTTGAGACCCTGATCCAGAATAGCCACGTGCTTATGGATCGCATGTTCAAAATGGGCTTTCGAGGCGGCATGTTCCTGGTCGAGGACAATAAAATACCCCGCCAGGGACAAGGCAGCCCCTATCACGCAAGCCATTATGATTGAAGCGTATCGTTTCAGAATAGCAATCCCTGAATCGGCTTAGGCGTTTGGCCCGGAGTTCATTGTTGCTTCGTCTCTACTCCAGCAGTCTCCGTAGTGGTTATCTTGTCAATCAAAGCTCTTTTTCAATGTCCGTTAATGATGCGGCGGACGGCGCCCACCATTTCGAAGCTCACTCGACGGTGACGCTTTTCGCCAGGTTCCTCGGCTGATCGACGTCGGTGCCCTTGATGACGGCGACGTGATAGGCCAAAAGCTGCACCGGGATGGCGTAGAGGATCGGCGCGACGAAAGCATCGACCTCGGGCAGGACGATGGTGGCGGCGGCAAGATCGCCCAGCTTCTCCGCCCCCTTGGCGTCGCTGAGAAAGATCACCCGGCCATCACGCGCGATGACCTCGCGCATGTTCGAAGCCGTCTTTTCAAACAGCTCGTCGGTCGGCGCGATGACGATCACCGGCACCGTCTCGTCGATCAGGGCGATGGGGCCGTGCTTCATCTCGCCGGCGGCGTGGCCCTCGGCGTGGATGTAGGAAATCTCTTTCAGCTTCAGCGCCCCTTCAAGCGCGATGGGATAGCTGGTGCCGCGTCCCAGATAGAGCACGCCCTTGGACTCCGCCACTTCGCGGGCGAGCTGGCGCAGGCGTTCGTCGTGGTTGAGCACCTCGGCGGCCTTTGCCGGGACCTCGGTCAGGGATCCGACCAGCCCGGCCTCGGTTGCCTGGTCGATGGCGCCGCGGCGCCGCGCGAAGGCGATGGCGAGGCAGGCCAGGACCGTCAACTGGGTGGTGAGGGACTTGGTCGAGGCGACGCCGACCTCGGGCCCGGCGTAGGTTTTCAGGACGGCGTCCGAGGCCCGCGCGATGGAGGATTCCGGCACGTTGACGATGGAAAGGATTTTCTGCCCCCGCGCCTTGGCGTGGCGCAACGCCGCCAGGGTGTCCGCCGTTTCGCCGGACTGGGAAATAAACAGCGCCATTCCATCGGCCGGCAAAACCGGTTGCCGGTAGCGGAATTCGGAAGCGATGTCGGCGTCGACGGGAAGACGGGCGATGGTTTCGAACCAATATTTGGCGACCAGGCCGGCGTAAAAGGAGGTGCCGCAGGCGATGATGGCCAGCCTCGAAATGCCGGCGGCGTCGAAGGAAAGCTCGGGCAGGGTGATCGAGCGGGCGGCGGGATTGACGAAGCCGTGCAAGGTGTCGCCGATGACCTGCGGCTGCTCGTAGATTTCCTTGAGCATGAAGTGGCGGTAGCCGCCCCTGCCAATGGTGGCGCCGCTGAGCGCCGTCAGCTTGACCGGCCGCTCCACCCGGCCGCCGGCGGCGTCATGGACGGTGGCGCCGGCGCTAGTGATCACCGCCTGGTCGCCGTCGTCCAGGTACATGATCCTGCTGGTCAACGGCGCCAGCGCCAGGGCGTCGGAGGCCAAGTACATCTCGCCGCCGCCGAAACCTATGGCCAGCGGGCTGCCGCGTCTGGCGCCGATCATCAGGTCGTGTTGGCCGGCGAAAACGATACCCATGGCGAAGGCTCCTTGCAGGTGCCGCAAGGCGGCCGCGGTCGCCGCCTCGGGCGCCAAGCCTTCCTCCAGATAGCGGGTGATAAGGTGAACGACCACCTCGCTGTCCGTATCCGAGGCCAGGCGGCGGCCGCCGGCCTCCAGATCGTCGCGCAATTCCTGAAAATTCTCGATGATGCCGTTGTGAACCACCGCCGCCTTGTCGGTGGCGTGGGGATGGGCGTTTTTTTCGTTCGGCACTCCGTGGGTGGCCCAACGGGTGTGGCCGATGCCGATGCGCCCGCTCACCGGCTGGCGTTCGAGCAGGTCTTGCAAGTTGGCGAGCTTGCCCTCGGCGCGGCGGCGCTCGATGCCGCCATCGACCAGGGTGGCGACGCCGGCGGAATCGTAGCCGCGGTATTCGAGTCTCTTGAGGGCCTCCATCAGCAGCGGCGCCACCTCGCTTTTGCCGATAATGCCGATGATGCCGCACATTCGCTTAGTGCTCCGTTTTTTTCGTCCCTGGCTTCCTGGCCGCCCGCCGGCGCTGGCGGTAGCGTTCGCCGCCGCCCTTGATGTTCTTTTGTCCGGCGCGGGTCAAGGCCAGGGCGTTCGCCTCGACATCCTCGGAGATGACGCTGCCGGCGCCGATGATAGCGCCGTCGCCGATTTTCACCGGCGCCACCAGCGCCGTGTTGGAGCCGATGAAAACGCCGCCGCCGATGTCGGTGCGGCTCTTCGAAAAGCCGTCGTAGTTGCAGGTGATGGTGCCGGCGCCGACGTTGGCCTTGGCTCCCACCCGGGCATCGCCGATGTAGGTCAAATGGTTAATTTTGGCGCCGCTTTCGACGGCGGCGTTTTTGATCTCGACGAAGTTGCCGATATGGGCGTCCTCGGCGATGTCGGCACCCGGACGCAGGCGGGCGAAGGGGCCGACGACGGCGCCGGCGGCGATGGAGGTGCCCTCGATATGGCAAAATGGGCGGATTTCGGCTTTGTTTCCGACGCTGACGCCGGGTCCGAAGACAACGCCCGGGCCGATGGTGACATCCTTGCCAAGAAGGGTGTCGTGACTGAAGTAAACGCTGGCCGGGTCGATCAGGGTGGCGCCGCCGAGCATGGCCTGGCCGCGCAGGCGGCGTTGCACGATCGCCTCGGCGGCGGCGAGATCGACGCGGGTGTTGATGCCGATCAGTTCATCCCCGGCGCCCTCGACGACGGCGCAGGCAAAGCCGGCGGCAGTGGCGGCGGCGACAATGTCGGTCAGATAGTACTCGCCGGCGGCGTTGCCATTGTCGAGCTTCTCGAGGAGCGGGAAAAGGCGCTTGCCGTCGACGGCGATGACGCCGGAATTGCAAAAACCGACGGCCAGTTGCTCTGGACTCGCGTCCCCGGCCTCGATAATGGCCTCCAGCGTTCCGTCCGGGGCGAGGATCAAACGGCCGTAACGGCCGGGTTCGGCGGGGCAAAACCCGAGGACGGCAACGGCCGGATCGAGGGGAGCGCGCCGGGCCGTGATGAGACGGCCGAGAGTCTCCTTGGTGATCAGCGGCGTGTCCCCGTAAACCACCAGCACGTCGCCGGTGAAACCCTCAAAGGCGGCCCGCGCGGTCAGCACCGCGTCGCCGGAGCCGAGTCTTGGCGTTTGCGTCACGGTCGGACAGGGGGCGACGGAGTCAACCACCGCCGGCATGTCCTCGCCGACGACGACGACGATCCGCTCCATCTCGAGGCCGTCCAGGGTTTCCATCAGGTGGCGGATCATCGGAACTCCGCCCAAAGGGTGGAGAACCTTTGGCAAGGTCGATTTCATCCGCGTCCCCAGACCGGCGGCAAGAACGATGGCGGCGGTTTTGTTTTTGCTCATTTCACAGCCCGCTGAAGACAAAACCCGTTCCTGGACCTTGCCATAAGTCGGGGACCCCGCAAAGTCAAAGATTGTCGAGGAATTTTGCGGTCGCCGCCGGCAGACTCGGCGCCAACGGCCGGCCACCCAAGTGGCTAGTACACCCCGGCGGGATTCCTGACCCCCTACGACGGGCTTCCGAGTTTCCCGGCTAAGCGCGTGGCGCGCCGTGATGTCAATCCATCACAAGCGCCGCACAACGCCGTCCGAGAAGCTCGGAAGCCCGCCCTCCGGGTCGCTTTTCCCGCTCTCCCGGGGCGTCGAGAACGCTTGACGATGTACCCGCATCGCCGGCGCGTCCGCTCCTACCGGGAGA
>PVBE010571533.1_pt1 | contig 33935 bp, 59 predicted proteins | sample 1631181 | NCBI WGS metagenome assembly PVBE01 (sample SAMN08397723, study PRJNA350692) | Marine metagenome, whole genome shotgun sequencing project. | isolation source: water | place: Pacific Ocean | collected 2012-04
CATTTGTATTATGAATCTTGAAATCAAGATAAAAAAAATAGAAAATACTAAAGATACAAAGTATGATATGTCCATTAAAACTTATAAAGAATCTATTTCAGGTACTTTTGAAAAAGAAGACTTAAGGTTTTTAATACAAACTATCGATAATGAAATTATCTAGAAAAAGTTTAGTAAAAAAACTAGATAAAGTATTTAGTGAATATATAAGAAAAAGATATGCTAAAAATGAGATTGCTGAATGTGTTACTTGTGGAAAGAAAGACCATTGGAAAAATTTACAATGTGGACACTTTATGAGTCGTAAACATTATTCTACTAGGTGGGATACAATAAACTGCCAAGTGCAATGTGCTAGATGTAATGTATTTAATTATGGAGAACAATATAGATTTGGATTGTATTTAGAAAATAAATTTGGTGTAGGCACAGCAGAAGAATTAAGAAACAAGTCAAGAATGACAATTAAACTAATGAATTATGAAATAGAAGACAAAATCAAATACTACTTGGGAAAATAGTATTTGGCTTTAATTGGTTTCTTGTTTTTAAAAGGGCTCTTTCTTATTCGAGGGGAGCTCTTTTTTTTATTAAGATTTTTATTTATAACTATTTTTTATTATCTTTATAGTATGAAAATAAAAAACCTAAATTCCTTGCAAAAGCAATATATAGAAGATTGCTTATTTTTAGAAGCCATGGGACATCCAAATGATATGATTGATGGCCTCTGGAAAGAAAGGGTTAAAGCCCTGAAAAAAAATAAATAAATAGTATGTTTATACTTTGCGATAAAAAAACTGAATTATTTAAAGTTAATGATTTTGAAGTCGCAAAATTCTACGCAAACAAGTTTAACCTAACAATTAAAAATGAGCCATATACCAATACACAAAACAGCGTTTGATTTTTTATATCATTCTAATAATGCTTTAAAAAATAGATTACATATTTTTAAAAAAGAAAATCGGAAAATAAAAAAAGAAAACAGAATATTAAAAAGAAGATTAAAGGCTAAAGATTTTATACCATTACCAATAGTAACTGTTAATGATGAAGGAAGATTGACAGGAGGATGGGATTATAAAATAACAAAAGAAGATGATGAAAAAAATTGATTTATTAATGAGTATGAATTATGAGGATAATTTCCTTGCTTTAGCTAACTACTTAATCTTACTATCCAACAAACATAAGGACAATAAAAAAGTCAAACGATTACATAAGGCTTTACAAGAAATGTATTTTCATACTAATACAATAGCAATAAAAAATAGAGAATTGGAAATAGAAATTTCTAATATCAAAGAAGAATTTAATATCTTTAAGAAAGAATTTTACAAGTTTAACCAAAAACCAATTAAATATGAATAAAGAAAAATTAAAAGCGTTATACATTAAGTATAACTTAACGACTGATGATATTTTTACTCATCAACATTACATTATTATTACAAGAACTGGAATAGAAAAAATTGAAGCAGAAGAAAAAATTGACATCAAATATAATTGTATTAAAGCGGAACCTAATTTTGCTGTGATACAAGCTTTCGGTACTTTGAATAATAAAAAAATGGAAACATTTGGCTCTGCCTATAAAGGAGCTACCTTTAAGGATGGAAATACCAATAGTTGGTATGTAACTGAAATGGCAGAAAAAAGAGCTTTTTCAAGAATAGTTTTAAAGCTAACAGGATTTTATGCTTTAGGAGTATTTGGAGAAGATGAAAGCGAAGATTTTAAAAAGAAAAATTTAACAATTAAAAAACAATAACAATGGCAGTAGTAATTAAATTTAGTAACAATGTAGAGAAGTTTCCAAAAGAAAAATACATTAAAGGAAAAAAAGGAGTTTACCAAAACTTAACCTTAGTTATAAATGATGAAGTTGACCAGTTTGGATACAATGCAAAAATATTTGTATCTCAAACAACAGAAGAACGAAAAGCCAAAACACCTAAAATATATGTAGGTAATGGAAAGGTAGTTTGGACTGATGGGAAAGTAGATACAGCAAAACAAGAAGTTGTTCAAGCTTCTGAAGATGATTTAACCGATTTACCATTTTAATTTTATATATTAATGGTATAATCGTTTATGCTACAAGAAACCAACTTTAACGAGATTGAGAAAAAGTGTAGAGTTAATACTAAAGAACTCTTACTTTATCCTCCTATCGCATTAAGTATAGGTGAAGTAACATTAAGAACAAAAAATGGAGCTAAGATTTTTCCTATTCCTTTAGGGACTTATGGAAATTTTAGCTTTGTTTCTGCTCCTCCTAAAACTCATAAAACTTATTTCATTAGTTTACTTGCTAGTGTTTATATCTCTGGCAGTAATAGATTTGGAGGAGATATGAGGGGGTTTAGAGAAGATAAATGTTTAATACATTTTGATACTGAACAAGGAAAATATCATGCTCAAAGAGTTTTCTCAAGAGTAAAAGATATGGCAGAGATTGATAAAGAAGATATTTGTTATCATACTTTCGCTTTAAGAACAATAGGATATAAAACAAGAATTGAGTTTATAGACTATTATTTAAAAAAACAAGAAAACTTAGGATTAGTAATTATTGATGGAATAGCAGACTTATGTTCTGATGTTAATAATATAGTTGAAGCCAATGAAGTAGTACAAAGAATAATGGAATGGTCAGCAAATTATAATTGTCATATTATTTGTGTAATACATTCTAACTGGGGAAGTGAAAAACCAACTGGACATCTAGGCTCTTTTATGGAAAAGAAAACAGAAACGCATATTCAATTAGAGAAGAATATTTTAAATGAAGTAACGGTTAAATGTAAAAGGTCAAGGGGATTTGCTTTTGAAAACTTTAGCTTTAAAATAAATGATTTTGGACTTCCTGTTATTGTAAAAGAAATGTATGACCCTTTAAAAAATATAAACTTTTGAATTGGTTGAGAACTTTAGCGAAGCACCATAAAGAATGGGTTGAAGTAGCCAAGACTTTAGGAGCAGACCACTACGCTGAAGATGTAGTACAAGAGGCTTATATTAAATTAGTTCACTACAATCAACCTCAGAAATTTATAAATGATAAAAACGAAATACATAGGGGTTATATGTTTTTTGTAATTAGGTCTGTTGTTTCTGATTTTAGAAGAATAAAAAATAAAATAAAAAAAGTACCAATCAAAACTATTATTAAATGGGCTGAAACTAATGATGATTTAAATGTTCTTACAGTTAATGATATGACTAGATTATCTTCTTTTACTAATCATGATGAAGAAGAAGCGTTTTGGAAGTTATGTGCAAAGATGGATAAAGAATTAGAAAATTGGAGTTGGTATGATAAAAAGATATTTGAAATATATAGAGACACACCTCTTTCAATTAGAGGAATGGCAAAAGAAACAGACATCAGTTGGGTTAATATATTTCACACCTTAAAGAGAGGAAAGATAAAAATGAAAGAAAAATTTAAAGAAGATTACGAAGATTTTAAAAACAAAGACTACGATTTATTATGACATTAATAAGAAACAGAAACCAAGTTAAACAGGCTATTGATTTTACAGGAATCGAAAATGGACTAATACACCCAACAGATATTGATGCTGTATTAGAATTTGATAACGAGATATTAATTTTAATAGAAGTTAAAAAGAAAGGTAATAAAATACCAACAGGACAAAGATTAGCCCTGGAGAGAATATGTGAAGCGTGGAGAACACCAAAAAGCATTGTACTATATGTTACTCATGAATTTGAAGATGACAGAACAGACATTCCTTTAAATGAATGTTATGTCGAACATTATTATACTCAACAAACTAAATGGAAAAAATTAAAAAGAAATAAGTTAAAAAATACACTTAACTTTCTAGGTAAACAATGGAATTGTCCAAAACTTAAATTATGAGCGATTATAAAAAATTTAAAAAGAACTTTGAAAAGCAGTCTAAAGGATTAGGAGATACAATAAAAAAAATTACTAAGGCTACAGGAATTGATAAACTAACAGAATTTATAGCTGGAGAAGATTGTGGCTGTGATGAAAGACAAAAAGTACTTAACACTAAATTTAGATACGATATTCCTGATTGCTTAAACGAACAAGAATATAATTACTTAAAAAAAGAATTACCAAAATACCAAACAAAACCAATAACCGCAGACCAACAAAGAAACTTATTAAAGATATACAATAGAATATTTAAAAGAAAAAAATCCTTTACTACTTGCTCAAGCTGTATAAAAGGATTATATAATGAATTAAACACTATATTGAATACTTATGGAGATAAGACCTAGACTGAGAGGTAATAGATTAATTGCCTTTCAAAATTTAACAAACAAACAAAACAGAGTATTAGTTATTGGAGATTTACACGAGCCATTTTGTTTAGAAGAATATTTAGACCATTGTATGTTTACTTACGCAAAATACAATTGTAACAAAGTAGTCTTCATTGGAGATGTAATTGATAATCATTATTCGAGTTACCACGAAACAGATACTGAAGCATTAGGAGGAGCAGATGAATTAGAGTTAGCTATTAAAAAGTTAAGCAGATGGTATGAGGCTTTTCCTAAAGCTTTTGTAACTATTGGTAATCATGATAGAATTATAATGCGTAAAGCTCAAACAAGCCAAGTACCAAAGAAATGGATTAAGGCTTATAAAGATGTATTAGAAACGCCTAAATGGAAGTTCGTTGATAGGGTGGTAATTGATGATGTTCAGTATATCCATGGGGAAGGAGGAACAGCTCATTTAAAATGTAGAGCAGATATGCAAAGTACAGTCCAAGGGCATTTACATACTCAATGTTATACTCAGTTTTTTGTAGGACAAAACTTTAAAGTATTTGGTTGTCAGGTGGGTTGTGGAATTGATTTTGATTCTTACGCTATGGCTTATGCAAAGCGAGGAAAGAAACCTGCAATAGGTTGTGCAGTAATCATTAATGGAACAACTTGTATCAATGAATTAATGCATCTATAGTTTGGATATTAAGAAAATTCTTTATATCTTTATAGTATGATGGGGGAGAAATAAGGAAGTAATACCTACAAATGATAATAAGCAATAAAACATTTGAGGGAATATAAGTAGAACTTCATTTCATCCTCCACCTAACTAAAACAAACAAAATGAAAACAAAAGAACAAATGGAACAAATGGAATCTTTATTATTAGAAAGATTATCAAGATTAGAAGGTAGCTTAAAGCAATTAAGATGGGAACTTGAAGAAGGAAAAGTTTCTGAACACAGAGTTTCTAAATTAAGAGGGCAAATGAGAACTTTAGAAATGACACTAGAAGGTATCATTGAATAAAAATAACGGGGGTGTAAAAACCCCCTTTAATTAAAACAAAACAAAATGAAAATAATTAAAACATTTAAAGACAAAGAGAATTGGTTTGAAACTACCGAAGAAGAAATGATAGCTAAAACTCAAGACATCTATCCTGACCCCATCCAAGCGATAAAGGATAATGGAACAATACAAAGTAATTGGGCGTACTGGAAATTAAAACCCCAAACAAGTTTTGAAAAAAATTTAGAACCTTATAGTAAACCTAAATTCTATGTTTTTGGGTTTATTCCTAACAAAGTTAATTTAAATAAATTATAAAATGGGACTAGAAAATTTAAAAACAAGATTAAAAAAACCAAATCCAACAATTTGGCATAACAAAGTCATTGAAGTAAAAGTAAATGATATTGTTTTAGAAGTGCATGGCTGTTATACTCCTGCCGAGCCGAGTGATTACGAATATCCAGGAAGCCCTAGTGATTTTCAGATACACGCAATTCATGTGGTAGAGGGAGATACAGATATTTACGATTTATTATCTCACGATTTTGTAGGAGAGATAAGCGAAATGTCTTTAAAAGAATTAGAATGGTAATTTTAGTAGATGCAGATAGTTTAATCTACTCAGCTTGTTGTGGGGTAGATGATGAGATTAATGAGGCCATTGGTAAGTTCGACCAAGTATATATGTCTATTATTACTCATTTAGAAGAATTCTTTGAAGTTGAAAAAGTAATAGGATTTGCAAATGCAAAAGGAAATTATCGCAAGATAATAAACAAAACCTACAAGGCTAATAGAACACAGCCAAGACCAAAACTATGGGCAGAATTAAAAGAGATAATAGTTGACCAATATTCTATGAAACAAGCATACGCTATGGAAACAGATGACTTGGTAGCTACCTATTGGAAAAGATTATCCAAAGAAATAGGCAGAGATAATGTAATGATTGTATCGCTAGATAAGGATTATAAGCAGTTACCAGCGTTAATTTATAACTATCATTATAAACATCAATGCGTGTATGATATAAGCCCTCAAAACGCTTTATTTAACTTTTACACCTCAATGATTACAGGCGACCCTGCCGACAATGTAAACTACTGCAAAGGCTATGGAATTAAATATGCTGAGAAATTATTAAAAGATTGCAAAACAAAATACCAATACACAAAGAAAGTATTTACTTTATTTAAAAAAATATATAAACAAAAAGCCAGACAGAGATATGTAGAATGTTATAATTTATTAGGGTTGGCGTTTTGGGAAAAGGATTAGAAAATGAAACGATTTTAAGTTATTTTAATATCGTTATTTATGAGTTTGAAAAAGGAATGTCTATACAAGACATTTCTATTTTATTAAAAGAATATGAATCAAAAGAGTTATATTTAGAATGTGAAGGAATTAAACAAGCTTTAGAGTACATTAAGTTTGCTCTATTAACTCAGATAGTAAAAGAATATAACTTCCATGATTTTAATATTAAAATTGAATCATATGAAAATGAAACAAATTCAACGAGTAGTTGAAAAAGAAACAGGAGTAAAAATAAAAGACACTAAGCGAACAAGAGAAAATGTTTACGCTAGAGCTATTTATTTTAAACTTTGTAAATTAAGAACACCCCATACTTTAACAGAGATAGGAGATTCTGTAAATAAAGACCACGCTTCAGTACTTCATGCAGTTAAAAATGTATGGCCTGAATTAATGGCTTACAATGAAGATTTTGCTTATACTTATAACAAAATAGCAGATGATGAGGCTTTACTTCCTTGTGAACAAAGATACAAGGAATTAAAAAAAGAATACTTGAAGTTATTAACAAAAAACAAAAAAAAGTGTTTTATATAAAATGGAAGTAGATATAAATAAAATCAAATCTAACTCAAACAATCCTAGAGTTATAAAGGATTATAAATTCCAACAATTAGTTAAAAGCGTTAAAGAGTTTCCAGAAATGTTAAAGCTAAGACCTATTGTGGTTAATAAAGAAATGGTAGTGCTTGGAGGAAACATGAGACTGAAAGCTTGTCAAGAAGCTGGATTAAAAGAAGTACCAATAACAATAGCAGATAAACTAACTCAAGACCAAGAGAAAGAATTTATAATAAAAGACAATGTAGGTTTTGGTAAATGGGATTGGGATGTCTTAGCTAATGAATGGGAGAGTGATAAACTGAACGATTGGGGTATGGATGTTTGGACAGAAAATGTAAACCTAGATGATTTCTTTGAAGAAGCAACCGAGCAGAAAGAAGAAATAAAAAACGAACTAGAATGGCATAAAGATTTTGTAGACTATATACAAACCAACCATAACAATGCTTATAATGAAGCTTGTGAGTACGCTGACAATTACGAGGGTAAAGAATGAAAATATATTTAGCAGGAGTCAGTAGTTTAAGCAAAGAATTAATACAAGAGTGTAAGTACAAACTAGAAAGTTTTTTCTATATTAAGGATAAAATGAAGCCATTTTTAGATAATAATTTTCTTCTTGATAGTGGAGCTTTTACATTTATGAACTCAAAGAAAAAGAATAAGATTGATTGGAACTCATATATTGATAAATATATTAATTATATTAACTTAAACAATATTAAATATTTTTTTGAACTAGACCTTGATTCTATTATAGGATATAATGAAGTTAAAAAGATTACTAAATATATTGAAAGTAAAACAAATAAACAATGTATTCCTGTATGGCACAAAGATAGAGGGCTGGATTGTTGGAAAGGGCTTATTAAAGATTATAATTATGTTTCAGTTGGAGGTATTGTATCAAAAGAAATAACAAAAAAAAATTTCAAATATCTTCCTAAACTAATAAATATGGCGAAAGAAGAAAACACAAAAGTTCATGGACTAGGTTTTACTTGGGTTGATAGGTTAGAATATGTTAAATTTGATACTGTAGATTCAACATATTGGAATTATGGGAATAGATTTGGTTTTTTATTTCAATTTCAAAATGGTAAAATGAATGAAATTGATAGACCTAGAAACACAAGATTAACTAAAAAATCACAAATACACAATTATTATGAATGGATTAAATTTCAAAAATATGCAGACAGAAACTTATAAAGCAATAGTATTATTAAGTGGGGGTCAAGATTCAACCACCTGTCTATATTGGGCAAAGGAAAGGTTTAAAAAAATCTATGCAGTTGGATTTGATTATGGACAGATGCATAGTCAAGAATTAGAACAAGGTAAAAAAATATGTAAACAAATTGGCGTTAATTATAAAATTTTTAATGTCAAAGATTTATTAGCACACAGCAGTCTAACCGAACATTCAAACCATAATGAAGCTAGTTATATAAACGAAGACTTACCAGCATCTTTCACAGCAGGAAGAAATATTTTATTTTTAACAATAACTGCAAGTTACGGAGCAGAGTTAGGGGTTACTGATTTAATTACTGGTGTTTGTCAAACTGATTACAGTGGCTATCCTGATTGTAGAAAAACCACGATTGATTGTTTACAAACTACTTTAAGCTTAGGTATTGGCTCAGGAGATTTTAGAATACATACTCCTTTAATGTATTTAACTAAGGCAGAAACTTGGAAAATGGCTAAAGACCTTGACTGCTTAGATGTAATAATAAACGATACCTTAACCGACTATGATGGTAACCTAACGAAAAATGAATGGGGTTATGGTTTAGAAAGTAATCCAGCAACTAAATTAAGAGTTAAGGGATATTATGAAGCAAAAGAAAAAGGATGGATATAAAAAAAAATAAATTTCAATCTACAAAAATATTTGATAATTATTCTATTGCTATTAGGCAACACAAAGCACAGCATTCTCATTGTAAACTTTTACATGGATATGCTTTGAAATTCAAAATATGGTTTGAACCTATTAACGGAGAACTAGATGAAATGAATTGGGTAGTAGATTTTGGAGGGTTTAAAGACCAACCAAAAGGAAATGGATTAAAAAAATGGATGGATGATATGTTCGACCACACTTTATTAATTGAAAAAGATGACCCTCAATTAGAATCTTTTAAATGGTTAGAAGAATTGGGCTTGGCTAAATTAACTATATTAGATAAAATAGGAGCAGAGAGTTGTTGTAAGCTAGTTTTTGATAAGTTTAATGATACTTTATCTAAAACAAACGGAGGGAGATGTGAGGTGGTAAAAGTAGAGTGTTTTGAAAATAATAAAAACAGTGCAATATATGAAAAAGATAGTAGGAAATGATGAGTTGATTTTGAATCACCCCATTATGATACAAGCACAAGAAAAGATTTTAGAAGATTTTATTCCAAAAAATAAAATAGCTTTTGTTTCATTATGTACTGCAACAAGACCTTATTCTAGCTCAAGAAAGTGGAAAAAGTTTATTCAAGAATTCAAAGATGTCGATTTTATTATTTGCAGTAATGCAGGGATAATACCGATTGAGTATGAAACTGATTATCCTTTTTTATCTTATGATGCTCATGGAGAAAAAAAATATGATGAAATGTATATTGTATATACGACAAGAAGTCTAATGCGTTTTTTTATGATGAAGAAGTATAAGTATATTGTTTTTAATTTTAGACCTACATTAAGAAATAATAAGTCTGGTCATTTTGCAGGAAAGTATCTAAAAAAAAGAAAGTATATAGAGGATTATATTGTTACTCCAACCGAGGCTGTTTATAAAGAAGCACAGAAAGATGGATTTGCTAAATACGGATATTCTATGTATCCTGATTTACATCCAATAGTTTTAAACAGCTTACATTTTTATATCAATAAATATAAAGAAAATGAAAAAGATAATAATTAGTGAAGTCTTTTACTCTATTCAAGGAGAAGGGAAGACAGTAGGAGTACCAAGTGTTTTTGTACGATTAGGTGGATGTAATTTAATATGTGGTGGTATGGGTACACAATTCGATAAAGAGTTGCATAATGGTGCTAAATGGCGTTGTGATACAGTTGAAGTATGGATGAATGGAGGAGCAGTAGCAGTTGAAGAAGTTTTACATCAAGAATGTATTGAGGCTATTGAAAAAGGAGCTCATATTGTTTTGACAGGAGGAGAACCTATGATGCAACAACCTGCGTTAGAAGAATTTATAAACTACATTAAAGATGAGATAGTAGAGGAGCCTTATATAGAAGTAGAAACAAACGGAACAATTATGCCTAGCGATTTTCTTTTAGAAGAAGTAAAGCTTTGGAATTGTAGCCCTAAACTATCTAATAGTGGTAACGATAAAGCTTTAGCTTACAAACCTGAAGTAATAGAAGTATTAAACAATTTTCATACCATTTTTAAATTTGTAGTAAATACTAAAAAAGAATGGCACGAAATAGGATATTTATATATGCCTATTATTGATAGAGATAAAGTCTACTTGATGCCAGCAGGAGAAAACCAAGAACTATTAAATGAGAACAAACTTAATGTAGTTGAGTTAGCCAAAAAAGAATGTGTTAATTTCTCTACACGATTACATATAGAAATTTGGAATAAAAAAACTGGAGTATGAAAACCTTTATAACTTGGGAGCAGATAAATAAAAGAGCAGACAGAATAAGAAAGAAATATCCTGAGGCTAAATTCTGGGGAATACCTAGAGGTGGTCAAGTAGTAGCTGGAATATTAGGCAACGCTGTAGATAACATAAACGATTGTGATGTTATTGTAGATGACATAATTGATAGTGGAGCAACTAAAGAAAGATATATTAAATACGATAAACCAATAGAAGTATTAATTGACAAGAGAAATGAGTTCACTAATGAGTGGTTAGTTTTTCCATGGGAGAATTCAGAGGGAGATATAGATGATAATATTACTAGAGTGCTTCAATACTTTGGAGAAGATGTAGAGCGAGAGGGATTAAAAGAAACACCAAAAAGATATATTAAATTCTTAAAAGAATTCTTAAACCCTCCTGAATGGAATTGTACAACCTTTGAGGGAGAGGGATACGATGAAATGATAATACAAACAGGTATACCTTTTCATTCTTTATGTGAGCATCATATAGCACCATTCTTTGGTTATGGCACAATAGCATACATTCCAAATAAACGTATAGTAGGGCTCAGCAAATTAGCTAGGACACTTGAAACATTTGCAAGGCAATTACAGAATCAAGAAAGAATAACAACACAGGTAGCTGAATTCTTAATGGAGAAGCTAGAGCCAAGAGGCGTAGCAGTACAGCTAACAGCAAAACATATGTGCATGGAAATGCGAGGAGTTAAGAAACATAATACTTGGACTACTACTACAAAACTAACAGGAAGATTTAAAGAAGATAACTCAGTACGAATGGAATTTTTAAATGGAATAAGAAATGAATAAAAAGACAAAATCCGACACTATAAAAAAAGAATCGCTTTTAAAAGCTTTAGAGAAGTCATTAGGAGTAGTAACAACAGCTTGTAAGAATGCCAATGTACATAGAAGTACTTTCTATGAATGGTATAAAAAAGATAACGCTTTTAGAGAACAAGTAGATGATTTAAAGAATGTAGCCTTAGATTTCGCTGAAAGCAAACTACATGAACAAATCAATAATGGAGTGCCTTCATCTACCATCTTTTATTTAAAAGCCAAAGGCAAGAACAGAGGTTATGTAGAAAGACAAGAGATAACAGGATTTGATGGAACTAAACTATTTGAAGTACAAGTTATAAAGAATGAAGATAACGACTAATGTTGTTTATGAGCATTTACAAAACTCTGATAAAAAGATAATAGTTGAACAAGGAGGAACTAGGTCTGGAAAGACTTACAATATTCTTATTTGGTTAATCTTTAATTATTGTGGTAGCCATGAGGGTAAAACAATAACAATTTGTAGGCGTACCTTTCCAGCAGTTAGAGGAACTGTGATGAGGGACTTCTTTCATATCCTTAAACATTATAAATTATATTACGAGGAGCTTCATTCCAAATCAAGAAGCGAATATAATCTAAACAACAATAGAGTTGAATTTATTAGTATTGACCAACCTACTAGAATAAGAGGAAGAAAAAGAGATATACTTTTTATCAATGAGTGTAATGAATTAGATTGGGAGAGTTGGAATCAATTAATATTCAGAACACAAGAAAGAATTATAATTGACTATAATCCCTCAGATGAGTTTCATTGGATATACGATAAAGTATTAACTAGAGAGGATACAGATTTCTTTCAAACTACTTATAAGGATAATCCTTTTTTAGAAGAAACATTAGTTAAAGAAATTGAAAGGTTAAAAGGAATAGATGAAAACTATTGGAGAGTTTATGGATTAGGAGAAAGAGGACAAAACAGAAGCTTAGTATTTAACTTTCAAACAGTAAAAGAAATACCAGAAGAAGCTAAACTTGTTTCAAGAGGCTTAGACTTTGGATACTCAAATGACCCTAGTTGTTTAGTTGAAACCTTTATAGAGGGAGATAATATGTATTGTAGAGAATTACTTTATCGTACAGGAATGACAAACCAAGATTTAGGGAATGAATTTAAGAAACTAAGTTTCGATAGGCGAGATGAAATATATTGTGATTCAGCAGAGCCAAAGAGTATAGAAGAAATACACAGAATGGGCTATAACACAAAACCAACCTTTAAGGGCTCGATAAATATTGGGATAGACATTATTAGGAGATTTCGTTTATATGTCACTGAGGACAGTATAAACACCATTAAAGAGCTTAGAAACTATAAATACATAGAAGACAAGAATGGCAATCTAACTAATAAGCCTGTTGATGCCTTTAATCATTCACTTGATGCTTTGAGGTATAGTGTTGTTAATAAACTACAGAATCCAAACAGAGGGGAGTATCATATATATTAAGATTTATTAATAAATGTTTGGTTATTAAGATTTTTCTTTATATCTTTATAGTATTATTAATTAAAAACTAAACGCCATAAGGCACATAACTTAAAATTAGAAAACTTCGAAACAATATTAATTAAAACAAATGGAACTGTATTAATGGATTATACAGCAAAAGATTTACCAGACTATCAAAAAGCAGTCGGTGGTTTAATCCAAAGAGTAAATTTATTAGATGAATCTTATATGTATGTAAATGAACAAGGTTGGAGTAAAAATTTACCTTATAACAAAATAGCATCTGAACTATTAATGTCAAAACTTGTAGGAGATGTCTTATTATTTATTAAAGATAGAAAATCAATGTACTTTGATTTAGTGGTTGATTCTCTAGTAAGCTAATAAAACAAACAAGAAATAAAATGGAAAATAAAATAGAATTTGATTTAAATATTATGGGTTCAATGGACATTGAATCTATGCACATAGTAATAAAAGCGTATCGAGATTTAGACTATAACGAATATATAATGGAAGGAGGAACTGGATTCAATACTTCAAGTGGCTATGTTTATATAGGATTAGAAAATGGGATAACTCTGGCATCTTGCTTTGGGCAAAGTGTGGATTATATTGTTACTGATTGGGAGACAGGAGAAGAACATTTTTGTGATACTTACGAGGAAGCCATTAACATACTAGAAAAGATAGCATTATGAGAATAAAAAAAATAGTAAAGTTTTATAATGAAACTACGCCTGTTGAGAAAGTCCAGTTATTATGGATGATGGCAGACCAAATAATAATACCAATTCAAAAAAAAGATGGAGTACATTGTTTAGAATTAGACAAAGAAGTACCCATATGTATGAATGGAAAATTTTATCAATTTAACACAGAAGAATTATACAAAGATGAGAAAACCAAATAAAGATATAAGAATCCTTGACACAGGAGTAGTATGCGTGGAGACAACAGATATTAAAGGTAATCATAAAATAGAAACTTATACTATGAAAGAATACATAGCCTTAACAAATAAAAGAATTAAACAACAGGAGAAATTCGATAGATTTATGAGAAATAGTTTAATAATTTGTTGTATGTTATTAGTATTTTGTTTACTGTTGTTCCTTAATGGCAACACAATATAAATATATGATAGCACAAAGTTGGTGTTTAGAAAATAATATTAAGATTTATGTTGAGCCTATAGCTAAAGGAAGAAAACCAAATATCAAAATAGTAATAAATAATAAAGGAAAAATAATTAAAGGAGAAAAAACATATACACAAGATAATAAGGTAAGCAAAGTCATTTATAATCTTTACTTACATTTATACGATAAATTTCATTAGTTTGTAATTTAGTTTGTTTAGTCAAAAAGAGTCGTGTTATACAATATGGCTCTTTTTTTGTTTATAATAAAAGAAGTATATGCAAATAAAGACTTTACGAGATGTTTCTTTAAGAAACTATCAAACCCTCCAGCAAATCAAAAATCCTTCAAATGAGGATATTCTAATTAGCTTATTTGAGTATTCAATAGAAGAAATTAGAGATATGAAGCAAAAAGATTTAGATGCCTTAGCTATACATATCAAATCTCTATTTGAAAAAGAGAATGATTTATGTAATATTTTACAAATCAACAACACAGAGTTTGGGTTTATTCCTAAGTTAGATGATATTACTTATGGAGAGAATACAGATGTTAGCAATTACATTAATGACTGGGAAACAATGCACAAGGCCATGGCAGTTTTATATAGGCCTATTACTGCAAAAATGGGGAATAGATATTCTATTGCAAAATATGAGGGAACAGATAAATACGCTGAGCTAATGAAAGATGCTCCTTTAGATGTTGTATTGAGTATGATTGTTTTTTTTTACAATTTAACGAACGACTTACTGAGTTGTATCCCGAGTTATTTACAAAAAACGATTCTAACGAAAGAGGTGTTGTCTCATACTTCCAAAGAAAATGGGGAAGATATAGCGAACTTTACACTCTCGCTCAAGGGGATTTGCGAAGATTTAACGAGATTACAGAACTATCCTTATTTAAATGTCTAACCTATTTAACATATACAAAAGAACAAGCAGATGCTGAACGAACATACTTCAAAAGTAAAATAAAAAAATAATTAAATGCAAGGATTTTATAATGTAACCGAAAAGATACAAGAAGCTCTACAAGATGAGCCTTTTGTTAATACAGTAACTTACGGAGATATATTTGATGTTGATTTAAAAAAACAGACCATATTTCCATTAGCACACTTCATGGTATCTAATGCTACTTTAGATGGCAATATTTGGCAATTCGATTTTGATTTATTAGTTATGGATTTGGTAGATGAAACAAAGAACTATCCTGATGCAACTACTGACCCTAAAAGACAAAACGAAAATTTTAGAACATTAAACAATGAGCAAGATGTTTTAAACACTCAGTTAGCAGTAGCCAATAGAGTACTTGAATTATTAAGGCGTGGAGATTTATATTCAGACTTATATCAATTAACACCTTCTCCTTCTTTACAGCCTTTTATGGATAGATTCGAAAATAAATTAGCAGGTTGGACAGTTAGCTTTTCTGTTAATATTCCTAATGATATGACTATCTGTTAATATGAGAAGTATAAGTGATGAATTAAGAGTGTTTGCTGCTAAGGTCATTAGAGAAGCAAGGAATAATATACAGAAAGATTTTAGACATCCCTCTGGTAATTTAGCTAATAGTATGACTTCAGGTGTGAATGTTACTAAAGATAATACTACTTTAATTTTCTGGATGAATGAGTATGGAATTTACAAAGACGCAGGAGTTTTTGGAGCTATGAAATCATCAACAGATAAAATGGAATGGGCAGTAAAGAATATTAAACAAAAAGGAAAAGATACCAATTCTGTTTTTTATACTGATACGATTAAAAGATTCTCTTATAAAGATAAAGCACCTAAGATGGAAAGCTTAGAGCCTTACATAAAAAGAAACAATATTAGATTTCGTACACCAAAAGGACAAAAAGGAGGAGGACAATATAGAAAAGGAAGTTATCAAACAATAGCTTATTGGATGGCTCAAAGAATATACGCTCAAGGATTAGCACCTACTTTATTTTTTACAAAGCCATTTTTAAAATACTTTACAGAATTACCTGATGGTGTGGCTAGGAATTACGCTTCACAGATAGAAGAAATATTAAAACAAAAACTAGAAAAAAATGGCTAAAATAAATGTAAGAAGCCCTTACTTCGTAAACCTTTCGACAACCAACTTAACAAGTGCAACATTAGAAGTCTTAATATATGGAGGAGCTGCTAATACGACTTGGGCAGGAAGCCCTCAATACACTTTAGAGGCAACAGCAATAGATGATAAAATATCTTTTGAAATAGCTGAACTAATCAAAGATTATATACCTGCATTGTTAGGAGGAGGAGCGACCATTGAAAACACTACTCTCTATGTAGATTATCAAGTAACAGAGTCAATATCTTCGGTGCCTCAAACACCAACTCAAGTATTTGGATTAAGAGCTTTTTATGGTTATGGATATTTTCAAGATGAAGCAAACCCTCAGTTAGATGTTATGGCTTTACAGTCTAACACAACAATAATTAAAAACGCAGATGGAACAGTTACTATTCCTATTGATAATGAAAACATAACTACTTTTACTTATTTACTTAATTCAGTTGTAGTTTATACTTATAGTTATGTAGCTGGATTAAAAGTAGAAGACCAAATTGTTTATTTAACTAACACCACTTTAGGTGTTCCTTATGATGTTGATGAAGCACAAGTTACTGATGGAGTAGATACAACAACTATTACTATTCAAGAATATGAAGAATGTAAATATACTCCTTATATGCTAACCTTTATTAATAAGTTTGGAGCTTATCAAGAGATTTGGTTTTTTAAGAATTCTCAGCTTATGATGGGAACAACTAAGACAAGTTACAAAAGTAATATATTAGCTAATGGAAGCTATAAATTATACAACCCTCAAGTTAAATTATTATCTAAAAACGGTAACGAAGAATTAACATTAACTAGCGATTATTACCCTGAGGCTTACAACGAGATATTTAAACAATTATTTTTAAGTGAAAAAGTATGGATTGAATATGAGGGTAATTCATTAGGAGTTAATATTGAAAATAGACGCATAAAATATAAAACTACTTTAACCGAAAAGCTTATCAGCTACACAATAGATGTTTCTTTTGCCTTTGATACTATAAATAATATTAGATAAATGGACTTAGCTTTATATATTGATAATACAAGATTAGATTTATTCAAAGATGAATCAGTTACTATTAATGATGTGATACAAGACATTAAAGATATTAGCAAAGTCTTTGCACCTTATACTCAGCAATTTAGCGTTCCAGCTTCTTCAACTAACAATAAGATATTCAAACATTATTATGATTTTGATATCATACAAGGATTTGATGCTAGATTTAGAGTTGCTGCATCAATTAAATTAAATGGTGCTGATTGGAAGACAGGAAAAGTTCAACTGACTGGGGTTAAACTTAAAAACAACGCTCCTAACAGCTATAAGCTCGTGTTTTATGGCAATACTTCTAGTTTGAATGAAATATTCTCAGGACAAGAATTAAGCTCCTTATTTCCTTTAAATGCTTATGACATCAATCAATCGCTAGATATTCAATATGCTTTCCAAAGTGGCTTAACCTCAACAGGTGTTATTGCCACAGGGCTAACCGATAGAAATGTAGTTATTCCTTTAATTACTTTACAGAATTATTATCAATATGTTACCTCTACAATATCTACTCCTAATCTCTATGATGTTAGTTATAATGATTTACAAAAAGAATTAAAACCAGCTATCAAAGTTAAAAGAATAATTGAAGCTATACAGACCCAATACAATATAGAATTCAACATGGTTGATGAGGGGACTATTGTTTCTTTCTTTGGTTGTGATATGTTTGAAGAATTATACTTATGGCTACATAGAGAAAAGACAGCATATACAGACCCTTCAGATGCTACAAAGCATTATGGTATCAATTTTAATTTAAGAGCTAAAAAACTAACCCTAAGCGATTATACATATATAGGAGGAAGTGGAGATGTATTAACAGCAGGTACTTTAGTTGTACCTCAAGGAGAAAGTTATTCTTTGAGGTTTAGGTTTGTTCAATCAGGCCTTGGCTCAGGCACACCAATTGAATTAATCGTAAGAGATAAGAATACAAATGAATTGCTGTTTAGTAAAAAAACAGTCTCAGTTGCATCTCCTACTCCAACCAATATAACTATAGCAGATTTAACAAGTGGAACACTAGAGGAAAGAATATACGACTTAGAAATAAGATTTAACAACAATACAGGGTTGGCTGTTGCTTTTCAAACACAAAACACCTATCCAGGTGCTTTTGGATTAGAAATAGATAAAACAGTAAACGCTGTTGTCACTCAACATTTTTACGGTAATACATATTTTGCTATGACAGGAAATGTTTACATACAAGACTACTTACCTAAAATGAAAATAATTGACTTCTTAGCTGGGTTATTTAAAACCTTTAACCTAACAGCTTATACTCTACCAGGGTCAGATAAAATATATGTTCAGACTTTTGATGATTTTATGACACAAGGAACAACTAGAGACATTACAAATTATGTAGATACAAGTAAGAAAGCAGTAAACAGACCAATTCCTTATTCTCAAATAGATTTTACTTATGGAAAGGCAGTAACTAATTCTTCTTTAAGATTCTTAAATAGTTTTGGTCAGCAATTTGGTAACCTTAATTATTCAGCTCCTGATGATTTTCAAGGACAAGCCTTTAATCTTCAAGCACCTTTTCAACATAGCGTATTAATTAATCCTAATTTATCAGATAATATATATGCGTGGTGGTGTGATGCAGAGGGTAAAACTACATTAGGAAAACCTTACTTGTTTTTTAATCATGTTAAAGATGCAACAGCAAACCCTATTACTCTAGCAGGTTGGACTCAGTATATGTGTCCTTCAAATGTTACAGATGATGAAAACCATACTTTAAATTTTGGAGCTGAGTACGATGAATTAAATGGAGTAGTAAATACCAATAGTTTGTTCTCTAGGTTTTATACTCAGTATATTGTTCAGCTTTTTGAAGAACAAGCAAGAATAATACAAATACAGGCCTACCTACCATTAGATATATTATTAAGCTATACATTAAATGATACGATAAGAATATCAGGTAGAGATTACTATATCAATAAAATTAAAACAAATCTATTAACTAAAAAAGCGACATTAGAATTAATCACAAAAACTAATTCTTATACAGCAAGTGTATTAACATGATAGTATTAAAATTATTAGCCTTAGATGATTTTGTAAGGCAAACAGAAAACATAGAAATAGCAAAAGGGAAACATAAACTTCCTGAGACAATAAAAGAAGCTTACCAACTTCATAAAAGAGAGATATTATGGCAATTAAAAAAGTAATAACAGTAAGTGCTGACACTAAAGAAGCACAGAAAGAATTTGATTTATTAGAAAAAAATATTCAAGAAGCTGATGACCAAGTTGTAAAGCTAGAAAGACATTTATTAGAATTACAAAAGGCACAGAGCAAACAAGGGTCTGGGTCAGTTGAATATAAAAGATTAGGCAAAGAAATTAAGAAAGTTAGCCTTCGACTTAAGGAAGAAAAAATGGACTTAAAGGAGCTTAAAAAGGAAAAATCAAAAAATTTAAAAATTACTAAAGACCAAACCAAAGCAACTAAAAGTCAAGGGGATTCAATGGGGCTTTTAAATAAATTAACAGGAGGTTTAGCAGGTAAAATGAAAAATGCTTATACCTCTGTATTAACTATGGTTAAAGGAATGAATCTTTTAAGAATCGCTGTAATTGCTACAGGAGTTGGTGCTTTAGTTATTGCTGTGATTTCTCTGATGCAAGCGTTTACTCGTAGTGAGAAAGGGCAAGATATGTTTGCTAAAGGTATGGCAATGATTGGAGCAGTAGTGAATCAAATAATGGATTTGTTTGCTGATTTTGGTGAGGTATTAATTGATGCTTTTAAAAACCCTAAAGAAGCGTGGGAGTCTTTTAAAAAGAGCCTGGAAACTGGTTGGGATTTTATCAAGGCACAAATTGTAGATAGATTTCAAGGAAGTTGGGCGGTTTTGACAGGTAATATCGAAGCGGGAATTTTAAAAATGCGTATTGCGTGGAATGAATGGACAGGAGATGCTGAAGAAGCCCAACAATTAACAGAAGAACTAGAGAAAGTACAACAAAAAGTAGAAGAAGGAGAAGAAGCTATAAAACGAGCAAATCAAGCGGTTGCTGATGGGTACAAAAAAGCAGTTGACAAAGTTAAAGAGTTTGTGGCAGAAACGGAAAAAGAAATAGAGATAGCTGCATCTATTGCCGACAAAAGAGCAAAAGCTCATAAAATGGAAAGGCAATTATTAATAGATACTGCTACAGACAGAAGAAAAATAAATGAGCTGAGGTTAAAAGCTGAAGATAGAGAAAAATTTTCTGCAACAGAAAGAATAGAAATGTTGCGAGAAGCACAAGCCTTAGAGGATAAATTAGCGGCTGATAAAATAAAAGCAAAACAACTTGTTATTGATGCTTTAAAAATGGAGCATGCGATGGGAAAAACATCTAAACAATCTAAAGATGAGTTAGCACAACTTGAAGCTGAATTAATTGACTTAGATACTAAAAAATTAAGAGGTAAAAGATTACTTCAAACACAAATAACAACTGCATTAAACCAAGAAAAGGCAGCAAAAGAAGAAGAGATAGCAAATGAAGAAGCAGTAATCGAAAAGAAAAAAGAGCTATTACAAGGATTTGAAGACTTTAAAAAATCTTTAAGAGAAGCAGAAGTCAATACACAAGCCGAAGAATTCGCTATGGAATTAGAAAATATTGACGAGAAATTTTTAATACTTCAAGAAAAAGCATTAGAACAAAGAGAAGCAGGACTACTGACAGATGAAGAATGGTTTCAATATGTAAGTCAAATCGACCAAGCTCATACAGATGCCTTAGAAGATGCAGACAGAAAACATAAGAAAATTCTGTTCGACCAAGGAGTAAAAGCAGATAAGGATGCCTTAGATGAAAAGATAAAAATAATGCAGGAGGAGGAAAACCTAAGACAAAAGAAAATGCGAGGAGCACTCAACTTCTTCCAAGGTATGCAAGCTATTTCAGAATTAGCAGGAAAGAAAGGACGAGCCTTTGCCATAGCAGCAATTATAACAGAACAAGCAATGTCAATATCAAAAATTATTTCTAATCTAGGACAAGCAAACTTGGCCGCAGTTGCATCAGTTCCACCTTATCAAATGGGGCAACCAATGGTAGCTCTGAATACAATTATGGCAGTAGCAAATATTGCAAAAGGATTATCACAAGCAAAGAAATCAATCTCTAATATAAGGTCTAAGAAAAAAACTCCCGCAGGACCTCCCCCAATCACACAAATGCGAGCCTCAGTACCCTCTGCTGTAACTGCACCAACCAATAATGCTTTAGTTGAGCAACCGAGTTTTAGCACAGTTGGTCAAAGTGGAACAAATCAAATTGCAGAAGCATTAGGACAAGAACAACCTCCTGTACAGGCATATGTAGTTGCTCAAGATGTTACCACAGCACAGAGTTTAGAACATAATATCATTTCAAGTGCTTCAATAGGTTAAATTTACAACAATACTTTTCAAAATAAGTTTTTAATAAAAGACTGATGGATATTATAGAGTTAGTTATTAATGAAGAAGAAGAATTATCTGGGATAGATGCAATATCAGTTGTAGAATCTCCAGCGATAGAAGAAGACTTCATTGCATTAAAAAAACAACACGAATTAAAGTTAGCAGAAGTTGATGCTGAAAAGCGAATTTTAATGGGTGCAGCACTTGTTCCTGATAAACCAATTTATCGAAGAAATGGAGAGCATGAGTTTTATATTTATTTTTCAAAAGATACTATAAACAAAGCCTCTCAATTATTTCTTAAACAAGGGAAACAAAGCAAAGCAACATTAGAACATACAGAAACATATTTATCTGGAATGACAGTAGTAGAGAGTTGGATTGTAGAAGATAAAAAACAAGATAAGTCTGCAAAATATGGATTTGATGTTCCTGTAGGAACTTGGATGGTATCAATGAAAGTAGATAATGATGAAGTTTGGGACAAAGTAAAATTAGGAGAGATAAAAGGATTTTCAATCGAAGGTTTTTTTGCTGATAAACTTGAAAAGAAACAAGACCCTAAATTAACTGAAGAACAAAAACTAATAAAACAAATACTAAATGTCTTACAATAGAGATAATGCAACCGTAAGCCGAACAAGTCCTGTAGGTGGAAATAGAGGTTGTTTATGTCCTGATAGATTAACTTACGATAGCAAATGCTGTAATGGAAATTTAATCAATCAAGGAGTAGGAAATTTAAAAGGACAAAACGGATAAAACAACAATTAAAAAAAAGAGAAATGAGTAGAACAAATAGAAGTTTAAGAGGATTAGAGATAGAGCCTGGATGCAGTTTCTATTATAAGAAATTTGAAGCAGCAGATATCGCTTCATTATTTACAACAGATATTATAGTTAAACAAGGTGGAGCAAATGAAGTAGTAAGAACCTATTATTGTGCAACTAAATTTACACCAGGAAGCACACAGTATAATTTTGATATAATGTCAGGTAGTGTTGGGTTCAATAATACTAATAGTGAATCTACAAGCTTTGTAGGTAAATCACAAATGAATGGTACAGATGTAGCTTACACACAGGAAGGGCCTTGGAAGCAAGGGTCAGGTCATACTAGTGTATCATGGGATGCAAACGATACTGATGGTCTAGTGAAGCTAACTGCTTCAGGAACCGCACCAACTCAAGGTGATGGAACAGTCGAGGTATGGTGGGCAGGAAAAACAATACCTGTGCCTGGTAATAATCCAGCATAATTACAACAATAAGTTGTTAAAATAGTTTTTAATAAAAAGTCTAATACTAAAATAGATATATAATGAGTGCAAATGCAAAGTTAAACAAAATCAAAACACTACTAGGATTAGAAGTTAGTTTTGAAACAAAGAAACTTGAAAATGGCACTACTTTTGAAAGCGAGAAGTTTGAGAATGGTAGTGAAGTTTTCATCTTAACCGAAGATGAGAAAATTCCTGTTCCTGTTGGTCAATATACCATGGATGATGGAACTACTCTAACTGTTCAAAAAGAGGGGGTTATTTCTACTCTTGGAGAAGATAGAGGAGAAGATGATGATGAAGCAGCAGTTGATGACTGGCAAGGTATGGAAAAGCGTATCAAAAACCTAGAAGATGCTGTAGCTGATTTAAAGAAAGATAAAGAAAATAAAATGGAAGACTCTGAAGAAATAGAGGAAGAAGTAGAAGAAGAAGTAGAAGCTTCAAATACTTTAAAATCTAGAACAGTTAAAGAAGAATTTAACGCAGTTCAGCCTTTCAAACATTCGCCTGAAAAAGAAGCTAAACAAAAGCTGACTAAGTATGGGCAAAACAGAAGAATGACTACTCAAGACAGAGTATTCAATCAATTATTTAATAGTTAAAAAATAAAATTATGTCAAATAGAAAAGTAGATTTAGCAACTGCTGTTACAATTACAACTAGCTATGAGGGAGAGTTTTCAGGGAAGTACATTTCTGCAGCTCTTTTAAACTCAAGCACTATCGCAGATGGTGGAGTTACTGTTATGCCAAATGTAAAATACAGGTCAGTTGTTCAAAATGTAGAAACTGGAGATTTAATAACGGATGGCTCATGTGATTTTGATGCTAGTTCTTCAGTAACATTAACTGAGAGAGTAATTATGCCTGAGGAGTTTCAGGTAAACCTCCAATTATGTAAAAAAGATTTCGTGGATACTTGGGATGCTATACAAATGGGTTATTCAGCTCACGATGTATTACCTAGGTCTTTTGCAGATTATTTAATTGCTCATGTAGCAGCTAAAGTTGCATCAACAAACGAAACAACACTATGGTCAGGTACGACTGCCACAGCAGGAGAGTACGATGGTTATGAAACATTATTAGCAGCAGGTGGGTCTGGTGCAATTCCTGTAGTTGGGGTTGCCTTAACATCAGCGAATATTATCGCACAGCTTGAAAGAGTTGTAGATGCTATTCCTAATGCACTTTACGGAAAAGAAGATTTAAAAATCTATATTCCTAATTCAGCGGCTAAACTTTATATCAATGCTTTAGGTGGCTTTGTAGCTACAATAGGTGGAGCAGGAACAGATAATAAAGGTACACAATGGTATAACAACGGAAGTTTATCTTTCGGTGGTGTTCCTATCTTTGTTGCACCAGGAATGACAGATGATGTTATGATAGCAGCAGAGACAAGCAACCTGTTCTTCGGTACAGGCTTGATGTCAGATTATAATGAAGTGAAAGTTTTAGACATGAGTCCAGTTGACGGAAGTCAAAATGTAAGAATAGTAATGAGGTTTACAGCAGCCGCTCAGTTTGGAATTGGGTCTGACTGTGTGCTTTATTCTTAGTATTAATTAGAGAGGGTAGGTAAACTGCCCTCCCTTACCTTAAAATTAAAAAGAGATGGCATGTGATTTAGAATTGGGGAGAAAAGAGCCCTGTAAAGATGTAGTTGGAGGAATTACCTCGCTATATTTCATCAATTATACTAGTGGGTTATTAACTTCAGCAACTTTTGATGCTGATGAACAGATAACTGCTTTTGCTTCAGCATTAACTTTATATGAGTATGATGTTAAAGGAGCAAATGGATTAGAAGAAGCTAATGAAAACTCTAGAGAGAATGGAACGAGTTTTTGGACTCAAACCATAACAGCACAATTAAAAAAATTATCTAAAGAATACAGAAAAGAGCTTAAGTTAATGGCTTATGGCAGACCTCAGGTAATTGTAAAAGATTACAATGGTAATTATTTAATGTGTGGAATTGAAAATGGTGTAGAAGTTTCTGTTAACCCTCAAACTGGAGCTGCAATGGGAGATTTATCAGGATATGTCTTAAGTGGCGTAGGTACTGAAAAGACTCCAGCTTATTTTGTAGACCCATCTATAATAAATGATACAACTAATACAACAGTTGTAGTGGGAACTAACAGTTAATCAATAGATTAAATTAGTTTAATAAGAATGCCTACACTTTGTGTGGGCTTTTTTTATAACAAAAACTAGCAAATTAAGTTATTAATAAAAGAGATAATGATAACTGTAACACCAACAGCAACACAAACTTTTTCTTGTATTCCTCGCATTTATAATAATGCAGGAGATTATACTTTAACTGATGTTGTTGTTACCGACCAAGACACTAACAAGGCTTATAACATAAGTATTACTACTGCTACGGAAGTTAAATACTATTTAGATGTAACATTAACCTTTCCGAATGATAGTTTTGGTAATCTCATTTTAAAAGAGGGAACATTTTATACTTTAGAGGGTTTGAAAGGCACAGATACTAAATACAGAGATATATTGTTTTGTACAAGTCAAACTTTATCAGATTACTCTATTCAAACAGATACTTCAGGCGACCCAATTTATACAGAAAACTCAACTACTAACGAATATGTTGTTATATAATGAAAAAGAATGATTTTTTTATAACCAATTTAGCTGCTTATACTTCTCCAGAGATATTAGAGGTAACAGGCAAGGATTGGGTGGCTTATGGATTAGACAATGACTATTTTAATTATCTTATAAATTTATACTTAAATTCTACTTCTAATAATTCAATTATCAATGGAATTGTAAATATGATTTATGGTAGAGGATTATCAGCTTTAAATGCCGATAGAAGGCCAGATGAATACGCTCAAATGATGTCTTTATTTAAGAAAAAAGATGTTAGGAGATTCATTAAAGATAGAAAGATGTTAGGAATGGCTGCATTTCAATTAGTTTATCAAGGTGGTAGAGTAGCAAAAGTTGAGCATTTTCCTATGGAAACTTTAAGAGCTGAAAAATGTAATGATGAAGGCGAGATAGAGGGTTGGTATTATGCTTCAGATTGGAGTAAAGTAAACGCTAGTACAAAACCTGACAGAATACCTGCTTTTGGATATGGAAATCAAAAAAATGGTATTGAATTATATGTCTTGAAACCTTATATGCCTGGACACTACTACTACACGCCTGTTGATTATGTTGGAGCTTTACCTTACGCAAAGTTAGAAGATGAGATTGGAGACTACTTGATAAATGATTGTATTAATAACTTCTCAGGCACAAAAGTTGTGAATTTTAATAATGGTGTTCCTGACCCTGAAAAGATGCAACAAGTAAAATCTGATGTATTAGGAAAACTAACAGGAAGTAGAGGAGAAAAAGTTATCGTAGCCTTTAATGATAACTCTGAAAGCAAAACAACAGTTGATGATATTCCTCTAAATGATGCTCCTGAGCATTATAGATATTTAGCTGAGGAATGTTTTAGAAAACTAATCGTAGGCCATAGGGTAACAAGTCCTATGCTATTAGGAATTAGAGAAGGGAATGATGGTCTTGGAAATAACGCTGATGAAATTAAAAACGCTACTCTATTAATGGATAATATTGTCATAAAATGTTATCAAGATGAAATAATTGATTGTATTGATACGATTTTAGCTATTAATGACATAAGCTTAGAGTTATACTTCAAAACACTTAAACCATTATCATTTGTAGATGATATTATTGATGAAGCAGACATAGATGATGATGTAAAAGAAGAAGAAACAGGAGTTGAGATGTCTTCACAGCTCGATAACAAGCGTGGAGAGGCCATTTTAAAGGCCTTAGAGGGCGAAACTATTGATGATGAATGGGAGATAGTAGATGAGAGGTTATTCGACTATAATAACAGCTCTACGCAAGAATGGGCAAACGCTAGTATTACTGACATTGAACTAGGAACTATTGAAAAGATTAAAACCTTACTTACTCCAATGGTAAATGTTGGTCCTATTGCTGCAAAACCAAACATATTTAGTTACCTAGATAGCAAAAACTATAAAATAAGATATAAATATTACCAAGCTTCGCATGAAGCATCAATTCAAAAAGGAAAAGAAACATACGAAACAAGACCATTCTGTAAAAACATGATGGAGTTAAGCGATAGCAATGTAGTTTATAGAATTGAAGATATAGATAAAGCAAGTAGAGATGGAGTAAATGAAAGCTTTGGTCATAAACAAAAGCCTTACGATTTATTTCGTTATAAAGGAGGTTGTTACTGCAGACACGCTTGGAAAGAAGTGCTTTATCGAAGAAAAAAAGGAGCTAAAGTTTCAGATGCTTTAATAAATTATAGAGAAACAGGCTATATTCCTCCTAGTTATAGACATAACCCATGGGGAAGTGCTCAAGCAAAAGAAGCACCACAAGATATGATAGGACACGCAAGTATTAAATATAGAGATAAATACATATAATGGCAAAGGCACTATTCATAACGACTAAAGATTTAAAGAGATATTCTGTATTAAACGGAAATATAGACCCTGATAAGCTAACTTATTGGGTTGAGATTGCTCAAGATACTGAAATACAAAACTATTTAGGTACAAAATTACTTGAAAAATTACAAGATTTAATACTTGCAGGAACAATTGGAGACCCTGCAAATGTAGCTTACGAAACACTACTTGAAACTTATGTTAAACCAATGACTATTTACTGGGCATTGACTTTATATATGCCTTTTGCAGCATACACAGTTGCCAATGGAGGTGTATATAAGCATACAAGTGAAAGTTCAATTTCTGTGGATAAAGAAGAAGTAGATTATTTGGCTAATAAATATAGAGATATTGCTCAGTTTTATACTAATACTTTTATTGATTTTATGGTTTATAATCAAACAACCTATCCAGAGTATACAGCTAATACAGATGATGACATATATCCTGACCAAGGAGGAGCTAATTTTGGTGGTTGGGTATTATGAGATATAAAACAAAAGAAAAGTATTTAATTAAATTAAAAAATTACTTAAATGAATTGGTATCAAACAAACACACTAAATGCAAAAATAAAGTATAATGAGAAAAACAATAGCTAGAGGTTGGAGAAACTTCAAATGTAGTTGGAATAGAGGACTTTCTAAATTAAGATTTAATGTAGATTGTACGCATCAAATGGAAATTAACATGCCAGAGGCAACTAATATGAATTAAGATGAGTAATTGGGGATTAATAACTTTAACTTCTAATTGGGGAAGTTTAGAAGAAGGAAGCTACTTTGGAGATATATACATAGTTGAATATCTTACTTATAAGCTAAATGAAAGAGTACAAGAATATGATAACTTTGATGGAACTAATTTAATTTTAGAAGAACTACAATGAGTTTACTACAAAAAGCATCTATAATAACCACACCTACAGCTTATGCTGAGGATTACTTATATTCTATAAAACCTGTTTATGCTTTAGGTAACGAAAAAGTATCTAGTATTGAAAATTCACCTTTTTATCCTTTTAATACATTTACGGATAACGGTGGAGGTAGTTATACTTGCATTAGCACAAGCACTTCATGGAAAGGATTTCAACAACCAAGCTCTGATACATTTGCAGTAACAATTAGTCAAGTTTATAGGATAACTTTTGATTGTGTTATAAATAGTGGCACTCACTTTCAGTTTTTTATAGGAAACGATGCTGTAGGTTCTGCTTATACGCCTGTAACTACAATTTCTGCAACTGGTAGTTATTCATTTGACCATACAGTAACAATATCTAACTCGGCAGCAAGATTTGTTTCTCAATGTAACCAAGTTGTTGATTTTACTATATCTAATATTTCAATAGTAAAAATAACAGATGCAGACTTTAGAATGCAACGAAGCTCAACAGCAACAAGAGTAAACGAAGAAGGTCTTATAGAAGAAGTAGCTATTAATACACCAAGAATAGATTTTACAGGAGGAACAGGAAGTATCTTATTAGAGCCAAGTTCAACTAATCTTATTACTTATAGTGAAGACTTTAATGATAGTAGTTGGGTAAAGTCAGGTGTAGGAACAGGTTCTACTCCAAGTGTAATATCTAATTATTCCATTTCTCCAGATGGAACACAAAACGCAGACAGAGTTGTTTTTGATTTAAACGGAGGTACTGCTAATGGAGATGTTTCTCAAGTTTCTGTAAGTTTTGGTACAGTATCAAGTTCAGACTATACTAATTCAGTTTACATAAAATCAAATACTACAAATGATTATGATGTAGTGGTTGCAGACCCAAGTGGTGGTCATATTACGAACAATATTACTCCACAATGGCAAAGGTTTGAGGCTACAAGAACAGGCGTAACTAATTTAAGTATTAGAATTAGGTTAAGAGGAGATGAATCAACATCTGATTATGCTGATGTTTCTATTTGGGGAGCACAAGTAGAAGAAGTAGCATACGCAACAAGCTACATTCCAACGAATGGCTCAACTCAAACTAGAGCAGTAGATAATTGTAACAATGCAGGAAATAGCGACTTAATAAGCTCTACAGAGGGAACTCTATATTTAGAAAGTAAAAGCGCAATAGAAACTATATCTGGATATAATTATTATATTGCTCTTTCAGATGGTACAAGCTCAAATAGGCTTGAAATACGACAAACAGGAGCTAATTTACAATTTTTATGGAGAGTTGGAGGGGCTTATCAAAGTCAAATAATTTCAAGCGGAATCCAATTAACAAATTTTAATAAAATAGCTTTAAAATATTCAAGTTCTGAAATTTCTTATTGGATAAATGAAAATGAAATAGGCACAATATCTACTCCAACTTTATTTTCAGCCAACACTTTAACAGAATTAGCTTTTGATGATGGTGGAGGAGGTAATCCTTTTCAAGGAAATGCTAAAATGGTAGCAGTATTTAAAGAAGCTCTGACAGATGAAGAACTAACTAAATTAACAAGCTAATGGCAATCGTAATAGGAAAATACGAATTTGATAATAAGACACAAGCTGAGAGTAAAATCAATGCTTTAGAAGAAAATCATAAACATACTATTGTAAAGCTAGGTAATATAATTTTAGAACAGGGCGAATATGATAGCGAGGGAGAAGAAACGAAAGCTCCTGTTTTAAGTAATAAGTATCATGTTGACTGTGCTTGGAAAGATATTGAAGAAACCGATGAAGAAGGAAATATAACAATAGACCACCCTTATGGTTGGAAGACTTATGCTATTAATTTAGAAGATGAGGGAGTGCATGGGTTTATGGGAATAGAATATCAATCAAACAAAATATGAAAAAAGAAAAAAAAGTAGTTAAAAAAGTAGTAAAAGTAGTTGAAAAAGTAGTAAAACCAACTGTAGGTAAGTATGTTTTTCCTAATGAAGAACTTGGAAGAAAACTAATAGAGTGTGTTTCAAAAGATAATTTAGTTGCTGTTTTAGGAAATAGAACTAGTGGATTTTTAGTTGATGTCTTATGGATGAATAATGAATGTGAAGAATGGGCAGAATACAGAATAGAATTAGAAACAGAGGGAATTCATAAGTTTAGAGATTATAGCTATTTAAAAAACAAAGTATAATGCCAATACCAAAACCAAAAAAAGGGGAGAAACAAAAAGACTACATGATTAGATGTATTCCGATGTTATCGCCTTATCACGATAAAGAACAAGCCATGGCAATATGCTATAAAACATATAGAGAAAAAAAATGAATAGACTTGCCAATATACAACACGATAAATTATTACATTTCTTCTATGGAACTTTAATCAGTTTTATTGGAATTGGACTATGTGGATTGTCAGGGTTATGGCTAACTGTAGTAGCAGGAGCTTGGAAAGAATTAGTATATGATTGGTGGCTAGGAAGAGGAAAACCTGATTTAATGGACTTCTTATGGACTATACTACCAGCATTAATGTTTATACTATTAGAGTTATGGCAGAGTTAAACCCAGAAAGCAAATTTGCTCTTTCATTAAAAGAAATCGTAGGAGCAGTAATAGGATTAAGCTCTTTGTTTGGGGTTTATTTTACCTTACAGGCAAGTGTAGAAACAAATACTACTGACATATCAATTTTAAAAGAAACCTCCGTAAACCCTGTCGAATTTCAATATAAAGATGAATTAGTACGCTCAACCATAAAAAGAGTAGAAGAAAAAACAGATGTCTTAGGAGAAAATGTGAAAGAAGTAAAATCACAACTAGACAAGATTGACCAAAGGCTTTATGAATTAAGCAGAAAATAAATGAGATTGCTAATACTAATATTGTTAGTTTCAAACTTGGCTAATGCTCAAGTAAAAGATGATATTAGTGTAGTTCAGTTCTCTGCTGAATTTGTTAAAACAAATGAAATATCTTTAATTCCTTTTAGAGATTATAACACTGCAACTTTATATCTATCTAAAAACCAGAAAATATTTCAAAAAGAAAATATAACTTCTCTACCAACTATTATATTATACAACGATGGAAAAGAGATAGTAAAAATAGAGGGAGGAATAAGTTTAAAACTTCCTGAAGATACAACAGAAACAATTAACAAACATATAAACATAATACTAGAATCAAGATTTTAATTATGAAAAAACTAATCACTATATTATTAATATTTACTACTGCTTTTATGTACGCTCAAGAAGAAGTAGATGAAAAACTAAATAAAAAAATAGAGCGAAAATACAAAGCTAAAAAGTTTTGGAATAGCATATTTAAATATTCAACTTTCTATGGAGCATATTCACAAACTAATTCCATACAGAGCACCCCTACTTTTTATGTAACTCAAGAAAATGAATTAATAGAAACAACTCAAATAACACCATCTGATTTTATGATGACTTATGGTTGGAGAAAACTAGCTAACTTTCAATATGAAGATAAAAATAGATTTTATAGAGGAGATGAATGGAACGCAACAACTAAGTCTAATATTGGAAATCATAAAGGATTAGAATATCTTATTCAATACGATAGAGGAAGACAACAAGGAGATGATTTTGAAAACAAAGAAATCTTTGTAAGGTATTTAGATAAATGGTGGTTAGTTAAAGGAGAGTTTAAACAAAATGAGTTAGTTGATTTAAATTATAAAAGTGCTGAAGTCAGAGCAAGAATACCACTAGGAAGAAAATTAAGTTTAAGTATTGGAACAATTTATAGAACTTATGATAAAGCCTATGGACATAACCCAATACAATTATATCTAGAAAATAATCAATGGTGGACTCTTGCTTATGATTACGCTGGTCATACTGACAATTTATATCAAATGATTAATCCAAGTACAGGACAGAGTATGGGTTATGATTACCAATGGTTTAATCAAGAGGGAGAATTGATTGCTTCTAGCGATGCAGATTATCGTAATTCAATATTTGAAGATGTGGTTAATCAATATAACGAGGAACAATTATCAATGATTGGAGAGTATGAACAACTTTCAGTTATCGCAGGTTTAGACTTCTATCATTACAGAGATAAATTTTGGTTACATCTTTACGGAAATATTTTGCCTTATCATCATTTATTAAATGGAGATGAAAGATATTCTTATGATAGCTTAAATGGCAATGATTGGATAGATTATTCTGCAGGTGGAGTTATAGGGTTAACGATTGGAAAAGGAATAGGCGTTTACGGAGAAATAAACCTACAGAAATATTGGGACAGAGATATACGAGTAATTAAAGCAGGCGTTAATATAAAAATATAATAAATGGAAAATATAAGTAAACATATTACTTATGCAGAAGCCATACATTCTAACACAGCAAAAAGATTAGGGATTAAAAATATTCCTGATGCAAAGCAATTAGAAAATATGACAGCTTTAGCAGAAAACATATTTGAGCCTTTACGATTATGGGTTGGTGGACCTATCAAAGTAAATAGTTTTTTTAGGTCAGAAGATTTAAACAAAGCCATTGGAGGTGTAAATTCTAGTCAGCATTTATGTGAAAGGGGAGCATCAGCTATTGATTTAGATGATGTATATGGATATCGTACCAATGCTGAAATGTTTGAATGGATTAAATTAAATTGCAATTTTGACCAACTTATTTGGGAGTTTGGAAACAAATCAAATCCTAATTGGATTCATGTCAGTTATATTGATGGTAAAAAAAACAGAAACAGATGTTTGTTAGCAGAAAAAGAATATGGTAAAACCGTTTATACAATAATGAAATGAGAATAGCAATTATTAACAGAATTAGATTAGGTTTATTGTTTGGGTGGAGTTGGCTACCAGCAGATGAAACTACAAATATAGAAGAATTAAATATTTATATATTGTTTATTTGTGTGCATATAACTTGGGGAGATGAGTAAAAAGAAATTTAAAGAAACAAAAGTAGGAAAATTCCTTACTGATAAAGGAAGTGGTATCGTTGGACTGGTTGGAGATGTATTACCAGACAAAGGGTTTTTAGGCGTTTTAAAGAATGTTATTAGTAAAGATGATACTTTACCACTAGAAGATAAAGAAACTGCCTTAAAACTACTTGAAATGGACTCTATCGAGCTACAAGAGGTCTCAAAGAGGTGGAGTAGTGATATGAAATCTGATTCTTGGCTTTCAAAGAACACTAGACCCATGGCATTAATCTTTTTAACTTGTTCTATGGTTTTATTTGTTATTTTAGATTCATTTGATATTGGATTTTCAGTTGGGCAGAGTTGGATTGATTTGCTTAAAAATTTACTTATTACTGTTTATGTAGCTTACTTTGGCTCAAGAGGGGTTGAGAAGTTTAAAAAAATAAGTAATGGCTAAA
>PVBE013010703.1_pt1 | contig 33927 bp, 40 predicted proteins | sample 1631181 | NCBI WGS metagenome assembly PVBE01 (sample SAMN08397723, study PRJNA350692) | Marine metagenome, whole genome shotgun sequencing project. | isolation source: water | place: Pacific Ocean | collected 2012-04
GATATCGGTTGTCTCGTCCATAACAACGATCGCCCCAGAGCCGAGCATCGATCCTTCATTATCAACTATTGTTTTCTCCAAAGGCGTATCTAGGTGCTCTTCAAAGAACCATGGGGCAGATGCTCCTCCAGGGATAAATGCTTTCAACGCATTTCCATCTCGAATGCCGCCGGCATAATCCTCTCCCATAATGAGATCTCTGAATGTCGTTATTCCGAATTCAACTTCGAAGACACCAGGGTTTTTTACATGGCCCGAGACAGCAAATATCCTCGTCCCCGTTGACTTTTCGGCTCCTATTTCCGCGAATGCATCCCCTCCATGCTCGATGATCCAAGGAATATTGGAAAGTGTCTCAACGTTATTAACAATTGTTGGCTTGCCGTAAAGTCCAATGGAGGCGGGGAAATAGGGAGGTTTTAACCTAGGCATACCCCTGTTACCTTCAAGACTTTCTATTAAGGCTGTTTCTTCACCAACGATGTACGCTCCTGCCCCCCAATGAAGAACTACATCTACTGAAAATTCTGTACCGAGAATATTCTTACCAACGTAGCCATGCTCATACGCTTCGTTTAGAGCTGATGCGATTCTCTCTTGCCCGTGGGCCATTTCCCCTCTGACGTAAAGGAAACACTGGGATAATCCCAAAGCAAAACAAGCAATAACGCAACCTTCAATTAATTGGTGCGGATCTCGTTCAATGAGGATCCTGTCTTTGTAAGTACCGGGCTCTGATTCGTCACCATTTACGACGAGGTAACGTGGCCAGACATCAGGGGGGAGAAAACCCCACTTTATTCCAGCTGGGAAACCAGCACCTCCGCGTCCAAGTAGTGAAGCTTTCTTTACTTCTTCATGGACTTGGTCAGGTGCCATCTCCAGAGCACGACGGAGGCCTTGATACCCACCTGTGCGCAGGTAGCCCTCAAGGGTATGCCCATCTTCAACGTCCCAACGACTAGTAGTTATTAATGGAAAATTCATTGGGATTCCTTATTCCGTTGTAGCCACTCTGGCGGTGTAGCATCTTCAACACCACTAGGACCGGCTAGTTTCTCAGATGGAATTTTTTGGCGAGTTTTTGCTAACGTCCCATGTTTGGGAATTTCAGCTTTCTGACCATCCCGTAGATCGGTAATTAGTTCGTCGAAAGCATCTAAATTGACTTTATTGATATATCGATAATTCACTTGTAAACAGGGAGCTTCTGTGCATGCTGCGATGCATTCAACTCCTTCAAAGCTGAATTTTCCATCTTTAGTGATTTCCCCTTCTCTAACCCCTAGAGATTCTTCTGCATGCTCTAAGACTTCTTCTGCGCCAAGGAGATGGCATGAAATGCCATGACAAATATTGATCTGGTACTCACCGACAGGATGCCGTTTAAACATCTCATAGAAACTGCAAGTCCCTAGTACTTCAGCAGGAGTTACTTCAACAAGTTCCGCTATGTGTTCCATTGCCTCATTTGTAACCATGCCGTTTTGTTCTTGCGATAGATGCAGCAGAGGGATCATCGCGGATTTTTTCTTTGGGTACAAGGAGAGAATTTGACGAGCTAGTCTTAGATTCTCTTCATTTAGTCTGCTCATCGGTCAACCTCCCCCATAATCGGATCAACTGTAGATATCACTGCTATAGCATCAGCAACTAACGCATTTTGTAGCATATGAGGAAGTACTTGGAGGTTAGTAAATGAGGGTCCTCGGATATGCATTCTGTATGGTTTAGGCCCGCCATCTGAAACGATATAGCAACCAAGCTCACCTCTCGGTGATTCAACAGCAACATAAACTTCGCCAGCCGGTACTTTGAACCCTTCGGTGAATATTTTGAAGTGATGGATAAGAGCCTCCATTGACTCATCGATACGAGTTCGCGGAGGGGGTGTTATTTTTTTATCTTGGAGCCGATAATCTCCGTCTGGGATGTTCTCAAGAATTTGATGGACTATACGGATTGATTCTCTTATTTCATTAAGTCGGATAGCGAAACGGTCAAAACAATCACCGTATGTTCCTACTAATACGTCGAATTCGACTTGGTCGTAGTGCAAATATGGCATATCTTTTCTGAGGTCCCATGCATACCCCGTGGAACGAAGTAGCGGTCCGGTGACACCTAATGCGAGACACTCTTCTGAATTGATTACCCCTACCCCTTGGAGCCGTTCATGCCAGATTGGTTGACCAGTAAACAATCCATCAAAGTCGTCAAGCCTCTCTGGGAGGTTAGATAGAATCCGCAATGTATCATCTCGCCATCCATCTGGGAGGTCAGCGGCGACACCACCCGGACGAATGTAGTTATGGTTCATTCGTAACCCAGTGATTTTCTCCAAAAGCCTAAGAACTTCTTCACGCTCTCGCCAGCCGTAGATCATCGCCCCAACTGCTCCTATATCCATCCCGTTGGTCGCTTGGAAAAGCAGGTGAGAACTTATCCGATTCAGTTCGCACATCAGCATCCGAATCCATATGGCTCGCTCTGGTACCTCTATTTCGAGTAGTTTTTCTGTAGCGAGCGAAAACGCTAATTCGCTGAATAAAGGCGAGGAATAATCCATTCGGGTCACATTTGTAGCTCCTTGGAGGTAGCTCAATTGTTCACCTGTTTTCTCCATCCCAGTGTGGAGATATCCGATGATCGGCTTACTTCGTATAACTGTCTCCCCTTCCATCTCAAGAGAAAGTCGAAGCACTCCGTGTGTCGAAGGGTGTTGTGGACCCATATTGACAACCATCCTTCGGTCATCCAAGGGCTCGTAAGCATGTATTTCAGATTCCGACATTCTGAGGATGGCTGCATCCTCTCCCCGACGGAAAACTCTCTCAGCCGCTGTATTCTCGAGTGCTGCCTCATTCTGGGTCATAAAATCAACCTCACCCAGCTCCTGGAGCATTTTTGAATTGGACCGGTATGCCCCCAACGTCATAATCCTTACGAAGCGGGTGGCCATTCCAATTTTCTGGCATGAGAATCCTCGTTAAATCGGGATGCCCTTCAAACTCAATCCCGAAAAGGTCAAACACTTCCCTTTCAAGAGCTTCAGACCCCGGATAAAAGTCAAAAATACTAGGAATAACGGGGTCAGTTTCAGGGATTTGAATACGCATTCTCACTCTCTCTTTTTTCTTGTGAGATAGCAAGTTAATTACGACTTCGAATCGTTCGGGCGATATCGATCTTGGAATGTCCCGCTCAGGGTTTTCGAGGTAATCGACAGCAGTAACATCAATACATACCTTGAATTCGTCTTCTGAGAGTTTTGTGATGGTTTCTAGATATTGATCTCTTGTCGGATGAAGAACTTTCTGCCCTCTTGATTCTGACATAGGTACCTCGTAGAGAAGTTCTTCATCCGAGGTTCCTGTGTTTAGTTCTATTTGGTCGCTGGGATCTTCTTCGTGATCTCTTTCTTCAGCCACTAGTTTGCTCCCGCTGACCGAGAATCATTTGTGTCGCAGTTTGGCCATCTCTTTGTTCGACGATAAGTCCAGCGCCTCCGGCTCGTTGATCTCTTCTCTGGGTAATCTCTCCAGACTCGATCTTCTCATGCAGTTGAAGTATCGCATGCATTAAAGTTTCAGGTCCCGGAGGACAGCCAGGAGCATAAACATCTACTGGAACGATTTGATCGACACCTTGAACGAGTGCGTAATTATTGAACATTCCCCCTGAGCTTGCACAAACCCCCATAGAAATAACCCATTTAGGTTCCATCATTTGGTCGTATACCTGGCGGAGAATGGGCGCCATTTTCTGCGATACCCGTCCAGCTACTATCATGAGGTCCGCTTGACGAGGAGAAGCACGGAAAACTTCCATTCCCCACCTAGCCAGATCATAATGCGCCGCGCCTGTTGCCATCATTTCCAATGCACAACAAGCTAGGCCAAAAGTGGCTGGCCACATACTGCGTGTCCGAGACCATTTAACAAGGTCTTCAATTTTTCCAGTCAAAAAATTGTGGTCTAATCCTTCAAGCCCCTCATCGGCTACTCGACTTACATCCCCTATTAGTGGAAGTTTCGGCATCAGGCAGCCTCGCCTTCAGATGTGGTTCTTCCTTCAAGTCCTACGCGACGTATTGTTGAGTGAATCGTTCTTGTTGGGCTCACAACTTCCTGTTTTTCAATTTTTTTACGTGGCCCCCACTCAAGTGCGCCATTTCCTATCACATAGAGGAATGACTCAAACACAGCAACGGAGAAAATGAGGATCGCTACAAGACCAAAGACCCCAATCTCTCGAAATACTGTTGCCCATGGGTACATGAAAATTATTTCAACATCAAAAACAATGAAGATCATTCCAATAAGGAAGAACCTGACTGGGAACCTTTCCGGCGGGCCTTGGGTAGACGCAATCCCGCACTCATATGGTTCTTCTTTAGAAGGTGTCGGTCGCTGAGGGGCTAAAAGTTTCGAGGCGATTAAACTTACGCCCGCAAAGATGACCGCCAATATGAACATTGCGAGAATTGGTAAATACTGGGCTAACAATGTTCCCTCCTATAAGCGGCCTATGTGGCCGGTGATTCATCCCACTCTTCCGTACGTCGGATTAGTTCCTTATCTCTTTGATGCAACATGTAACACAACCCTAGGAATGCTAATGCTGAACCAATTGTTGTAAGGGCGGCAGGGAGACGTAAAGTTCCCAGGTTCCGGACCATAACAACGTTAATGATTTGTCCTTCTGAGTCAATTTCTGGGAATGGAGGTGCTTCGCCAGGAACTAGTTCTTTGTCAAGTGTCGGGGCAACGGAAACTACCACCGTGTTCGTAGGATGCCAGAAGACAATTGTGTTTCTAATTTCATTCCATACTCGATCTCCTATGCCATCGCTCCCACGCTTAGGCTTTCCTCCTTTTTGGAATGTGTCTAAGACAAAGAAATCATCACTGGATCCTCCATAGAACGGAGTTGCGGGGTCTGATACAAGAAAAGCATCTGCTGTTGCTATAGCTTCGCCAGCGGCACTACTAGATTGCAACTTCCAGCCGTTGAAGTCAAGAATGCCGTCGTCTCTAGCGTCATTAATAATATCTTCGTTTATAGCAGCAAGGTCACTCAAAGAAAGTTGATTAAGTTTACGTTTCTGGTCGTCAATTCTCTGCGTAATTTTTTCTTCAAGTTCAGCATCAGATAAGACCCTTGAATCAGAAATTCCCCGATCTCCAGCATCAGAAGATAAATTCACATTAGCTATGCGGAGATTATCGGCGATTGTTTCTTCGTCAACAGCTAGTTTTTCTGCCACTGACTCCGTGCAATATGCCTTCGGTGGTTCATAGTCGATAACTAGGTCAGAATTTTCCTCTACATAACGTTGACGTTGCACGGCAACTGTCGCATCGACCAGACCAGGGCAATATATATCGACAAGTTCGCTGGCGCGGATGGTAGCGATATTATCTTCACCGAGTTGAGCAACATGGCTCTCGGATTCGCTTAGGTCACCGAAAATGATTTCCCTTGGTTCCCATGTAGGTCTGTCGCCTTGGAGACCAATCCCATAAATCCACCAGACAATGCCCATAATAAACATCCAACCGAAGAACCCTACTAGGGAAATGAGGCTCCCTAGGCGGTTACCAAGATTCGTATTGAGTATGAGCCAAACTGAACCGAATAGCACTAGGGACCCGACAAGGACCGTTAGGGCACCTCGAATTTCTGGTTCCCAACCAATTCCTGCTATGACGGGTGAGAAGGCAAGGTTTGTAATCATCGGAGCGCCCTCTCATATTCGACGATTGCATCGATTTGTTCAGGTGAAAGCATCGAACCTTCTAGGTCAGTTGCATTATGCCCGAAGCCAGGCATCTGACCTGATGGTTCGCAAACTCCATTCATTCCGTATTGAAGGTTCGATTCACACCCAACGGAGATGAACTGGGACTGGGAGAAAGCAGAGGTAAACTGAGATTCAACTCCGATAAGTGAAGGGCCGAATCCCCCGCTTCCAGGGATTTCAGGGTCAATGAGCCCTTCCAGCGAAGGACTTGATTCCAGTATTTCGTTTGCATTCCATGAAGACCCAGCGGTATGACAACGGGCGCATGCATATGATCCAGCACCAGCTGGGTTATTGAAGAGATATTCTCCATATTTTTGTGCGTTTATAGCAGCGAGTTCAATTAAATAGTCATCGAGAAGCTCCATCACCTTTGTCTTTGCTTCTTCGATATCTTCTACTTCTGCTTCTGCGTCTTGTTGTATCGTGGTTTGTTCCGAAAGAGCGTCACCTAAACCCGGGAAGAGAAGATTGTAGGCGTCTTGAAGCTCTCTGTCTGATGCTTCAGGATTTTGATCTCTTACTTCGGTTAGAACACTCTCTCGGAGGCCAGCCTGAACTTCTTCTTCCATTTGTTCTGGAGTCAGCTGAATCACACTCAAGTACTCCACGATCGTCTCGAGCTGTTGAGATGTTAGTGGTCCACCACCTGGGGCTCCCCAAGCTGGCATCGGTGATTGCGGTCTCCCATAATTTAGGATGTGTGTGACTTCGTTGATACTAAAGCGGTAAAGAATATTGTTGAGTGCTGGCGCAGTCCAACTAACGCTTTCGATGTAACGCCCTTGGTCATCAAGTACTGTATATGCTGCCTGACCTCCAACACCTCCGGCTCCATGACATTGAGCACATAATTCTTCATAAGCTTCCCCACCGCGACTCGCAAATACTGTTTCTGTAAATTCGTCAAATCCTTTTTGCCGGCCAGGTTCACCCAACCAATACAGGGGAAGAGATAGAGCTACGATGATCAGCATGGCGACTCCTCCAGCAAGAGCCATGTCTAATCTTTTTGTTTCGAGTGTCTCGTCATCGTAATAGGGCTTTCTATTTGGCGCGAGTTCAATCTCGGCACCGATTTCTTTCCGCCCCTGCTTAAGGTTAAATAGGACGTAGATTGCAAAGCCAGCCGCGACAACAACAGCTATTACAAGCCCTGTAGTTCGTTGCGTAGATGCGGCTAAAATAATCATTTCTTAAGTTCTCTTTATCTCTTATCTGTGTTCATTAGTGTGTGGACTCACTTATACAGTTGGGGCCTTCAGCTTCTTGTCCCGTGGTATTTACTCCAATTGGAGGACCTTGGATAATCGTTCCGGTATCCACAATAAATACGCCATCTTTTACTTCCATAGCGAAACGATCCATGCCTCTTGGAGCTGGGCCTCCCCTTTTCTCTCCGACTCGGTTGTATTGGGAGCCATGACATGGGCATTCGAACCATTGGGATGTCTGGCACTCTGGAACGCGACAACCCAAGTGCGGGCACTTTTGATATAACGCCACTAGTCCAGCTCGCATTCCTGCAAGTTCTTGTGCTGAATAGGATGATTCAGCTTTTTTGACTGACCCCGCAGGGTACTTAGTCACCCACATACGCCCTTCAGGTACATAGAGAAATCCGTTTGCTGCGTCAATGCGAGCTTGAATATCAGTGATGTTTCCGACATTGATTTTGGATCCAAATCCTCCACCACCGCCACCTCCGTAAAGAAATGCGATGCATGCTGCGCCAAAGCTACTTAAGGAAATTCCCATTAAGCCAACAATGCTTCGGTTAAGGAATTGCCTTCGAGCAATACCGACTGTCTCTTCATCAGGTGCTACCCATGGCACTGGACTTGACTGTTCTTGTAGGACGATCTCCTTGCCGCCTTGACGTTCAAGAACTGCAGCTCTTTCTATCTCTTTCCCTGAAATTTGAGATATGCCAGACTCCTCTGGTTCAGTTTTTTCACTGCTGCTATCACGTTGGAGCGTTTCTTTGCTCAAATATCCTTCAGCTTTTGCTGCTTCATTTCGTCGTGATGAAGCAAAAACGAGCAGGAGGGCAAGAACGACAACCGCTGGAATAGCAATTGATAGGACTACCACTGAACCCTCCCTTCGAATGTCGGGCTAGGGGTGGCTATCACCGCGATGAAAGAAAGGTCTTTACTCATAGTTCGAAGAAGAGTCCCTCTGCCCATGGGAATATAAAGTTGAAGCCTGGCCCTCTAAAGAAGGAACCTATCATGACCAGTACTCCCCAGAACATTAGGTGAATTGTCATAAGTGAAATAGCGAATTTGCGATCTTCAGGTTTGTTTGACGGGTTTTTGTCAATGTAGGGAGCCAGAATCAAGAGGAAAAGGGCTAGACCGGGTATTGTCACTCCTGCGACCATTGGGTGGAACATTGTCAAAAGTTCTTGAAGTCCCAAAAAGTACCATGGGGCTTTAGATGGGTTCGGAGTTTGATTAAAGTTTGCTAGTTCTAATAAAGGTGCGTTCACGAAGATAGAGAAGATCGTTGCAAACGCAGTGATTGCGAGAGCCGCCACGAATTCCACGATAAGGAGATGTGGCCAGACGTGAACTTTGTCAACAGGTTTGAGTTTTACATCCTGAATTGACCCTGATTTCACTACTGTAAGCAGCCTCTGAGTGTTTCCTCCTGGTCCGCTACCAGTTGGAGGTAATGGAGCAGAACTTGCTACTTGTGCGGTAGCTGTTGCGACAGGTTCACGGTCCTTGGCCGCAACAGTTCGTTCGAGTAAATGATCTGGTATTTTGCTCTCAGACTTTTCATCTGTTATTGCGGGGGTAGTCTCATCGCCGTCAGCTTGACGTTCTCGTGCTTCTTGGGCCCGCTTCAAAAGATGATCAGGAATTTCAGCCATAGGTTCTTTTCTTCTGGTCTACAGAGGACCAGAAATGCCTCCATCCTTACGTACTCGCCAAAAGTGGATTGCCATAAAGATGACTGCAACAAAAGGCAGCATCAGAACGTGCAAAACATACCATCTGAGAAGAGTGTCGGTTCCTATCTCTACTCCTCCAAGTAAAACAAAACGTACTTGGTCACCAAAGACAGGGGTATACCCCATCATGTTAGTTCCAACAGTTACTGCCCATAGCGCTAGCTGATCCCAAGGTAGTAGATAGCCAGTAAATGAGAGAAGAAGTGTAAGCGTTAAAAGGATGACACCAATCACCCAATTGAACTCACGCGGAGCTTTATACGCGCCGTGATAGAAAACACGTGCCATATGTAGAAACACAGTTAGCACCATTAAATGAGCAGCCCATCTATGCATATTTCTGACTAAAAGGCCGAAGGTGACTGAAGTCTGTAGCGTATATATGTCATCCCAAGCTTGCGCGGCGGTAGGTCTGTAGAAAAACATTAGGAAGATTCCAGTAACGGTGAGAAGGATAAACAGGAAGAAACTCAACCCTCCCAAGCAAAGGGTATAACTTACCTTGACTGCATGTCGCTTCACTTTCACTGGATGGAGATGATAGATAAGACTGTTCATAACGACATATGATCTATTTCTTGGGCTATCTGAATATCCTTTTCGAAAAATTGAACCAGGTCGGAAGATAGAACCCCACGCTTGCGAGGATTTCATCTGTTCCGAAATGTCGTTAAGTTTTTCGCCTATTGACTGCTTTGGCACTTTAATTCCTTATCTCGTCTTCTTGAAACATCCAACCTACAAACATAGTTACCCCAATCGCATCCCATATCCATAGCCATGGGACGGCATCCTCTGGTGAACATCTCCACCAGCTGGGGGATCATCTAATTTACCAAGAATAATCACTCCTGTCGGACATCTATCAACGCATAATGCACATCGTGTACAGACATCATCGTCGATAGTGAAAATTACGTGGTCTGAGGGATCTGCACCTGGAAGTTCAGTCCCTACAGCTTCAGAAATTGCCTCTGGCCTGACCATGTGTATACATTTCCAAGGACAAATATCAACGCAACCCTCGCACATAATGCATTCGGACTGGTCAATGTGGATAAATTGCTTTGGTTTCACAGCTTTTGAGAGCCATTCGGTATCAACTTCTTGAAGAACATAGTCATCCCGAAATTCTGGCAATGGAGGGTTCGCGTCGGTTACTCCCATTATGACGATCCCTCTCTCAAAATTGGCCGCCCATACGTAGATGTCTCAATTTCTGGCGGGGCTTCTTTCCCACGGTTTTGCCATACCGACCAAAGAGCAACATTCGCCACTAGTCCCAGTCCGTAAATCACAACAACTATTAAATCTCCAACAACTAGATAATTTAGTTTGAACGGCAGTGCCCATTGAAAAATTCCTTCGCCGTTTGTGAACCCTAGACCTGTCGGACCAATAAGCTCTCGGTCTGCTCTCCATGACAAGTCATTACTAGCAAATGTTAGCCATTGGTGAGGTACCACTCCATAGATCCAGAAAAGAAGCAAGAAAACATAAAAAGCCCATAAATTTGCTTCTCCCCAAGTTAGCTTCGCTTCCATTGGTCGTCGCCGTGCATATTCAAGAATTCCGGCGAAAAGTATTATCGAGATCACCCAGCTTAAAACAAATGCTGTATTGAGGTAGGGGAACTGCCTACCATTTGCATTTCGTGTTAACCCAACCCAAATAGCAACAATGGCAAATATACCTACGGAGGAGACCATCATCGCCCCGTAAAATTTAGTTACTGCTACATCAATCGGCCTTCGTTGAGCCACTTTTTACTTCCCCTCGTGAGTGAAACACAAGCGAATCTTTGCTCCTTCAAGCATTGAATCTTATCCTCATTTTTACCACGTCAAATTGGCTGTCTACACATCGTCGCACCCTTAAAGAGTAAAAGGGTGAATCACCCAATTTAAGTTGTGAAATTACACGATTTTTTATATATCCTATTTAAGTCTAAATCTAGATTTTTTAAACAATGTTTCAATTGAGAAAACTCAAAAACAGCGGTCAAATAAGTTTTCCTTAATTGATCATCATGAAAAGATCGAGTGAAAAGGCACTACCTTGACTAGGCTAACTGCTAGTTTTAAGGACTATTCTAGAAGTATTCAGCGCAGCAATTTGGAAAAGTCAGGTTCTCTCTTGATAGGTAACAAGAATATGGGAAGTTTTGTGCATAATGCACATCCAGAAGGTCACGTGAATTTTAGGTCATCGCCATTGACATTCTCACAAATTTCCTGTCTTGGTTTTAGGGGCAGACGTGGTTGAAATACCTGACTATCTGATTGAAAGGTCTCGAGAGGCTCGCGCTCGGTTTCAAGGTACCGATGGAGGAGGTTCAGAAGCATCTTCAGCTGCAGTTGAACCAGTCGCAGCTAGTGAAGAAACAGTTGCAGCCGCAACTGAAACTCCGCAAGCTGAAATTGAGAAAATAGAACCTCCGAAACCTGTAGCTCCTTGGGTTACAGCCGCTAAGAACCGTAAAAAAATTCCTGTCTGGATGGCTCCAGTTGCTCTGTTCCTTCCGATTTGGGCATTTATGATCTGGGGAACACTCGAGGAACCTACCTCCAATGAAGAAGGCCCTATCGCTGTGGGCGGCGAAGTCTACAGTCAATGCGCTGCTTGCCACGGTGCAGGAGGCGGAGGCGGCGTCGGATACCAACTGAATGAAGGTGAAGTACTAGAAACATTTCCCGATGTTGAGAGCCACATAGCTTGGGTCGTCAACGGATCTTCTACAGCTGGGACTCCTTATGGGGATCCAATGCGTGAAGGAGGACAACGAATCTCCCAGCAACAGGGAGTTATGCCTGGATTTTCATCATTAGGGTCGTTACAAATTCTCGAAGTTGTTCTCTATGAGAGAGTAACCCATGGTCTTCAATCCCCAGAAAGTCTCGAAGCCTACATCATCTGGGCGGAGTCGGGAGATTTGCCTGTTTGGGAATCTGGAGTGTCACCTCAAATGATTGCAAGTAGCTTTTCAGAGTTTCTAGAAACAAACGTTGAAGCAGAAGAAGCGTACGAAGAAACGTTAGAAGAAGCCGCTGGCTGAATTTTCGTGCGATCATAGTAAATGTGGTTGATCTAACCGAGTCATCGCAATGGAAGAAACTTGAAGAGCACTGTTCTGCGTTCCGTGGAGCTTCTCTCCAAGACCTAATTAATGACCAAGGGCGCGTGGAGTCTCTTTCATTTGAGGTAGGTGACATTTTTTTCGATTTTTCAAAGCAACTCCTTTCGAGTGAAACGCTCCACTTACTTGCTGATTTAGCAGATCAAGTTGGCCTAGAAAGACAAATAGAGGGATTATTCGGAGGAGCAGTCGTTAACCAGTCTGAAAATCGGCCTGCTCTTCATATGGCTCTGCGCATGCCGCCCACTTTAGAAATTGAAGTAGATGGCCGAGATGTCATTCCTCTAATTCAAGCTGCTCATAGGAAGGCTGAAGAATTTGCCATGAAAATACGGGCAAAGGAATGGCTCGGGGTAACGGGACGACCTATTTCTTCAGTAGTTAATATCGGGATTGGCGGTTCTCACCTTGGCCCATACATGGCGTTTCAAGCATTGCGTCCATATTGTGAAAACAACGTCAATTGTTATTTCATTTCGAACCTTGACCCAGCTGACCTTGTTACGAACCTTTCTTCTCTCGATCCCGAAACAACCTTATTTATTATCAATTCAAAATCATTCTCAACCTCAGAAACGCTCACTAATACTGAGTCAGCTATGGAATGGGTAGAGAATGCCCTTGGAATAGACTCCCAGATTCTCCAAAAACATTTTGTTGCCGTAACAGCTAATAAGAGCAAGGCAGAGAGTTATGGGTTTGCTCCGGAGAATATTTTTCCGATTTGGGATTGGGTCGGTGGAAGATTCTCAGTCTCTTCGGCAACAAGTCTTGCGGTAATGGTGGCCGTGGGGCCAGACAATTTCAAAAGAATGCTTGAAGGCTGCCGACAAATGGACGAGCATTTTCAGGCGTCGTCCTTAACTGAAAATATTCCGGCCTTGATGGGTTTAATCAGCTTATGGAATAGAAACTTTTTGGGGTATTCCAGTTCTGCCGTCATCCCTTACTCACAGGATTTCATGTTTTTCCCCGCATACCTTGAACAACTTGAGATGGAAAGCAATGGAAAGAATATTGATAGAGAAGGAAACTTAGCGAAGTATGAAACCGGGCCAGCGATTCTGGGCGGTGTAGGAACTAATGCTCAGCATTCAATTTTCCAATTTCTCCATCAAGGGACATCGATCATTCCTGTAGATTTCATAGCTTTCGCTAACCCTTCCCCTTCTAATGGGACTATCGACAACGACGTTGTTTCTCGACAGCATGAGGCTCTTCTTGCGAATTGCTTCGCTCAGAGTCAAGGACTTGCTATAGGTGATCCAGAAGCGAACGGGACATTCTCTTCAGCTGGGAATCGCCCAAGTTCAACAATTTTAGCTGATCGTTTAGATCCCTTTACCCTAGGGCAACTAATTGCTTTGTATGAGCATAAGGTTTTTACCATGGGCGCTGTCTGGCAGATCAATAGCTTTGACCAGTGGGGAGTTGAACTTGGGAAGTCCCTGGTCAACAATGTGGCAAGTAACCTAGCTGGGATACCGACCAGTTCCGGTCATGATTCATCGACTACTTCACTAGTGGCGCGTTACAGGAAGAGACAGGATTCCTAATTAGTCATTTCTGCAGCAGCGGACCGGGCTATTTCAATAGTTTGATCAATGATTGCTTCAGTGTGAGCAAGGCTGGGAAACAAGGCTTCATAAGGGCCGGGTGCTAATGCGACACCGCGTTTGAGCATCTGATGGAAGAACTGTGGATATATCCCATTCTCTGCAGCGCTCTGAACTTCATCAAAGTTTGAAGGCTGCTGATCTGTAAAAAAGATACTTAGTAAAGACCCCACTCTTGGAACTACAGCGTCGATGCCTGCGTCGTTGAAAACGGCTTCGAATCCCTCAGCTAACCGCCCCGCAGTTTTTTCCAATTCTATGTAAGAAGATGCATTAAGTAATTTAAGTTGGGCCAGCCCAGCTGCAGTCGCTATAGGGTTTCCAGACAAGGTACCTGCCTGGTAGACATCACCGAGCGGGGCTATGTGGCTCATGACTTCGTGTGAACCACCGTATGCGCCCATAGGAAGTCCACCACCTATAACTTTTCCGAAAGTCCAGAGGTCAGGAGTTACCCCATACCATTGCGAAGCTCCTCCCTCCGCCATCCGGAATCCCGTGATCACTTCATCGAAAATCAAGAGGACCCCATGCTCGTCACATTGGGTTCGTAGTTCATGAAGAAAGTTTTCTCTGGGGGGAACTATTCCCATATTGGCTGGAAGAGGCTCAAGTATGAGTGCCGCTATTGATTCATCTAAATGGGGAATCGCATTCCACGGTGCAACGATCGTATCCGCTACTGCGCTTGTTGGAACGCCTGATGAACCAGAGAGACCCTGATTGGCGACTCCACTACCTCCTGCCGCAAGAAGACTATCCGCATGGCCGTGATAGTGTCCGGAAAATTTCACGATTTTGTCCCGCCCAGTAGCTCCCCGTGCGAGTCTGATAGCTGTCATCGTCGCTTCTGTACCGCTGGATACGAGGCGGACCATGTCCACTCCATTAACGCGGCGAGTTATCTCCTCTGCTATTTCTATCTCGGACAGAGTAGGTGCACCATATGAGGTTCCATTTCCAGATGCTTGCTGAATTGCATCAATAATTTGAGGGGGACAATGGCCGGCGATAGCGGGTCCATAACTCATGACGTAATCGATATAACGATTTCCTTTACTATCCCAGACATGTGGACCTTCGGCGCGGGTTACGAAATAAGGAGTACCGCCAACTGAGCGGAATGACCTAACTGGTGAATTTACTCCACCAGGGATGATCTGTTTCGCTCGAGAAAATAGTTCCTCACTCACAATGATTCGGCAATTTCTCTAGTCAGATACGTCAGGATGAAATCTGCTCCAGCGCGTTTAATAGCAGTCAGCTGCTCTACGGCCACAACGTCGCCATCTATGAGATTCTGACTTGCAGCAGCTTTGATCATCGCGTATTCCCCGGAGACGTGATAGGCGGCTATAGGTAAATCAGTTATTTTTCTCGCTTCAGAAAGAACATCGAGATATGGAGTTGCGGGTTTGATCATAATCATGTCAGCGCCTTCCTCTTCATCAGCTCGAATTTCAGCAAGGGCTTCTCGACCATTTCGCCAATCTTGCTGATAGGTCTTTCGGTCACCGCCATCAACTATCGTGACATCAACTGCATCTCGGAAAGGTCCATATAGTCCAGAGGCATATTTAGCCGAATACGCGAGAATCGATACCTCTTGATGATTACCTTTGTCCAGTGCGTTCCTGATCGCCCGAACTTGCCCATCCATCATGCCGCTTGGTGCGACGATATCAGCGCCCGCTTGGGCTTGAGCTTGAGCAATGTTTCCATAAATCTCGAGTGTCTCGTCATTGTCCACTGATCCGTCTTCTCGAACTATCCCGCAGTGGCCGTGGTCGGTGTATTCATCAATACAAAGATCAGCGATAAGGACCATTTCTTCTCCGATGGCATCACGGCAATCCTGAAGTGCGAGCTGCACAATTCCGTCAGGGTTCCAAGCTTGAGAACCGTGAGAGTCTTTCTGTTCAGGAATGCCAAATAGAATGATCCCTGGAACACCAAGTGAATGAAGTTCCTTTACTTCCTTAACTAATGATTCACGTGTGTGTTGTTGCACTCCACTGAGGGAAGGAATTGGAACGGGACTATCGATTCCTTCGCGAACGAAGAGGGGCGCGACAAGGTCATCTACGCTTAGTCTGGTTTCAGCGACCAGACGTCGAAGTGCCGGTGTTTTTCGTAGCCGGCGCAATCTCCTATTAGGGAAAGACACAGGTACAGTCTATAAGTCAGTCAGGCTCGTTCGGAGGGGTGATCTAACGAACTGTTGGGAATTCTCAAGAAATAGGTGTTTAGAGCTAGTTCGTTGAGTAATGGTTGAGCAGCCCTGTAACAATTCCCTTGACTGAACTAGGTGAGGCTTCGATAGTAGGAATAAATCCCAAATTGAGAATTGTTTGGGTTGTTATTGCACCAATTGAGACAACAACTTCAGGTAAATATTCTTTCCCAAACATTTGAACGAAATTCTGCGCTGTCGATGATGACATAAAAACTATCGCATCAGCTGACGAAAGCAGATCCTGAGACCCTTTTTCTACCTTCGGTATTATCGTTTGATATACGGGGACATCATCAATAACCCATCCCATATTTCGCAACGTATCTGGAAGAATATTTCGAGCTTTGGCAGCTCTGGGTAATAGAATACGTCCTTCGAATTCATTCTGATTGTCTGGTTCTATAGCCTGAAATTTTTCCAATAGTCCTTCAGCAAGATGATCTGTTGCCTGGATTTCAGGCTTAAGCCCCCATCGGCGAAGCCTCCGTAAGGTTCCAGGTCCTATAACAGCAATCTTTACCTTGTCTATATGAAGATGGGCGGGGCATTGCCTTTCCCAATGACGAACAGATTGCATGAATCTATCAACCCCATTGGATGATGTGAATATTAGCCATTCATATTTCAAGAAGGCTTGGGTCCCAGAACTTGTGATTACTTCTTCTTGAAGAATTCTCTTTAGGTGCTCTTTACCATCTGGAGGGTCGACAATTTCTATTGATGGGATTGCAATGGGCGTTGCCCCATATTGCCTTAATCGAAACTGGAGACTCTTTACCTGATGTCTAGCCCTCGTAAGAACAATTTTCTTACCGGTTAATGGCCTTTTCCATTTGGATGGCGTAAATGTCATATTCCCTATGGTCCCTCCTATAACCGTTCAAGCAGTGGGTCTTAGCCTTTGAATAGGCTCTTTGCCCCGTTCTCTATCAATGCATTGGCTGCGAGCTTCCCTAGCTCTATTCCGTCGTCGCCGATTCGGTCGTCAGTTAAAATTATCTTCCCATCATCACTCGCTGCAAGCGACCTTAAACGTATCTGGTTATTTTTATGAATCGCGTAAGATGCAATCGGGCTTCTACAATCGGCTCCAAGTGCAGCGAGAAAGGACCTTTCAGCATCAACTTCTGCCCGGGAAACAGGGTTCTGTATACGTAATAGAATTTCATTTGTTTCAAGGTCGTCTGTGCGGATTTCAATGCCCAAAGCTCCCTGTCCGACTTGTGGAAGCATGATTTCAGGTTCAAGAATTTCCATGGCTTTCGGCTGTAGCCCTAACCTTGCTAGGGCTACCGCGGAGACAACAATGGCATCAAAGTTTTCCGCTTTGGCCAGTCTTGTTTCTATATTCCCGCGGAGTTCATGAAAATTGAGATCTGGCCGAAGAGCAGCTAGTTGGGCTTTTCTCCGCACTGATCCCGTTGCTACATGACCTTCAACAGGTAAGTCTTGTAAAGACGAACCAACAAGTGCATCTCTTGGGTCACCTCGACTGGAAACCGCGACAAGCTTTAGTCCTTCAGGGGTTAGAGATGGAAGGTCTTTCAAGGAATGTACGGCAAAATCCGCACTTTTATCCAAAACAGCTTTTTGTACTTCCTTCGCGAAAACTCCCTTACCTCCGATTTGATGAATAGGAGCTGATTGATCTTTATCTCCTGAAGTAACTACCACCAGAGGCTCAACAGCAACACCGTAAGGTTCGAGGAGTGAAGCAATATGTTGAGTCTGCCATAACGCTAAGGGGCTACCACGTGTAGCAGCGACAAGTTTCATTTTCCCAATCTAGGGGATGGAACGCTAGATGTTGAATAATTCACGAAGAGCTTCGGCGAGTCGATCACCGCGAGGTGACCCAGCTGCCTCGTTCATCGCGACTGTGGGGTCATGCAGAATCTTTCCCAAGATTCCTTGGGTAAGGGATTCAACAGCATCGCGTTGCTCATCTGATAAATCGGCAAGTCGATTTTCGAACTTTTTAAGCTCTGCCTGCCGTATCTCTTCAGCTCCATTTCGGAATCCAGCTATTAACGGTGCAACCTCTCGAGCTGACTGTTGTTCAAAGAATCGAACTACCTCTTCAGATATAATTTCCTGAGCTGCAGAAAACGCATCTTGATTTCCGTTCAGAGGATTTTGGGCACGGAATGCCCAAAGAGCGTCTATGTCTAAAAGAGTGATGCCTTCGATTGAAGTTGCGGCAGGATCCACATCGCGGGGGACGGCAATATCTACGATAAGCAGTTCACTTCCTTCCCGGCTCTCCATTATTTTTGTGAGGAGAGCCTGATCGAAGATTATGGAACCGGAAGCAGTTGAAGTAAGAAGGACGTCAGAGGCAGCCAGTGCTTCTTTAAGTCTCTCATATGGGACCGCATCAGCATCGATTTGCTTTGCCAGTTCCTCTGCTCGGTCAAAGCTCCGATTGATGAAGGTAATATGGCCTGTCGCTAATTTAGCTAGAGATGTTGCGACGCCTTCCCCTACCTCACCGGCGCCAAGAACAAGAATCTTTCGATCTTTTAGACTGCCAAAGTGATGTTGGGCCATTTCAACACATGATTGTGCGACGGAAGAGCTATTCCTAGATAAATCGGTTTGAGTCCGGACTCGTTTCCCCACTTCAAGAGCTCGTCGAAATGACTCATTGATTACAGTCCCGCAGGTCCCTTCTTCTCGAGCGCGTTCCCAAGCAACTTTCACCTGATGCTGTACTTCGTTTTCACCAAATACTGCTGAGTCAAGTCCGCAAGTAACAGAGAAAAGGTGCTCAATAGCGTCAGAATCATAGTGTGCGTAGAGATAGTCGTTGAAATTTTCAGGTGCGATTTGGGCAGTTTCAGCAAGGAAGTCCCGGACATCCTGATAGGCACCGTGGAACTTCTCTGCATAAACATAAATTTCGGTCCTGTTGCAGGTAGAGAGAATGACGGATTCGCTGATGTTACGACATCCTTGAACTCCCGCCAGAGCTTTTGGTAATGCTTCATCACTAATGGCAAAATGCTCGAAAAGATCGAGCGGCATTGTCCTATTATTTACTCCGATTACTACAAGAGACACGCTGTGAGATCCTTGACTCTATTACTGCCCAATATGGGTTATTTCTAGCTTCGCCGAGACTCAAGAAATCTGCCAAATTGAAATCAATATTTGATTACAACCATGTTTAAAACTTTTTCGCCTCATCTCTAACATACCTCGTTTTGGAGAAGGAGGGGAGTCCGAAAGTTAAGAATCCAATCCTTTTTTCTATCTCGCTAAGAAAAATAATTGCGTGACTGAAGCGACAAGAATCGCTGCTATTAAGACGAATACGGCAATTGTCGTAGCGTTTCTCATCGTTCTCTTCTTAAAGTAACTGGTGTTACGTTTTTATGTTCCTCTTCCAGAGGTCTGAGTTCAATTTGCTGACCTTCGTGAAGCCTTAATTCTTCCGCTGCAGAGCGTCCATACATTGAAATACTAAGGAGCCCGCAAGAATCAACAATTATTCCAATTTCAGAGCTAGGGATAGATTCAAATGTTTCAACTTTCGTTACCCGTCTCGATGTTTCTCCGAATCGAAGCATATAAGTTTCTCCAAAGCTCTGAATATCTTCTGGGGAAAGATTGAGTTGTAGATTACCGAAACGGTCTTCCCAAAGCACTTCAGCGGAAGCCACTTCTGCGTTAACTCCTCCCACTGGAAGTAAACCAGGCTGGAGAGAATGAACAGGAATTAGGTTTCCTAATTCATCGAGTGGAATACCTAGGGTTAAATGAGCAGCTACGGGGGCAAAGATATCTCTGCCTGCGAACGTAGAGGAAAGAGCAGGTAGGTGAAATTGAAGGTTATTAAGTTCTACGGCACGCGTAGACTCTCCTAGCATCGCCACTGCTGGAGGTAGTAAACCATTGTCAGGGCCAACAAAGACATAGTCGCCTCCATTGACTTCGATCGCTACTCCCTTGCGTGCACCCCCCACACCAGGATCGACTACGGCTAGAACAACCCCTAAATCGAGGTACTGAGCTGCCCTGGCGAGTGCCAGTCCTCCGGCTCGAATATCGTGAGCCTTAATTTCATGGCTAATATCAATAACGTTTGACTCAGGTGCAAGCGAATGAATAACCGATTTTACAACACCCACGAATTCATCCTTAGTTCCATAGTCACTTAAGAAACTTATTGTGTGATTCCGGGAACTAGCCATGATTCAATCCTATTTGAAAGGCGAGAATTCTAGACAGGTTTTTTTGAGATTAAGTTAACCGGTCTGGTTGTATCTACTCGCCAGATACTGGTCTACATCGTCTTCACGGATCCTATATGACTTACCAACTCGGGCAGCGCGAATCTCACCAGCTTTGATCAATCTATATACCGTCATCGAAGATACTCGCATGAGATCTGCTACTTCACCCACTGTCATAAATTCTGATGAGTTCTTTGAGACGTTCGTCATCTTCTTCCTTAAAGACTGTTCGGCGTCACCTTAGGGCATTGAGAGAAAAGTGCAAATCCAAAAACAAATTCACAAAAGGAGTTTAGGATCCAAGTTCACCTGCTCTATCCGTAGCAGCTGATATCGCATCGATAATCAGATCTTGGAATGCTCGATCCTCAAAAATAGAGAGGGCGGCGGCTGTGGTTCCATTTGGGGATGTGACGGCTTCACGGAGTTCCATCGGGCTTTCCTTAGATCCAGCTAAGAGGATCGCTGCTCCAAGAAGAGTCTGCCGAACAAGAAGATCTGCATTCTCATCATCTAGCCCCTCGTTCAATCCGGCATTGGTCATAGCTTCAGCTAAAGCAAACAGGTAGGCCGGACCGGAACCGCTGACACCTGTCACAGCATCCATTAATTTCTCTTCTATAACTGTCGTTTTCCCAACTGCCTCAAAGATCGATGATGCCCATTCGATATCATCAGGAGAAGCATAAGTTCCAGCTGATAGAACTGACATTCCCTCATTGATCATTGCTGGCGTGTTTGGCATAACACGGACTACACGTGTCTCTGGTAAAAGGAGGTTCTCTAGTGTGGAAGTTGTTACTCCAGCTGCGATAGAGATAAGGCGGGTAGGAGGAATTGGTGATAGTAGCTCACATACGGTTTGTATCTGGTTTGGTTTTACCGCGACTAGCACATCACTAGCTTTTTCTGGACTTGGGATAACCCTAAGGCCATAGGTCTTTCCTAGTTCCTCTCTTCTTTCTTTTATTGGCTCAACAACTGTAATCCCAGTAGGTTCCGCCCAGCCTGCATTCATTAATCCGGCGGCTAACGCTTCGCCCATCTTTCCGCCGCCTACGATCATTAGTTCTGTTGCCATATATGAAAACTAGTAGGTCAGTGGCTCTAAAGGGTCAAATGCCAAAAACTCTTGTAGCTCTAATCTGCCGGCCTAGCTTTGAACCGGCTGGCGAAACCGAGTTGAAGTGCTGGTTTGAAACATTCCTCTATAGCTGAATAGATAGTTCCGGTGATCCAATCAAGAGTGCTTTCGCTTATGTCTTCATTGTTTATCTGTCCGGATAAGTAAATGGCTTCTTCGCTACCTACACCAAATGAGGCTCCATATAATTTGGTATTTTTTCGAAGAAGGTACTCAAAAACCTCTGACCTATTCTCTTCAGGGGAAGGCATAAAGTAAGTCTCATACCGAAAAGTGCGCTGCCCAAGGGTTAATAAGACCATAGAGTTATCCTTCTCTTCACCAGAAATTCGAACATACCAACGCCGTTCACTTTCATTATGTTCAACAGATTGCACAAAGGTTCTGTTGCTTAGCTGGTGATCAAGCCAGCTCCTGATAACTTCAGTAAGTTCTGAAAGCTCCTCTGGGGGAAAAGGCGTATCAGGCATTTTCTTTATCGACAATCAACTAATGCTCTTGAATTCACTGAGGTATACAGACTAAGAATTTGTCCTGAGGTTTTCCGCCAAGAGTACTGCCGAGCCTTTTCAACTGCGCACATAGCCATTTCAGCTGCGTGTATGGGGTTCGTAAGGATCTCACGGGCGTAATAGGCATATAGCTTGGGATCACGTTCATTTACTAGATAACCGGTCTCACCGTGCGAGATGAGATCTTGGAGGCCACCTACAGAGGCAGCAATAACTGGCGTCCCGCATGCGGCAGCTTCAAGAGCAACCAGTCCGAAAGACTCTGACTTGCTCGGAACGATCACCATATCTGAAGCTCGATAGAAAGTACTTAAGATGTGATGAGGCTGCGGAGCTATAAGTCGAACTTGCTGCTCAACACCCAACTCTTCGACTCTTTTTTGAAGTTTCTTTACTTCGCTATTCCCGTTTATGCCACTAGCCCCGCCAACAATCAGAAGAACCGCATTTTCTATCCCTAACTCGGCAAACATTTCTACCGCCAGATCCACGCCTTTGAGGGGTTGTAGGCGTCCTACAAACGTTACAACTGGAGCATTGTCTAAACCAAGAGCTGCCCGAGCGGCTTCTTGATTTCCAGGAGTAAAGAAAGCATGCTCAACACCGAGTGGAACTACGGCAATTCTTTCTTCAGGAGCACCATAAAGGGCTTTTAACTGGTCAGCCTCAGCAATGCTGTTCGCTACTACAACATCAGAGCAATCAATCACTTCATGTTCTTTATTGATCCTATCTCTTGAGTCATGTTCGCCGGAAAAGATTTTAGCTCTTCCAAGAGTGTGGAAGGTCGTAACAAGGGGAAGGCCAAGCCGATGCTTGAGAGCGTGCCCAGAAACACCTGAAAGCCAGTAGTTCGCATGAAGGACATCCACGTTCGGTTTATGCAACAGATCTTTTTCTACACCGTCAGTGAACTCATCAACAACGTCATAAAGAACATCTTTTTCTAATGTCGGATCGCCAGCATCTATATGAACTAAACGAACTCCGGGCTCAATAAGTACCTCATCCGGCAAGGAGTTATTCCAGCGACGAACATAAACGGAACACTGAGAACCCCTATGGGCTAAGGAACTAACTAGTTCTCTAATGTATACATTCATTCCACCCGAGTCCCCTTGCCCAGGTTGCACAAATGGGGATGTATGTAACGACAGGATCGCTACGTGTTGATCTTTATGTGTTACCTCGAAGGCGTGATTACTATCCACTGGATTTAGGCTACTACTCATAAGCGCCACCTGAAACCGGAGGAAGGATAGCTACTTCATCACCCGTCACTACTTTGTCAGTCTCATCAGCCGGCTCTCCATTAACCCAAATTCGGCAAGCTGGTAATACCTGAGCAAAATCTGGACCAAATTTTTCAACTGCTAGTTCTATCACTTCGCCAACAGTTTGAGCTTCAATATCTATTTCATTTAGCCCAGCAATTTCTCGAATGGAAGCAAATAAACGTAAAGTAATCACAAGTAAAGACTACCGTCTGGAGATTATGACCCGCTTATTTCTAGTCCGACATGGACAATCCGAATGGAATGCAGTTGGAAAATGGCAGGGGCAGGCAGATCCCCCTCTAAGTGAACTCGGGGCAAAGCAAGCCTTCCAAGCTGCTTCTCAACTCCCGCCATTTGGGCTTTTAGCTGCTTCAAGTTTGCAAAGAGCTATACAGACCGCGAATATTTTTGCCAAAGCGAAGCAGTTAGATTCCGGTTTGACTGTTATCGAGGACCGAATTAAAGAAAGGGATGCAGGGGCATTCAGCGGACTTACTCGTTCTGAAATCGATGAGCAATTTCCAGGATATCTCGGAAATGATATCTGGCCTGACGATTGGGAGTCCGACGATAAGCTGATCGAACGTCTTTTAATGGGATTGGAAAGGCTCACTTCAACTTTGGATGAATCTCCAGATATTGAATGCAAAGATGTAGTTGCTGTTTCTCATGGTGGGTGCATCTATGCCCTAGAAAGCCTCTGCGGGGAAGGTTATGAGCGTATACCAAATTTAGCTGGGCGGTGGTTTGAAATAACTGGCGGTGATATCAGCCTTGGAGAGCGTATGCATCTTCTCCCTCCAGAAGATGAAACGCTGGCAGCCAATTTTGTGATCTAACTTATTTTGTACCTCCGGTGGGATTCGAACCCACGATCTTCGGATTAAAAGTCCGCTGCCTTACCAGGCTTGGCTACGGAGGCAAATTATTCACTCTCTTGAATTGAAGAGTCTAACAATTCTATTATCTCTCCTCTCCTATATGGTACGAGTTGAGATTGAAACTTTCTAATTAGTTTCCGTTTCTATACCAACGAATATTTGACATGGATCAAGATCTTTAAGGTTCAGAACTCTTTCTATGCTATTGAAGACTTTTCTTTCGTCGAGTTCCCCACCTTGTAAATTTTTCTCTAGTTCATCTAAAAGCGGCGTAACTTGATGTGGATCTGAAACCATAACGATGTCAACACCAGCATTAAGAGCTAAAACTGCTGCTTCAGATACCGACCACCTATTAGAAATTGCCCCCATTCCTAAAGAGTCGGTCAAAACCAAACCATCAAAGCCCAATTCTTCTCGTAAGAGCCCTTCAACAGCTGCGCTTGAAAGCGAAGCAGGGAGATTCTCTGTTAGGCCAGGAACTACTAAGTGGCCCATCATAACTGCACGACTATCTTTTAAAAGTGCTTGATACGGCAGTAGGTCTACTTCGCGTAAGGTTTCAATACTCGAAGTTGTAGATAATCCCTCGTGGCTATCGTGTGAAGCATTTCCATGACCAGGGAAATGTTTTAGCACTGGTAATATATCGGCTCGTTCGAAACCTGAAATTACAGCTCCTGCATTACGGATCACTGACTGAGGATCATTTGAAAATGATCGATCCCCAATGCCTGGCCCCTGCCCTACATCTACGACAGGTGCTAAGGCAATCCCGATGCCCAAATTTAACAATCCTCTACCGTATTCATAAAACATCTGCTCAATGTCGGCTAGAGGAAGTGTTGATAATTCTGAAGCTGAGGGGAGTCTCCCAAGCTCAGAGCGAAGTCTCTGCACCCGTCCTCCTTCTTCATCTGAAGCAAGGAGCAAAGGAAGAGGTTCGACAGTTACACCTTGAATGAGGTTCTCTAGATCTTCTCTACTAGGGGTCCCCAAGATTCCCATAATTCCCAATTCATGATTCGAAGATAACTGTTCGATTACAGCAAAATCTTCAGGATATGCGAGTGTCATGATTAGTTGCCCCAAAAGGTAGCGAACAGGTATTTGCGAAAGGCATTCTGGTTCAGGAGTCGGAGTCGGTTCAGGAGTCACAGTCGGTTCAGGAGTCACAGTCGGTTCAGGAGTCACAGTCGGTTCAGGAGTCACAGTCGGTTCAGTAATTAGAACCTGCTGCTGACCCTCCAATCGCGATGATTGGGACTCATCAGCGACAGAACAAGACAGGGTAAACCCGATTAACATTAAGGGTAAGAAACAACGAAGGCTCACAGCGCTAGGTTATGTGGTTAAAGTGATTTCCACTACTGAAAGAGTTTTTGAAATATGGCGATACTGATAGATGACCCAATATGGCCTTTTCGTGGGGAACTATGGGCCCACCTAGTAAGCGATGAAAGTTATGATGAACTTCACAGATTTGCTGGAAATATAGGGATACCTAAACACACATTCCAAGGTGACCATTATGATATTCCAAAACGTTTGTGGGCAACCGCCGTAGACGCTGGTGCGGTCCCAACTGACCCTCGTGTTCTAGTACGAAAATTACGTGAAGCTGGGTTAAGAAAACGAAAGGTATCTGGCTAACCGAGAACAAGTTTGAAAAGAATTAACATTCATTCGTAAACATCTGAAAGAATGGATGATAGCTAACTGGACTCAACTCTAAGAAGCAGAAAAGAAACAGCTGATAAATGCCAACCGAAAAGATTCAACTTACCCTTCCAGCTTCTGAAGAGTACGAGGAAATCGCCCAAACTGCTATTGCCCATTTAGCGATCCGTCGAGGGTTCACTCTTACAGAAGTGGAAGATTTGCGGCTAATAATGGGAGAAGTAACGCGGCTTCTTTTGAACTCCGAAGGGAATACAGAAAATATCCATCTGAATTATGAAGTGACCAAAGATCATTTGATGCTGGAGGCTTACTTGGATGAATCTGCAAAGGGACCTCTGCCTCAAAAAGACATAGAAAAATTTTCTGAAGTGGTCAGTGAACTTCTGGACCAACTTTCAATCGACAATGAGAAAAACTCTATCTTGTTGACGAAATACCGCTTGGGTTCTGAGACTTAGTTCACCCCCGTTGAACCAAACCCTCCATCACCACGGTCACTTGAAGGTAGGGAATCCATTTCGTCAAATTGAACTTGCTCTACCTTTTGAATAACTAGTTGGGCGATTCGCTCACCTCGAACAACATCGAATGGCGTACTCGGATCGGTGTTAATCAATAAGATCTTAAGTTCTCCTCTGTATCCGCTATCGATAAGACCTGGAGAGTTCAGAACCGAAACACCATTCTTTACTGCTAAACCACTTCGTGGCTGGACAAAACCCGCATATCCTTCTGGTATTGCCAAAGCTATGCCAGTTGGCACTAAGGCCCGGCCGCCGCCGGGCTCTATCGTCATATCTTCAGCTGCCAACAAGTCACAGCCAGCATCGCCTAGCTTCGCGTATCTCGGTAAAGGTAAATCAGGATCTAAACGTTTTATAGGAAGTTTCATTACTGGCGAACAATACACCCCTCTGGAACGTTGTGCTTAATAGAACAAGATTCTTCTATACGCATAAAATGGACGATAATCCTTTAGAATCAGCGAACATGCTTGCTTGGATTGATCTTGAGATGACCGGACTAGATCCGGAACAACACATAATTGTTGAAATCGCAACACTTATTACTGATGACGCATTAAATCTAATCGCTGAAGGACCTAATCTCGTTATATCTGCGACTGAAGAGCAATTAGAGAAGATGGACACAGTCGTCGTTGAGATGCATACCAAAAGCGGTTTACTAAATGAAATCAAGGCATCGGAAATCACACTCGAAGAAGCTGGCACGCAGACCTTGTCCTTCTTGAAAGAACATATACCCAAAGGGGGTACTGTTCCTCTTTGCGGTAACTCTATTGGTACTGACCGTAGATTCTTAGCTAAGTGGTTGCCAGAGATTGAGAATTTCCTACATTATCGTTCAGTTGACGTTACCAGCATCAAGGAATTGGGAAAACGGTGGTTTCCGAAAGTTACTTCTTCAGCTCCAGAAAAAGATGGCGGCCATCGAGCCATGGATGATATCAAAGCTAGTTTATTGGAACTTCAGTACTACAGAGATAATCTTTTTATCGATCCTAACAACATCAAGCTCGATACTGAAGGTAGCTGAGAAAGGTCTGGAGAATTGACCCGCCCAAAAAAGCAGGAGCAGGAAGATGCTTCGGAAGAGGTAACTGAAGTCGCTACAGGAGTACTTAGAGCTCAGCTTCCGATTAACCTACCGGGACTCGGACATGTGAATTGCTACATCTTAGAAGATGAACGCGGGATAACTGTCATTGATCCTGGCCTGCCAGGTGATGATTCATGGGATGCACTGACTCTCAGACTGAAAAGTGCTGGGTATAAGCCTGAAAATATACATACCGTGATTGTCACCCATTCACATTTCGACCATTTTGGTGGTGCTGAAAGAATTAGAGAAGTGTCCCGCGCAGATATTCTGACTCATGAAAACTTTAGAAATGCCTTTAATAGTAGAGAGCTTCTAGAGAATGAAGATTCCAGCGATCTCGACCCAAATTCTGAAGAAGCACAACAGAGAGTAATTGAACGAATATTCTCTGAAAGACTTCCGTGGGGTTCTCAGAGAACAATGCCACCAAAAAAAGAAATTGAACGATTTAAGCAAATGGGAAGATTTAACTCGTCCTGGTTTAAGACCCCAACTCCTACGGTTGAAGTCCGTGATGACGAGACAATTTTTCTTGCACGACGCGAATGGATAGCTGTACATACCCCTGGACATACCAATGACCATTTGTGCCTATGGGATCCTGAGAATGGCATCATGTTTTCGGGCGACCATGTGCTTCCTACCATCACTCCACATATCGGGGGTATCTCTCCTGAGAAAGACCCCTTAGCTAAGTTCTTTGAATCCTTGCATAAAATGACGAACTACGAAGGTGTATCTATCGCCCTCCCAGCACATGGTCAACCTTTCGTTGATCTTGGAGCTCGTGCTTTGGAAATAGTAGAGCATCATGAAGAGCGGCTAGATACCATCCGAAAAACTGCACAAAACCTCCCCGATGGGACGGTTACGGAATTTATGAAAGCATTGTTCAGAGAAAGATCTTGGGGAGATATGGCTGAAAGCGAAACATACGCCCATCTCGAACATTTACGAGAATTAGGGGAATTAAGAAAAACTGAATCCGAGGGTATTTCACGGTATTCGGCTGAAAATACTCTATAAAGAGGCACCTAATTTAATTCATTTGACAAAAGAGTCGTTAGCTGTTCCCATTAGGTAGGTAATATTTCTGCTTTAAAGCCCTTTTTCAACGAACTTGGGTGGATGAGCGGAAGTCTGACAATATGATTAGTAACTCGAGAATTAGCTTTTGTAAGGAAGCCAGCATGGTGTTAATTAAACGCATTTCCAAAGATTTGGTTCAAGCTAACGCTGCGCGTCTCTTCTCATCTCTTGGAAACTCAGACAAATCCAAATACCTATCTACTACATACTTTCTTAATACCAACGGCTTTGGGCATACAGGTCATTTTTGGGCCACGACATATAAGCCTTCTACCGGTCGGCCGAAGGAGTACCACCTCTAAATAAATTGACATATTTAGATTAAGGACTCACAAGGCCGTCGGATAAATCCGGCGGCTTTCTTCTTTTTTCTCAAACACAACACCTATGAAAGGAAATACAAAATGACAATGACAACTTTTGAATACCCAGTAGAAGAATGGAAGGCGCTAGCAAGCTGTGCCAGTGTTCCAGGAACAGTAGGGAACATGTTCTTCTCTGAAGAAATACATGAAATCAGTAAAGCCAAATCTATCTGTGCAACATGTCCAGTGATATCACCATGTCTAGAAGGAGCTATCGAAAGAGAAGAACCTTGCGGAGTGTGGGGAGGTCAATTGTTCATGAACGGAAAGGTTCTAATGATTAAACGAAGACGGGGAAGACCTTCAAAAATTCCCCGTCCGGAAGAACAAATGCCACAAATACCCGTACCGGAACACCTGCAAGAGCTCTTAAAAACAGCTTAAGCCCCTGAACTGGTACCGCCTTAACTTTGCGGAGCAACGGACAAAGCGAGCTCCAATCAAATATAGACTCCTCGGGCACCTTTAGGTGCCCGAGGTACGGGCGTTAAATAGGTTCTTCAAGCGGGAAAGTTCACTCTTGCCGTACTACCCGTCTCGAGCGCTTATTTCCACGCTAGGTTTCATGAGAGATATGACTATTGAATTTCCAGTTGAAAGAAATGAATTAGAAAAAAATAGGAAAAGCCGAATCATCCCCGTAGCCGTCGGATTGTTCATTCTGATTCTTTTAGTTCTGGTTTTTACACAATGGGCTGTTGATTCCCCAAGTGAAAAATCAGGAGTTTTCTCGCCATCTACCGAACTCACAAATGGTGAAGGAGTTGTATTTGATTTTGCTCAGCTCCAAGGAGGCCCAGTCGTTGTTAATTTCTTTGCCTCATGGTGCACTCCATGCAGAACAGAGATGAAAGAAATTGAAGAGGTCTCTTCCATATGGGGAGATCGAGTAACTTTTGTTGGTATTAACAGTCAAGAAACAAGCCTAGATGAAGCAAAGAAACTTGTTGAGGAGACTGCAGTTACATACACAATTTTATATGGTGGTGATGGCAAACTACTAGAAGAAGTAGGAGCCGTTGGAATGCCCTTTACACTTTTCGTTAATCCGGATACCTCTATCGCCGGAAGGTATTTAACTACCCTAGGCCAAAAAGAATTAAACCAATATTTAGAGAAGTACTTTGGCTAATGATTGATGTAGATCTAGCTTTCCCGCTTGCAGCGGGTTTAATCGCTGCCTTTAATCCTTGCGGATTCGCTATGCTCCCTGCATATCTTGCATATTTTCTAGGCCATGAATTAAAGAATCCACCAGATGGATATCAGGGGTTTTTAAATGGTGTGAAGGTGTCTTTAACTCTCTCTACGGGATTTGTTTTTGTCTTTGCTTTAGTTGGAATACTTACAAATACTGTAATTTCTGAAAGTTCCATTGAAGAGAGAGCAGGGTATATAACTTTTCCAATCGGAATAGTTCTAGTCCTTCTGGGACTATCGATGATTCGCGGGTATCAACCAAATTTAAAAATCCCTGGTCTCCGAATCAAGAATTTCAATAGACAGCTTCCTTCGATATTTCTTTTTGGAGTTTCGTACGCGATTGTTTCTATCGGTTGTTCGGCACCTATCTTCTTCATCACCGTTGGGAGTTCTTTTAACAGGGACGGAATTGTTAACGGAGTTGCAGTGTTCATTACCTACGCACTCGGAATGAGCATAGTAGTGGCATTTCTAACTATTAGTTTGGCAATGACACGAACCATGGTTGCAAAAAACATGAAACGGGTACTTCCCTACTTAAGCCCTATTTCGGGACTCCTTCTCACCGGAGCAGGGTTCTTCCTCGCATCATATGGATGGTGGGAAATTCAAGTTTCAAAAGGGAATTATTCTTCGAATATCTTTGTAGATCTATCTCTTAGAGGATCTGGAAGGCTAAGTACTTGGGTAGATAACGTTGGAAGCGGGCGTTTTGCTATGGCGTGTCTAATGTTTGTCTTGCTTTCTTTTGTTTGGGTTATCTCTTCTCAAATACAAATCAGCTCAAGACGGCACATTACAAGAATTGCATGCTTTCTTTTTGTATTGGCTCTAGACCTATTCGCATACAGCTTCGACCTTCTCCTTATACCTCTTATTCGAACAGTATGTGATTTCCCTGAACGTGTTTCAAACTGGTTTTTAGATCCGCTACGGTGGTCAACATTTTGGGAGCTATGTGGATGCTTTTTCCTTGCTGCGGCATTAAACGTCGTTATTCGTTCGCGAATTACTGCTCCCCCCGATGTCCAGGTTTCAGGATCACAGAATTCATCTACGGAAGAAAGTCCTAATTAGCTGATGATTTCAAAGTTATTGGACCGTGAAGATGTAGTTGAAGAGCTTGAGCTACGGTCATCTTTTGGGTTCATGGCCTACCATGGAGGTTCTCTGGAAAAAGCAACGGATGTCATAGCCCGTGAGGCGGCAGAACGCTCAAACTCTTCCTATTACGGTTTAATTCAAAGCCATGAAGATCCAATTCATTTTGCCTCGACACAATTACTTGAAGAGAAAAGCGAACCTCTAGAACTTTTCCTTAATCACATTCAGGTTGTTACAACGATTCATGGCTACGGAAGAGAGCACCTCTTCTATTCCGTCCTGTTGGGAGGTAGGAACCGACAACTGGCAGAGCATTTCGCCCCAATCCTTCGGGAAGCACTCCCATCATATAAATTCGAAACTGAGTTGGAAAATATTCCGAAGGAACTCCGTGGACAGCACCTGAAGAATCCTGTCAATTATCCACCTCTGCAAGGGGTTCAATTGGAATTACCTCCCACTCTGCGTTGGAACCGCGAAGAGTGGGGCTGGTCTGACATTGGTGGGATCGGACGAGCCAAGCACGTAGATCAATTTATTGATGCACTAGTACTTGGAGTAGAGCGATGGAAAACTTTGGAGTAACTCGCCACAAAAAATAATGAAGCCCCATTGCGACGGAACCCATTACTGTCATTACACAGACCACAAGGAGCTTTCAACGATCTTTGTGGGGGCCGCCCCTCATGGGACTTCGTTATACAGTCAACCCTGTTTCATCTGATATAACTAATCGGATAGCACAAATTAACATGAACGTAACACACATGTAACCCTAACTGCGAGGGCTCTAATCGCCCTCACAGTCGAAAGTGAATTTATATTTCACGAGCTAGGAATTGCAAAATTTAGTTAGGCTTATCCAACGAATCGTGCATACGTTACATCAAATGAGTCCTGAAAGAATTCTGACCCTTGAACAAACATGTTTTGATATTCCTCGTCAGTGCTCCAATCCTCTACCATTCCTCTGAGTTCTTGAAGAGAATCTGCATAGTTAACAAAGATAATTCCATATTGGTCTCCGGTCACAGGGGCAATAAGTCCTGCTTCGGTTCCTGACACATTGGAAATATGATCAGCTAACTTCATGATTAGTTCAAGCCCTTCTTGAAAATGTGTGCTTTTGATTCTGCCTCTATGCATTTGTGCAAAAGCTTTTCTTTCACCTGGCTGCCGGATCACCTGTCCAATTTGATCTTGCACTTCACTAACAAATGATGAAAACATATTGTAAGTACCCGCTAATTCCTGATCAGACATATAGCTTTCCACAAATGACTGGTAGTCGGATAGCGAAGACCAGAAACCTGTTATCCAAAGTTTGTTGGGATTCCCACCTAACTCAGTTGAAGTGGCCATAGCAGAACCATATTTCTGGTTCATGTGCCCAACCATTTGAGTTCCAATAGCAATGGTGTCCTGAAGTCGCCCCGGGAGGGGGATTATCTCTCTAGATGTGATATACATGTATTTCTCCTTAGAGCCTGCGAGAGGAATCCGTTATTAGAGAACCTCAGGTAATCAGCTCAGTAAATTGATATCTCACATTAACAAGGTTGTTAGAAATTACTAAATCGCGAAGGGGTTTAGGTAACGATTCTTGAACATCTATAGAACAAGATGATCTGCAAGGAGTGATTAAGATCCTTTATGGTGCGAGTCGTTCAATCGACCACCCATCACCTTCTCGAGAATACCGAATACGGTCATGGAGACGGTCTGGCCTTCCTTGCCAAAATTCAATCATGGTTGGTCTGATCCGGTATCCCCCCCAGTGTTCAGGTCTCGGTATCGGACCATCCCCGAACCTTTCTAAAGTCTCTTTGTACCGGTCTACGATAATTTGGCGGCTGGTGATCACTTGCCCTTGTGGAGATGCCCATGCTCCAATTTGATGCCCCCTTGGTCGTTGTGAAAAGTAGTTATCGGATTCTTCCTCTGTCGCTACCTCTACTAGTCCATGAACTCTCACCTGCCGATGCAAGAGTAACCAACCGAAAGTTAAAGAGACTTTGGGGGAAAGAGAAAACGAAGTTGCTTTATCGCTTCGATAATTCGTAAAGAAGACGAATCCGGCTTTATCTACTTTTCGTACTAAAACAAAACGTGACGAAGGATATTCTTCTTCATTGACACTTCCTATGACAGCAGCATCTGGTTCAGGAATGAGCGCTTCCTTTGCCTCACCGTACCAAATCTTGAACTGCTCAATAGGGTCCTCTAGGACATTCTCAGCGTCAATTCCTTCTTCTTCGTATCCTTTTCGAAGTTTAGATATGTCCACCCATACATTGTTTCATGGATCACTCATTTGCGGTACTTATCTCTTGAATCGAAAGAGAACATAGTATTCTTGAGTTTCGCCGCTACCGTCATGAGTTGTGAGTCGTCATCAAGTAACCGCAGTCTGTTGTGGTGGGATTATCGGAGCGGTAACCAGATGGGGTCTTATAGAGATTCTCCCTACATTTACTCATTGGCCTTGGCATATTCTTCTGATTAATGTTTCCGGTTCTGCAGCTTTGGGTCTTTTGGTCGGGCTTTTAATCGAATCACCAAATAACCTTCTTTCCTTAGCAGCAGGCACTGGTTTCTGCGGTGCATTCACAACTTTCTCCTCATTCACCGTTGAGATTGCAACAGCTATAAAGGCACGAGAATACTTCAATAGTATTAGTTTTCTCGTAGCTTCAATTCTCGGAGGGCTTCTTGCATATCAGATTGGTAAACGTGCCATGAAGTCAGGGAAAGCAAGAATATGAGCGATTTCATAAATTCTGACTGGTGCTTTTTCGCATTTTCACAGAACAAAATTTTCACTCTTGTTTTCTTTATCCTTCTTGCTGCCATTGGTTCGTTACTACGGTGGATACTCCAGAATCCGCAGAGGTCACATAAGCTCCTGGGAACCTTTCTCGTAAACGTAACCGCTTCTTTCCTCTTAGGATTCTTACTAGGTGGTTCTCCTTCAGGTGAAATGATTACGATTGCCGGAACTGGCTTTCTTGGATCTTTCTCTACCTTCTCTACTGCCATGATGGAAGCAAAC
>PVBE011925258.1_pt1 | contig 33922 bp, 31 predicted proteins | sample 1631181 | NCBI WGS metagenome assembly PVBE01 (sample SAMN08397723, study PRJNA350692) | Marine metagenome, whole genome shotgun sequencing project. | isolation source: water | place: Pacific Ocean | collected 2012-04
ATTCTGAGCGATGAAATATATGAGCGATTAATTTATAGTGATATTGAACATTTATCACTAGGATCTCTTCCAGAGATTGCGCATCAAGTTATTACTATTAATGGTTTGTCAAAAGCGTATGCAATGACGGGTTGGCGAGTGGGGTATGCTTGCGCACCTGAACCAGTAGCAAAAGCAATGAATACTTTGCAAAGCCAAATTAACACTTCGATTACAAGTTTTTGTTATGCGACGATTCCAGTTGCACTTAAGATGAACGACGAAGTGGAAGAAATGCGTAAGGTTTTTGCAAGCCGCGCGGCGCTAATGTACAAACTAATCCAAGCATGGCCAAACGTAGAGTGCGCAGAACCAACAGGTGCGTTTTACGCGTTCCCAAAAATTTCACATTACTTTGGCAAGACATCACCTGCGGGAACCGAAATCACAGACGCAGTCAACTTTACCAAGGCATTACTTGACGAAACAAGTGTCGCTGTAGTTCCCGGAACGGACTTCGGTGGTTGCGGACCAGACCATGTCCGTCTTTCATTCGCTTGCAGCGAAGACCAAATCGAAGAAGGTGTCACAAAAATCGGCAACTGGCTCACGCAGTTTTAATAATACTAGGTATTTAAATCTCGGCAGATGAGACTTTGGAGACACCGTCGATTTCGGAGAGTTGTGCGAGAAGTTCTTCACCTAGGACAGAGTTTGTCTTGATAATCATCATGGCAACGCCGTCTTTATCACCGTGGCCAATGACCATTTCGTCGATGTTGATTTTGGCTGTACCCAATATGTCGCCAACCCTACCGACCATGCCGGGCGTGTCATTATTAAAGATCGCAATCATGTGACCCGAAGGAACCATGTCAAATCGTCTTCCTTCTATGTTGGTTATGCGAGGTAAGCCATCAGCATGCACCGTACCTTCAATGGTGTGTTTGTTTTCTCCGAGTGTTCTAATAATCAATGAATCAATTGCATCGGAAGTACCAACAACCGTTGCAGCAGTTACACCAAGTTCTCTAGCCATCGACGAAACATTAATAATTGAAATGGGTTCCTCGCACATTTGTTGCAACAGTGCAACAAGTGCGTACCTTGCAATCGTATCGGCTTTGCCAGCTGTTGCGCTGCCACGAAGTTCGACAGTAACTTCTTTGGTGTTGGTAATCGTTGAAACAGTACCAAGCAATGTAATCATGCGCTGAGCAAGTTCAACATACGTGCGCTGTCTATTATTAAGTTCAAGGTCAAGCCCGCCAGCATTTACCGCACTGTCTAAACCTTCTCCCTGTAAGTAACGAAGAAGCGAAGCACATGCATTTACAGCAACTGCTTCTTGCGCCTCAACAGTCGAAGCGCCAAGATGCGGTGTGCATAAGACTTTTGGATGTGATCGGAAGGGATGTTCTTCAGTAGGGGGTTCTGAAAGATAAACATCAATCGCAGCGCCGGCGCACTTGCTAGCATCGAGTGCTTCAATTAACGCTTCTTCATCAACAATGCCGCCACGCGCGGCGTTCACAACTAGCAAATCATCTTTGCATATTGCAAACTGTTCTTTACCTAGCATGCCCGTCGTTTCCTCTGTGCGGGGAACATGGAACGTCACGATATCGACCTGTTTGATGAGTTCATCAAATGATTGCATCATGCGAACTTGTCCATCAAGCGCTGTCTCCTCTTTCATGAATGGGTCAAAACCGAGGACTTCCATGCCAAAGGCGAGGGCCCTTCGTGCCATTGCTTGCCCAATTCTGCCCATTCCAACGATGCCAAGTGTTCGTCCTGCAAGTTGTACCCCAACAAAATTAGCTCTATCCCAGCCACCACTCCTAAATATGGCATTAGAGCTAGAAACGTTTCTAGCCAAGGAAATCATGAGTGCAAAAGCGTGCTCAGCAGTTGTAATTGTGGATGCTGATGCCGAATTCATCACGGCAACCCCATATTTCGTTGCAGTTGATAAATCGATGTTATCTACCCCCACACCCGCTCTGGCTATACCTTTCAACTGGCAATCAGGGTTTTCGAAGCATTTATCGAGGATTTCTTCGGGTAATTTGACCGCAGAACGCACAATTACGCCATCTACAGCTGAAACGGCGCTTATTAGTTCATCACCCGTAAGTCCTGTGTTTTCAACCACTTTCACGTTTGGTTGTGATTTAAGGAAGGTAGCTCCTTCTTTGGCGAGTTTGTCAGCGATAAGTATGTTGATGGTCATGGTTCGTGTATCTGTATCTATGTGGGGAGGTAGTAAAAAGGGGGAAATTCTGCTAGAATAGTCGATTCAAATAAGTTGAGGAAAAAAATGACAACAATGACGGACATCACGGATTTTAAACGACACGAGAGCGATTGTGGCTCTCCAGAAGTACAAATTGCTTCATTAACGGGGCGAATCAAAGAGTTAAATGAACATCTCAAAGAACATAAGCACGACAACCACTCTCGTCGCGGCTTAATCTTGATGGTTGGTAAGCGAAATCGCTTGCTTCAGTATCTTGCTCGAACGAACCGCGAAGCATATCAAAACACAATTAAGAAACTAGGATTGCGAAAATAAGCAATCTGTAAATGACCCGCAGTTCCTTCTTCCGCTTCAGTAATGTTGGTGGCAGTGGACAAGCGGCAGCCATTCTTGTCTGTCTTTTGTCTTCTGCCTCTTAACAAGCTTTAGAGAGTTTGTTTTGGGAACTGCCAAACACGAGGAGTACTATGATGAGTACAAAAATAATAGTAGAACGGGAAATTGGAAATCGCATGATGCGATTTGAAACTGGTCAAGTGGCCAAGCAGGCAAGCGGTGCAGTTATCGCTTCGTATGCAGACACAGTTGTTATGTGTACTGCTATGCGTTCAGACCCACGGCCAGGTCTTGACTTTTTCCCATTACAGTGTGACTACCGCGAGCGCACAAGTGCCGGAGGTAAATTTCCTGGCGGCTTCCGCAAACGTGAAGGCGCACCAAACGAAAAAGAAATATTGACGATGCGATTGATGGATCGTCCAATACGACCTCTCTTTCCAGATGGATACATTGACGAGTGCCAAATTCAAGCATGGGTCATGAGTCACGATGGCGAAAATGATGCTGATGTGTTGGCATGTACTGCAGCATCCGCAGCACTTTGTTTAACAGATTCACCATTTGAAGGCCCTGTTGCAACAGTACGTGTTGGCCGCATTGTGACCGATGAAGGCGAAACGTTCGTCCTCAATCCAACATATACCCAAATGCAATATTCCGATCTTGACCTTGTTCTTTCAGGTCATAGCGACGGAGTGAACATGATTGAAATTGGCGCAGCACAAGTTGATGAAGCTGGTGTCATGGCCGCAATCAAGTTTGGTTATGAAGAGGGTATTAAGCCAATCTTGGAACTACAAAATGAATTGGCAGAAAAAGCTGGTACAACCGAAAAACGTGTTGGGGATCTTTCACTACCAAGCGATGAAGTGATGGCAAAAGTCAAGGAACTTGTTGAAGCAAAAATGCTTGAAGCACGTCGCATCCCCGGTAAGGCGGATCGAAGCGAAGCAGTAAATACACTTCGTAGTGAAATGATTGACAACAACTTTACAATTCCAGAAGGCGTTCCATACAGCGATCATATGGCTGCCGAGAAAGCACAACGGGAAGCAAAAGAAGCATTCCGTAAACTTGAAAAGAAATGCACTCGTAAACTTATTGTTGAAGAGAGTATTCGTGCAGACGGCCGAACATTTGATCAAATTCGTGATCTTGAAATGGAGCCAAAAGTATTCCCACGAACACATGGTTCAGCATTTTTCCAACGTGGCGAAACACAATCTCTAGTGACTTGTACGCTCGGTACCGGTCGCGATGAGCAAATTGTTGATGGCTTAATGCCAGAATATGCGAAGAAGTTCTACCTTCATTACAACTTCCCTCCATTCTGTGTTGGTGAAGCAGGTCGAATAATGGGACCTGGGCGTCGCGAAATTGGACACGGCGCACTAGCTGAACGATCACTTTTGGGTATTCTGCCAGAAGTTGAAGACTTCCCATACACCATTCGTTTGGTCAGTGATATTACTGAATCAAATGGTTCGTCATCTATGGCGAGTGTGTGCGGTGGTTGCCTTGCTCTTATGGATGCTGGCGTTCCAATCCAAAACACATGTGCAGGGATTAGCGTTGGTCGGTTTAGTAACGACGAAGGTACAATCGTTCGAGTTATGGACATCATTGGCGAAGAGGATTTCTTTGGCGATATGGACTTTAAAGTTTGTGGTACCAAAACTGGTATTACAGGCGTGCAACTTGACCTTAAAGCTCGCGGTCTTTGGTTCGAAGAACTAGAAATCATTTTTGAAATGGCTCGCAAGGGTCGCTTCGATATCATCGATCAAATGGAAGGCGTATTGCCTGGTCCGCGCGAAGAAATGTCAGAGTGGGCACCACGAATGATTTCAGTTCCAATAGACCCAGAGAAAATTGGCAAATTAATTGGTCCTGGTGGCAAAACAATCCGTCAAATTACTGAAGACACTGGTGCAAACATTGATATTAATGATGATGGCATAGTTTTCATTAGTTCTGTCGATATGGCTTCGGCCGAATCTGCAAAGGCAGCAGTTGAAGCAATCGCAGCTGAAATAAAAGTCGGTAGTGTCTTTGAGGGCAAAGTTGTTTCGACTCGAGACTTTGGCGCGTTTATCGAAATTGCTCCCGGAACAGATGGCATGTGCCACATATCCGAACTTGCAGATGGCTTCGTTGATAAAGTTGAAAACATTTGTAAGGTTGGTGATAAAATCAAAGTCAAGGTGATTAACGTTGACGACACTGGTCGAATTAAACTCTCTGTGAAGGCGTTGCTTAAAGATGAAGAAAAAAGCGCTGAAAAAGAAGCAGAGACTGTGGAAAGCTAAAGAATGTTTTCCCCAACATGGCTATTAACAGGCATCGCTCTTGGAGCGGTGTCTGTTTTGCCATTAGTAGTTTGGCTACATAAACGTGATGCCAAGCGAACCACCGAAGCACGAAAGCGTGCTCAGGTTTCTGAACGAATGGCCGAAATAGGAAACATGACATCAGGCCTTGCGCATGAAATTAAAAACCCACTCTCAACAGTTGGGCTTAACGCACAGTTGCTTGCTGAGGATATTGAACATCTAGAAGCACCTGAAAACGAAAAGAGCAAGATTACAAAACGTTTAGAGTCACTTTCTCGTGAAGTTGAGCGTCTTCGTGGTATTCTTGACGATTTTCTACAATTTGCTGGACGCATTAAATTGCATAAAGAAGAAGTAGATTTGCGTAAAGTGCTTGGTGAACTTGAAGATTTTTATCGCCCACAATGTGACAACGAAGATATCGTACTTCGGATGCAATTGCCGGATCATCCAGTGATTGCAGACGTCGACGCTTCTCTGTTAAAACAAGCATTACTAAACCTCCTTATCAATGCAACACACGCGATGCAGGATAATGAGCACAATGAATTGATGATTCGTCTTGCAGAGGACAGCGGTGAGGCGCTCATTCATGTAATTGATACCGGCAAGGGCATAGAAGAAGAACGTTTGGATGAAATTTTTCATCCCTATGTTTCGTCGAAGCGGGGTGGCACTGGTCTTGGTTTGCCAACAACAATGCGAATTGCGCAAGAACACGGTGGACACATCACAGTTAATTCTACGGTTGGTCAAGGTAGCGACTTTGTTGTGCGTGTACCATTGCGTACGTAATGCGAGTAATGGTGGTTTACAATCCCGTTTCGGGACGAAGTATGGCATGTAGAAATGCGATTGCAATTTCTGAACGGTTACTTGGTATTCCATATGATGTTGAACTTATTCAAACACAGTCTACGTCTCCTGAAAATTGGTTGGCCCCAAAACTTCAATTCAAACCAGATGCAATAGTTGTTGTTGGAGGTGACGGAACGTTGAGACAAGTTGCAAGTATGCTTGTAGGTAGTTCAATTCCTGTTTACCACGCAAGCTCGGGAACTGAAAATTTGTTTGCAAAATCGATGAATACAAACAACGCCTCCCCACAAGCGGTGGTTCAATCAATTTTGAATCCAGATGTGATTGAAATCGACACGGCAACTGCAAATGGTGAATTCATGCTCTTAATGGCATCGGTTGGTTTTGATGCGGCCGTTGTTACGGATCTTGCAAGTAAGCGTGGAAGTTCAATCACACATTTTTCCTACATCATGCCGTGTGTGTGTCAGTTATTCAAATGGAATCCACCAAACATGACGATTATTGTTGATGGCGAGGAAGTTGTTACCAATAAAACAGGCTGGGCAGTTATTGCAAATAACAAACAATACGCTCGTGGATTAAATCCAGCAAAAAATGCAGTTATTACTGATGAGAAACTCGATATAGTGTTCTTGCCTTTGAAGGGCCGCATAAGTTTACTTAACTGGATTCGATGGATGAGACGGGGAACGCATCTTCACCATCCAAGTGCAGTGTATGTAACGGGTAAACAAATAAAAGTGACAACGGATGCCCCAGCTCCATGGCAACTTGATGGTGATGGAATAGGAGATGCAAGTGAGATGGAACTTGTGTGCGTACCAAAGTCCATGAGCGCACTACGTGGCCGTCACACCCAATAGTTATAGCAACCCATCACTGTCAATCACAGCGCGAGCAACTTTGGCAATTGATTTTCGAGAACTTCTTGATTGCTTCTGCAACATCTTCATTGCGTCAGGTTCTGAAATGTTTTTACGCTTAACAATAATCCACTTGGCTTGTTCAATGAGACGGCGATCATCAAGCCGTTGCTTAAGATTAATAATTTGACTTCGTTGTTCAACGGCATCAAGAAAATGGTTCCAAGCTATCGTAATTCCTGCTTTCAATTGTTCGATACTCGCAGGCTTGAGCAAAAATCCAAACACTCCAGCCTCAGCACAATTGCTTAAGTATGTCTCATCCGAATATGCGGTAAGCATAATGACGGGGATATCAAGTTCTGGAAAAATTATTTGCGATGCTTCCATTCCGTCCATAATTGGCATCTGAATATCCATTATTACGATATCTGGTCGCTCGTCCCGGCATACTTTAATAGCTTCTTCACCGTTCTTACAAGGCCCAAGCACTTCGTAACCAAGAGTTTTCAGAAGAGCAATAATTCCTTGCGCAACAAGCAACTCGTCATCAACGACTAGCACCCTAGTTGGGCTTTCAGGTAATTCCAACGAATCACTATTTTTCTTTTTTTCTTCTTTTGGTGTCATTCTTGGACTTCTCCTTAATTGTCGCTGTGGTTGACGCACGTAGTCAAATCACAATGGCTGAACAGTAATAGTGTAACCTAAGTTGCTATCACACATAGAAGAGGTAGTTTGGTTAATTGTGGTGGGACGTTTTATCGCTCAATCTAAAAAATCACCTTCTCTTAAGCGTGCAGGAACGTATTCCTCGGTGACATAGGAAATATCCTTTGTAATCAAGGATTCCACTTCCATCTTAAAACCGTTATTAAGCATAGTTTTGATTTCTCGTTGCCACTCACGCTTACCTTCAAACCATGGATACGCAGCAATTTGTTTTGCACGAGTGATATCACGATCGTTCAAATCAATCTTAACGTCGTCAGACAAATCAAGACGATCGTAGTCCTTGGAGCGAATTCCCATGAATTTTGCATCTGGAATTGCCATGCGTTCCGATTCAAATGCAAGGTTGATAGAACCCTGTTTGATAACACTGTAAATATAATGTCCCCATGGATCGCAATCGAGCAGACAATACACAGGGAGTTTCAACTCTTTGTGCATGCGATGCAGCATTCTGCGAACACCGCGTGGCGGTTGTCCAGATCCCTCAGTCAAAATGCAGTTGTGCGTTTCCCAGAATCGATCTTCGTTAAAACGACTCCAAACCGTATCTTTCTCGACATGTAAAATAAAGTCAGCGTCACAATTTTTAAATTGCATGACATTTGGTTCACAAATACTTGGTATGGCATAGCCACCCGAGCCCATTTTTCGGCAGTTGATTTCATCACCGTTGTCAATAACAGTGATGTTTCCAACCATGGTTCCTCGTTTTTTAGCAAACACATGCAACTCTTCGCGCAAACCATCAAGTGAGACTTCAAGGTCTTCTAAGATGCCATCGGATTCTCCCTGGTCATTAAACGTTTTTTCCTTAGTACCTGGAATGGTGTGTAAACCCATGTAATACATCCCACGCAAACTGAGCGTCTTTTCTGCTTCAATGAGGTCGCGGCATCCTTTGGCAAGAAGCAATGACTGCATAAACTTGCGAGACTGTCCAAGGTTAAACAAACTTCGCGTCTGGGTGTTTGAGCCCATCTCCAAAATTCGTTTCTTTTTATTGTATTTCATGTTTGAAACCGAACGAGTTGGGATTTCAAACGTGGGTTCCTTTTGTGAGAGTGATCTTTTGACAACCGAAGAGGCAAGGGTTTCGATTTTTTTCTTCGTCACTGCGTCGCGTTTTTTATCGACTACAGCTCCGGGTTTACGAACGGTTTTTTTCTTAGTCGTTTTCTTTGTGATTTTCTTTTTTGTCTTTTTCTTCGCCATTATTTATTGCCCCGCTTTTTTACTGTTTTCTTTTCTCTTTTCTTTTTCTTTGTTTTGCCGAACAATGTTTCTTCTTGCTCAGGAATATCGCGCATATCATCAACAATGACGACACCGTCATCGTTTCCTAGTCTCCCGTTGTCGTCAACAAGTTGGCCTTCGTCATCAAGTTCTGCATCAGCTTCATCGGTGCGTCGTTTCGCTTGTTTCATTAGTGCTTTATAGAGTTTCTCAGTATCAGTTCCTATAAGCGAGTTGCAACATCGGGAAATTTCTCCGATGTACCTTTCAAACACACTGCGACGTTCAGACTCTCGTGCCATGCGTTTCCTTCTTCGAAGGTATGTGCCGAGTTTACGTCCACATTCCTGAAGCGCAAGTTTCATCTCTTTACGAATTTCATCATAGTCTGCAATGGCCTCTTTTGACTCACTCGTAAATGGAACCCAGACGCTGACCATATGTACCATCACAACAAGTGGTCCCGATGGAATTGAATTACGTGGTTGGGTGAGACCGTAATTTTTCCACGATGTTTCTGCGACGGCTTTGAATGAGCAGCAACTTGATTGTGAATAAAGCAATGGCACTCGATTTGCAAACCTAAGAACTTTCGCGCTGTCATCTTTGCCAAGCCCTACGCCGTATCCAATTGCTACTTCAATTTGAAATGGGTTTCCTCGATACACACTTGGCGGGCGAGTTGATGCAGCAAAGAATTCCGCCTTTACTTCTTTTAGCAGGCCGGCTAGTAATGCTTTTGATCCAATTGGAACAAGACAGTCGGTACTTGGTGCAATGATTCGTGTTTTTTGAATCGAATCATATAATTTTTCGGCCTCAGAGTGCCCGACAGTTTTTATCCAAGTTTGCCCCGTCATTCCTGCGCCCTTGGTGATTTCTCTTGCCTTGGTAGCGCCGACTCTGCAGAAATCTTTTGTTAGGAATCCTCCAAGTTGTCGTTGTTCTGTTCGCTCAAGCATTTGGATGAGCGTTCCTAGTTCGATACCTTTGGGGTGTGGTTTTATTTCTTTTGGTTCATCCGGTAGATCTTGTATTGCTCTTGGAAATTCTATAGTTTCGTTTGATGGCGTGACATAAGTGATCTTTGCATGTGGATTTGCAATTGCGGTTTGCTCAAGATATTCATCAATCGACTGCCTTCCCTTTTGATATTTTCCTTCAAGCTCAATCGATACCTGTGTTCCGTGTCCATCTTCAAAAAATTTATCATCTTCAGGATGTTCAGTATCACTTATAACAGTGGGGCGGTTTTTTGAAGTGTCCATCTTAAGAACAACTTCGTGTGCGGGTTTTCTTTTTCCTGTCTTTGAAATAATGACAACGGGTTTTCCTGTTGTCATTAATCCATACATTCCTGCTGCGGAGATTCCAATCCCCTGCTGTCCACGCGACATTTTTAATCGGTGAAATTTTGATCCATACAAAAGTTTGCCAAAAATGTTTTCGATTTGTGCTTTGACAATACCAGGTCCATTATCACGAATTGTTAATTTGAATCGCGACTCGTCAATTTGCAATACTCGAATATAAATACTCGGCAGGATTCCACCCTCTTCACATGCATCAAGTGCGTTGTCGACTGCTTCTTTAATCGCGGTCAACATTGCCTTACGAGGATTATCAAATCCAAGCAAGTGCCGATTCTTGGCGAAAAACTCGCTGACAGAGATATCGCGTTGTCCTGATGCCATACTTTCAGCAGTTGCGTTTGATCGAGTTTTTTTCTTTTTAGGTGTTTTGGCCTTGGGCATAATTCAAGTGGGTCCAAGAGGGCGCATTTATCATCCATGACGCATCTAAGGCGCTATGACAACGGGCATCCGTACCCGCGATAGTTGCAGAATACCGAAACTGACTCAAATGGGGGGGCAAAAAACCCCCATATTTGGTATCCTTGCTAGTCTTACAAATATTTTGAAAATGCAAAGGATTACCAACAATGGGCATGGAACAAACACTCATCATCTTAAAACCAGACGCAGTTCAACGTGGACTGATGGGCAAAATTATCACTAGATTTGAAGACAAGGGTCTGAAAGTTGTTGGCTCTAAATTTATGCAAATAACACCTGATTTGGCCGCAATGCATTATGTCGATCACAAAGAACGCCCGTTTTATACAGGTTTAGTGAACTTCATGACGAGTTCGCCAGTGCTAGTGTTGGCACTTGAGGGCGTGGGAGCAATCACAGTCTGCCGTTCTCTAATGGGTGCGACATTTGGATCTCAAGCGGCAGCTGGAACGATTCGAGGCGATTTTGGAGTTTCCAACAGCTTTAACCTGATTCATGGCTCGGATAGTCCAGAAGCTGCAACGAAGGAATTGGCTCTCTTTTTTAACGAAGGCGAGATTCTTGACTGGGATCGAGCGAATGAGGGGTGGGTGTATGATCTTTCTGGCGACGAGCCAGAATGAGCCAATATGCCTAATAAAAAGGTTTTGGAGTCCGATAACCCCCTCTTCTTTGAAGAATTTTAGAAAAAACTAGAAAAAAATATAAAAATCGATACACACTTCTTGATGAGGTGCGTAGAAGGGGATGCCGTGCGTTCACAGCGCGGTCATGTCTTTTTTACTAAGGGGTTACATTTTAGCGATGCCAAAACAAAGTAGGCAACTTAAAAAAACCGCTCGCGGTCGCAAAAGTATGCGCAATAAACGTCGATCAACGATTGAACACGAAAAGATTGATCAAGCATTATCTGAGCCAGTAATTGTTGTGAAGTCACCGTGCTTTTCCAAAAAGAATGCGGAAGAGCTTGTGTTTGAAATTCCTGAAATAATTCCACGATTATCAATTTCTTGGTACAGCCCAGCGATAGATCGAGCCATGCCACCCAAGCGAAGTGTTGCGGCGTTACTCACTCGAGATGAAGAAGGAGTTCTGTTTAGACAATATAACTACTCGAGGATGAAACTCCAACAACTTCAAGAGCGAATCAGTCGCGCAAAAAAACCAAGTGATACAGATATTGATGAATTGATTCGATGGTACGACATTGCCATTGATTGTCGTGATCACATTGTTGAACGTAATTTAGCATTAGTATTAGCAATGGCAAAACGAAGTTGGGCTACTGGCGAATATGCAGATCTTGTTGCAGAAGGCAACATCGCACTTCTTCGAGCAGTGGATCGATTTAATTGTGAACTAGGATATAAATTTTCCACATATGCATGTCGGGCATTGACGACGGCATTCAATCGATTTGGACGTAAGCAACTCAAACACCGAGACAACGTGCCGTTTGAATTTGACCCCGACCGTGAACCAATAGAAAGAAATGGTAAAGAAGGTTTTATTACACCAGAATATATTACTGAAATTCGCGATGCAGTACGTTGCAAAGAAGCGCAGTTAACACCTGTTGAACAAGATGTTCTTCGATATCGATTTGGGTTATTTGCAGGACAAAATCCACCAATGCTAACACTTGAAAAAGTTGGCAAGGTACTAAATATATCTAAAGAGCGAGTACGCCAAATTCAAATTAGGGCGCTTCTCAAGATTCGTGAAGTAATAGAGAATCGATTGCCGTTGGATCTTCTTGCTGGTTAATTTATTGCTACAGTATCTCTGTGACGGCAGAAAAATCGACTTCTAACATATCACTACCTGTTATAACAAGACGAAAACACTCAAAAATGCGTTGGACAGTTTTGATTTTAGTGCAGGTACTTATTATTGTGCACATTGCACTGTGGTTTATTGGGGAGAAGTATGGTTGGTTTGGCGGGAAAACACTATCACCAATTGAACCCTCAGAAGGGATTCAGTTTGTCGATAAAGGAATAGTAAATATGGGGACTATTTTCTTTGCTCTGGCATTGCTGTCAACATTTATTTTTGGAAGATGGTTTTGTGGGTGGGGTTGCCATGTTGTTTTGCTTCAGGATTGGTGTTACTGGCTTTTGCGAAAAATACACATACGCCCAAAGCCGTTTCGATCAAGAATCCTTATGCTCTTCCCATTTGGTTTGGCGTTTTATATGTTTATCTGGCCTTTAGTGTACCGATTTCTTATTCAAAAAATGCCGTGGCCCAAAATATCGAGCCAACTTCTGACTGAAGATTATTGGGGCTCTTTCACTTCACCAATAATAGCAATTCCCTTTTTGTTCATATGTGGCTTTGCAACGGTCTATGTTTTAGGTGCGAAAGGTTTTTGTACATACGGGTGTCCATATGGCGGCTTCTTTAAACCTCTTGATTCTGTGTCACCAATGCATGTTCGGGTTAATGACAATTGCGAGCAGTGCGGAAGTTGCACAGCCGCGTGCACATCAAACGTCCGCGTTCATGAAGAGGTAAAACTATACAAAATGGTGATAGACAGTGGTTGCATGAAAATTATGGACTGTGTTGATGTATGTCCAAATAATGCCTTGCATATTGGTTTTGGAACAGTTGCAATTGGCAAGCGAACCCAAAAGCGGAAATATGATTTAGCACTTTGGGAAGAATTCTTTATCAGTGCTTTGTTTTTACTAGGGTTCTTCGCATTTCGCAGGTTGTACGAATACATACCAATGTTAATGGCCGTCGGGATTTCTCTTGTCGTGACGTGGTGGGTGTGGAAAGCGACAAAAGTTCTGCGAGACTCAAACGTCAGTTTCCACACATGGCGATTAAAATTTAATGGGACAATTAAGCCCGCGGGTGTTCTATTTATATTGATCGCAGTGTTGCTATTTGCGATTACCGTACACAGCGCAATGATTCAATCATTCAAATTGATGGCTGAAATTGCACTCCGCAATGATGATACGGATAGTGCAATGCGATATTACACTTTTGCAAGCCCATTTGAAGACGGGGGATATGCACTTGCAAGTAATCCAAATATTGATAGGGCGGTAGCGTTTTATTTAGAATCACAGTTACAATTCAAAGAGGCCCAGCGGCTATTAGAGAGAATTCATAGAAGAGTGGACGGCGAATTGTCCGCAATACTTCTTGGTCAAAACCTGCAATCTCACTATCAATATGCCCCCATTGACTTGTTTTATGCAAATCAACTTTCAGTAAATCCAGACTGGGATACTGTTTGGGAAGATTATGTTGGATTTATAAAGCGAAGCGGCATGTTTACTCGTGCATTAGACACTTCTCGTGTTGCAGTCGAGAAAAACCCTCGATCCGAGCGATTGAAAATTCAACTTGCTATTTTAGAAATGGAACATGGTTCTTCAAGCGAAGCATCAAAAATTATGCGTGGAGTTTTGGAAGAAAATAGTGACGACCCTTCTTTATGGCTTCTTTACGCTCGCGCTTTAGATCGCGATAACAAAAAAGAAGAATCACTTAAAGCAATCCAAAAGGTAAAAGAAATTCAGATAGAACGTGCTCGTAATAGAGGCTCAGACCGATGATGTACTCAAAGCGTCTTTAAAAATAGTAAACAATGCGTTTGCACTGTCAGTTGAGTATGCAGCTTCTCTAAATGTACGGTCAACCATTAGCCGGCTAATTCTCCCAAGTGCTTGGATATGGTCAGAAGTGTTTCCGGTTGGCGAAACAAGCAAAATTATTAATTCGACAGGTCGTTTATCTGGACTAGCAAAATCAATTGGAGAGGATGGTCGTCCCATCGCCATCACCATTTTGTCAAGTTTGTCACATCGACCATGGGGGATAGCAAGACCTTCGCCAATGCCCGTTGTACGTTGTAACTCTCTCTCCCAAACAAGTTCTTTAATAGTTTTCGCGTCCGAGATACAATCAGCTTCTGCGAGAATGTCTACCAGTTCACTAATTGCATCGTGTCGGTCTGTGGACACGAGCGGTGCTCGCATGGTATTTTCTTGTAGTAGGTCGATTAGATTCATTTTAGTAGTCGTGCTCCCTCGGCAATTCGGGATAGGTAAGAGGGGGATTGTATCAATACAATCGGGGGTTGCCAAGAACTATGTTGCTTGAAGGAGGGCTGCATATCCTCCATCATGCCAAGATGTGGGGTCTGAACCGGGTTTGCCAAATGGAAGTGTTCGAATCTGGTCACATCCATATAGGTTTTTTTTATCTGAAAGCCAATTTGCTTGCGCCTCATTTTCATAATCATCGATGCTGCATGTCGCGTACAGCAAGTGCCCTCGGGACTGAAGAACTTCAATCGCCTCACCTAAAATTGTTCGTTGAAGTTCAACAACTGAGTCTATATGTTTTTTGTTATATCGATACTTGGCTTCTGGCCTTCGAGCAAACACACCGCTATTGGAACAGGGTACATCTACAAGCACAAGGTCGAAAGGCTCTGTGGGACCGGTAGTTTCAGGAGTGAATACTTCGATGGAATATTCATCTGCAAGTTCGAGTAGAGAAGCTCTTCGAATCTCGTTGGGCTCTGTGGCACCAATCATTGCATCTGGAAACATAGAACGAAGTTGTTTCGTTTTTGTTCCCCGCCCCGCACATAAATCTAGAATTCTCTGTGGATTCAGTGATGATGCGAGTGCAAGTGATTTTGCAGAAGTAGGATCCTGTACACGAAGATTTTTACTTGTATCGAAAAGATTACTTAGACTAACTTCATGAGGCACGACACCGAATCCATCAATTGAGTGAGGAAGTACAGTGTCAGGTAAAGATTGTTCATGAGGACACGTCACAATTATTGGTGGTTCAACGAGACTGTTTAAAGCAACATTAAGTGCAGAATCGTGGCCAAACTCTTCTACCATTCGTGCCCAAGACTTTATTGAGAAACCAAGTTGGGTTGCGATGTCATCATCAAAGACAGATTCCGTGAATTGCCAAGAACTTCCATCACCACGTAAAAAATGTTCTGGATTACCAGCAATTCCGTTTGAAATTTTTTCGCCTCGGAACCGAGTGATTTTACGTAGAACAGCGTTGACAAAGCTAGCGGCACGTGGCCGTTCGCTCGTGGACTTTATCCACTCGACTGCACCATGAATTACTGCGTGGTCGGGAATGCGGTCTAACAAAAGAAGTTGCGCAGTTGCAACAAGGAGGACTGCTCCAACAGGAGCATCAAGTTTATGGAGTTTTCGACTGCTCGCATGTGCGATTACTGTTGAGAGTGAATACCAACGACGATGAATTGCGTGGTCGATTGCTCTTGCAAGACCAGCATCTCGACTGTCTAATTCATCAACGAGAAGGGGGGTTGGATCTATACTTGGGAATCGTTTGAATTGGGACGCGATTCTTTGAGTGACAACACCGCGTGGATCGGATTCCATTAGTTTGTCGCTGAAGTGCAATCGTATGCATTGCGAAGTGTTGTAGCTTTATCAGTTCGTTCCCAAGAAAATGAACCAACACAGCCATCATCTGGCGTTCGTCCAAAATGACCGTGGTATGCTGTGTGTGAATAGATTGGCGAAAGAAGTCCAAGAGATTTAATAATTCCACTTGGAGTAAGATCAAAGTTTTTTATTACAAGATCTGACAAAGTATTTTCATCTACTTTTGCGGTACCTTGGCAATCAACAAACACTGAAACCGGTTGTGCAACTCCAATAGCGTAACTGAGTTGGATTTCGCAACAATCTGCAAGATCAGCAGCGACGATATTTTTTGCAATGTAACGAGCCATGTATGCTGCAGATCGATCAACCTTACTTGGGTCCTTGCCACTAAAAGCGCCACCGCCATGTCTACCGCGGCCACCATATGTATCAACGATAATTTTTCTGCCAGTCAAGCCGCAATCACCTTTAGGACCACCGATTTCAAATTTACCCGTTGGATTAACATGAACAGTAATATCTTCGTTCCACCATTTTCCAAGAACCGGTTTAATGATGTGTTCAATAATAGCATCTGATAAACCTTCTTGGTTTTCAGACCACTTTGGACCATGTTGCGTTGAAAGTACAACAGCGGTGACTCGCTTTGGTTCGGTGCCGTCATAATCAACTGTAACTTGGCTCTTCGCATCAGGTCGCAATTCAGGAATGATTCCCTCCTTACGAACTTCGGCATGTCGAGCAACAAGTCGGTGAGAAATATCAATTGGAAGAGGCATGAACGATTCTGTATCACGACATGCGTATCCGAACATTAGACCCTGATCGCCCGCACCTTGTTCTTTGTGGAGGCCCGATCCTGTATCAACACCTTGGCCAATATCGGGTGATTGACGATCGAGTGTCACCATGACAGCACAACTCTCAGCATCAAAACCGAGGGCTGCATCTGTATATCCAATTCGCCTGATGGTTTGACGAACAACCGAAGGAATATCCACATACCCATCGCATGTAACTTCTCCAGCAACAACAACGAGACCTGTTGTGACAAGCGTCTCAACGGCTACTCTGCTATTTGGGTCAACCTTCAACATTTCATCGAGTATTGCATCTGAAATTTGGTCAGAAACCTTGTCTGGATGACCCATAGACACGGATTCGGAGGTAAATGAGTGTATTTGATTCGTCATAGGAAAAGCCTTTATTCGTTAATCCGGATAATAGCATGAATGATACTTTAAATCGATAGCTAAAGGGTCGTATGATACGCTCTAGAGAAGTATTGCTATGGCTATCAGAATGGAACTTTCACGAATACTCATCCGAGAAATTACGGATGCCCAATTCATCGAACTCTGCGAGGTTGGAGGCGAGCGCACATTTCCTATTGTGGTTGGAAAGCCCGAAGCGTATGCAATTGATCGCCGCCTAAAAGGCATAGAGCCACCAAGACCTCAGACACATGAATTACTCGCGGATGTGATACAAAATCTCGGTTGTTCGCTTCAAAAAATTCTTATTGACGATTTAACAGATGGTACGTTTTATGCAAAACTGTTTATTAAACAAGGTGATACTGAGCACGTCATTGATAGTCGACCATCAGATGCAATTGCGATAGGCGTTGCAATGCAAGTTCCAATATATGTTGACGAACACGTGCTTGATGAAGTCGAGAAAGATATTGATTCATTTGAATCGCCAGAAGATTTTGGTTGGGAATAAACAATTAGAATCAATCCACGGAGTATTGAAATCATCTCCGCATGATTTTATTGTTAATGAAACACCGTTGTACGAACCTTGTGGGGAAGGAGAGCATCTGTATTTATCCGTTCGCAAGACAAACATGTCGCATGAAGAACTTATTCGTAAGATTGCAAAAGAGTTTGAAGTTTCACTCAGAGACGTTGGGGCAGCAGGCAGAAAAGATTTACACGCAATTACAACTCAGTTACTCTCAATTTATCTTCCTGGGAAAGAAGTCACAGTTCCAAATAAAATTGGTTCGATAGATGTCCTGTCATCTTCGTGGCATACAAATAAACTTCGCTTAGGTCATCTTACGGGAAACCGTTTTTCTATTCGTCTTCGTGAAATTGATTTGAAATTATTCAAAACAATTGAAGAACGTCTTGAAAGGTTGGGGAAAACCGGATTGCCAAATGCCTTCGGACCACAACGGTTTGGGAACTACGAAAATAATCATAAACTTGGACTCTCCATACTTCTTGAAGACTGGGATGCCTTGATAATGTCTTTACTTCAAGGAAAAGAGCGACACAACGAGTTTGCAGAAGAAGGCGAGTATAAAAAAGCACTAGATGCATGGCCGTTTGGTCAACCAGCAGAGCGAAATGTTCTTCAAGCACTCGCACAGGAAAGAACACCACAACAAGCATGCAAAACAATTAACAAATACTTGCGAACATTATGGATAAACGCGTTTCAATCTTTTGTATTTAACGAAGTTCTTCGCCAAAGGCAACAAGACAAAACATGGAACACGGTTGTCCAGGGCGATCTTGTTTGGAATCACGATGGAGGCGGGAGAACGTTTGAAGTTTCTCCAGAAGAAGTAAAGAGCAGAGAGATTTTGGAACGAACAGCTTTGTTCGCAATTTCTCCATCTGGGCCATTGTGGGGAGCGAAAATGCGTTTGCCAGCCGGCAAGGTTCTTCAACTTGAACAATCCATACTGGCTTCATATGGAGTTGGTGATGAGCACCTTGCACGGATGAAGAAAGTTGCAAAAGGTGCAAGGCGTCCATTGCGAGTTAAAGTTGAAAAACCAAGTGCATTGATGGGCTCAGATTCAAATGGAGATTTTATAGAGTTGGTTTTTGAATTACCGGCAGGAAGTTACGCAACCGTTGCAGTTGAACATCTTCTTAGCGGCGAAGCCTGAAAAAATCTTGGAGCAATTCAATGCATTCATTTTCAAGTATTCCACCGACGACTTCACAGCGATGGTTTAGTCTTGGATCGTCAGTAATTTTATATAGTGTTTGGCATGCTCCAGCTTTATGATCACTTGCGCCAAACACGACTCGGTCAAATCTGGCGTTTACTATTGCTCCTGCACACATTGGGCATGGCTCAAGGGTTACAACGATGGTGCACTCGTGCATTCTCCATCTTCCCAATCGTTTTGAAGCATCTACAATCGCATTTATTTCAGCGTGAGCAGTTGGATCACAATTAGTTTCTTTGGTATTAAACCCTTCGCCCACAATCACACCTTCATGAAACACAACTGCGCCGATTGGAACTTCTTCGAGAGATGACGCTTGTTTTGCAAGCGAAATCGCATGTTGCATCATTTCCTCATCAGTCATCTTTAACATCACCAGCAACACGACTCATAGGTACCCAAACGATAAGTTGAATTCCAAGCTCATACAGTAGATAGAGAGGAACGAGCATCATGAGCATAGAGATGACATCTTGAGGCGTGATTAATGCCGAAATGACTGAGAGAATGAGCAAAGCATAACGTCTGTTTTGTCGGAGCCATTGTGGTTTTGCAATTCCAAGCCAGCCAAGCAGAAGCATGACCATTGGAAGTTGAAATGCTATTGCAATTGCGAACATAAGTAAAATAACAAAACCTAAGTAACTACTAAGTTGAAATTGTTGTGAGATGAGAGAACCATGACTCATTGGTACGGTGAGCGTGTCAAGGGTATTGCTCTCTGGTGATTCGACTGCAACAGTAAGAATGCCTTCGGGCATTTTTATCCACGCATCACCAACACTTGCACTCTTCGGGTTTTCACTAAGAACTGGATATACAACATCAGATACGCTTTCACCAACTGAAATCGTGGCAGTATTCATTTCAACATTGCCAGCAAGTGTTACCATGAAATTAAGAATTACTGGCAACATGACAAAGTACATTAAAACTAAACCAAGAATTCCAAGTAATGTACTGAATGGAATAAGGAAAAATACAAATCAGCGTTCATGATTATGAAGACCTGGAGAGACGAATCTCCAGAGTTGGTACAAAATCCAAGGACCAGCTGTCAGGATTGCCGCTCCAAAAGCAATTTTCATTTCAGCAATTAGGAATTCAGGTGGGCTGAGTACTTGCACCTGTGTCGGTAGCCCATGGTTCTCAAGAACTGTATACAGCGGCACTAAAAACCACCGAACTATTGAATCTGCAACTAAAAAGAAGAAGATAGCAAGTGGAAGTGGTGGAATAATGCACCAGATTATTCGCCTTCGAAGCTCCTCAAGGTGGTTTCCAATAGACATTGTTACTGGCTCGGATGTGTGGTTTGTTGACATAGCAATTTCGTACAGGATACCCGTAAGTGGACGAGGGTATACTGCCATCTCTACTAAGCGAATTATGACTGCATCAAACGATTACTACAAACTTCTTGGCGTTGAACGCTCCGCTACGGCGGATGAAATCCGTAAAGCCTACAGAAAGCTTGCCCGGAAATACCATCCAGATGTGAATAAAGCAGATGATGCTGCTACAAAGTTTGCTGAGGTTCAAGAAGCATACGACACTCTCTCAGATGCAGAAAAAAGAAAAATGTATGACCAGTTTGGATCAGCAGGTCCAGCTGGCAGCGGAGGTTTTCGCGGCAATCCGCAATGGGCGCAGGGTGCCCATGGTGGAGCAGGATATGGTCAAACAGTTGATTTTTCTGACATTTTCGGTTCAGCATTTGGTGGAGGTGCCAGTGGATCACCATTTGGCGGCGGGCAACAGCAAGCAACCGGTGGACAAGATCAAACCCATGCGATTACCGTTACATTTATGACCGCTTTGAAGGGTGGGACGGAGGAGATTCGTGTTGGTGATTCAACGGTAACACTTCAAATACCGGCAGGAATTGAAAGTGGTAATAAACTCCGGATAAAAGGCAAAGGAGCGCCAGGGATGATGGGGGGGCCTTCGGGAGATATGATTGTGACAATCTCTGTGGGCGGACATCCACTCTACCAACGCAATGGGCTTAATGTTGATATGGATCTTGATTTGAATATTGCCGAAGCTGCTCTGGGTACAAAAGTAACGTTGCCATTGCCGCTTGGAGGAACTGTAGACATGTCAATTCCTGCTGGTGTTTCAAGTGGCTCTCGCTTACGAGTTCGTGAAAAAGGGTGTGAAGCAAAAAACGGCAAGAAGGGCGACTTCTTTGCCGTTATTCATATCGTTGCTCCTAAGGAAGTTGATGATACGACCAAAGAATTGCTTGAAAAATTAAAGGAGCGGTTGCCAAACCCTCGCGAGAATGATGTGTTGCACGATGAAGAAGGGTAAGTCAGCAGTGATTCTACTTTCGGGGGGATTAGATTCAACAACAGTTCTTGCAATTGCAATGAATCAGGGTTACGAATGCCACGCGTTAACTTTTGGCTACGGGCAGCGCCATTGGTCTGAAATTAACGCTGCAAAACGAATTGCTCAACATCATGGTGTTGCCGAACATCTTATTTCAACAATAGATTTATCGCTTTGGGGTGGCTCCGCATTGACTGATGAAATAGATGTTCCAAAAGATGGTATTGATGAAGGTATTCCAATTACTTATGTGCCTGCAAGAAATACAATTTTCTTAAGCCACGCTCTTGGGTTTGCTGAAGCAATTGGTTCTCGAGACATTTTTATTGGAGTGAATGCGGTGGATTACTCTGGATATCCTGACTGCCGTGGTGAGTTTGTGGAGGCATTCGAACGTATGGCGAACCTCGCAACAAAAGCAGGCGTGGAGGGAGATGGTTTTACCATTCATGCACCTCTGTTGCACATGTCAAAAGTGGAGATTATTAATCAAGGAATGCAACTTGGTGTTGATTATTCTATGACACAAAGTTGTTATGACCCCGATAACGAAGGACATTCATGTGGGCAATGTGATGCGTGTCGTTTGCGCGATGCCGCATTTGCTGAAATTATTAAGTGACGGCCTGATCCTAGCGCACAATAAACAACACTTACATATTAGGAACAGGCAAATTATCCAATATTAAATATCGAGGTTTTTCACTTCAAGCGCATGGTCTTCGATATATTTTCGACGACACTCTACTTGTTCACCCATCAGTGTTGTAAACAATTGGTCTGCATCAGAAGCGGCATCCCACGTAACTCGCAAGAGGGTTCTCTTGTCTGGATCCATAGTCGTGTCCCAGAGTTCTTCTGGGTTCATTTCACCTAGACCCTTGAATCGTTTGATTTCAATTCCTCTTCGTCCGATTTGTCGGAGTGACTCAAGGATGTCAGGGATGTTTGGAACATCGATACACTCTTCCTTGTCACTTCCAGAGTCAACAATCCACGCATATTTTGTTGTGATTTTTTCACCACTTACAGTTTCTTCTTGAACGAGAAAGTAATCATTAATATCAATGTCAAATTCTAGAAGCTGTTTGATAAGCGAATCAATTTCTCTATTTTCATGAAGTTCCCGAAGTGCAGCAATGCGAGAAGCGTTGCCATTTTCTACCTCTACATTTATGTCATCAAGAAGTAAACCATTTTCACTGATGATTTTTCTGGCATCCTCTTCACTCCAACTCACAACTTCGTTGTTTGGCCAAACGACTCTGAAGAGTGGAAGTCGGCCGGTATTTTCTGGGTCATCCTCTCGTAATTTAAGTAGATGAGCAAATGGAGTACCGCGCCGTTCAGAGATTTTAATGAGGTCGGACAATCTTGAGAGATGCTTTGAAACCTTTCCAAGTTCACTTCCTGATATTCTTCGACACTCAACATTTTTGTCATCTCGAATAATCAAAGATGCGGAATTGATGACCATTTCCATAAGCAATGAAGTCATTTCGTTTTCGCTGTTTACATAAAAACTTTTTTTGTTTCGAGTTACTTGGTACAGTGGCGGCTGGGCAATATAAATTTTTCCTTGGCGAACAAGTTCGCTCATTTGCCTGAAGAAGAATGTCAACAGTAACGTACGAATATGTGACCCGTCGACATCGGCGTCTGTCATAATAACGACACGGCCATATCTCAACTTTGAAATATCAAAATCTTCGCCAATGCCGCACTGAAGAGCTTGAATTAGGATTCGTATTTCTTCAAAACCTAGAACCTTATCAATGCGAGCTTTTTCGACATTTAGAATTTTACCTTTGAGTGGAAGAATGGCCTGCGTGTCATGATCGCGACCGCCCTTTGCTGAGCCACCAGCAGAATCGCCTTCTACGATAAATAATTCGGAACGATCAACATCGTTAGTAACGCAGTCTGCAAGTTTTTGAGGCATCCCGCCAGATTCAAGAGCACCTTTTCGCTTAATAAGATCACGAGCTTTTCTTGCAGCTTCTCTCGCTTGAGCAGCAAGAATTGCTTTTAAGCAGATTTTCTTCGATTCGCCTGGATGTTCTTCTAACCATGCCCCAAATAATTTGGATACAAGTGAAGAAATAATTCCTTCAACTTCAGGGTTGAGCAGTTTTTCTTTTGTTTGGTTGTTGAATTGTGGTTCTGTAAGTTTTACAGAAATAATCGTTGTTAAACCCTCTCGCAAATCATCCCCAGTTGGAGTTAGACCTTTGATTAAGTTGTTTCGCTTAGCGTAAGAATTAATCGTACGTGTAAGTGAAGTTTTAAAACCAGAAACATGGGTTCCGCCATCTGGGTTCACAATGTTGTTACCAAAAGCGAGTAGGACTTCGCTTGTTGCATCTGTATATTGCATAGCGATATCACAAGAGGTTCCAGTTTCCTCATCCATTAAAGATAAACCTATTGGTGAACTGTACTCGTTTTTGCCTCTATTTATGAACGAAACATAATCAGACAATCCATGTTTGCTGAAAAATGTGTCTTCTCGAATTTTGCCTTCATCATCAACTCGTTCATCAATCAGACGGATTGAAACGCCAGGATTAAGAAACGCAAGTTCGCGAAGTCGGTGCTCAAGTGATTCGTATCGAAATTCAGTATCTGAAAAAATTTCTGAGTCAGGCAAAAAAGAAATTCGTGTTCCAGTCGAACGTTTTTCCCCACTGTAATCTTCAATTTTATGGAGATGGGTCTTAATATCACCACGTGTAAAGCTGATCATCCACGTTTCTGTTTCTTTAATAACCTCAACATTGGTCCATTGAGAAAGTGCATTGACACACTTCACCCCAACACCATGAAGACCGCCAGAAACTTTATAGGCATTGTCATCGAACTTACCACCAGCATGCAATTGAGTCATAATGACTTCAACCGCGGGGCGACCATCAATTAGTGCGTTATCACTTTTCATGTTGTCGATTGGCATGCCACGACCATCATCGACAACTGTGCACGAACCATCAACGCCAATTCGAACAGTGATTGTAGTTGCGAACTCAGCCATGACTTCATCAATAGCGTTATCAACGCATTCGTAGACTAGGTGGTGTAGGGCGTTTAAACCGGTTCCGCCAACATACATTCCAGGTCTTTTTCTAATTGCTTCAAGCCCTTCAAGAACTTGAATTTGATCAGAGGTATATGTGTCAGTGGATGCCATAAAGTGTTGTTTCTAATTAGTACGTATAAAGCGAAAAAAATGATTGTTTTGTGTGGAAAATCCGAACAATTGGACCTTATCCACAGAACGATTATTATACCTTTTTAGCACCGATAATGCCTACATAAAGTCGAAGATAGAACACATCATTTTCTGTTTTTGGAGCCACGAGCTCTAGGTCGACGATACACTCTTGTCCACATATATTATGTTTTCTCAAAACGACGATTTTCCACACAATGATGCTCCTCATTGCACACTTGCAAGACGTACATTTTTAATTGCAAGCGTGATGACGTTAGTTGGGTGTGGCACAAAAAAAATGACATCAACACTTCCGAGCCCGATTTGGTCTTCTTCAACAGAGTCAAATCTGCTGACACAAACTCAAAGTGCGATATTGCCCAAATCAAATGTGTCGCTTGGAGCAATATCTCGTTCTTCTTGGGCAAAAGGTCGACCTATTCCACCAAACATGAAACGTATGTTGCCTGCACGGTACATCACAATTCATCATGATGGAATGTCTGCATTCACATCGACTTCGAAATCTTCAGCCGCATCACGTCTTGAAACGATTCGAAAATCACACCTCCGCCGAGATGGTGGGCGGTGGGGTGACATCGGATATCATTTCGCGATTGATCCAGCTGGAAGACTTTGGCAAGCCCGCTCATTGACATGGCAGGGCGCGCATGTCAAGGCAAAGAATGAGGGGAATATTGGTGTTGTTGTTCTTGGGAATTATGAGCAACAATCAGTCAATGGCGCTCAAGCCGCAGCTATCAACTCAACACTTCGAACACTAATGAATACATTTAAAGTTCCTGTTTCTAGAGTGCGAACCCATCAAGAGTGGGCGGCTACGGCATGCCCCGGCAAGAGTTTGCAACAAGTGATGGTTGGTATTCGTGGTAGATCGCTCAATAAAGCGTAAATATCTTTTTTGGGGGATTTAAATTCCCAACGATATTTGTCCAAAGAATTATCACAAGAAAAAAGACAAGTTTTAAGTCTAAATGCAGAATTGTGGCGTATCATCATTATTGATATGACTGAATCTGTAACTGTTAACTTTAAACAAACGTTTCCCATTTTTCCGTTGCCCGAAACGATACTGCTGCCGCATGCCATTATGCCTCTTTCTGTTTTTGAACCACGATATTGCCAGTTAACGGACCACGCACTTGATGGTAGTGGTCAAATTGCAATAGCAACATATTGTGATTCAACAGAGTCTCAAGGCGAAGGGGTGATGACTCCAATTAGAAATGTTGTTTGCTTGGGTCAAATCGTACAACACGAAAAGGCAAGAAATGGATACAACATGATGGTTTACGGGCTTTGTCGAGCAATTATCCTTGAAGAAATAGTGGCAGAAACAGAGCTGTTGTATAGAACCGCAAAATTAAAAATGCTCGAAAAAGATGAAGATGAACTTGATGAAATCTTCCGTGTAGAGTTGTTACATATGCTTAACCGTCCAAATTTATTGCGGCTTGAAAACCATAAATTAATTATGGAATGGGTGGTGGAATCAAAACTGTCGAATTCTGCACTGTTTGAACTTATTGGTTGCTCAGTTTTTGATGATTCAGAACTTCGATATGAACTCCTTGCAGAGCCATCGTCTGAAAAACGATCGAGAAGGGTGTTATCGGAATTGTCTCGTTTAGATCGGATGTTATCGATGATCGAAAATCAACCCTCTAAACAATTGGACAGCGGGTTGACAGAAAATTAGACATTCAATCTGCGTATGAGATTCATCCTTGAACATCCATGGCTTGCATCGCTCATGATTACAGCGGTTTCATTTGCATTGATTTGGACTGGATTACGTGATGGCAAATTGCGACGAGTAAAAGTTGGAATAGTTGTATTACTTGTTGCAGTCACGGCTTGTGTACTAGGTATTGTTGTTGATACTCCTACTGAGCACGCAAAGAGGGCAGTGTATTCATTTGTGAAAGCGGTGGAAGAGGAAAACATTTCTTTAGTTTCAACCGTGTTGTATAGAGACGTCAATATGGTTGATCAGTGGAAAGAAATCTCTGAAGCTGGAATTGCAGGGGTTATAGCGAGTATTCACAAGTTGCATATGAAGCACACATTGCGTTACAACACCATACTCCGATTTCAGCCTATTGAGAGGGATGATGATGTACTAGTTGAATTGTCATTATTAAGCAGAGTTTCAGGAATAGGGACAGTGCCATCGAGATGGCGATTGCTCATAATGCCAGATGAACAGGGAGTTTGGAAAATCTACTCTATCGATGCAGTTGAAATTATGGGTCGATCATATCGATAGATAGAAGCGCCTGTTTATTTGATAGTTTCAGTAGTGCTACAATACAAAGATGTCGAAAATTTGGATTGATGGTAAGTTTATAGATTCCTCCAAAGCAAAAGTGAGCGTCTTTGATCACGGTTTACTTTATGGGGATGGCTGTTTTGAAGGAATTAGAATCTATAACGGTCGTATTTTAAAATTACGTTCTCATATTGTTCGTATGTTTGAGTCAGCGGCATCGATTCGTTTGCAGCCAGGGCACTCTATCGATGAAATGGAAGAAATTGTTCGCGAAACAGTTGCTATAAACGAGCAGAAGGATGGCTACATTCGACTTGTCTTTACACGAGGCAAGGGCACACTTGGATTGAACCCATTTTTATGTCCAACAGCAACAGTTATTGTGATTGTTGAGAGTATTAAACTTTATCCAAACGAGATGTATGAAGACGGCATGTCGATTATTGTGGCGAATCGTCCACGCGTACCCAAAGAATGCCTCGACCCGCAAGTAAAAAGTTTGAACTACCTTAACAATATTCTTGCAAAAATCGAAGCGATTGATGCTGGTGTTCTTGAAGCGCTCATGTTAAACCTAGATGGGGAAGTTGCAGAGTGTACTGGTGATAATATTTTTATTATTAAGGATGGAACAATTTCAACACCACCGACGTCTGCTGGCATTCTTAATGGGATTACGCGACAACTTGTTATAGAAGATATTGCACCCGACCTTGGCTACACAGTTCAAGAACGAAAGTTAGATCTTGAAGAAGTCTTGGATGCCGACGAAGTGTTTTTGACTGGTACGGCCGCGGAAGTTATAGGCGTGAGTCACATCGGCGAAAAAAGTGTTGGATGTGGCAAAGTAGGACCTATTACACACGCACTAGAAGACAAATTTCGAAAAATGGTCTCGGAGAACGCTCCGGAGGATTAATTCAAGAATATGCGATGCCAGGCATGTGATTATGAACTTTGGCACTGCACAGGACGGAATTGTCCAGAGTGCGGTGATGGGTTTTCACTTGCAAATTTTGTGTTTGAAAAGAATACAGTGCTGTTTCATTGTCCTCACTGCGATCACGGCATCAAAGGTGAGGGGCCGACAGGCAAGCCGCTACTGAGTTTGGAACAGTGCGAAGTTTGTGGACTTGCTTTAAGTTATGAAACTTTTATTATTCGTCCTATCGAAGGCGCAGATGCAAATTCATTTGGATCACTTTTGCCGATTAGTATGACAAGCGGGAATTGGTTTACTCGATATTTTTCAACGGTTTGGCTTGTGCTGACGAAGCCACAAATTGCAATAAGCAGAGTCCCCGTCCAAGAGCCACTTTGGAATGCATGGAAGTTTTACATTAAAACAATAATTGTGACTGTAGTTTCAACACTTCTGCTTTTTGGTTTTTTTCTTTTCCAATATTCTCCAGCCGCAGACTTTTTAATATTGCTTGCAACAGCGGGTGGGCAATATTTATTGATAATTCTGTTTTCATGCATTTGCATTGTATTATGGTCATGTTTTACACATGTATTGCTTCAAATAACAGGTGGAAGCACGTTTACACTAAGGCGAACAATGCAGGCGATGTTATACGGCGGGGGTGCGTCCATTGTTTCTATTGTTCCATGCCTAGGTTGGATTGCTAGTTTTGTTTGGTGGATAGTATCAACGACAAATATGGTATCAAGAGGACAACGAGTGCACGGTGGCAGAGCGACATTTGCTTCTCTCGTGGGCGTATTGGTGTTGTTTGTTTTTATATGTGGAACATTCACGATGATGATGAATGCAATAACAGCGCCTTTAGTTGCAAGGGCACGTATTACAGCACAGCAACGAATGCAACAACAATCAACGCAAGTTGAGCAGACCGAAGAAGAATTTACCGATCAATACCCAGAGTAACGGTAGAACAATCTTCTGTGTGTGAAATGAGTCGCTCTTGGTCTTGTCCAGACCAATCGGTAATCTGTTTGTCGGGAGAATTTTCGTCATTGTGAATCTGCAAGAGGTCGTACCGATTATCACGCTTTGCAGGTGTGAACCCCGCTCCTCTGATCATCCGGCAAAGTTTAGCTTCATCAAGGCACCATGTTGTTCCTGCCGCGCTGACAACATTTTCCTCAAGCATCACAGAACCAAGATCGTTTGCACCGTAGAACAAAGCAGTTTGTCCAATCGCTGGACCCATTGTGACCCAACTTGAACCAATGGAATAAATGTTGTCAAGGAAAAGGCGGCTTAATGCTTGGGTTCGTAAGTAAGAACTTGAGCCAGCGAGGCGTAATCTGCGACCGAAATCTGCATGATCAGATTTATTTCCTGACCCATCGAGTTTTGCAACTGCGTCGCCGGGGAAAATATCGACGTCAGTATTTTCGTGGAACCATTCTTTCACTCTTCCAAGAGGGGAGTTGTCGGGTTGGAACGGCCATGAAATAAACGCGTTGTATCGTCCGCCGCCCTGCAAACCAAAATCGGAAATAGACTTGTCTTGCCAAGTTCGCACCAAGTCCATATGGTGAATACGATCCGCGATGCCTTCAATGTGCCCAAACATCATCGTTGCGCTTGTGTTCATGCCAAGTTCATGCGCGATATGCATGACGGTAAGCCAGACTTCTGCATTACATTTTCCAAGACCGATTTTATCACGAACAGCAGGCGCGAAAATTTCACCACCACCGCCTGGAATAGATTGCAGCCCTGCATCCTGTAGTTTTATTAATACCCATCGCACTTGTTCTTTAAGTGTGCTGCCAGGAACATCAAAAAAGTTCACAAACTCAATAATTTCTGGTGGACTGAAAGCGTGCACATGTACTTCTGGAAACCTTTCTCGTAACAATTTAAGCAAATCGGTGTACCACTCAAGCGGTAAATCAGGATTCATTCCACCTTGCATTAAAATTTGTGTGCCGCCAATATCCACGATTTCCTGTACTTTTTGAAGAAGTGATTCGTGTGTCAATGTATATGCGTCGTTCTCGTGCCCATCACGACGAAACGCACAGAACGTACATTTTGCCGTACAAACATTGGTGTAATTGATGTTTCGGTCAACGATATATGTTCGCAAATGATCACCATGTAATACTCTGCACCGCATGTCAGCCCAGCGACCAAGTTCTGGAAGTGGCATGTCGTGATACAAACGCAAAGCTTGCTCTGATGTGAGGCGAATATTGCCAGAAACAACATCTTCCAATACCGCTGAATCAAGAATATTTGCAGTTGGGGCGGTCGAAATTGCCATTTAGAGATTATACCCTAGCAGCTATCTTCAATGGCTTTGCATATGGCTTTGCATTCATCGAGTTGTGAGGTGGTACGCTCTAGCAGTGATATACGTTCCTCACTCACATCCATTTGTTTTACATTAATTTCTATATTAAGACGTGCAGAACGTGCTGCTGATTCTGCAAGAATTGCAGCAATCACAAGGTCGCTGGCAAGCATTTCGTTTGTCGTACCAACTAGCGTTTGGATCGTCATTAAAATACGACTACTTAGTTCCATTGTTTTTAGTGGGACTTCAATTGCATGTTGTAAAGTTGTGTCCCACGCAGCAGTACGTGTTGGATCATCCTTGTCAAGTTTCCAAAGTGCATTTAGTGCTTCGTATGCAGTCGCATCTTCTTCTGCTAGTGCAACCGCTTCAGCAGAAGCTTCTTGTAAAAAAGAAACACAATCATTGTGCAACGTTTCGTGCTCTGCATATTTCTTTTTTCCTGTTGTATAAGCAAGCACCATTTGTCCAAGCGATGTAGAGAGTGCGGCTAACAATCCCGCGACCGTTCCACCGCCAGGGGTTGGTTCCTTTGATGAGAGTGACGAAAGAAGTTCGTTAATAGATAGCGATCGCAAGTCCATTATGAACGAATCTCCGCATCGAATTTGTTTATCAACATTGTTGTTGCAGTTGTTGTTGGTTCATCCGCTTCTTCGTGTGTTAGAGTTCTATTTGAATCACGAAAACGAAGTTTAAGTGTGAGTGATTTCTTGCCATCGCCAATATTTTTACTTCTAAAAGTTGTGACAAATGAGACATTTTCAAGGTGTTCAAGGTGCAATAGTGTGATTTCATCTTGGATTGCGGACCATTGAACACTCTCATCGATAATTAGTGAAATATCACGCACGATTGCAGGTTGCGAAGGTAGTGCGTGTGATTGTACCTCTGGAGGGTAAGAAGCTAGCAGCGTTCCAAGATACAACTGCGCAACATGCACTGTTGAAGGAAGATTCCAATTCTTTTGCACTTGTGCAGCGAGCCGCCCAATCCGCCCAATGAAATTACCGTTTAACATGACTTCGCCACCAGGTTCAAGCCAAGGAGCTTTTTCAGTTAGATTAATTTCAACAGAACAATTAGTTGACAAAATGTTACATACTCTGTCGATGACACCTCGGATTTCGCCTATCCCCGCATCTTCTTTTGTATCCATCACAATAGCAAGTTCAGTTTGTTCAACGTGGGATTCTCCGTCAAGTACAAAGGCAGAGCCAAGTTCAGTAAGGCAAAGTTCTTTTACACCGTTGTCTTCATTGTGTTTTCGAACGGAAAGTAAACTTGGAAGAATTGAAGGACGTAGTGCTGGTTCAGCAGAGGCGCGATCGTCATCGATTGTTAGAGGTGATTGCCCCTCAAGCAAAAACTGTTCTGCTGCTTTTACAGATACAAGAGAGTGCGTGACACATTCGACAAAGCCCATTCCAGCCATTGCGTTTAAGATGGCTTGTCTTCCAGCAGCCTCACCACCAAAGGCGGGAACGCGTACTTCAACACCATCTTCAATACAAATTTTTTCATACCCATGTACTCGGCCAACCTCTTCGACAAGGTCGATTTCACGATGGATATCTCCGCGAAAGCATGGAACTTTTGTTGTGACTAGTCCATTTTCACAATTGGTCTCAAAACCAACAGAGTTTAGGAGGCTAACAATAGATTCATCTGAAATTGTGTTGCCCAATCGTTCTCTACAATAATCAGTTCGCATTGTTGCGATGATTGGTTCGGGCAGTGGCACACCATCTATCAGCGTTCCTTTGCAAAGTGTTCCACCACCAACCTCTAAAAGTATTCCTGCAAGACGATCTGCACAAGGTTCAGTTTGCCTTGGATTGACCCCACGTTCAAAACGAAAACTTGAATCGCTTGAAAGTTTGTGTCGCCTACTCATTTCGCGAACAATGACAGGATCAAAAGTTGCAGATTCTATGAGCACATTTTTTGTTTCGGTGGTAACTGAAGTTTCAGCACCACCTTTGACCCCAGCGAGTGCGACTGGTTTTTCAGCATCTGCGATTACAAGATCGTCAGTAGTTAATTTTATTGTTTTGGCATCGTCACCAAGTGGCAATAAAGTTTCACCATCTCGTGCTCGTCGTACTTCAATTTTGTTCCCAGCAAGTTTGTCTAGATCAAAAACATGCGTCGGTTGACCTTGTTCAAATAGTACAAAGTTTGTCGCATCAACGATAGCATTGCGTGGGATGTCTCCACGGTTCTCAATTTTTTTTGCTAACCACTCTGGAGAATCTTTAACATTGATTCCAAGAATAACCCTCGCCGTGTATAACGGACAGAGATTTGGTTCGTTATTGCTAATCGAGGCAGAATCTTCAATAGATGGGCCGCAATCGTTAACACTGTTGTCTGGAACAAGAAGTTCGTTATCAGTTCGAGCGGCGATTTCTCTCGCTAAACCGAGGTGGCAGGTGCAATCTCCGCGATTTGAGGTCATTTCAAAATCTTGCCTAACATCGCCATCGGGTAATTCTTCTCGTCCTTCGAGTGGAAAACCCGCATCGGTGAGAAGGTCTGCTAGCTCATTTGAGGAGATTTCATTCTTCAAATAGTCATTGATCCAGTTTGTAGTTACCAACATTCCCGCAGAATAGCTATTCTGCAGCAATGAGAAGTCGATTTACCCCAATTGTTCTTACGCTTTTTTCTTATGTGCTCTTACAAGCGTGTTCAGCACCTCCTCAAGTCAAGGATCCGCTAGCTGTCGCTCCGAGTGATTTTTCCCTCGATGTGACTGTTGTGACGGCAGAACCGCATACTCTTGCACATATGCGATCTTCTAGATTTGTAGTTTTTCCAAACGGCGCCTTGCATCATGGTGATGAGGTGGGCTGGGGACCAAATACCCTTCCTGCTAGAACTCGCTTGCTCACACGCAAACAAGTTGCCTCAATTTGGAATCTTCTTGAGCAGACGGGAATGTCGACTTCCGCAAATGCAGACAAGACAGTGAATTTTCAATTGTTGCAACGTCCAGAAAACGGATCGGTGTACATGATTGCGATTAATAGCGAAGGAAAGTATTGGAACTACGTTCGATATATTGAGGATGATCAACCTGCTGACCCAGCGTTTAAGTTTTTGATTCGCTTGCTTGCAAAATATGCGTGGGCAACAGATGAACCAGATCGAGAAGGGTATGAAGAACCAATTCGCTATGACCTTGGCGGAAATCCATACGAACTCTATATGGAGGGCAAGGTTCCATGAGATGGATTGTTATTTCGATATTACTTTTTGCTGGTTGCTCAAAAACAACTAAGCCAATACTTAAATTAGAAATGTATGGCAACCATCAATCAGCGTTGTATGTTGTAGAACAAGATGGGAGAATTGAGTATGGTGGGGGTATTGATGCAATTGCCGGAGAAACAACATGGAATGGGATGCTCACGCCCGAACAACTTACCAAACTCCAAAACCTTTTACGTTTAGATGATTTTAAGTCAGTAAAAAATAAGTTAAAACAACGGTACCAAATTTATGTTCAACTTGATGATACATATCAAGAATTTACTGTTTCGCTTTCAGATCCATCTGCAGTTGAGTTGTATTATTTTTTAGAAGAATCAACCCTTTCAAGAATTCAAATGCATTTAGATGCGTTGCCAAAGCCAAGCATGGATGTGATTTCAGATCGTAAGATTAAGGGATCAAAGAAGTGAGCCCACAAGACGCTCTTCAACAATTACTTGATGGAAATAGTCGGTACGTTTCTGGGCAAACGACATCAAATAATCCTCCAACAGCCAGAAGTTTATTGTCTGAGGGCCAATCTCCAATTGCTGCTATCGTTCGTTGTGCTGATTCTAGGGTTTCTCCCGAAATAGTATTCGATCAACCGCTAGGCAAATTATTTGTGTGTGGTGTTGCAGGAAACATTCCGACCCCCGAAATAGTTGAAAGTATTGAATATGCTGTTGGACATCTTGGAACAACATTGATTGTCGTGATGGGACACTCAAATTGCGGTGCAGTAACTGCTGCATTGCAAAACGAATTTGTAGATGGTCTGTTTG
>PVBE010931685.1_pt1 | contig 33921 bp, 30 predicted proteins | sample 1631181 | NCBI WGS metagenome assembly PVBE01 (sample SAMN08397723, study PRJNA350692) | Marine metagenome, whole genome shotgun sequencing project. | isolation source: water | place: Pacific Ocean | collected 2012-04
AGAAACTAATCGAGTGGGAAAACTTCTACAACTTCACCCGGCCCCACTCCGCATTTGGTGGCAGAACACCCTATGAAATTCTGAGAGAAAAGCTACAATGATTAATGGAGGGATTGTCCTGCCAGGTATGCAATATCACAACGTAACATGCACCCACGGAGAAATAATCGGGCGTTCCGATTCTCTACCAGTCTCTTTCGATGCTTTGTTAACCCCCATGCCAAAAAAGGGAATTGTGGACCTAATTGAAGTTGAAGATCGGCCCTTGAAAACTTGAGCCATCCGCAAAGAACCAAGCTTCGGTCGGATTGGGAAGATGTATATAAGTCGTCGCTGTAATCCGTTCACTTCGCAGTTTCCAGCCTGCAAACAGCGGGCATGGGGCGCAAATCCCGAATGGAACCGGATGTTATGTAATCGATACTACGCGTGACCAAATGTGGTCGACAACGTTACTGATCTGCCAGCTTCACCAGCATCTTGCCGTTGTTGGACCCGGTAAAGAGCCCTATAAAGGCATCCGGTGCTTTTCCAATGCCTTCGTAAACAGTTTCGTGATACTTCATCTGCCCGGATTTAATCCATGACGACATATCCTGCAGAAACTGTCCGCGCTGAGGGCCAAAAGCAGACGCAACAAAACCACGCAGCTGAACAGACTTGTATATCGTTTCTGTCAGGTTCCTTGGACCAGGCGTAAGTTCTCCATCGTCATTGTAGTGGGCAATCATGCCGCAAACAGGGATTCGTCCGTATGGGCGTATGTGCGTGAGTGCAGCTTCAAGTTGCGCGCCTCCTACATTCTCAAAGTACACATCGATACCTTCTGGTGCTCCTCTTTTAAGTTCGGTTAACGGATCTGCAGTTTTGTAGTTGAATGCATGGTCAAACCCAAACTCATTGACCAGTTGATCCACTTTTTCATCAGACCCCGCACTGCCGATAACCGTTCCACCTTTGATCTTTGCAATCTGGCCGACAACGCTACCAACGGCACCGGATGCGGCGGAAACAAAAACCGCTTCCCCATCTTTGTACTCACCTGTGACAAGAAGTCCGCCATAAGCGGTAAGCCCCGGCATGCCCATGACTCCAAGGTAGGTGCTGAGTGGCGCAAGTGTATCGTCCACCTTGCCAAGGTCAGTTCCTTTTGAGAGAAAGTACTCGCGCCAGCCATAACCGTTATTAACGTAGTCGCCTTCTGAAAAGTCAGGATTGTTAGAAGCGATCACCTTACCCAACGCTCCGCCAGCTAACGTTTCACCAACAGGGAAATCAAGTCGCATTCGACCCCGCATGTAAGGGTCAACGGACATGTAAATATTCTGCACGAGGACTTCACCATCGCCGGGGTCTGCAACTTCAACTTCTACCAGCTCAAAGTTTTCTCCAACAGGCATACCCTGTGGTCGTGATTTCAGATTTATCTGTTTACTTGTCGGCATTATCGACTCCTCATTTCTTTTATAAAACTCACTAGCCCGCTGGTAATTCAGTTGTACCAGTACACCGACACATCGGTCTCCTCCAGCGGTTCATCCAGATGCTTGTCGGGGTATTGGGGCCCCGTGACCAGCGGGGGACGCAGCGGCACTGACCAGTCGCTCATCCCTGTTTCTATCAATCGTTTCAGCCGATTAAGCTGTTCCGGTTCACTCGCCGCCAGATTGTGCTGCTCAGTCGGATCGACCGCCAGGTTGAAGAGAAAGGGCGTTTCATCGGGGTCGCTGAGCTGCAGCTTCCAGTCACCGCTGCGGACCGTGCGATAAGTTCCCGTGCGCCAGAAGATCGCCTCATGAGGCTCGTCACTGACCTTACCGTTTACAAAGGGCAAAAGATCCACACCGTCGATCTCCCGATCGACCGGTACCGCAACATCGGCCGCCGCGGCAGCGGTGCTGAAGATATCGATGTGCGTCACAGGACGTTGATACTCGCTGCCTGCTTCAATGCGGTCAGGCCAGCGCATGAAGAACGGTACATGCGTTCCGCCTTCAAAAAAGGTCATCTTCCACCCCCGATAGGGCGCATTCAGGTCAGGCAGGCCAACATAATGGGCCCCGCCGTTGTCGCTCGAGAAAATGATGAGCGTATTGTCATCAATACCTGCTGCTTCCAGGGCAGCCATTACCCTGCCGATTCCACGATCAAGCGAGACAATCATAGCCCCATAAACTCGCTCGGTATGATTGCTGATCATCGGCAGCGCGTCGTAGTCGGACTTGCGTGCGTGCAGCGGTGTATGCGGCGCATTGTAGGACAGGTACATGAAAAAGGGTCTGTGCTTGTTGGCTTCGATTGCGCGGACCGCCTGGGTGCTCAGGTAATCGGTCATGTATTCATCGGGCGCAAAGTGCTGGTCTTTGTTGTACCGCACTGCGAAAGTCAGGTTGGGCCAGATGAACTGATCAATGGGATCAAACGCCTGAATCGATTTCACCGTCTCTGGGTCGTCAAACTCAGCGAACATCGCGGCGCCTGGCAGAAAACCAAGAAACTCATCAAACCCCTGGTCATTAGGTGCATGTCCCTCGTTTTCGCCCAGATGCCACTTACCCAGGATCATGGAGTGATAGCCTCGATCCGCAAGGAGCTCGGGCAGGAAGACTTCACTTGCCGGTACAGCCTGTTCCTCAAGAGCCGGAAACTCGGCCAGGTTCTCTTCAAGAAAGATTCCGGGGTGCGGCTCCTCCCGATGAGACTCAAAACTGGCCGCCATCCGCATCATCTCCGCCGGTGCCGGTGTGAACTCAAAGCCGTACCTTGTCGGGTAGCGCCCTGTCAGCAGTGCTGCACGCGAAGGTGCACAAGTGGCATTACCCGCGTAGCCATTGCTGAAGTGCACACCTTCAGCGGCGATTCGATCAATGTTCGGAGTTTGCACGGCACCGTCGCCGACCCCGCCGCCATAAAAGGAAATGTCATTCCAGCCCAGATCATCAGCCAGAATGACAATGATATTGGGCGGGCGATCAGTTGTGCCAACCGGTGCCGGTGGCGACGTTCGCCAGTCAACGGGCTGGGTATGCAGTATCGGCTCCACCCATGTTGCCAAAAATCTCATGGCCCCCTGAGCTGCCGCCCAGGTCATCAGCGCTGTGCGGTTCACATAAAGCAGACCGATAGCGATCGCCAGAGACAGCGCGCCAGCGATCAGCGTTTTTAATAATCCACCCATATTTACCTCCTAACTGCGAACAACCAGCTCAATCCGCAACCAATCAGTCCAAGCAGCAGTGCCAGGACCAGCCGGGGATCACCAAGATAATTAAACGGATCAACAGGAAACGCGATAGTCTTGACCATCGCCGCCACCTTGAACTCGTGTCTGCCAGCAAAGGCCGGATTAGTACCAATTTCCAGCAGATCCCGACGACTGCGATAACGCACCCCGGCACCAGCACTCCATATCTCCATCCCATCGGCGTTCATGATATCCATCGCAGGTGACACGGCCGACCCGCGAAACACAGGGTGGCTCGCCTGGGACAGCATCGCCGGGAACATGTATTCCATGTACTTGGCGAGCACATCGTCGGTCGTGTCATCCGGCGCCACACCATCAATCTGCAGGGGTGTGTCGTGCAGGTGAATGACGTTGATCATGACAAAATCATCGCCAGTATCCTCCTCCATGAAGGCTCGAATTCTGGCCAGGTCCTCGGCCGATGAATCCGGATCTCGTGCCTCGGACAATTCCAGATAATGATCTATCTCCGCCTCGGTCAGTGGTCCCTCAAAGGAGGTATACCAGCTGAAAAACGCCAGGTAGATCACAGCAACGATAAGCCACGTCCATCTTATTGCGGTCATGTTTTTTCTCCTTCCTTCTTTATTCCTCAGCAATTGGTTGCGTCGCAACGAGTCGCGTGCGCGCCAGGCCCGCTTGTCGATACACATGGGCAGCGCGATACGCCGGTTGGGCATACATTGTCATCAAGGCCGGGATCGACGGATAGGTCGCGATGGCGATTTCATGCCACTGCCCATCATCGGTACCCGATAACGGTTCCACGGGGGTGCTTCTCCAGGCAACCCGCCCATCCACTGCAGCCAGGGATGTGGCCATTCTCTTGCCGTATTCGCCGTAGGCTTCGGCCCCTGAGATCGGCTCGGCGGGAGCATCTTCTGCATGGACCTCGAAGTTGGCCTCCTCGGTATACTCAAGAAAGTTCAGCATCCAGATGGGCTGGTTGTTACTGAGCTCGAGCTGTTCTGTCCAGTTGCCCTCGTAGATGCCGACCCCCTGCACAATATCCGCAGTTGCTATCAGGGACTGGATTTGCTGTTGGTCTTCACTTGTTGGTACGGCAGCGCGATTAAACAGTCCCAGCGTAAAGAGCACCGCGCTATTGATCTTCAATGCAAACGGCATAATCGGCTGCGTGGCATAGGTTCGGTGTGCGAACTGATCCGCCCATTTTTTGCGAGCGGCGAAGGCGGTTTCTCCAGCCTCCGTTGTCGGATACCAGGTTATAACCAGCAAATCGGTCGCACGATCGGCCTCCAATGCCCGCTCATCGGGAATAACCATTGGCGGGAGTACTCTGTTTGCCAGCGCCATGCGTCCGCCGACGTCTTTGGCCAGCTGTGTAGCCTTTGTAACAAAGTCGCGCTGCACCGCGGGTGTCTTTGCTTCGACCAGGTCAAGCAGCGCATAGGGTGTTGGCCTTGTCATACTTGTGTCAGTTGACTATCAATGAACTTGACCAGTCGCCTGGCTACCTCTTCGCCCTTGCTCTCCTGGATAAAGTGGCCTGCGGGCAAGCGGTCATGGGGCTGGCCTTTGGCACCCGGTATGTTGTCGATCAATTTGTCCTGCACTTTCTTCTGACCAATCAGGGGATCGAACTCGCCAAAGACGGTCAGGAACGGCTTGTCAAAACGCTTTATCTTCTCCCAGGCGGCAAGCGCTCTCTCTACGTCGATCAGTGAAGCCATGGACGGGAGCGCACGTATGGCCGTGCGGTACTCGGGACCGGGATAGGGGGCGTCATAGGCAGCTATCTCTCCATCGCTGAGGGAGACACCGGCATCCGCGATAAGATTTTCGCTGGGTTTGAAATCCGGCATGGTGAGTGCGTACTCCATCCATTTCTGAAAGAAGCCTGACATGTCTTCGCCCATCAGCGGCTGGACCATCCCCAGAAAGTCCGCGAAATTCCTGATCTCCGCGTCATTGTCTACCGGGTAGTCATCCCGGTTGAGCCCCATGGTTAAATTGAAGTGGGGTTCAGGCGTGTAAGTCAGGGAACCATTCGACGCCATGGCGGATTTGAAGTACTCGGGATGTTCCGCAAGTTCTGTCAGACCAATCATGCCGCCCCAGTCCTGACAAAACAGCGTGACCTCCTTCAGGCCAAGTTGTTCGATAAACTCATTCAACCAATCGGTATGTTGCTCCACCGTATGAATGTGAATATTGGTTGGTTTGTCGGAACGACCCATACCGATGAGATCAGGTGCGATGGCGCGATATCCAGCATCAACGATAATCGGGATCATCTTGCGATAGAGATAGCTCCAGTCCGGCTGACCATGCAGAAGCAGCACGGGAAGCCCATCCCGCGGACCTTCATCAACATAGTGCTGCCGCCAACCACCCACTTCGACATAGTTGGGCTGATAGGGAAAGTCCGGGAGGTTTTCAAAACACTCATCCGGGATTCTAACGAATTCCTCTCCGTTGGCATTTAGAATTATGTTCTGCTTCGTCATTGCTTTCCTCCTTTCGTCCTATAAGTGTCAATAAACAGCTAATCCGAATGTAAACGTCATCGCCCACGGGGGATCACAACGGGTCGCCGCCGAGCACCGCAGGGCATTCGCAATAGGTCGTCAGAATAAACCGCTGATGGTCCTCGATCCGCTTCGTGAGGGCGCCGGCAATCGCCGGTATCTGGGAATTCGCCTCGAAGAACTTCCACATACCCTGGTTCTGCCGGGTCAGGGGCATGATCTCGGGTGGGGGTGGAAGCACGCTCATGCCGAGCGTAGCCCAGTAGATGTCAGCGGCCGAGAGCGCGTCGCCAACGAGATAACTCGACCCGCGCTGCGTCTGAGCCTCGAGGCGCCGATCGAGCACGGTGATAATCTCGGCGATCTTACCCGGGGCCGCAGCACTCGCCTCTTCACTGTACCCGTATTTTCGCCCTAACGGGCCGTCGACCAGGATTCTCATGTTCCAGACCAGACCATCCTCCGCAAGTACGATGGCACATAGGCCGAAAACCTCGGCACGGAGTTCAAAGTTGTCTGGAATCAGAGTCGGAGTACCCGGTGCTCCAATGTGTTCAGCCAGCGCGAGCTGCTCTATCCAGACGTTCCTGGGCCGCTCCTCGTCGTGGAGCATCGTCGGTAAGCTCGTCTGTGCCGTGAGCTCGTAGAGCTTTGCCTGCCGATCTTTTCCCGTGGCTTCGTCGATGCCCATTCGAGGATGCAGCACTCGGATCAACGGCACGCCTTTCACAAAACAGATGTTCTTGAGGGCTTCCGCAAAGATGGCCGGAATTCCGGGCACAAAAGTCACCCGGGTGCCAGTGGTCATCGCTGCCGCTTCATCGAGCGTGATGAACTCGGGGGATTCCTGTTTTGTGGGCTCTTTTTTCGACATGGGGGGCGCTCCTTTTCTTGCTCGTTACGTTTCGTCCGGGTATTGGCAGATTCTCTGAGTACGGGTTTCGGTACCGTCTATAAACGTGAAGATCATCTCTTCGTCGCGCATTTCCCGGAATACGGTATCGAAGAGGTCGAACAATCTGAAGACCATGACACCCTCGTCATCGAAGTGAATGGCGGTGTTGAAGTTGTTGCATACCGCACCCACATCTCTCGCACCATTTTTCAAGGTGCCGTCAACACGAAAGTCATGGAGGATGCCAAACGCTGTCACCACCACCCGATTGCCACACTGCTCTATACGTTCGAGATGCCCAACTCGACCTGAAACCCCTAGCCAGAGCCCTCTCATGTCGACAACTCCCTCTGCGAGCGATTCGGTGCACTCGGCCAAAACAGGCATGGGTATGGTTGTGTAGCTGCACCCGGGCGTATACGCCTTGGTAATCTCGTTAGCGGATTTTCCCGAGCCATCAAGGTCGGGTAGGTCACAATAGTTTACGGACCTGCCATCTTGTAGAAATATCGCGGGATCGGTTGTGTCGGCAGGCCTTGGCAGTACAAAAGCGTAGAACAACAAGCCGCTCACCAGGACAGCCACAAAGCCGAGCAACCATTTTGCGATACTCAGGATCATTATTCAGGCATCACCAGTGGCTTCAGGTCTGAAACGAGCAAACTCGCCCTCGAGATCAGCCTTGACGATGGGGGCGTAGCAGGGCTGCGCATGAATGCGTTGGATGTAACTCGCTAACTCTGGCCAGCGAGCCGCGTCTACTGTCTCTCCTGCCAGCGCGAAGTTAACGAACGGGCTCGCGATGGCGATGTCGGCGATCGAGAATTTATCACCGACCATGAACTCATCGTCTCCGAGACAATCAGCCAGGTAATCAAAGACCTTCGGCAGTGCTGAATCCAGCAGATGCGTTACCAACTGCTGGTCGGTCTCCTGCTTGAACGCAGTCGGCCGTATAACCCGCTGGAAAAAGACGCCTGCGACAGTTTCCCCCACCTTGGTGTCGGCGTATTCCTCGAACCAGAGTGCACGTGCTCGTGGGCCAGCTGCGCCAGGCAGGAGCGGCGGGTCTGGATAGCGATACTCAAGGTAGCTCAGGATCACGGATGAATCCGGCAGAATGAGTTCTCCTTCTTCCCAGCAGGGAATCTTGGACAATGGGCTCTTCGCAATAAATTCCTCCGGCGCGCCGAACGGGCTCTGCTGGGTGTTGCCGTACTCGATACCCTTGTAGGCGAGCGCTACCCGGACCTTGCGGACGTAGGGAGAGATGTTGGCACCGTGGAGGATGGGCAGGGATTCACTATTGGTCATTTGTTCTTCCTCTCAGATTTTTTACGGTAGGTTTGCAACCGAAGAATTGTAGACAGTCTCAATATTGAGCTGTCCTTCAAGCCCGGCTTCGCGATGCACTGCCATGGCCCGCCATTCTTCTGACGATGTCATCGCGGCCATGGCAGCCCTATTCGGATACTCTGCCAGGGCGATTTCGTCCCAAAGGTCGTCCACAAGTCCCACGGCGAGCCCTGTAACATCGGCGCTGAAAAAAATCCGTCCTTCAAATTCCTGGATCAGTTGAATGACGGCTCTGCTGTAGATGTCATACGCTTCCCGTCCGGTCAGGTCGGTTTCCCGGCCATCCCTGTAGACTGCCTTGTCTTTGAACTTCAGCAAATTAACCATCACGATGGGGCCGTCGGGGCCTGGCCCCATCATTTTTTCCATCTGGCCTGGCTCGGTCGGGTAAATTTGGTTGGTTACTTCCATCTTGATCTCCTGTGCCGTGTTGATCGTGTAAGTGATTGGTCTTCGCGCTAGTTTCTCGGCTGGCCGAGAACTACCCCCAGAAAGCTGGACTTATAAGAATCTTCCGGTGTTGGGTCTCGGGGTAGCTCAAACTGGTGCGCTATGTTGGAATCGATAATGCCATCGGCATGCAGGGCTTCCAGGCCACCACAGGGTTCAAACAGTTCATCAACGCGTTGCTGATCCTGACTGCTCAGCTTTCCGAACTCCTCCTGCAACACCTGGCGACAGTACACCCGGTAGTGAGTGGTCTTGGTGTTGTTAAAGGTGAAGGTATCGCCCACATGGTCAAATCGCTGTTTTCCGTCGCGGAATGCCAACGCATTCTGGTGCAGATAGGGGAGATAATCCCTGGCAACCCGCCCTAGCAAAGGCAACCAGTACCCGGCTTCGGGCCAAAGCCACTGTTGTTCTGCGGGCAAGCGATGACGCTTCGCATTCCACATTCGCGCTACCCATTCGGTAGTACTGGGGCCGTGTGTACGCATTACGGCAAGCGGTTCAGGCTCATGGCAGAAATGATTAAGGAATGGGCCGATATAACCGAAGTCGGCGGCGGAGGGATGGCTGCCCAACAGAAAAGGTTGTTCTTCCAACAGGGGTTCCAGAAATGCCAGTTCGCGAAACAGCATGTCGCGCACATCGCCAGAGTTAGCCTCGGTCATGCCGTCGTCCCAGAGCCATTCCCTGCGTTGTCGGCGGCCAAACATAAAGCCAGCAAACCGGCGCAATGGCCGAGGCACACCACCTTCGGTTGTTATCAGCCAGCCGGTGGCCCACCGTGCGGCCCGAGGCTCCCAGCGCCACCACATGGCCGGGCGCCAAAGCCACTCATCAGCGTAGTCCTCCAGCAGCAATGCGATGAATCGCAAAGCCGGGTCAGCAGGCAATATCGGGTTCTCTGGATAGTGTTGTTCAAACCACTGCAGCATTGTTGTGGTATCAAACAACCACTTATCATCGGCTGTGTTTACCGCCGGGACCTTGTAGAAGCCGGTCTTCTGCCTGATGGTGTTTAAGACCTGCGGGCTGGGAATGGTGGGCGTGTAAGGAATTCCTTTGTAACGCAGGTAGCTTTCCAGTTTGTTACTGCAAAGCGAGTAGTGGGGTACATACGCCGTATAAGGTGTATGGGTGTCAGTTGATCGAGTCACTGTCTACACCGACAACGCTGGCAACATGTACGCATCAAGCACACCCAATGATCCGAGTACGTTATCTACCGCTGTTCGCTCATCAGGCGACAGCGCGACAATCTCGTTCCTGATATGGCGACGTGATACTTCATTGTATTTCAGGGAGCGCATTTTTATGGGACCGTCGCCAAGATCGAGCTCACACCACTTCTCACCGGCCGCGAGGGCTTCACGCGATACCTTCAGGAACTGATGATAGGTGTCGCGCATATGTGCAAAGAAGGGCATGAGGGTTTCCGGCAACTGATCATCCGGCAGGTAGTCATCATCGTCCGTCCGAGCATCAAAAACACGGTTCATGTAATCGACCATCTCTGGCGCGCTGGCATCTATCCAACTGCGGGATTCGGGATCAACTTCGATGTGTGCCTTGAACAGACCCGCGAAGCTGAAATCACCCAGGCTGGCTCGATCTCCCAGGAGGAATCGGTGTTGATTGTAGTGGGATTCTGCATGCTTCATCAGCGATTCAAAGTCCTGGCGAACCGCCTCTGCCTGATCAGGGCCACAGCCACGATTGGCGCACGCGCGAAGTCCAAAATTGTCTCGCACCATCGTGATCATGTTGGCCGCTTCAACTTCCTCTTCGGGTGTGAGGCCTTCTGCTACGAACTTGCCGATGTGGTTGGCATAAAAGCCGTTCGCGACGTGCGCAATGTTATCGGGGTAACACCAGCGGCTGGTGATGGCATAACGACCGAACCATTCATCCGCCCAGTCTTCCAGCAGGTGTGCCGCGATACGCTGTACCGCTGATGTTGGGAGTATCGGCCGGTCCGGATATTTCGTATGCAGCATCAGGCCGATGGGTGTGGTGTCGTGGATGAACCAGCCCTCCGGAGTTTCCAGCCCAGGAATAAAGTGGGTACCCAGGCGCGCTTCCACGTCAGGTCCGGTTTCAGCCGATTTCAGCTTGAACTCATAATCCAGTGCAAGGTAGTTCAGCATGGCCTGCAGCTTGCGGGTGAAGTAGCTGTGTTCTCCGCCCCAAAGAATATATTTACCATCAAACACTAGCTTTTCCTTTGATCAGTTATCCGTTTGCTTGCACCAACTTCCACGCCAACGGAGAGGCGATCGAGTGCAGCCTCGAACTGCCGCCGTGCTGCGGCGGTCAGATTCGGTAGGAGGACGGCGAAGTGGTGTTCCACACCCCGTCTCTGATCTTCCGCCGAGAATTCAACATGTCCTTCCGTTTCTCGCAGGTGGTCCAGCCAGAAACGGGTGACCATGAACAAGGCACGAGCCACAATCTGTAAGTCAGGCACAAACCCCTGCCTAATCATGGATGATCGTTTCATTTTCAGCAGACTGGCATGGATCTTCTCAATGTCAGCATTCATTGGCTGATTTTGCTGTGGACTGATGGCCTGGTCCTGGTACTGCGCATGATCTCGATAAAGGAATCGATAATTCCACCAATCGCTGAGTCCAAACCAGATGGTTTCGACATAGGCGTCAACAAATGAGAATTCCCGCGCGCCCCCACTTCGCCTTTCCAATGCCTGGGCACGTGCCCGTTGTTCAAGTTCAAAAGCAAGGTCCTTTTTCGTCGCAAAGTGATAGGTGAGGTTGCCCTTGGCAATACCCACCTCTTTGGCGATGCCGGCAAGAGAAGTTGCGGCATATCCTTGCTCGTTAAAAAGCTTCAGGCTGACTTCAAGAATTCGCTCACGAGTTGTCAGGCGATTGTGCATGGGTTGCTCCGTTACTACGAGTAACTATCTGGCGCCAAGAGGCTATTCCTTACTCCAGGGCCCAAGATCTAATTCTCACTCGAATGACCCTATTTGACCAACCTGCCTCCTGTTCTTGTTTACCATCCAAAAACCGGATCGTCAGGGTGTTGACCAGATTAGTACATTTGGCCTATTATTAGGTATATCGTCCTATTTTTCAATTACAAAACAAACAATGATCGATAAAAAGAGGGACTCACCATGAAGAACTTGAAGGGCGTTGCTACATTCGTTCTGTTCGGAGTCAGCTCATGCATCAGCGCGGCCGCAACGGCAGACACGGAGTCGCGGGTTATCGAAGAAATTGTCGTCACCGCCCAGAAACGCGCGGAAAGCCTGCAGGAAGTACCCGTGGCGGTGAACGCTTTTACGGCCACGACGATTGAAGAGGCTGGCATTGGCGATGTAGCCGATCTGGCGAACATGACACCCAGCCTGGGCATCACATCCAACCTGAATCCATTTGCCACGCGGTTAATGATCCGCGGCGTGGGCACAACGCAGAACGATCCTGCACTTGAGCCTTCTGTTGGCCTGTTTATCGACGGCGTGTTCATGGGCCGCACCGGCCTGGGTACAGGCGATCTCACCGATATCGAACGTATTGAAGTACTGCAGGGTCCCCAGGGCACACTCTATGGCAAGAACGCCAATGCCGGCGCCGTCAGTATCATTACCAGGCGTCCCAACCTGGAGCAGTTTGAGGGTTATGTTGAAGCGTCTGCCGGTGATTACAGCATGAACAAACTGACGGCAGCCGTTTCAGGGCCACTCTCTGACAACGTCGCTTTTCGACTGTCGGGAAATGTTCACGAGCGTGATGGCTATTACAATAACGCGGGTGTCGACGACCAGAGCGATGTCGATGACTGGAACCTTCAGGGGAAACTCCTGTGGCAAGCGTCCGACGACCTCAGCTTTCTGCTACGCGCTGCACGTGTCGAACGTGATACGACCTGTTGTGGCGCTGATGCCACCCAGAGTCCGATTATGCAGCTTGTACTCGGTATGCAGGGTTTTGCGCCGGATGCAAACGACCCCTACGACTATGATGTGGCCACTAATTTTCAGGACGCCTTCAGTCAGGAATCTAACCTGGTGTCGCTACATATTGAATATGATCTCGGGTGGGCTTCCTTCACATCGATCACCGCCTGGAACGATTACGAATACACCACCAGCACCGACCCTGATCGATCCCAGCTGGACATTTTGAGTATTGTTGATGAGTACTATGAAGGCGACAGTTTCTCGCAGGAACTGCGCCTGGATGGTTCAATCGCAGACAGCGTCGACTACCAGCTGGGATTGTTCTACTACGAGCAGACAACCCAACGTAGCGATGGTACCCCGTCCGTTTTCGTCGGCACCGATTTCATCACGGTTGCTGACCTCACCTTATTGCCGATTCTGCAAGCCATGGGCACGCCCTTACCGAGCATTGGTTTCATCGCTCAACCGGGAGACTATGCCGCTTACCGGAACGCCTGGGAAAACGAGACCCTGGCGGTTTTCGGTCAGGCCACCTGGCACCTGAGCGAGCGCTGGCACCTGACGGGCGGCATACGCTGGACAGACGAAGAAAGAGAGGCAGAGCTGTTCAGTGAGACCATCTCTACAGCCCCACTGGTGCAGTTAACCACTGCTCAGGCGATCATGGGAGGCGTTCCCCCGGAACAGGCCAGGATTATGGGCATGAGTGCTGCATTCCTCAGCGGGGCTGCCACGCCAATCAACACGACGCTAGACCGCAGCACTGATAATGTGGACTGGCTCATCAAGCTGGCATTCGATCTGAACGAAAGCAACATGATTTACGCGAGCGCCGCAACAGGACAAAAATCCGGCAACTTTAATGGCGTGGGCGGTCCGCCCAGCCAGCGTGAGTTCGATGATGAAGAAACCATCAGCTACGAACTGGGACTGAAATCCAGTCTGCTGGATTCAACCCTGCGACTGAATATTGCCGCCTTCTATTCCGAGATCGAGGACTATCAGTTCCAGGCACAGAATCCCGTCATTGGCACTTTTGTCAGCAACGACGGCGAGATAGAAGTATCCGGCGTGGACCTTCAGCTGGAAGCAGTGCCTCTGGATAACCTGACGCTGACGGCCGGTCTGCTCTACATGAGCGAATATGAGATCACAAAGGGACCAAGAAAGGGTGAGGACCTGCCCTATACGGCGGATCTAAGCGGTAACCTCGGTGCAACGCTGGTGTTTCCACTGGCAGACGGCAGCCTTTATTTGCGGGCTGACTACATCTTCATGGATGACCACCTCACTGGCTCGGCAACGAATGCTGTACCTGACAAGGACATCGACGATCGTGAGCTGTTGAACGTCCGGGTCGGCTGGCGCAACAAAAACTGGAACATCTCCATCTGGGGCAAGAACCTGACGGACGATGAATATGCGAGTTTTACGCCGGATACGAATCCCATTGGCTTCACGAGTGCCTATTTTCTCGCGCCGCCAAGAACCTATGGCGCGACATTGCGCTATGATTTCTAAGACATCAATGCCAGATGAGACTGGTATGGGATTGTAAGAATCAGATCGCGTCATCGCACTTGATGCGAGGTGCACGGCAAAGTGATACTGCGGGGGCTCGCTGCAGGCTAGTAGTGGCCCATTAAATTCAGGAACTGAAACATGCGTAAGTTACTGGTTGGGGTTACCGCTCTACTCTCACTGCCCCTGTGGCTGTTTTTGCTCGCATGGCTGTATCCGAGGCCGGTCGATACCACACCCGCCTGGGTCTTTGATGGCGACGGCACGGAGATCAATTACTGCGAGCTGCCGGTACTTGATGGCTCGGGCCTGACGTCAAAAGACATCCCGCAGGCCTTTACCCCGGGCTGCGGCTACACGGTCTTCCCAAAACCCATTCTGCAGGGCTGCACTGAGCCATTGCCCGAAGGCGCACAGGATATTCGTGGTCTGTGGCAGAGCGTTTCCCCGCACATGCCGGACCACGTCGAGCGTGTTGAACAGTGTGGTGACCGTGTTGTCGTCACAGCTCACGGTCTTATCCATGATCATTCACCCGACATGCTGTCGAACGACGTTTCGCCAAGACAGATCGGTCCTTTCCTGTTTTGCCTGCGCATGTCCCAGGCAACTGCGGTATGGAAAGACAATCAGCTTAACCAGAAGCTTTTTGGCGGTCCTACTGTCGTGAAACGCTACATCGAGGAGGGCGTGTACAGGTGGGAATACCCGGGAAACGGCATGGTCAAAATGAAGCGCATCTGTAAACTACCGGAACACGCAAAAACGTCACCAGACCGCAGCCACGCGCTCTAGGGTCAAACCGTAATATCGAATGAGGACAAATGGTATGACACTCACACAACCCCTGCGCCTCATGGGCGCACCAGGCTCACCCTACACGCGGAGAATGCGATGAAGATTCTGCGAACTCCCGATGCCTGTTTCGAGAATCTGAAGGACTATCCGTTCGAGCCTCATTACACCAACATCAAAACTGAAGACGGCGATGAACTGCGTATCCATCACATTGACGAAGGTCCGACCGATGGTCCGTTAGTACTCTGCATGCATGGCCAGCCCGTGTGGAGTTATCTGTATCGGAAAGTGATTCCTTACCTGAATAAGGCCGGAATGCGCGTGATTGCACCGGACCTGGTGGGCTACGGTAAATCCGACAAACCTGCTGCGAGAGAAGACTACAGTTATGAGCGTCAGGTGACTTGGATGGGCGCCTGGCTTGAGGCGAACGACTTTAAAGGCATCACTTTCTTCGGCCAGGACTGGGGCGGGTTGATCGGGTTACGCCTGATCGTTAATCACCCTGATCGATTTGACCGTGTGGTCATCTCCAATACCGGCCTGCCTCATAACCCCGATGTGCCCGACGATATCATCAGGCAGGTGGAGGATTTTCGCGCAAATGCACCCACGCCCAGCCTCATGGCCATGCAGAAGGCCCTCAGTGCTATGGGGGATAGTGGACATTTCGCGACTCAATTCGCTTATTGGCAGAAGTTCTGCTGGGAAAACGAGGATATGCCCATCGGCTTCATGATGAGCATGACTATGGAAGCGCGATCGAGCCTGGCCAGCGCATTGAAGTTTTTCCTGCACGATCTTGGCGTACACTCACCATTTCCGACGCCACTTGCCAGAGCCTATGACGCGCCCTTCCCCGATCCCAGTTTCAAGATGGGGCCGCGGGCGATGCCAAGCCAGGTGCCGTCACTGCCGACTTCGCCCTCGCTACAGCAGCAGGAAAAAGCCTGGGAGTTTTTCGAGGCGTTTGACAAACCATTTCTTTGTGCGTTTGCTGATAACGATCCGGTTTCTGCTGGTGCGGAGCAAGAATTCCTGAACCGCGTACCCGGCACCAATGGGTTGCCGCACACAACGATCAAGGGCGGGGGTCATTTCGTGCAGGAGAATGCGCCTGACCAGGTCGCCGGCGTCATCATCGACCTGATTCGATCAACTCAGGGAGGCTAACGGTGACAATCTATCTCTACTGTTCCTATGCTTCCCTGTGCGCCCACAGCCCTTTATGACGTTGCACTCAGATGCCCGAGTAAAAAGTGCAAGTAATAACTGGGTTTGTTGTCGATCATGACACAACACATTAGGAACCCTGGTCAGCTAAAGAATTTCGGGCCACGCTATGTCGTCTTTCTGCTTTTTCTTGCCTATGCATTCAGCTTTGTAGATCGACAGATTCTATCAATCCTGTTCGAGCCCATTAAGGCTGAGTTTGACCTTAGCGATACACAGCTTGGCTTTCTTGGCGGCATCGCTTTCGCACTCACCTACTCGATCCTGGGTGTCCCTCTTGCCATGCTTGCAGACAGGCGTGGCAGAAAAGGGATCATTACTGCTTCTCTTGCCATTTTCTCTATCATGACAGCCTTTTGCGGCGCAGCAGGCAGCTTTGCAACGCTTGCTTTAGCTCGAATTGGCGTGGGAATCGGTGAGGCAGGTGTCAACCCCTCCAGTTCATCCATGATCGCCGACTGAAATCAGGCACAAGGCAATTACTGATGCGAAGGATGATAAGCAAAGATTCTCCATGCACAAAGATGCTCGAATGCTGGGCGTCTATGATCATGAAACACCAACCAGTCCATCCCATGAGTGACTCCTGAACAAGGGGTCCGGCAGTCACGGCAGGTAACTGTATAAACTACTGTATATTACCTTTATATTACCTTTTGGCGTTTTTGTGGGTGACTACTCACGCTACACACCTACGGCAAATGGGGTGGACGAAGGGGATTGAACCCTCGACCGCCGGAATCACAATCCGGAGCTCTACCAACTGAGCTACGCCCACCATTGCCATGAGTGAGCCATGTCACTACAGGGCGCGGATTATAGAGAATGCCCGCTACCATGTCACCTCAAGCCAACAGTCCTCGACTGAATTCCTCAGATGCTGGTGAGTTGAGAGGTTGAGGGCACCAGCTTTGACCAGCCTCCAAATCAAGGATACAGTGCGACCCGGGGAAAACGTGTTTAATTCTACCTAAATTTGGAAAAGGGAAATATATGTACAGTTTGCTCACAGGGATTCGTGTGTTGGATTTTTCAGCGTATGTCACGGATGTGGTGGGGTGTCACTTTGCCGACATGGGGGCTGAGGTAATCAAAGTTGAGCCGCCGGGACGTGGTTCGCTATCGCGCCTGGTTGAGCCTTACGTGATGCACCTGGCGCGCAACAAAAAGAGCCTGGCGATCAACCTGAAGGACGATGAAGCGAAAACGGTTCTGGCCCGTCTGGTAAAGGAATCTGATGTCATTATCGATGCACTGCGATCCGGTGCGCTGGATGAACTGGGCTTTGGCTATGATGATGTCTGCAAGCTCAACCCGAAGATCGTCTACCTTTCAGTCTCTGGTTGGGGGCAAACTGGACCCTACCGGCGTTTGCCGAGCCACGGCCAATCCTTCGATACCTTTTCCTCTGTGGAGCCTATCTCCTTTGAGGATGGCGAACCACGCAGCGTATTTAACTCATCACACGAACTTGCGGGTCAGATGGGCTGCTCATTCGGCGTAATAGCGGCGCTGGCTGCAATCATCAACATGCAGAAAACTGGCAAGGGTGCTCATATAGACGTGAGCGAGGGAGAAGCCGGAGCCTGGTATTTCTGGTCTGCTGCCTACGACCTGCTGAACAAACCTGAGAGTGAACGCGAGTTTATACCGCCCAGCATCAAACAGGAGGATGCACGTACCCGTTATCGCGTATACCCGACAAAGGATGGCTCGGCCATCTTTCTCCAGGCTCTTGAGAAGAAATTCTGGGTGAACTTCTGCAATGCCATCGAGCGCCCTGATCTCGCGGAGCGTGGTGACTGGAAATGGGGTCTCGATGCCGGTGCCTACGAAGGTGAATATGAAGAGTTGGTTGAAATTTTCAAGACCAGAACTCAACAGGACTGGCTTGAGCTATTTATCGAGCATGATGTTGCCGGCGGGCCAACCAACAGCCTCGTCAACCTGCTAAAGGATCCGCACTTTCTTTCCCGCGAGCCATACGTCGAAGTCGATGATTTCAATACTGGCGAGAAACGAAAAATGCTTGGTACGCCGGTCAAGATTAAGGATGCGGAATTCAAGCCAAACAATCCCCCCGCATTGGGCAGAGATACCGACGAGTTGCTGAAGCAAGTTGGCTACAGTGACGACGAGGTGAAGGCGTTTCACGAGAAAGGTCTGGTTCAGTAGCTATTTTTGAAACACTGATGACCCAGTACAGCATCCCACAAAATACACTAATTGAACCGGGTCGATATGAGTGAAATAAGTATTCAACAGGCGCAGGACCTTCTCACAGATCCCGGATCACCGTTCGAAATAGAAACCAAGTCGATTCGCGGCATCGAAATACCTACATGGAAAAATGCCGCCAGCAGTCTTCGCGAATTATTTCTTGCGAGCCGTGCCTTTGGTGACCGAACCTACCTTGTATATGAAGACGATAGAATGTCTTACGAAGCACATTTTTTTGCAGCTGCCAGGTTGGCGCGAATTCTGGTGGATGACTATGGTGTACAAAAAGGTGACCGTGTTGCCATAGCCATGCGCAACTACCCAGAGTGGCCTGTATGTTTTTGGGCTGCAAGTCTCAGCGGCGCAGTCGTGGTGCCACTCAATGCATGGTGGACGGCCTCGGAATTAAGCTATGGCCTGAAAGACTCTGGCTCAACCATATTGTTCGCAGATGGTGAGCGTATTCTAAGCCTGCAGGATCATTTTACGGACCTTGGTTTAAGCAAAATCATTGCCATCAGAGGAACTGGTGAGCTACCAGCAGGTGTTGAAGATTACCAGGATGTCATAGGTTCACCAGATGATGATCGACTGCCTGATGTTGACCTGGACCCGGAAGATGATGCAACCATATTTTATACTTCAGGCACGACCGGCAACCCCAAGGGCGCTCTCGGAACTCACCGGAATATCTGTACCAACCTGGTGAGCCTTATGTATGGCGCGACGCTCACCCTCCTTCGGAAGGGTGAGGAACTGCCAGACCCGGATACACCGCGCGAGCCTCTGGCCCCACTCCTGTCCGTACCCTTCTTTCATGCGACGGGATGCCATTCAACGCTTGTTGCAAACACAATGGCTGGCAACAAGCTGGTCATGATGCACCGGTGGAACCCGGAACGTGCGCTGGAACTGATCGAGCGGGAAAAAATCACATCGTTTGGCGGCGTACCTTCCATGGTCTGGCAGATTCTCGAAAGCCCGGACCTGGCAACCAGGGATACATCATCGATTGCCGCCGTCAGTTATGGGGGCGCACCAGCAGCTCCGGAACTGGTGTCTCGTATTAATGAGCACTTCCCGCTTGCAACACCTGGCAATGGATATGGGCTGACAGAAACCTCATCAGTCACTACCTTAAACAGCGGCTTGGACTACATCCGCAAACCTGCCAGTGTCGGTCGACCTGTCCCTGTGTGCCAGGTCAAGTTAATGGATGATCAGGGACAGCCGACAAAGTCCGGGGAAATTGGCGAGCTCTGGATCAAGGGACCCAATGTTGTTAAAGGGTACTGGAACAAACCCGAGGCCACGGCGTCGAGCTTTCAGGAAGGATGGCTGCTGTCCGGTGACCTTGCGCGAATTGATGAAGAAGGTTTTGTCTATATAGTTGATCGTGCCAAGGACATGCTGATTCGTGGAGGTGAGAATATCTACTGTGTGGAAGTTGAGAACGCGCTATTTAAACACCCGGATGTCATGGATGCGGCAGTCGTGGGCATACCGGATAAAATCCTCGGCGAGCAGGTGGGCGCAGTCGTGCAACTGACCCAGGATTCTGATGCCAATGAAGAAGCACTACGGATTTTTATGCAGCAAGACCTTGCTACTTTCAAGGTGCCGCTGCGAATTCAAACCCTGGCCGAGCCTCTGCCGCGCAACGCAAATGGCAAGATCTTGAAAGCTCGAGTAAAAAAAGATTTCCTTGCTTACCTTGAAAGTAATTAGGGGATACTGCATCCCTGCCCCACTAAATCCAAAATAAAAAGATTCCATGGCAAATGAAACAGTAATATTTATTGGTGTCTCCATCTACATGCTAATCATGCTGGGCGTTGGTGCTTATGCCTCAAAGAAAACGCATTCTCTAACAGAATTCATGATCGCCGGCCGCGGCATGTCCCTAGGGGTATGCTCCCTGACTGTTATCGCCACCTGGTTCGGTGGCGGCATGATGCTGGGCGGTGCTGGAGCAGCCTATGACGACGGCATGATGGGCGTAATCGAGGATCCGTGGGGTGGCGCGCTCGCTTTGCTGCTCATTGGCTTTTTCTTCGCCCGCATGTTCCGCCGGCTGCGCATGACGACCGTTGTCGACTTTATGGAGCAGCGGTTCGGCAAGGTTGCTTCCTACGGCATGGCCATCACAACGCTTTTTGCCAACATCGTCTGGGTTGGCGCAATGCTGGTTGCCTTCGGCGTCGTGTTCGAGGCGCTAACCAGCATCCCGCTGGAGGCCGGTATCATAGGTGGCGCTATCGTTATCTTTATTTACACCGCGGTCGGCGGCATGTGGGCTGTTGCACTGACCGACTCCGTACAAATGGTCATCATCATGGTTGGCCTGGTCGTCCTGCTGGTCACGGTGTTAATCGATGTGGGTGGCTGGAGTACGATTTCACCACAGTTACCAGAAGATACTTTTCGCATGTTGCCATTCGAGAATACCGGTGAGCAATGGCTCAACTACCTGCGCGCCTGGACAATCATTGGAGTCGTTGATATTTCAGCGCAAACGCTGTTCCAACGCGTCGCTTCCGCCAAAAACGAGCGGGTCGCTCAAAACGCCTTCTACATAGGCAGTATTGGCTACTTGTGCTTTGGCATGATCCCCGTGTTCCTGGGTATTATTGGCAGTGTGACCTTGCCTGACCTGGGCGCATCGGAAAGAATTATCCCTGCGTTGGCAATTGAACACCTACACCCTGCCGCCATCGCGATTTTTGTTGGCGCGATGCTGGCAGCAATAATGAGCACGGCAGACAGCGCACTCCTGGCATCGTCCAGCGTAATCGCTAAGAATGTTCTACCGCTGTTCGTAAAGAGCCCGTCGGATAAACTGTCTCTCTCAGTAGCGCGCTGGGCGATACCCGCATGCGGCACTTTCGCCATCGTCGTTGCAATGAAGATTCAGGTTGTATTCGACCTGATGGTCAACGCCAACATCCTTGGTCTCGCCGCCATGATCGTGCCCTTTATCCTTGGTGTCTGGTGGCCCAAGGCGAATCGCACTGGCGCCCTGTCGGCAATGGCCGCCGGTATTAGTGCCTGGTTAGTGACACTATTCATCGCACCGAATTTGCCAGCTGACTTTATCGGGCTGGCCGCATGCCTGGTTACGATGCTTGTTGTCACACCTCTTACGCAGAAGTTTGATCCTCCACGTGAGTTGCGCGATAGCGATGGCAATCCTGTCGGCACGAGTGACCGACTCGGGACCTTGCCACTATTCGGCAGAGAATAAAAAGGGGGAGTAATACTGATGGTCCTGCGAATAACTTTTTTGATGCTGTTGCTGACTGCAAACTTCTGCAATGCGCAAACGCGTTTGCCTGACATCACACAGGACGGAATTACCATTCGAGAAGCCTGGATAAAGCTGCCTGACGGTGTGCGCCTGGCCGCAAGCCTGTTCGTTCCGGAAAACATAGCAGTGGATGCGCGCCTTCCGGTGTTGCTCGAATACCTCCCCTACCGTAAGGATGAATCACGCAGTAATCGATTTGGTCTCTTTTCCTACTTTATCAAACAGGGTTACATAGTCGCACGTGTGGACATGCGCGGTACTGGCACCAGCGAAGGGATACTAATAGAGTACGAGTACACTGACCAGGAACAGGAAGACGGCGAATTTGTTATCGACTGGTTATCCAAACAACCCTGGTCTAACGGTCGTGTTGGCATGTTTGGTATTTCATGGGGCGCGTTCAACTCGATTCAAATAGCAATGCGTAATCCACCGGCTCTGAAGGCGATCCTTGTTCACCAGGGTACTGATGATATCTACAGGGACGACGTTCACTTCATGGATGGCATGATGCATGTCGATTCTTACGAAGTTGGTGTAGACATCGCCAATGTCTTGCCACGACCGCCCGACTACCTTATCGATGACGCGTATTTCGCGGAACGCTTCGATACCAAGCCCTGGATGATGATTTTCAAGAACCAGCAGCATGATGGTCCCTTTTGGAATCGCGCCTCACTGGATTCGGATTACAGCAAGATCAAGATACCGACCTTTGTCATGGGCGGCTGGTATGACGGGTACCGAGACAGCGTCCCACGCATGCTCGAGCATATGACAGCGCCGGTGAAGGGGATTATCGGACCCTGGGCTCACACCTGGCCAAATGACCCCTACCCCATGCCCGGTATTGAATGGCGTCACGAAGCCGTACGCTGGTTCGATCAGTGGTTGAAAAATGAGGAAACGGGCATCATGGATGAGCCACGCTTCGCAGTCTATGTAAGAGACTGGCATCCGCCCGGAGTCATCGAGACAGCACCGGGTTCCTGGCGCTGGGAAGATGGCTGGCCCATCGAGCGCACCAGACACACACCAATGTACCTGCAGGACAACCATACCTTGTCGGTAACACCGGCAACCAAGGCTTCCGAACACAAATTGAAATACGTACCGACCATCGGTGTTGAAGCCGGCGGAAATGTTAGCTGGTGGGGTGACTTTCCTTACGATCAGCGCGGTACAGATGCCTACAGCCTGGTGTACGATTCAGCACCCCTGGATGAAGAAACAGAGATCCTGGGCTTTCCACGTGCAGTATTGAATGTATCGGCGGATGCCTTGGCTGCTAACTGGTTTGTTCGTGTATCAGATGTTTCACCGGATGGCACCGTTACCCAGGTCGCCGGCGCCGGGCTTAAGAGTGCCCATCGAGTATCTGCTGAGAAACCTGTTGCAATCGTTCCGGGTGAAGAGTTTACCCTCGAGTATGACCTTCACTTCACATCCTGGATCTTTCCTAAAGGGCATCGCATCCGTATCGCGGTGAACAACGCCATGTGGCCAATGATCTGGCCGACCCCCTATTCAATGACAACGACTACGCGCATCGGTGGCCGCAATGCCTCGCATGTGACGCTGCCCATCATTCCGTCAAAAAGTCCTTCAAAAGGTCCTGCTAAAGGTTCGTCAACACACAATGCAGGACCAATGTTTGCTGCAATTGTAACGAGCCCGACGCTGCCTGGTTACGAGTCCCTGCCGGTCGCAGACACCACTGTGTCAGGCTACGCTGAGGTGAAAAGTATCGAAAGCAATCCACTGACAGCGACCACTGTTATTCGAATGCCAGGTGATGGCGGCACCGTGTATCCCTGGGCAACGATCTACTACTCAGAGGACTTGATACACGAGGCGAATGACAAGACACCGGCACTAGCCAGTGCCCTGGGCAAGACAAGCTATCGAATCGTGCAGGGTAAACGGGAACTGATCCTCAGCTGTGATCTCAAATGGCGTAGTGATGCGAATTTTTTTCATTACGATTACACGCGCCGCCTGCATGAGAACGGTGAACTGCTGCGGGAAAAAACCTGGACTGACAAAATTCCGCGCAATCATCACTAGCGGAGCAGCAGGCAGGATAGTGTGGTGATTCCATCTGGGTTCTGCTGCAAACTCACTACTAGACAACAACTCTGAGAGAGGTGAACATGAAAGTACTGGTTATCGGGGCAAATGGGAACACCGCAACTAGGGTTATCAGACGGTTGGCTAGGGGCAGCCACGATCCGATTGCGATGATCAGAAACCCTGCGCATCGTAGTAAGTTCGACGAACTGGGTGTGCCAACAATTCTGGCAGACCTTGAATACCCGATTGATCACGCAGTTCAGGGATGTGATGCTATTATTTTCGCAGCAGGGTCCGGCGGCAAGACAGGGAAGGACAAGACCGTGTTGATTGATCATATTGGTGCGATTCGTTCGATGGTAACGGCACAGGTGCAGGGTGTTCGCCGATATATCATGTTGAGTTCAATCAATAACGATATAAACAGCCAGTCGCCCATCGCGCACTATCACCGGGCAAAGGCACACGCTGACAATCATCTTGTGGAGACAGACCTCGACTACACGATCGTCTGCCCTGGTGGCCTGAGTGATGAACCCGGTACTAACCTCGTGTCAGTAAGCTCGAAGCTTCAGGGAAAAGGGAGGACATCTCGCGAAAACCTTGCGGCCGCTCTCGTTGCCTGTCTTGATCTTGACAGCAGCATAGGAAAATCATTCAGCCTGCTGGACGGTGACACGCCGCTAACTGATGCGCTGAGTGGCCTCTAGCGAACCAGTTTGTTTTAGCCTCTCCAAAGGAAGCACATACGGCCTGCAACCCGTAGTCGCAGAGCACGGAAATAGTGTAGCTGTAGTGAAAGCTTCTAAGGCAAGTTGACCTCAGGAAAAATGCATATCCGGGATTCTAAAAAAGGGGAAATCCTGACCGCCATAATCGAGGTGTTCAGCAGATATGCCATCGATATCCTTCAGCATTTGCGCCATGTTACCGGACACCATCGTGTCAGCAAGGGCAGTACCCACCTCGCCTTTTTCTATGCCAAAGCTGTTCTTGATCACTCCTGAGAAATCCCCATTGGCTGCAGGTTGTCCCATGGATAGACGGTTGACCAGCGCGCCCTGCTTTATCGATGCGATCAGGTCTTCCTTCGCATCGCTACCTGGCTCGATTCGCCAGCCGGAAGTGCTCGCGGTGTGATCCAGGCCTGTCTTTCTGCTGCCATAAAGATTCAGAAGCAATGTGGTTAGCTTGCCGCCCTCAACCAGGTTGATTGGTCTGGCAGTAAACCCATCATCGGTATAGGGCACGTGTCCTGGTGCATCAAAATCGCTATTGATAAAAAGATCGGGGGTCGCTATGACTTCACCGATGCTATTTTCGTAAACGGAAGACCCTGCTATCAACGCGCTGGCGTTCAGCTGCCCGAGCAGCCAGTTAACCAGGTCAGAAACGGCACTGGGCGCAAGAATGACTTCACCTGTAAAACGGGCGTCAATTGATTGAGTGACAATCTGGTTCTGAGTATCGACAAGCATGTCGCCAATAGCAAACCACTCGCTTGCATGCCTGCCCGTAAGGTCATTGGCTCGACCACCCGTGTAGTTAAACGAACTTGATTTATCTCCTTCAGATGCTGTGCCCATCACCTGTAGCTGGTAACAACCAATGATGCTCGAGAGCTCGGTTCCCTGGCTAGTTACTTCATGAGACCTGGATACAAGATGCGCGGCGCCCCCTTCTTCAACTGTTACCTTCGGCGCACTGGCCGCCCTGAAATCCAGAAGCTCGCTGGTCTTCTCTGCCAGCAAGTCGAGACTGCTTTCGAGCGGACCCTGTTCGAAATGGCTGACTTGATCAGCAGACACGGCGTTCGCCTCATCCTGGGGCGCACTCTTTGCACGCTCAAACAGCCCAGTGATTTCAGCAGCAATGGCGTCCTCACCAATATCTGTGAGACTTGATGAAGCTTTTCTACCATCAACAATACCAAGCATTGATACCGCGTAGTCCTCGGTGCTACGCAGTAAGCTTGGTTCATTGTGGGTAATGTTTAACTCATCCTGCTCCGACACACCAACGCTGACATGGCAGTCATCGAAACCTGCATCCCGCATATGCTCTAATGTGAGTTCCGCGATGTTTTTTAGCTCCATACTCATACCTCTCTCCGATCTTTGCAGCTCTTACCCAATTCCAATTACTCACCACCTAAATGTGCTACTGCCCTGATCGCAGGGCCACCACTTGATACCACCATTGGCTGTTTTTTGCCGCAGTAACCGTTGCATTCCCAATGCATGTCGTCAGAAACGGCATCCACAGTTTTCAGCATGTTAATTGCAGTACCGGACACGGTTGTGTCATTGATGGCACTACCAAGCTTACCGTTCCTGATTTCATACGCGAGGGTGATACCAAACATGAATTCTGTCGTCGAATCAGCCTGGCCGTTTCCGGTTTTCATCAGGTAGTAGCCGTTTTCAATACCGGCAATCATGTCTTCGAGCTTGCTACTCCCGGGAAGGATCGCGGTGTTTCTCATCCGTACCAGGGGTTCATCATTGAAAGTATAAGCTCTTGCATTCCCGGTTGGCTGGATACCCAGCTTGGCTGCGGTTTCCCGACTGGTCATGAAGTTGCGCAGAATGCCGTTCTCAATAAGAATCACATCAATCGATTCAGAGCCTTCATCATCCGCGTAAACAGGAATCATGAGTTCTTCTCCATTGTACGAATTAGCTAAGTCCATCATTGTGATCAACTCACTGGCAACGGATTTGCCAACCAGGTTTCCGGTGACTGCGCCACCAAGTACCAGGTCAGCCTCGCAGGGGTGTCCCATTGCCTCGTGCGCCAGCATTCCAGAAAGTTCAGGTGACAGCACAATCTTATGGTCACCACCTCTTGCCGGAACCGCATTGCACTTTGCCTGCAGATGCCCGTGCAGATCATCAAGGATCGGTTCCAGCTTGCCCATAGACAATTCGAGATCGGCGAGATTGCCTTTGCTGGAGATCGCCTCCATTAACTCAACAGGCTGGCCGTTCTTATCTTCAGCCGTCATCATGAGATAGACTGCCGCACGATTGATAACGTTCAAGCCGTCACCACCTGTGCTGGTGTTGAATTTTTTCTGGTGGCTTTCCTCATGGAGCATGATCGAGGTGCTCTTCAGGTCCGGGTAACGCGTCTTACACAGGTCGTTAACGCCCTCCATGACGTCCATGCTTTCTTTTTGCGACATCGGCGGTCTGCCGTTGTACCCATGTTCACCAACATAACCGGCTCCCGTCAGTTCAAGCCGCGGACGCTCACCAAAACGGCACATGGCGCTGGCATTATCAGCGGCTTTCTTTGCCACTTTTTCAGCACTTTTCTGATTCATGGCCGGTATCGATGCGAATCCCCAATAGCCTTTGTTGAATACCCGCGCACTGATACCGCCTTCACTGGTTTGTGAGTTGGCGGTGAGATTACCGTCTATCATGACCTTGCGGACTTTTCGCACCTCGTGCTCACGAGCCTCGGCGTATTCGACACCCGCTGGAGCGGAAAGGTTGCTCATGGTTGGTCTCTCTTGAATAATGTAGGCGCAGTATATCCCAGACTGGTTAGCGGCTTAAGAACCGATCTTTAGCTGGCATGAAGTAGCTCCCAATTTGGCCAGGGAGCAGCCCAGGTCAAAGACCATGGCTACAGGTACGTATTCTATTTGAGCGAAATGGCTTCGCGTAATTCTGCGTAGCTACGATATCCCAACTGCGGCGTCACGTAATCCTGCCACGCATCTTCGAGTTGTCGTTTAAGATTCTCGTCAAGCCCCTGCTTCGCGTCCCCTACCCGTCCAGTTACAACCATCTCCATCAAACCATTCGGTACCTGTTCAGTGAATTTTTCGCTATGCCGTGACATGAATTCAAAAGTTGACTGCTGGGTGATTTTTCTCTCCAGAATCTTACTGATATTAAAGCCTATGAACCGGGAAATCCTTCGAACGGCGGCGGGCAGATTAATCTTCATATCCTCATAGGCAATAAATAGTACAGGTCCATCATAGTCGCCCGTATGGAAGTCAACGAGGTGTTGATAGTAATTAAGGCGAAACATGTTGCGCGGATGTTCGCTTCTATCAAGAAGAAACAGCTGTCGCGCCATCATTTCCAGCGAAATGATGTTGGGGTCAAACAGCACATCAGCCCAGAAGTTGTAGTAGGACATCAAAGTATCACCGGGGTCGCGGATGATATTGATCACCTTGCCGCCTCTCGGCAGCTCGGATAAGGCCATGTGAGATTTAAACAGGGCCGGTGTGAATGCCCTGGTACTCTCCAGGTCCTGCCCAAAAAAGTGGCCCGTCTCGAACCATGGAAATACCTGCCCTAAACTTTCGAAACTCATATCGCCGTTGGATCGAAGCCCATGCGCTATTTGTGCTGACCAGGTGGTTCCGCACTTCGGGAAGGTCGATATGATGATGTCGTCGGGCTGCAACTGGGTCCTTAGCCTGGCCTTAGCAATATCATCAAAAGGCCTGCTGACATGTGCGGCGAGCTGCGCTTCCGTTTGGATTGGGTATCCCTGCCGTTGCTCGCTCATGATGTTTCCCTTCTTCGAAAATTTTCTGAAGAACCTTGCGCTAGGGTTTTCCGAAGGGCAGCATTCGCCTCATCACACTGTCTTTCTGGTGAAAGTGATGATAGAAGGCTGCACCTATATGACCGATGACCAGCACGGAAATCACCGTGGCGTTGACGCCGTGCAGAACATGGAATATTTTTGCCATACCTTCATCGGCTACCGCCAGACTTGAGTAGTCGATAACGCCGAACGCTACTACCTGATAGTCAGTAATGAACATGGCCTGGAATATGCCCAAGATTGGTTGTAACAGCAGCAGAACATAAAGTGTCCAGTGCATGATTTTTGAGAGGCGCGTTTGCCATAGCGTCATTGTCTCAAGAGCACCAGGCGGTTCATGTGTTAAGCGCCAGCCCCAGCGGAACAGCATTAGGAGAAGTACAATGGTGCCGAGCCCGGAATGCCCCATAATAATCTCTTCGCGTTCACTTAGGGGTAAGGACTCCAGTGTCCGTCCAAATATCAACATCAGGATGACGACAATACCAATAAACCAATGAAGCCATTTGAATGTCGCCCCATACTTAACTGCGTCGCTCATGCCTTTCTCCAGTAATTGAAAGCACCCGCATCCTGTGAAATTTTTGCTGCTTTGTCAAAGAGCGTGACAGGTGGAGCGGCCTAGCAGGCTGCTGAAAAGCAGACTGTTAGACCGATACATGGATGTATCGGCCGCAAATCGACGACGTAAGTTGTTGATTTGTCGCGAGCGGACTGAGGCCCGCGACCCTGAAAAAGTGCAGGAGAGCACTTTTTCAGCAACCTGCTAGGCCCCTTCAAGCGCACTTAAATCATCACGAGGTCAGTGTCACCAAGGACCTGGGTTTGGTAGCATGCGCTAGTATTCGATCGCCGACCCGAGCAGGGCGACTCGAAATAGAACAAACTTGTCCCTGGGCAATATTTGATCAATTTGAATCTGAGGAATCACTGTGGAAATGAAGAGCTTCAACGAGAAAATCATCGAAGAGTTCCGTGCAAATGCAGGAAAGGTCGCAATGTTTGCCGACTATCCGATGGTTATTTTGCACACTATCGGCGCCAAGTCAGGCAAGGTTCATCTCGTGCCGCTGGTTTTGACTATCAACGCGGATGACGAAAACTTACTGTTTGCCTCCTTTGCAGGGGCGAAGACGCACCCGACCTGGGTCTTCAATCTGCGCTCGAATCCTGAAATTATGGTTGAGGTTGGTACAGAGCAGTACACGGCCAGCATCATAGAACTCTCTGACGAAGATGCCAAAAAAACAGTACAGGTTCAGGCCGGCATTTCAGAACAGTTTGCTGAATATGTTAAGTCTGCAGCGCCACGGGATATTCCAGTTTTCAGAATCGAGCGGACGTAAACAGGTCGACCCGCGTGTTTTCTCAAAGCTGATCCGATAGCTTCCCGTTGGAAGCTATTGTTTTTAGTAATCGATCCTGCAACTATTCTCCAACTAATCGACTGAGAGGCAGGCATGAGTAAACCCAGGCTGTATGGTTCCAGTAAATCAAGGGCATTTCGCTCCCTGTGGGCTTTGGAAGAGCTGGGCATCGACTACGAGCACATACCCACCTCTCATCAAGACGAGGCCAAGCTGTCCGAGTATCTGACCATTAACCCGAATGGACGGATCCCTGCATTGTCTGACGGAGACCTGAACCTGTTTGAGGCCATGGCCATAAACCTCCACCTTGCCAGGTCCTATGGTGAGGAAATCTATCCCACTGATGCCAATGATGAATCTAGAGTCTGGCAGTGGACCTTCTGGGGAATGACGGAACTGGAACCGCTGCAGATTCACATCGCGCAGTTAACCTACTTCACTCCGGCTGAAGAGCAGAACCAGGCAGACATTGACACTGCCATTGCCGCCTTGGACAGACCACTTGGCGTTCTTGATGGCCTCCTCACCTCGAAGGACTGGTTGGTTGGCAGTCAATTCACCATAGCCGACCTGAATGTTGCCTCGGTACTGGATGCTCTCAACATACTAGCTGTTGACTACAGCCATTTCTCTCATGTCAAACGCTGGGCGGACGCATGCTATGCCCGCTCTTCCTACCGGCGTACAAAACAAATTGAAAGTTGACCATTTCAACATCTTTCAACATCAGGGAACCGAAAGTCATAGTACATCAGTGTCCCAATAGGACCCAAAGGATAAAACTTAATAGGCACCAAATGAAAAATGTAATAACAGTTTTGGCGACTCTCTTGTTCCTTTCCTTATTCGGTTGTAATCAAGGACAGGAGGTCATCACAACAGATGCAAGCGCTACAGTTGCAACGGTTCAAGCCAATCGGAATTTTGCTACTGAATTGCCCTTGAGTGACCAACAGGATTTCGAAGATGCGATGAGGGGACTCGTCGTACAGGCCCCCTCACTGGTGATAAAGAATGATCTCGGTGGAATCATCTGGAGCCAGGACGCCTTCAAGTTCGTAGAAGGAGAAGCCCCGGAAACCGTCAACCCAAGCTTATGGCGCCAGGCTAAACTCAACAGCATCCATGGGCTGTTCAAGGTCACTGACGGCATTTATCAGGTGCGCGGATACGACCTGTCTAACATGACTTTGATTGAGGGTGATTCTGGCTGGATCATTGTAGACCCACTGACCACCAAGGAAACTGCGAATGCCGCGTTTCAACTGGCAACGTCGCACCTGGGAATCAAGCCCATCATGGCTATCATTTTCACCCATAGCCATATCGATCATTTTGGTGGCGTGCTCGGACTCGTGAGTGCGGAGCAAATACACTCCCAGGGGATAGAAATCATTGCACCCTCCGGTTTTATGGAGGAGGGAACCAGCGAAAATGTCATCGCGGGCGTACCCATGGGACGACGGTCCGGGTACATGCTCGGTCGCCAAATAGGCAATTCGCCACTAGGGCACGTGGATACAGGGCTGGGCAAGGCAATTCCCAATGGAACCATGACAATCTTTCCACCCACCAAAATAGTCGATCACACACCCCAGGAAATGACTGTCGACGGCGTTCAGTTCATCTTCCAGAATACGCCAGGCTCAGAGGCGCCGGCGGAACTGACCTTCTATCTGCCGAAACTCAAGGCCTATTGCGGGGCTGAGGTCGTTTCGAAAACCATGCACAACGTCCTCACCCTGCGTGGCGCGAAAGTGAGAGATGCCCTTTTGTGGAGCAGCTATATCGATGAGGCGATCCACCTCTTCCCTGATGCACAGGTTTACTTTGCCAGCCATCACTGGCCTCACTGGGGGAGTGAAACCATCACTGCTTTTCTCAAACAGCAAAGGGACACTTACAAGTATATTCATGATCAGACAATGAGACTTGCGGGTGCAGGAATGACGCCAAGGGAAATTGCAGCGGAGATTCAATTGCCCGGAAGCCTGGCTACAATATTTTCAAATCGCGGCTACTACGGCACCATCAGCCACAACTCACGGGCAGTGTATCAACACTATTTCGGCTGGTATGACGGCAACCCGGCAAACTTAGACCCCCTGCCCCCGGTTGAGGCAGGTCGGCTATACGTGAAAGCCATGGGCGGCAGTGAGCAGGTGCTGAAAATCGCTCAATCTGCATTTGATGCTGCTGACTATAGGTGGGTTGCGGAATTGCTCAACCACCTGGTGTTCGCAGAACCCGACAATCAGCGGGCAAAAAAGCTTCTCGCCAGCACCTATGATCAACTGGGTTTTCAGGCTGAGGCTGGTACCTGGCGCGACATCTACTTAACGGGGGCTAGTGAATTACGCAATGGCGTGCCAAGCACAACAATTAATTTAGCCAATGCTCTGGAACTACTGCAACAAACACCGGTACCACGATTCTTTGACGCCATGGCAACACGCATCAATGGCCCTAAGGCGGATGGCTTGAACATGATCGTCAATATTGTCTTTACTGACCTTGATGAGTCCTATGTGCTTAACCTGGAAAACGCGGTACTGCATCACAGGCAAGCACCAAATTCTCCCGATGCAAATGCGACCCTAACGCTTACACACACTCTTTTTGAAGATGCTGATCGGGGATCTGAAAATTACCGAAGTTTTACTCTCGGATGAGCTGGACTTGGAAGGCAGCAAGTTGGATTTGATAAAATTTTTCTCACTCCTGGATAAACCCGAGAGCCGGTTTAATATCGTGACTCCCTAAATATCTCAATGTTGTTTGTTCTTGCTCGGGCACATGCGCGTCTACACCTAGCCCCGAGTATCAGGCATGGACCGTTTCGAGGGGAAGGACCCTGTCCATTAAAAGTGGGCAGAATCAGTTCACCATTGACCGCATCCAGTGGACCCTTATCCGCTAGGCACTAAATGCTGCTTTGCAAGCTGCTCTTTGTTGCAACCTCCCCCAATATGCCATTGCATTTGGGCACTCATCAGACGGCGCCAGGTTCTCGCACAGGTACAGGGAATAGCCCAGCATAATATCTGCTGCGGAAAATTCGCCTGCAATATATTCCTTATCGCTAACGGCCTCATCTACGGCTTTTAGGCAAAGCCTGGAGCGGAATTGCATCTCTTCGATCGCCTCCACGGAAGCCCCAGATTCACCAAATACACGATTATGGTTGACAATTTCACCTAACGGTCTAGCAAAGGTAGCCTCTGCAAACCAGGACCACTGTAGATAAAGGGCATGTTGGTTCGTTCCCGGCTTTGGTTGAAGCTTTCCCTCACCATATCGATCGAGGAGATATTGCACCATTGCACCAGATTCAAAGAGGGTTAGATCTCCATCGATCATCGCAGGAACCTTGCCCACAGGATTGATTTTTCTCCATTCTGAGCTTTCTCGATACTCTGCTGAAAAAGATATCGTTTCAATTTCATAGAGCAATTTCAGTTCTTCACAAACCCAGAGAACCCTTAATGATCTTGTACCAGGAACGTGGAAGATTTTCATCGCTTTCGTCTCCAAATCAGGCTTGAGTATATGAAATAGAATCGCTTCCCGCGACAATGCGCACCCGGAAACTTGAATTTCATCTGATTGCTTTCAGGTACCAGTCTACAAAGTCCATACAACAGCGTTCGAATTCGGGGTGATATGGACCAGGTTCGAAGAAGCGGGAGTTCACACCTTCACTGTTGCGTAAAATGATATGTTCATCTTCCAGGGTCGTGTGATGCCACAACCAGGTTAGAGAATCCTTGTCATAGTCGACCCCTTCCTTCGCATCACCGCGAACGAACCAGACGATCTCCATGTCCGTTGCGGTCAGACCCTTCGGCGTAAACCGATACAACACGCAGTGGTCTGGATAGTTGAGCATAAAGCTGTTGATCCCAATCTGAAGATCACCGCAACCGCCATCATAGTCTTTGAACTTTCCCATTAGCGGCGCCACGGGCTTCCCACCTTCACTGCCCGTAAGAAAGCCTTCGTACAAGGCGTATCGGTTTGAGTAAACACTCGTTCCAAAAACCTTTTCATGCGAGTAAGACTCATAGGTTTCAGCTGAAATTCCCTTAATGCCTGTTTGGGCTTCAGATCGATCCCACATGGCTTGATTCAAATCAGCCACACGCTCATCTAAGTCCTGCAATGTGTGCAATTTTGCATAGGCTCGATGAGAAGTGGCGCAGTGATAACATTCGAGATAATTTTCAAGCGCCAGCTTCCAGTTGGCGTCGACCTGATAGATTTGACGATGAGCCACTCTGGCACTGGACAGATCGTAAGGTTTTAATGTGGTGGCTATTGAGTCCAGTGCTGGTAAAAAGTCAGGTGCCTCGGGATCACAGTTAATAAATATCAGGCCCTCGTACTGAATCAACCGCATCCGTTTAAGCCCATAGTCGTGCGGGTTAAACCCTGCCTTGCGTTTCATATG
>PVBE010710651.1_pt1 | contig 33911 bp, 32 predicted proteins | sample 1631181 | NCBI WGS metagenome assembly PVBE01 (sample SAMN08397723, study PRJNA350692) | Marine metagenome, whole genome shotgun sequencing project. | isolation source: water | place: Pacific Ocean | collected 2012-04
ATGAATTCATTTCGAGCCGGACTCTGATACTCCAAGCAACGACCATGCACACGCATATTATGACTTCTACAAAATCGACTTGGGGAAGCCTACAAGCAGCATGACAAAAATTGACAGCGGTATTGCGTATAAAGAATTTGAACAGGGCGTGATAATTTACAATAGGACTAACCAGCCGGTAAGAGTAAAATTTGAAAAAGGTGAGATTGATGTCGAGGCGCTAGAAGGAGTAATTTGCAGGGAGCTTAGACTCGGCTGGGATTGCACGTAAATTTCGACGTGGCTCCGGTTGGGAATCTGCATATGATACGGGAAACGGCGCTCCCCCAATGACGTCGTAGTGTGTCCTTGTAACTATACGTGGAAGTAACGACTGCTCCGCCTGAGATCTACTTTGGGACACTTTGCGAAATTGCCGTGGCAGACTGTTTTCCAATTACGAAGTCGTTTATGAGTACATAACCTGTCGCTTGAGCGGTTGGTTCGGCTCCAGTCCCCGACGCGATTCCACGTGTGTGGCTAAAGAACCAATGCCGGGCGGACAGCGCGCGGCGCGTTCTGGAGTGCGTACTCATGAATTATGAGTCGGGATACGGCCACATTGCAGACCTTTGAAAGCTCCGCCAGGGAGTACCGGCGATGCCCGGAAGCGGCCGTCAACGGCCCATGAAATACCGCCGCCGAGCGGGTTCCAGCCACTCGATAGCGTAACGCAGCATCGTGCGGGGCATGGCACTCGCGTGCTTATTCAGGAATTCCTCAAGGACGGCCAGATCCACCTTGCCAGCTTCGCGCAGCATCCATCCAACCGCCTTATGCATCAGGTCGTGGGTGTCGGCGAGCAGGGCTTCCGCCAGAGCCAGCAACTCATCGAATTGCCCCCGTTTGATCATCGGATAGGTGGCCAGCACGGCGACGCGTCGTTCCCACAGATTGGTCGAATCCGCCATTGCGGATAGCATTGCCCGTTCTTCCGGGTGGCGCACCAGATGCTCACCAAGGAGCTTGGGCGCGGACAGGTCTACGAGATCCCAGTTGTTCACCCGCTTCAGGCGCGACAGATAGAAATCTACGATTTGCCGCCGAAATGATGCCTCCTGGCTCTTGGTGTACTGCTCTACCAGGATCAGCAAACCGGTCAGGCGGTGTTCATGGATCGGGCTGGCCAACAACCGGTCGAGCTCATCGAGGGTGAGATTGCCGTAACGTTTGGCGATACGCCGCTGGTCGGGCACCCGGACGCCGATGAACCTGTCCCCTTCCCCATATTGACCCGCGCCGGTTTTGAAGAAGCGCGACAGGTGTACGGCCTTTTCCTGGCTGCCCAGGGCGTCCAGTTCGGCCTTCACCTTTCCTGCGGTTCCGTTTTTTCCAGTGCTGACAGTGCGGCTGCTCATCTCAAAACGTCTTCATTCCGCAATGCGCGATAATGCGCGATGCCGGGCGGTAGCACGACCGTTGTTCAGCGCCAACCGGACCCGGCGAAAATGCGTGGCACCGGTCCGCCCCCGACCCAAAGCAGTCGGCGGCCCCTTGGGACCGCCGTCATGTCGCGGGATCGATGATTTGTCCAGCCCGTTACGACAGATTTTTCTTGAAAAACGCGACGGTGCGCTCCCAGGCCAGGTTTGCGGCCGCTTCGTTGTAACGGGGGGTCGAGTTGTTGTGGAAGCCGTGCCGCGTTTCCGGATAGGTATGCATCTCGAACTTCGCATTGTTCGCCTTGAGCGCGGCTTCATAACCCGGCCGCGTTCCATTGATGCGGTCGTCATCCGAGGCATAGTGCATGAGCATCGCCGCGCGGATTTTCGAAACGTCCTCTGAATTGGGTGCGGAACCATAAAATGGCGCGCCCGCGTTCAGGTCTTCGCCCATCTCGACGGCCAGGAAATTGATCACACCACCGCCGTAACAGAAGCCGGTGGCGCCAAGTTTGCCGTTCGACAGCACATGGGATTTGAGAAACTTCGCGCTGTTGAGAAAATCCGCAAGAAGCTTATCCCCGTCGAGGGTCCGCTGCATCTTGCTGCCGTCGTCGTCATTCCCGGGGTAGCCGCCGATTGACGCCAGCCCATCGGGTGCCAGCGCAACGAAACCCTCGACGGCGGCCCGCCGCGCAACGTCCTCGATGTAGGGGTTCAAGCCGCGATTTTCATGAACGACCAGAACGGCGGGGAACGGGCCGGATCCGGAAGGCTGCACAAGATAGCCGCGCATCTCGCCGGAAGTGCCTCCCGGTGAATCGTAGGTTACATAGCGCGCCTTGATGCGTTCGTCGGTAAACGAAATCGTTTGTGCTTCGGCATAACGGGGTAGCAATGCCTGCGCCATCGCGAGCGCGGATCCGCCGCCGATTATCGTTACGGCCGCGGCACGCCGGAAAAATTCGCGGCGCTCCATGGTGCTATGGCAATATTCGTCATAGAGATCGTAGATTCGCGGATCAATTTGGTCCTTATCCATCGATAACCTTCCATTCCTATCAACATCTTTTTCTAACTGAACGTTACTGAACGGTAATGAGAATCGTTGTCAATGTATGGCGCGGCGGTTCACGAAATCGTTGTCGAAAATAGGACGGTTGGTGTCGATCGCATCAGGAATCGCCGCTGAGGGTCGCCTTCCTCTCCGCCGGTGGTCCGATGACCGGAAGCAGCAATGTCCGCTCCCGGCTATATTCGGAAGTGACGGAAGTTCCGGGAGGTCTGCTTTTAGACACTTAGCGAACGTTGTCGCGGCGGGCTGTCATCTGATTGCGACGCCGTTTGTCAGTCCATGACCTCGCGCTTTCGCCGTTGGGTCGGCTCCAGCCCCCGGTGCGATTCTCCGTTAGTGGATAACGATCCGATTCAGCGCCCGCCGTCCGCGCGCAGGAAATCGAAGTCGCACCCCTTGTCCGCCTGCAAAACGTGGTCGAGATAGAGCCGCTTGTAGCCGCGCGAGGCCCGCATCGCGGTGGGTGGCCCGAGGTTGGCCCGGCGCTTCTCAAGCGTGGCGTCGTCCACGAGAAGTTCGAGCGAGTTGCTGGCGGCGCTCAAACGAATCCGGTCGCCGGTCTCGACGAGTGCGAGCGGGCCGCCGGCGGCCGCTTCAGGCGCGACGTGGAGGACGATGGTCCCGAACGCCGTTCCGCTCATGCGCGCGTCCGAGATCCGGACCATGTCCTTCACTCCCTGGCGCGCCAGCTTGGCGGGGATGGGAAGATACCCGGCCTCGGGCATTCCTGCGGCCTTGGGACCGGCGTTGCGAAGGACCAGGACGTCGCCCACGTTCACGTCGAGCGCGGGATCGTCGATCCGCTCCGCGAGATCCGCGAGCGAGTCGAAAACCACGGCGCGGCCTTCGCTTTCCATCAGCGCCGCGTCGGCCGCCGCGCGCTTCAGGATGGCGCCGTCCGGCGCGAGATTCCCGAACAGCGCAATCAGGCCGCCCTCGTCCCGGAAGGGTGCGTCCACGGAGCGGATCACGTCGCGGTCGACGTAGGGGGCGTCCGCCGAAAGCCGCTCGCGCAAAGTTTCGCCCGCTACGTTGCGCGCGTCCAGATGGAGGCGCGACGCGAGCTCGCGCAGCACCGCGCCGACGCCGCCGGCGGCGTAGAAATCTTCCATGTAATTCACGCCGGTGGGCTTCAGATCGACGAGGACCGGCGTGGTCTCACCGAGCGCGTTGAGACGCGGAAGCGCAAACTCGATGCCCACTCGCCCCGCGATCGCCGTCAAATGCACGACGGCGTTAGTGGACCCGCCGAGCGCGAGCAAGACCCGGAACGCGTTTTCGATTGCTTCCGGGGTCACGATCGTCTCCGGCGTCAAGCCCTCGGCGGCCATCTCGACGGCGCGCCGGCCCGTGGCCTCGGCCGCGCGCAGCCGATCGGCGTGGACGGCCGGGATCGCCGCGGTCCCCGGCAGGCTGACACCCAAGGTCTCGGCGATGCAGGCCATGGTGCTCGCGGTTCCCATCACCGCGCAGGTGCCGGCCGTGACGGCCAGATTCCCTTCCACGGACTCGATCTCTTCCGGGCCCAGCTCGCCCGCCCGGTAGCGTGCCCAGAACCGACGGCAGTCGGTGCAGGCGCCGAGCCGCTCGCCCCGGTAGCGCCCGGTCATCATCGGCCCGACCACGAGCTGGATGAACGGGCGTGCGGCCGAGAGCGCGCCCATGATCTGCGCCGGAACCGTCTTATCGCACCCGCCTACGAGGACGACGGCGTCCATGGGCTGGGCGCGGATCATCTCTTCGATGTCCATGGCCATGAGGTTGCGGAACATCATGCTGGTCGGGTGCAGGAACACCTCGCCCAGCGAGACGGTCGGGAATTCGAGGGGCAGTCCGCCGGCCGCGACGACGCCGCGCTTGAGGGCGTCGAGGATCTCGGGCGTCGTGCGGTGGCAATTGTTGAATCCGCTTGCAGCCGTGGCGATGCCGATCACCGGCCGGCGCAGCATCTCCGATGAATAACCCATGGAGCGCGCGAACGAACGCCGCAGATAGGCGGAGAAATCCGCATCCCCGTAATCGGTCAGATTGCCGCCCAACCCCTTCAGCTCGCCGGTCATGGCGCCGTTCCCTTGTGCTTTGGCTGCGCGCGACGAGCGCCCTTCTACCACGTGCCGGCGCGCCGTCCAGCCCAGGTGACCGCGCGCCGCGGGCCGTCTATAGTGCGGGGCATGATGATCAGACTCGTGGGACGCGCGACATCGGTCCATACCCAGAAGGTGATGTGGCTCGCGAACGAGATCGGGCTCGCGGTCGAGCGGCTCGACGTGGGCGGTCCCTTCGGCGGCAACACCGAGCCTGAGTATCTGAAGCTCAACCCCAACGGCACCGTGCCCACCATGGTGGACGGCGACTTCGTGCTGTGGGAATCGAACGCCATCGTCCGCTACCTCGCCCAGAAATACGGGGGTCCGCCTTGGATGCCGGCGGAACCCGAGACCGCCGCGCTCGCCGGGCAATGGATGGACTGGTGCACGAATACGGTAATTCCGCCGGTCCGCTCGCTGTTTTCGTTCCTTTTGCGCACCCCGCCCGAGAAGCGCGACCCGACAGCCATCATCGTCGCCCGGCGCCAGGGGACCGGCGTATTCGCGCTTCTCAACCAGCACCTCGCGAATCACGCCTACGTCGCGGGCGCCTTACCTTCGATCGGCGACATCCCGGTCGGCATCTTCGCCTATCGCTGGTTGAACATGCCGATCGCGCGCCCGCCGATGCCCCATCTCGAGAACTGGTATGGGCGCTTGTGCGAGCGGGCGGGATATCGTGAACACGTGATGATTCCGCTCGGCTGAGGTGCGGCCACCGAAGCGAGATTCGAAGGAGTGCCGAGATGACGGAGACGGCTGAGAATCGCGAAGCCATGACCTGGCTCGACGAGCTGATCTTGCAAGCGGATGCCGAGGCCAAGGAGGGGTTCTCAAAGCCCTTGATCATCACGGCTGGCGAGGCGGCGAAGCTCAAGCTGCTGCGCGACGTTGTGCGGGCGGCCGAAGGGCTCCGGAACGAATCGGACGGCGCGGCCAAGGGATCCGAGGCTGCGAAGACGCTGAAGGCGGCCCTCGCGGCCTATCACGCCGCCGAATCCTAGACCACATCGCGGTCGCTCGGTTTCGCTTGGCCGCGGCCCGCTCAAAGACCCGCGGAAATTTCACCTATCGCGCGAACGTGACGGCGTCCGGCTTGACCGCCGAAAGCGCGCGAGCATCGATCAAGGCGCGGAAATCCGGGATCGGCCCGGTGCCGCGCACGCGCCGGGCCCGCCAGTTCGCCGTCGCCTCGAGGGTCGCCGCCAAGCCCTCGGGAAGCTCGACCACCAGGCGGAACTTCGCCCATTGGCGGTCGGTGAATGCCGGATCGAGGCCGAAGTGCGCGCCCACGATCGCCCTCGATTCGCGTGGCTGTTCGCGCGCGAAGGCTTCGGCCTCCACGATCGCCGCCATCGTCGCTTCGAGAGCCGCCGCCTTGGCGGTGATGAGATCGCGCCCGGCGACGAGCACCGCGTAGCCGTCCTCGCCACCTTGCCCCTCCCAGCCGATCAGTCCATCCCCCATCGCCGCCTTGACCTCCGAAGTGGTCGGCTCCCAGGTGATCGCCGCGTCGACGGCGCCGGCCACCAGTGCCGCGCCTAGCTGCGGTGGGCGCAGATCGACGAACGCCGGGCCTTCCGCCGCAACGTCGTTGCGCGCGAGGAACCGATGCAGGAAGTATTCGGCGTCGGTGCCGAAGGCGACCCCGACCTTGCGACTCGCAAGGTCCGACGGCGAAGCGATGCCGCGGTCCTTGCGGCAGACGACTTCGAGATGCCGCTTGGTGGTGGCCAGCGAGGCGAGGATGCGAAGTTCGGGATCGGCGAGGCATTTCACCATGACCGCGAATTCGGACGCCGTGGCAACCTCGAGATTGCCGGCCAGCAGGTCTTCAAGCGCGAGCCGGCCGGAGGCATAGTCACGGATCTCGACGGCGAGATCGCGGTCGGCGAAATACCCCTTCGCGGCCGCGATCAGCACCAGCCAGGCGTGGATTCCGCCGGTGCCGACCACAAGGCGACGGGCGCACCTCGCATCGGGGTTCGAAGTCGCCATGGCGCGAACCGTATCACGTTCGCCGACACCGTCCACGGACCCTACCGGGCACCGGGCGCCGGCTTGCACACGCGCATTCGCCGGCGCAATATCGGGCGTGGTTGAGGCAAGCGTCGCGGAAACCGCTGGCGAAGGAGTGTGCACATGGACACCAACAGGACGCACCCGGACGGCGTCGCCTTTATCGAGGGCGCGTACGTCCCCATTGCCGAGGCCCGGATTCCCATCCTCGACCGCGGTTTCGTCCGCTCGGACGCCACCTACGACGTCGCCCACGTCTGGCGCGGGCAGTTCTTCCGGCTCGACGACCATCTCGATCGTTTCGAGGCCAACGTCGAAGCGCTGCTGATGAGCGTGCCGCATTCGCGCACAGAAATCGTCGATATCCTGAAGGACTGCGTGCGCCTGAGCGGGCTTCGCGAGGCGTACGTGCAGATGACGTGCACGCGGGGGCTTCCCAATCCCGGTTCGCGCGATCCCAGGCTCAGCGTCAACCGCTTTTACGCCTTCGCCGTCCCCTTCATCTGGGTCGCGCCGGAAGAAAGCCGCAAGCGCGGCGTCAAGCTGTTCGTTAGCGCGCGCGAGCGCATCCCGCCCGCCTCCCTCGACCCCAGGATCAAGAACTTCCAATGGCTCGACCTGACCATGGCGATGTACGAGGCCTATGAGCACGGCGCCGAGCTGCCGGTCCTCGTCGACCACGACGGCAATCTCACCGAGGGTCCCGGCTTCAACGTCTTCGTTCTCGAGGGCGGGCGCCTGGCGACCCCGGCGTCTGGCGTCTTCGAGGGCATGACCCGGCGCACCGTCTTCGATCTGTGCGCCGAAACCAACGTGGAATGCGAGGCCCGCGACGTGCCGGCCGGTGATCTCGCGGGCGCCGACGAGGTGTTCCTGTCTTCGACCGCGGGCGGCATCATCGGAGTCTCGGAGGTGAACGGCCGGGCACTCGGCGACGGGGCGCCTGGGCCTCTGACGACGCGGCTGCACGACCTCTACTGGTCCAAGAAGGAAGCAGGCTGGCTCGGGACCCCGGTCGACTACGGCGCCTGAGGGCCTGACCAAATTCGGAGTCCGCGCGGCTAGATCAGATTGCGTTTGATCGGAACCGCGATGCGGTTGCGAACGGGCGCGCCCATCCGCTCGATTTCAATAGAGAAAACCAGAATCACGTGGTCGGTGGATCGCTGTTAAGCGATTCCAACCGACTACGATCTGGTATAGACGCAGGCCTTCGAAGCGAAGGCGCGAACGCCGCGCGTTTACGCGGCCGCGCCGAACGATTTCGCGAGAAGCCGCGCCGGCGCCTTGTAGCGCCCGATCACGTCCGAAAGACGTTCTCGCTCGGTGGTGACCTCGGCGTCGCCGCCGCACACCAGCACCGTCGCCGGCATCCTCTCCGCGTTGAACCGCCCGGCGGTGGACTCGGTATAGGACCCGGTGTCCAACATCGCCACCACGTCGCCACGAACCAGTTCCGGCAACTCGCGGGCGTCGCCGAGCTCGTCGAGGCTGCACAACGGACCGACCACGCTCACCGTCTCGGTCGCCGGCTTGTCCGCCTTGTTGGCGGCGACGATATGGTGATACCAGTGCGACGTGGCGATGCGCAGGATGTGGTTGGTGCTGGCGTCCACGTTGACCCACTTCTTGAAGCCGGGCCACTCCTTGACCGCTCCGACGCGCCCAAGCGTGATACCGGCACAGGCCGCGACGGCGCGCCCCGGCTCGATCTTGATCCCGGGAAGCTCGACGCCCAGCTTTTCGCACTCGTCCTTGATCGCCTCGGAGACGGCGTCGGCGTACTCCTCGAAGCTCGATGTGTTTTCGTCATCGGCGCCGTCGGGGCCGGTCTTTTCCGGGCGCCCGAACGCCCAGCCGCCGCCAAGATCGATATACGGCGGCGTCCAGTCGATCTTGTCGCGGATCTGGGCCGACCACTCGATCATTTCCCGCGCCATGACAGCGAAATCGGCCGCCTTGTTGTCCATGCGGCTCAGGTGGTAGCTGATCTCCTTGGGGTTCAGCCGCGGGTTCTTGTGGATGCGTTGGAACAGCTCGACCGTCTGGTCGATGGTCATCCCCCACTTATGGCCGCGCCCTTGTTCGGCCATGCTACCCGCGCCGTGGGTCTCGGCCCCGAAACGGTTCTCGAGACCCTTCAGCAGCAGCTTGACGCGTACACCGACGTCGACGTCGCGGTTCAGCCGTTCGGCCGCCGCCTCGATCATGTCGACCTCGTCCATGGCGTCGATGTTGATGCAGATCCCGTTCACGATCGCCATCTCGATCTCTTGGATGCCCTTGTTCGATCCGTTGAGGACCAGGGTCTTGGGATCGGTGCCGGCGAGCAGCGCCAGATACATCTCGTTGATGCCGAAAGCGTCGCCGCCGGCGCCTTCTTGATTCATGATGTGGCGGACGGCGATGCCGTTGTTGCACTTGTTGGCGAACAAGATCTCGACGCTCTTCGGATAACGGGACGCGAAAGCGTCGCGGAAGCGGCGGTAGTTGTGCCGGAACTGGTTCTCGCTGAGGACGTAAAGGGGCGTTCCGAAGGTGTCGGCCAGCTCGACCACGTCGCGGCCCTCGACCCACAAGTGCCCGTTGTCGCCGATGCCGATGAATTCCGAGAAATGCTTCTTGAAGCGCGGATAATCGAGGCCCTCCGACAGGTAGGCCGAAACGTCGTTCATGGCGCTCATCCCTGGTTGACGACTTGGGAAGTCGTTGAATTGCATTGAGAATTGCTGCGCGGCGGAGCTTAGCCCCAACCCGAAAAGCGCGCAAGCGCGCGTGCAATCAGTCGCGTGCGCCGGTCCCGCCGGCAAGTTGCGAAAGCACCCCGAAGCCGAGGTGCGTCAAGGCGAGCGCGGCGCGCTTGATCGCCGCCCGGTCGGCGCCGCAAAGCACGAGGTGGCGGTCGGGTGAGCCGGCGATGGATGCGATCTCCGCGACGAAGCGGTCCAGGGGCAGCGAGACCGCGCCCGGATCGCGCCCCGGCACGAACGCCTCCGGCGCACCGGGATCGATGACGAGCGGTGGATCGTGGCGCCGGAGCGCGGACTTAAGCTCGGCCAGCGGAATCGCGGGCGCGTCGATACCGGCGTCGGGCGGGAAGATGCGCCAGCGACCGCCGGTGGTGCCGGCGAACACGATGCGATCGGGCAGATCCTGCAGGCTGTGACCGTAAAGGTGCAGGTGCAGGCCGGGACCGGGACCGACGATCTCGATGGTGTGGAAGTCGTCCGCCATCAACGCCGCCGCCGTCCCTGGAAGAACCGCGAACTCGCCCGCCCTTTCAAGGGTCCCGACGCCGACCTCGGCACCGTCGTCGGTGCGCGCGTAGAAGACGTTGTGCTCGGCGCCACGCACGCCGGCGATGACCGCCCAGGTGGTGTGGTTGTGAGGCGGCGCCTTGAACCCGGGCTTCTCGGCGGACGCGTAAAGGGCGAAAAGCCGGTCCGCATCCTCGCTGAGGCGGTACATGCCGGCGTGCGTCGCGTCGCCCGGCGGGCAATGTTCGGCCGGGAACAGCTCTTCGCGGGCGGCCAGCGCGATTATCGGCGCCTTGATCGTCGCCAGGATCTCGGGCGTGAGCGCACCGTCTTCCACTCGCGCGCGCACGAGCGCGATGGTCTCGGCGACGGCCTCGGCGCGACGCGTCTGAACCGACATCTTGGCCGCCTTCCTCCGCGCGCTCAGCCGCTGAGCGGGGCCCAGCCGAGCTCGGCGAGCGAGGCGCAGCTCGCGAACATCTTCGCGTCGCGGTCCTCGTCGCTGATCACCTCGAGCATCGACGGCCCCGAATAGTTGATCGCACGGTAGGCCTCGAGGATCGCCGCATAATCGATGGTGCCGGTTCCGATCGGGATCTTCCTGGCCTCATCGGGGTAATTGACGTCGGCGAAATGGACCAGCCCGAGCCGGTCCTTGATCAGGCGCAAGTCCGCGGCCGGATCACGGCCGGCGATGACGCCGTTGCCGACGTCGTAGTTTATGCCGATGGTCTCGTCGCCGATCTCGTCGAGCGCGCGGGCGATCTCGGTCACGGTCGGAAGGAACGTGTACTGGACGTTTTCGACCAGCAGCTTGACGCCCGCGCCACGCGCGTGCGGCGAGAGCTCGCGGAGGCCTTCGGCGAACCACTCCATCAGCCATTCGTACGGCGGGTGGAAATAGGGATGCACCGGGCCCGGAATCACCAGTACCCGTGGCACGCCCCAGTCGCCGGCGAGGTCGATCACGCGCTTGTACATGTCGATCGTGAAGCGGCGCACCTCGGGCACCGGGCTGTTGATGTTGTTGTCGAGTACCGGATAGCAGAGCGACGTGAGGGTAAGCCCCCTGTCGGCAACGAGCGTTGCGATCTCGCGCTTGGTCGCCTCGTCCAGGGTCGTGGGCCAGATATGGGGCGGAAAGATCACCAGCTCGAACAGACGAAAGCCCTTGTCGGCGAGGTGGTCGAGGCAGGCACGCGCCGAATGGGTGAAGATGTAGGACATGGTGCTCATGCCCACGGGATAGTCCGCCATGACGTCGATTCCTCCTTCTCTCCGCTCCGCGACGGATTTGCGCCGAATTCGCTCGCCAAGATAGCGCGATCGCGCCCCGTCAGGAAAGCGCCGGCGAAGCGCCGTCCACACCCCCCCTCAGTTACCGGCCGCTCGGTCGCCGGCGCCGAAGGTTCGAGTTCGGAATTCCCGCGCTCGGCCCGACTCCTACGGCGACACGCCGAGCCGTTCGAGGGCTCGATTGGCCGCCCCGTGCGCCTGGAAGATTTCGATCGCCTTTCGGTAATCCGCGATGGCCTGATCGATATTTCCGGCCAGTTCATGGACACGGCCTCGCTGGTAATAGTGTGACTGAGCGGGGCTTTTCTCCAGGGCTTTCGTGATCTCTATGGCTTTCGTGAGGTCCTCGATCGCCCGATCGTATCGACCCTGCTTTTCATAAAGCGTGCCGCGCCGTTCGTACGCCAAGTTCCAGTTCGCTTCGCGATAGGGATCGATTTCAATGGCCCGCGTGAAGTCGGCAATGGCCTGATCGTAGGAGTCGGGGTCGAGCATGAGATTATCGCCGCGATGGAAATGCGCTTCCCAAAGGTCTTCTTCCGAAAGCTGGCCCGAATCGATCGCGCGCGTGAACAGCTTTGTCGCCCGATCGAACTTGTACTTGTCGTCGGCGGCGATTCCTTTTTTCAGATCATTCAGTGCGTCCGCCCATACGGGCGACAGCAATCCGAAGAACAGCGCAACCGTGATCGCGATCGCTCTCATCGCAAGCCTCCTTTCGAAATCTTTCGGACGGCGACCCTCGCTCAGCCTATGGATCGCGATGTTCATCGCAAATTGACACCGATCATTGTCGCAAAATCCAAATTGACCTAACGCCGAACGCAACTGTCAGACCAACCCAGAGAGCCGATCACGATCATCGCGACCGGGGATGGGGTGATGTTTGCCGACGCTTGTTTGATTGTCGCGAGGCGCCGTCCCTGATGGTTGGCCGGTAAGATTCCGGAAGAAGGACGCTCGCGATGATGTACGAGATGATGAACCGGTGTTGCGCCGATGGCGGAAAGCCGGACTTCGCGAAGATGAAGGCGTTCATGGAGCGATGCGGCGAGAGGAGGTTCGACGAGGGCGAGCTAGCCGCGATGCGCAATTTCTGTGGCGACGACGAGATGACGAACTTCGAAAAGATGAAGCAGTTCCTGGACAAATGCGGCTGCCGCGTGGCGAATTAGAAGTCTCGCGCCGCATGGTCACCCGGGGATCCCCACTTCCCGCCAACCTTGGAGGCGATTTCGATGTGCTTTTTTTTCAGTCTGATTCCGGCCACCTTTCTTGTGACGCTGGGCTTCTTCGTCGTTTTCGCCGCCGCGAAGGCGGAAGACGGCATCCGCACGTTTGGCCGGGTGCTGGCGATCTGGATCTTCATCGTGGCGCTGGTTCCGCCGAGCGCCGGGGCCTATGTCACGATATCCGGCCTTTGTCCGATAGAATCGGTCCTGCAAAAGGCGCAAGGCGGATGAGCGGTCCCTCGAATCTCACGGCGGACCGCGGCGAGGGCCCTTCGCCTTGACGCGCGCGCGTAGAAAAACCGTGCCGAGGGTGACGGAACTGACGCGTCCTTCGACGTTGGGCGCACGTGTGTCCCGGCGCGCCAATCCGCTTGCCGAGTGGTTGCTGGCCGAGGGGCGCAATGTCGCGGAGACGCCGGAACTCCTCGGTGAATTGTACCGACGCGCGGTCGCCGGCGGGATATCCCTGTGGCGGGTCCAGCTCGTCATTCTGACCCTCCATCCCCAACTCGTCGGGACCCGCTACACTTGGCGTCGCGACGCCGACGCAGTTGAGGCGTCTCCGATTCCGCACGGAAGCCAGGACACGAAGGAATATCGGGCCAGCCCCTATGCCGGCATTTTCGAAGGCGCCGGGGGCATCCGCCGACGCCTCGACGTTCCCGGAGCCAAGCTCGACTTCCCGATTCTGGAGGAGATTCGCGCCGAAGGCGCGACCGATTACGTGGCCATGCCGTTCGCGTTTTCCGATGGCCAGATCAACGTGGTCACCTTCGCCTGCAACCGGCCCGGCGGCTTCGCAACCGACGAGCTGACACAGATATCCGAAATGCTGCCGGTTCTGGCGTGCGTTTTGGAGACCCACGCCTTGCACCGTACCGCCGCAACCTTGCTGCACACCTATCTCGGCAAGCATACCGGCGAGCGGGTCCTCAACGGCCTTATCAAACGGGGTGACGGTGAGGATATCAGCGCCGTGATCTGGTTTTCCGATCTGAGGGATTCGACGGTCATGGCGGACACCATGTCGCGCCAAGCGTTCCTCGGAATCCTCAACAGTTTTTTCGACTGCTTAGCCGGGGCCGTCTTGGATCACGGCGGCGAAGTGTTGCGATTCGTCGGAGACGCGGTGCTGGCGATCTTCCCGACCGGCGAGGCATCGGCCGCAATCACCGAGCGCGCCCGGAATTGCTGCAGCACCGAGGACGCCTGCCACGCCGCCCTGGCTGCGGCGATTGATGCCGAGGCGCGCATCCATGCCCTGAACGGCGCCCGAGCGGGACGGGGCGAGCCGGCGCTGCGCTTCGGCCTGGCGTTGCACGAAGGGGACGTCACCTATGGCAACGTCGGCATTCCAGAGCGGCTCGAGTTCACCGTCATCAGCGCCGCCGCCAACGAGGCCGCGCGCTTACAAGACCTGTGCAAAACCTTGGACCACTCCCTCCTCATCTCGGCCCAATTCAAACGCTGTTTTCCAGGGAAACTGGTATCGCTGGGCTTTCACGCGCTGCGCGGGGTCGGCACGCCCCAGGAAGTCTTCACCCTGCCCGCCGACTAGACGCTGGCGACGCGTTCGCGCCGGCGCGCGCTCAGGCGAAGCGCTCAATCGAAAACCGTGAGAGATCGAAGGTCGCGTTCTTACGGCAAAGCGTTTCGGCCACCAGCCGCCCGGTTACGGGTCCCAGCGTCATCCCGGCGTCGGCCGGGACCGCGTTGAAGAAGCCGGGGAAACCGGGCGCCTCGCCCAGGATCGGCCGCCCGTCGGTCTTGAGGTTGATGCCCGCCCAGCAGCGGATCAGGCGCAGGTGCGCGACCTCGGGCATGATCAGCATCGCGACCCACATGTTGCTCTCGATGCTTTGGCGAAGCACGCGCGGAAACCCGGTCTCGGGGTCGATACGCGCCGGCCAGCCGCCGCCGATAAGCAAGTTGCCGTTGCCCACCTGCTTGAAGGTGAGTATGCGGTCGGCGTGATAGACCAGGTGCTTCACCACCGGCGCCGTGGGCTCGGTGATGGTGCCCTGGATGCATTTTGTTTTCACGGGCAGGTCGATCCCCATCATGCCAGCGATGGCCGGCGTAAGGGGTCCGGCGGCGTTGACCACGCGGCGGGCGCGGATCACGCCCTTGTCGGTCCGCGCCTCGAAGCCTTGGTTATCGCGCGCGAGCGAGAGAAGCTCGGTGTGGCGGCGGATCCGCGCCCCGGCGGCTTCGGCGCCGCGCGCGAGCGCCAAGGTCGCGAGCAAGGGGTTCATCTTGCCCTCGTGCGGGCAGTGTCCGGCGGCGATGATGCGGTCCGACAAATAGGGTGCGATCGCGTGGACCTGGGCTTGGTCCAGGATCTCGACGTCGATCCCTTGGCGCCGCTCGCGCACTTGCTTGCGCTCCATGAAGCGGATCTGGTCCTCGGTCTCGGCGACCATCAGCCCGCCCTCGGCGCTGAGCTCGAAATCGTCGTCGAGATCGGCGTCGAGCTGCTTCCAGGTCCGGACCGCCTCCATGAACAGCGGCAGGGTCTCCTCGCGGCCGCGGATGACTTCCTCGGTATCCTCCTTGAAGATCATGGATTGGAGCTGCACGTGCAGGCTGCCGGCGTTGCGGCCCGAGGCCTCGGTGTTGAGATCGGTCCGGTCGATGACCAGGCACTCGCCGCCCTCGCGCGCAAAGTAGTACGCCGTGGCGCAGCCGATGACGCCGCCACCGACGATCAGCACGTCGGTCTCGTCCAACACCTCGTCTCGTTCACCCATGCGGCTTGCGAGTCCTCGTCTGAAACGCGTCGCCTCGCCCCGAAGAGGCCGGACGCGCGCGCAGGAATTCGTTTGGCGGGGCCGTCGTGGCGGCCTGCTGGCGCCCGGCTACTCGGCCACCGCCGGCAAGGCGTCCGCGAGGCTCAGGTCCAGCGCCGCAAAACCGTCGCGCAAGCGTGCCAGATGGACATCGGGAAGGGGGCGAAGCGGCAGCCGGGGATAGCCGCCGGGAAGCCCGCGCACGTTCATGGCCGCCTTGAACGACGCATAGATGTTCTGGCCCGGAACATCGACCAGGTCGCGCAAGGTGCGCGCCCGCGCCTGCAGCGTGCGTGCGCGTGCGTCGTCGCCGTTCACGGTCGCGAAGTAGAGCTCGGCCGCCTCCGCCCCCAAATAGTTCGCGTACGCCTCGACGTAGCCGTGCGCGCCCATGCGGACGGCAGCAAAGCCGTACTTCGACGCCGGGCCGATGAACACCCGGATGCGGTCGCCGGCGAGCTGCAGCGTCTTGTACCAGTTGACGAAGTCCTGCGAACTTTCCTTGAGCGCCACCACGTTTTCGATGTCGGCGATGCGCGAGACCAGATCGGGCGTCAGGAAATTCACCGTCGCGGACGGAATGTTGTAGGCCATGATCGGGATGTCGACCGCGTCCGAGACGCGCGCGAAATGGGCAACGATGTCGTCGTCCGAGGGTTTCACGAAAAACGGCGGCAGCAACAGGATCCCGTCGCAGCCGGCATCCTTGGCGGCCTGGGCCAGCTCGATCGCCTCGTCGGCGCGGTTGGCGCCGACGCCGCCCAGCACCGTCACTCGGCCTTGGGCCGCGTCCACCGCGATCTTGTAGACGCGCTTGCGCTCATCTGTGGTCTGGGCCCAGAACTCGCCCGTGCATCCGTCGGCAACCAGGCCCGTCAGCCCGTAGCCAACGCAAAGCTCGACGTTCAGCCCGTACGCCGCCTCGTCGATCGCCTGGTTCGAATCGAAAGGTGTTACGAGCGCGTTCCAGGGCCCGTGCCAGTCGACGCTGTTCTTGTCCATTGCGGTGATCCCTCAACTCGCGCCGCGCGGCCGTCACCATGCCAGCGAGGACGCGCGGTGGCAACGGGTTTGGGGGCCGCGCCCATCAGCGCTTCGCCGCGTCCACTTTCAAGTGCGCGCCGGTGATGGCGCGCGCTGCGGGCGCGGCGAGGAACACGGCCGCATCGGCGACGTCGGCGGGCTCGATCACGCGCCCGAGCGCGGTGGTCTCGACATAGTCGGTGCGCAGCACGTCCGCTTCGCTGATCCCCCGCGCGCGCGCCTTGCGGGCGACTTTGGCAAGGATCGGCTCGGTCATGACGGCGCTTGGGCAAAGGGTGTTGACGCGCACGCCGAACCGGCCCACCTCGGCCGCGACCGATTCGGTGATTGCCACCACCGCGCACTTGCTCGCCTCGTAGGCGCTGCGCTCGGGCGTCGCATAGCCGAGAAGCCCCACCCGGGACGAGACGTTGACGATCGCGCCCCGGCTCCGCTTCAGCGCCGGCAGCGCGTGCTTGATGCAAAGGATCACGCCCCGGACGTTGACGGCCATGGTCACGTCCCAGGCCGCCGCGTCCATGTCCTCGGCCATCCCGATGGGGCCTTGCACGCCGGCGTTGTTGACAAGGATATCCAGGCGTCCGAACGCGCCCTCGCAATTCGCGAACAACGCCGCGATCCGGCCTTCGTCGGCGACGTCGGTCGCCACGGCAAGGCCGCCGATTTCAACGGCTATCGCTTGCAGCGGCGCAATGCGGCGCCCGGCGACGACCACCTGGGAGCCTGCGTCCGCAAACGCGCGTGCGATCGCCGCGCCGATCCCGCTGCCGGCGCCGGTCACCACCGCGACCATGCCTTCGAGAACGCCGTTCACGCGCGATATTCGATCCCGGGGGGAAACTCGAGAGCCAGGTTGCTCTCGGGGCTCCGAACCTCAGGCGCTTTTCTTGATGCGCTCGTCCAGGACGCCGGCGCGCAACAAAACGTCGCGAAGCTGGGCGTTCTCGTCGCGCGTCAAGGGCTCGATGTGGTCGCGCGGCACCCCGCCCGGAACGCCGAGCATGTTCATGGCCGCCTTGATGCCCGCCGGCGGCTTGCCGATGGTCCACATCAGCGCATCGCTCACGATCCCGTAACGGGCATGCACGTCCATGCGCTCGGGCGGCGTCATGTCGTGGATCTCGAGAAACATCTCGTGGCACCGCGCGCCGAAGCACTCGGGCCCGGTACCCACGAACCCGCCGCCGCCCAACAGCAGCGCCGGTATCAAGGTGTCCTTGTGGCCGTAGAGCACCGGGACCCGGTCGCCCACCGCGAGGATCATGCGCTTGATGTGGTCGAAGTCGGTCGGCACGTCCTTGATGACCTCGACCGGAGCCACGTCGAGGATGCGGCTCATGAACTCGGGCGAGAGCGAGAAGTGCGAGAGGTGCGAGAGGTTGTAGACCATCATCGGCAGAGGCACTGCCTTCGCCACCTCCTTGAACCGCTCGAGCACCTTGGATTCGGACGAATCGTAAATCTGCGGCTGGCCGAGCGCGATGCCCGACGCGCCGGCCTCGGCCGCGATCTCGGCACGGCGGATGCACTCGGCGGTTGGGGTGCGCGTGACGTGCACAAAGTAGGGAATCCGATCCCCCACCGTGGCGGCCACGGTTTCTGTCACCTGACGAAGCTCGTCGTCGTCGAGCGCATAGCCTTCGCCGTTGCACCCGGCGATGAGCATGGTGTCCACCTTGACCACGTCGAGGTGATAGCGAAGCACGTCGGCATACCAGTCCAGCCGCAGCCCGCCGTTCTCGTCGAATGGCGTGACCGGTGCGGGCGAATGGATCTGGCCGCGGAATCGGGACTGCGTATAGGTCTTGTCGAAAGCCATGGTCCTGGCCCTTTCGTTGCGCGGCGCGAAGCGCGCATGAATCGGATCGGCGGCGCGTCGGGCAAACCCGGCCCCAGGGCACACGCCGGTTCCGTCACGCTATGTCCGGGGCCGATTCATGTCAATCGGGCGAACGGGGAAAAGGGGCGCACCGCCAAAGGCTTGCGCAATCGGCGCGAACCGCATCGCGGCCCGGCCGGGGTACGGCGGCGCCCGCCCGGGCGTTTGCAATGGCGTGGCCGAGACGCTATCGTTCGCGGATCCTTGTGCACCGGGCCCACGCGGACGGAAGGTCGCCGCGATCGCCGGTCGAAGAAGGTCCAGAACATCTCCCCGGGAGGCTCGAAAAATGGCCGGTCACGCAGTTTCCGCCACCACCTTTTCCTACATGTGGACCCATTCCGCAAAGGACGCACTCATCCACCTCGCGGATATGGGCTACAAGACCTTTGAGCTGCTGCTCTTCCCGCCGCACTGCTGGCCCGCCGACATGACGGCCGCCGAGCGTGGTGAGATCAAGACCGTGCTCGACGACCGCGGGCTTCGGGTGACCTCGTTCTGCTATCCGCTGATGGACAACAACCCGAACTCGCCGTGTAAGCACTTGCGCGATTACACCAAGGACCGCTACCGCGAGATCATCGACTTCGCGGGCGAGCTCGGCTGTCGCAACGTCTGCATCATCCCGGGCGTGGTGACGAACCTGATCGACCCGCCGTTCGAATGGGCCCGGGACTGGTTCGTCGAGGCGCTCGACGAGCTCGGCCAGCACGCCGAGGGCGCCGGGGTCGATCTCGGAGTCGAGAACGTCCCGTTCGCGCTGCTGCCGACGGTGGACCAGTGCCTGGATGTGATCGAGAGATGCGGCCGCGCCAACGTCGGCATGAATTACGACGTCTGCAACGCGGTCTGCATCAAGGAGGATCCGGCCGACGGCATCCGCAAGATCGGCAAGGAGCGCCTTTGCAACCTCCACATCTCGGACACGCCCAGCGACAAGATGCTGCACGCGCGCCTCGGCACCGGCATCGTCGAACCGGCGCCCATCAGCAAGGCGTTGAACGATATCGGCTACGAAGGGCACACGGTGATCGAAATCATCGCCGATTTGCAAATCGCGGGGAACGACCCCGACCAGGATTTGATTATTAGCAACCAGATTCTCGCCGAAAGCGGCTGGGAGCCGCTGGCGGCGTAGTTAAGGAGGAGGGAACATGAAAACGTTTCGCGGCAGCTACACCGTCATGTTGACGCCGTTTACCGAAGACGGCTCGGCGGTGGACGAAAAGGCGCTCCGCCGCTTCGTCGACTGGCAGATCGACAACGGCGTTCCGGGGCTGATCGCGCTCGGCTCGACCGGCGAATTCCTGAGCGTGACGCGGGAAGAACGGACCCAGATCATCTCCGCCGTCGTCGAACAGAGTGCGGGGCGCGTGCCGGTCCTCGCCGGCACCATGAACGCCCACACGCCGACGGCGGTAGAGTACTCGAAGGAGGCCGAGGAACTCGGCGCCGACGGGCTGATGATCATCTCGCCCTACTACTACACCCCGACCGAGGACGAGATTTTCGCCTACTACGCCGCCATCTCGGAAGCGATCTCGATCCCGATCATGCTCTACAACAACCCCTTTGCGGCGAAGGTTGATCTTTCGCCCGCCCTCGTGGCGCGGATGACGAAATCGCTCGAAAACATCCGCTACATCAAGGAATCGAGCGGCGATCTGACCCGGGTGCAGACCATCCGCGAGCTTACCGACGACGTGATGACGGTGTTCGCCAGCATCTACTACGAGGGCTTCCTGCTCGGCTCCAAGGGCTGGGTCTCGCCCCAGGGCAATTATCTCCCGCGCCAGTCGGCCGATTTCTTCAACTTCATGTTCGAAGGCCGCATGGAGGAAGCGCACCGGCTCGCCAAGATCTTCCAGGCCATCGACTCCACCCAGGCCGAGGGCCACCCGACCTATGGCCACCAGGACTACGGCAAGGTGTTGTGCCGCATGGTGGGACAGCCGATCGGCGAGGTGCGCCCGCCGCACATGCCGATCCGCAAGCTGGGCGAGGAAGGCAGGAACAAGATCGCGCGGCTGCAAAAGCTGCTCGAGGACGCCGGTGCCCTGATCACCGAGAAGGCAGCCTGACGAGAGCCGCGGGCGCGCGCCAAGCAGCCGAGCCACGGTCGCCCTCGTGTCGAGGGACGGGCGTTGCGAGGTGTCGCGAGGCGTGTGCCCGGGTTGAATACAGGCTGCCGGGGGCCGCATCGCATTCGCGGCCTATTCGATTGGTCGGTGATTTCCGCCCGCGCCCCTTCAGGGTGCGCCCCACAAGCGTAAACGTGGCTCGGCGTCGGGGCGCAAAATGCGCGGAGAGGTGTTTTCTTTCCGGACGCGCATGACGCGTATCATGACTGTGCGCGCGCGAGCGTTTCCCACTCCGCCGCGCCATCGACGTAGCGCTGATGAAATTCCGCCAGACCCGGATTGTCCGCGGTTCTTTGCGCGAAGGCCTTCATCACCGGGACTTGTTTCTCAGCGAAAGTGTAGATATCGACTTTCGGGAGCCTGGGGATAAGGGTGGAGAAGGCGACCAGAACCCAACCGCCGCCCGGTTTCAACGCGATCTTTTGAAGTTCCATTCTCAGTGACGGCACGCTGTCGAGCAACCATTCGGCGTAAGGCTTCAAAATCGCCGCGTCACGGACAAGCCGTTCGCGCTCAACTTCGAAGTCTTCCCGATCAATGATGCTTGTGTCCCGATAGACAACCGGCGCCTCGTCCGACGTATCACACACCCAGCCGGACCGGGGAATCATCAAATCATCCTGGTCCTTCTCGTCACGGTAGGCCGAGAACGGCATGGTCCGACACCTCTGGGGCTTCACGGCGTGGATGGCGCAAAGCCCCTCTTCGGTCAGCTCGGGACAGGGAAAGGTGCGCGGAATGTGGGCCGTTGGCGCTATCCGAACGGCTGCCAGCTTGCGTTTCTTGAGCTGTATCGTGATTCCCAGATCGGCCGTGACGCGGAAGGACCGCCCTCCCTGGCGCACCGGCGTCCACATCACGACCAGCGGGAATTTGTCGGCATGGGCGAGCGCGTCATCGATCGTCAGCGGCAACAGGCCGTGACAGCACTTACCGCACGCGGTGCAGGAGAAACGGCGTTCCACGGTTTCGATCCGCCTCCTAAACTCCGCAGCATTTCTTGTATTTCTTGCCGGACCCGCACGGACAAGGCTCGTTGCGCCCCACCTTCTCGACCCGGCGAGGTTTTCCCTTGGGGTTCATCTTGCCATCGACGTAGACCCACCGCCCCTCTTCGCGGCGGAAATTCGATCGTTCGTGATGAATCTGCAACGCGCCGTCCTTCTTGAAGCGCGCCGCGAACTCGACCGTGCCGGTGTCGTCGTCCTCGCCGCCGCTAAAGGTGTCGCGAATCTCCAGGCTGACCCATTCAACCGACTTGGCCGTGCTTTCGGCCGCTGAGCGGTTGAAGTCGTCGCGCACTTCCTTGGCATGGGTGCGTTCGATGTAATCCAGATCGCCTTGAACGAACGCCGCGAAGCGCGATCGCATCAGCGCTTCCGCGCTTGGCGCGGGCGCACCCCCAATGATGGGGCCGCAGCATTGGTCGAAATCGGAGCCGGAGCCACAGGGGCACTGAGCCAAGGTACGTACCTTCCTTATCCTATGGAGCGGAAAGGCTTATCGCGCTTTTTGCGGACCGCCCGCCGGTGGTGATTGCGGGTCTCTCCGACCTCGCCGACGACTGCGGCGCCGTGAAGTGAAACAATATCCGATTGAAGGGAGGACGCGAGTATGGATCTCAGGACACCCTGATCGGTCTCGAAAACGATCGGAACAATATCGAATCCGACACCAAGCGCCCGAGACTATCGGGCATGGCCGATCGGCGATGACGCGACCGGTGACGGGTCGGCGGACCGCCGCCGCACCCTCCCGCCGTCATGCCCATGCTCGTCACGAGCATCCACGATATCGGGATCGCGCGTGGGTTTGCGAAGACGTGGATGGCCGGGACGCGGCCCGGCCATGACGCGACCGGTGACGGGTCGGCGGATCGCGCCTAGGCGATTCCGACCGACCACGATCCGGTCTATGCGTCGAGCTTCGCCTTTGCGGTCTGCCAGGCGTCGAGTTTGGCGCGCGCGCCGTTGGTCGCCGGGTTCATGGCTTCGTCATGATTGGCCCGCTTCGCGGTCAGCTCGATGACGTAGCCGTTCGGATCGCGGAAGTAGATCGAATCGATGAAATGGTGATCCGCAATGCCGCGGGTTTCCATCCCGGCCGCCTTTCCCTTCTCGAACATGGCGTGCAGCGCGTCGGGTTCGACCTCGAGCGCGATATGCAGGTCGTAATCGTGCTGTTCCTTGAACGCGAAGGGTTGGTCCGGCGCCTCGAAGAACGCCAAATAGGAGCCGTCGTCGAGCCGATAAAAGGTATGGAGCGCGTTCGTCTTGCGCCCCGTCTTGGTCTCGCCGATCTCGAGGGTGCCCGACAGCGGCAGCCCGAGAAAGTCCTCGTAGAACGCGCGCGTCTCCTCTGAATTCCGGCAGCGATAGGCGTTGTGGTGAAGTCCCTTGATCATGCTCTCCTCGTGCATTCGCGAAACCGTTGGTGTGGCGGGGCGATCTCGGCGAGGAAAGACGGACCGGCTCGCCGCCGGGCCTCGGTTCGTCCCGCTCCGGGGCTCGATCATAGCACGGATGCGGTTGCGACGCAATCGCGCCAAGTGCGCGCATGGGCGGCACCCGTTCGCCGTCCGAGGCGGCGGGCCTTAGACGAGGACGCGCAAGTGTGGCGCCGGCCGGCCGCTCTTAAACTCGTGCAAGACGCGCTGGGCGAGATCGGGATAGCGCTCGACCAGCAGATCGAGCATGTCGTCGGCGTCGGCCTCGCTCGTCTCGTAGGCCCCCGCCGCCGTGCACAAGGCGCGGGCGATCAATTCGTCGGTGCGGTTCGCAAGTTCCATCGGACGTGCTCCCTATTCGGTCGCTCGTCGCGTTCGCGATTCCGCAAAGGTGCAGAAACCGCGTCATCGCGGAACCCTACGCCGCCGGCGTTACCAATCCCTTACCTGACCCCGTGCCGTCGCCGCGCGCCCGGCCCCGCGCCTTGGGACGCGCGCGCGCCCACTACTCGTTCCTCCGGACCGGGATTTCCATCCCGTCCTCGCCCCAGATCAGGGTGCCGGTGAAGATCTCGCCCATATCGGCGATGGTGCGCTCGCGAATCCCGTCGACGTCGGTCTCGATCGGAAAATGGCTCGCCACCAGGGTGCGCACGCCGGCATCTCTGGCGAGCTCGGCGACCGCGCGGTGAGGCATGGCGGCGAGGTCGGAGCCGGGGTTTTCCATGCGCACGCACATTTGCACAAGCACGTCGGCGTCGCGGGCGATGGTGTGCATGGCGTCGCACGGCCCGCAGTCGCCGGAATAGGCGAAGACGCCGTCGTCGGCCTCGAGTCGGTAGGCGTAGCACGGGAGATAGGGCTGCACGTGGGGCACGCTCGCCAGAGTCAAGCGCCAGTTATCGCCTTCGACGGTGTCGCCCTCGGAAAGCTCGATCACGCCGGTCTCGGGCAGCGCGCGCTCGCCGGTGCCGCCGCGCCGGTGATAGAGACCGACGCTGGTGGGATGCTGGGTCCGCGCGATCAGGTCGTCGGCGAAGGCCCCTTCGGGCCCGAACAAGCGGTCGATGAACTTCTGCAGGCCCGGCGGTCCGTGGATCTTCATCGCCGCCAGCTTGCCCGCCGCCATGTCCCAGCGGTTGAGGAACAACCGGATCAGATCGGCGCAGTGGTCGTAGTGCAGGTGCGTGATGAAGACGTGGGTCACGTCGGTGCAGTTGATGCCGACCTCCATCAGGCGCTGGTAGGCGCCGGGGCCGTGGTCGAACACGATCACGTCGCCGCCGGTCCGGACAACGTAGCCCGACGAGACCCGTTTCAACGAAGGATCGGGGACGCCGGTCCCCAGAAGATGCAGTCGCATGGCCACCTCACTATTGGACGATCGCGCCCAGCTATAGCAGTATTGTCCGCTGCTTGACACGGACCGCGGCACAATAGTCGAATGGCCGTCCGTGTTTGCAGGCCGAACGCCGTACCGAACCCGCCCACGCCGACCGAGGCACCCGCGATGGCGAACACGATCCCAGGCGTCCTGACCCTGGTCGAGCCGACCGGCGACGAGGCGCCGGTGGTGTTCGATTCTCCGCACAGCGGCAACGAATTTCCCGCCGATTTCGCATCCATCGTCCCCGAACATCGGCTCCGGGCCGCCGAGGACGCCTTCGTCGACGATCTTTACGCCCAAGCCCCGGCGCTCGGCGCGGCGCTTCTCAGCGCGCGCTTCCCGCGCACCTACATCGACCCCAACCGAAGCGTCACCGACCTCGACCAGGCGATGATCGAAGGCGACTGGCCGGATCCCCTAGCGCCCGGCGACAAGACGGTGAAGATGGGAAGCGGGCTCATCTGGCGCACCTGCTATCCGGACCTCGAGATGTACGACCGCAAGCTCACGGTCGCCGAAGTGCACGGGCGGATCGAGTCCTACTACCGGCCCTACCACGCCGCGCTCGCGGCCCGCGTCAACGCGTTGCACGAAAGGCACGGCAAGGTCTGGCACGTCAACTGCCATTCCATGCCGTCGGTGAGCTCGGCCAAGTCGCCCGAAGGCCGCGCCGGTGTCGAGCGGCCCGAGTTCGTGCTCGGCGACCGCGGGGGCAGAACCTGCGCGCCCGAATTCACAGAGCTCGTCCGCGGTACCCTCGCGCACCTCGGCTACGACGTCCGGCTCAACGATCCCTACAACGGCGCCGAGCTGGTGGTTGCCTATTCCGCGCCCGCGGCCGGCCGCCACAGCCTGCAGATCGAGATCAAGCGCGCGCTCTATATGGACGAGGAGGCGATCGAGCGGAACGCGGGCTTCGCACGTCTCAAGGCCGATCTTGCGCGGCTGATCGCCGCGATCTGCGACTTCGCCAGGAACGCCAAGTTCGCTTGAGCGAACCAAGCCTGAGAGGAACAAACCCATGGCGCCCAAGGACTTCCCTTCCGAGACCTTCGCCGCCACCCGCGCGCACCGGCCGAACGTCATGGCGACTCGCCACGTAGTGGCCGGGGGCCATCCGTGGACGGCCCAGGCCGGCTTCGAAATCCTTGAGGCAGGTGGCAACGCGTTCGACGCCGGCGTTGCGATGGGGATCGCGACCAACGTTCTGGAAAGCCATTTCACCTCGTTCTCGGGCGTCGCGCCCTCGCTCTTGTATTCGGCCGAACGCCGGGAAGTGGTGGCGATTAGCGGAGTCGGCGTTTGGCCCAAGGCCGCCTCGGTCGCGTTCTTCCGCGACAACCACGAAGGCCGGATCGAGGGGATCTGGAACGGAATCGTGCCCGGCGCGCCCGACACCTGGCTCACGGTGCTCGAAGAATTCGGGACCATGTCCTTTGCCGACGTCGCCGGCGCGGCCATCCGCTTCGCCCGCGAAGGGTTCTCCATGTACCCCTTCATGGCCCACATCATCGAAACGACGGCCGACCAATACCGCCGCTGGCCGTCGAACGCCGCCATCTACTTGCCCCAGGGAAGGCCCCCCAAGGTGGGTGAGATGTTCGTGCAGGCCGATCTCGCCACCACCCTTCAGTACCTTGCCGACGAGGAAAGCGCGCACCGAAGCGACGGCCGCAAGGCCGGAATCGAGGTGGTGCGCCGGGCCTTTTACGCCGGCGACGTGGCGACGCGCTTCGCCCGCTTCCACGCAGACAACGGCGGCCTTCTGACCGCCGAAGACATGGCCGGATTCCGCATGCGCTTCGAGCCGCCGAGCCGGATCCGCACGCGGGGCATCGACGTGTACGCGGGCGGCCCTTACAGCCAAGGCCCCTCGATGCTGCAGGCGCTCGCGATCGTCGAGGGGTTCGAACTCGCGGCCATGGGCCACAACTCGGCCGACTACGCGCACACGCTTCTCGAGGCCTTCAAGCTGGTGGCCGCCGACCGCGAGGCCTGCTTCGGCGACCCGTACCTTCTCGACGTGCCGCTGGAAGGGCTTCTGTCTGCGGACTACGCCGCCGAGCGCCGCGCGATGATCCGCCCCGGCGAGGCCTGGCCGGACATGCCGCCCGCGGGCGCGCTCGCAGGTCCCGCTTGGCCGACGAAGGGCGACGCGGCCGCCGGTTTGCGGGCCGGAGCGACGCAAGCGGCTTCGGGCGAAGCGGCCCTTTCCAACACGTCGTACTTCTGCGTGATCGACCGCGAAGGCAACATGTTCTCGTCGACTCCCAGCGACGGCCAGGGCCAGGGTCCGGTGGTCCCAGGCACCGGACTCGTGCCCTCGACCCGCGGACTCGCGTCGTGGACCGACCCGGACCATCCCAACTGCGTGGCTGCGGGCAAGCGGCCGCGCCTCACCATGGGCCCGGCATTGGCGATCGAAGGCGACGAGGTGTTCATGCCCTTCGGCACGCCGGGTTCCGACGTGCAGCTACAAGCGATGCTACAGGTGTTTCTGAACGTCTTCCTGTTCGGTATGGATCCGCAGACGGCGGTCGAGGCGCCCCGATTCGCGAGCTACAGCTTTCCCGCCGCCTTCATGCCGCACGGCTACGATCCGGGCGCGGCCAAGGCGGAACCCGGCTTGGGACCGGACGCGTTCGATGCGCTGAGCGCGCGCGGCCACAAGATTGCGTGGTGGGAGGAGCGCGCATGGCCCGCAGGCTCAGTGTGCATGATCCACAAGGACCTCGAGTCCGGGGTCATGCGGGCCGCCGCCGATCCCCGCCGCACCGCCTACGCCGCGGGCTGGTAGGTGGGGAAATGCGGCCGCCGGACCCGAGAGCACCGATGACGGAACTTGTCCCCGATCCCTTGGCAGACGGAGGCATCGCCGGCTTCGGTGCGGAGTTTCGCGCGCTTAACGCCTCGGCAGAGGCCGTGACGGCCGCCTATCTCGCGCGCATCGAGGTCCTGGATCGAAGGCTCGGTTGCTTCGAGACGGTGATGGCGGATTCGGCGCTGGCCCAAGCCCGCGCCATGGACCGACTGTACGCGGCGGGCACCGATCTGGGCCCGCTGATGGGCGTTCCCGTCGCCATCAAGGACATCGTCGCGGTGGACGGCGCGCCGACGACCGCCGGATCGAACGTGGCCGTGGACGATCTGATCGGGCCCGAGGGATCGTTCGTCCGCGCACTCAAGCAGGCGGGATGCGTGATCCTCGGCAAGACCCGGACGCCCGAGTTCGCCAACGGCGGCGGCCGGTTCGCGATCTCAAGCGTCCGCCCGACGCCGTGGAACCCGTGGGACGCAAAGACTCAACGGGTTCCGGGCGGATCATCGAGCGGCTCAGCCGTGGCGGTTGCCGCGAGGCTCTGCGCCTTTGCCGTCGGCTCCGACACCGGCGCCTCGGTACGCGCGCCGGCCGCGCTTTGCGGCGTCTTCGGGCTCAAGACCACGGTCGGGTTGTGGCCCTTGGATGGCGTCTTTCCGCTGTCGCGGAGCCTGGATACGCTCGGCATCCTCACGGCCATCGCGGCGGATGCGGGCGTCGTGCTCGGTGCGATCCATGGATCGCCGCCGCTTGACGTGGCATCGCCGCGGGGCCTGCGCCTGGGCTTGCCGGAGACGTCGTTCTTCTTCGAGGGCTTGGATCCGCGCGTTCGTTCCCGTACCGACGCGGCGCTGGATGCCTTGCGGGGCGCGGGCGTCGAACTCGTGCCCGTCGCCTGGCCGGAAGTCCCCCAGGTGGCCAAGCACATGTCCGGCGTGGTCGCGGCCGAGTTCATGGCGGGTATGGGGCGCGAGCGCTTCGAAGCCGTCCGCAAGCAAATGGATCCGTACGTCGCGGCCGGTCTGGCGGCGGGACTCGAGACCCGGGCCGTAGATTACGTGAACGCGATCCGGGGTTATCACGCTTACTCGCGCGCGGCCGCCGAGCGGATGGCGGGCGTGGATGCGTTCGTCACCCCGACGGTGGCGATCGTCGCGCCTGCGGTCGCGTGCTTCGAGGACCGGGACTTCTACGACCGCCATTCTTCGATCGGGATGCGCAACACCCGGCCCGCTTCATTCGCGGGGCTTTGCGCCACGTCGAGCCCGGTTCAAGGGCCGGAGCCGGGCCTGCCCGTCGGGCTCCAAGTCATCGCCCCAGGGTTCGCCGAAGCCCGCGCGATCGCGATCGCCGGGACCATCGAGAAGGCGGTCGGCCCGCCGTCGAGACCCGAGCTTGGCCCGTTCGTGGAGGGGGCGGGATACCGCGAATGAGGAAATCGGCCGCCCCTTTCGCAAAATAAGGACCGACGGGGGAATAAATGCGCTGGCAGAAAACACTGACCGTCGTAGGCGCCCACGCCGAGGGCGAGGTCGGCAACGTGATTACGGGCGGGATTACCGACGTACCGGGCGCTTCGATGTTCGAGAAGAAGGAGTATCTCGAACGCGAGGCGGATGGGATCCGGCGGATGCTGCTGTTCGAGCCTCGCGGCGGACCTTGCCACGCGGTCAACATCGTGCTGCCGCCGACGTTGCCCGAGGCCGATGTCGGCTTCGTCATCATGGAGGCCACCAAGTACCCGGCCATGTCCGGATCGAACACGATCTGCGTCGCGACCGTGGTGCTGGAAACCGGCATCAGGCCGATGATCGAGCCGGAAACGCGCCTGGTGATGGAAGCGCCGGCCGGCTTGGTCGAGACGCGGTGCCGGTGCCGCGACGGCAAGGTCGAAGAGGTCCGGTTCACAAATTTGCCCGCCTTCGTCTTGAGCAGCGGGCACGCGCTCGAGATCGATGGCATCGGGACGGTGCACCTCGACATCGGCTATGGCGGGATCTTCTATGCGATCGTCGAGGCCGGCGATCTCGGTTTCGCCGTCACCGCGGACGAAGCCCACGCCATGGCCCAGGCCGGCCTCACGATACGGGATGCTTGCAACGCGCAGATCGAGGCGGTTCACCCGGCCGATAAGCGCATTCGCGGCGTCACCAACGTTCTGTTCGCAGGCCCGCTCGAACGGCGCGAGGGGCGCTTGCGCGCGCGCAACGCGGTGGTCTGCGGCAACGGGCGCCTCGACCGCTCGCCGTGCGGAACCGGCACTTCCGCCCGTCTCGCGCTCCTCCACGCCAAGGGCCTGATCGGCGAGGGCGAGACGTTTGTGCACGAATCACCCTTCGGCACCCATTTCTCGGCCGAGATCGTGGCAACCACGACCGTCGGCGACCGCGCGGCCGTGATCTCGACCATCGCCGGGCAGGCGTGGATCACGGGAATCATGCACTACGGGCTCGATCCCACCGACCCGTTGCCCCAAGGCCACACGCCTTCCGACGTCTGGTTCCAAAGTTAGGGCGCACGCCCCAGTCCGCGAGGCCCGTTGACGAGCCCGCTCGCTATTTGCCCGCGTTTGCGAGCCGCATGTTGCCGATCCGGTCCACGCGCGCCGACCATCCCGGCAGGATCCAAGTGGTGCTGTCGTCCTGCTCGATGATGGCCGGGCCGACGATCGCAGCCCCTTCGCCCAGGTCCCCGCGCAGGTAGACCGGAGCGTCGTGGTAGGCGCCTTCGTGGTAGACGCGCCGCTTCGAGATCGGCTCGGGCTTCGCACACTTGACCGCTTCGGGGAGCGTGATGGGCGGGATCTTGCCGGTCACGCGCACCCGCTCGGTGGTCACCTCGACGCCGCTTTCCAGATCGCGAAAGCCGTAGATCCGCTCGTGCTCGTGGTGGAACAGCTCGGAGATTTCGTCTGCGTCGGGTTGCGTGCGCAGGCTGTCGGGGATCGCCACCTGCAAGTCGAAGGCCTCTCCCTTGTAGCGCATGTCGGCGGTCGCCTGGAACCCGGTCTCGCCGAGGATGTCGCCCTCGGTCTCGATCCAGGCCGATGCCTCGGCTTCGAGCGAACGGAAGATCTCGCCCAACTGGGTCACCGCCTGATCCCCATCGGCAAACCGCAAGTGGCGCGAGTGCACGTAGTCGCGCTTCACGTCGGCGAGGATCGCACCCATGGCGCAGAACGTGCTCGGCGCCGCCGGGATGACGACGGTCTCGAGCTGCGCTTCTTCGGCGAGCAGGTTGGCCTGGGTCGGACCGGCGCCCCCGAACGCCATGATCGCGAAGTCGCGCGGGTCCTCGCCGCGCTGCGACAACCCCTTGTAAAGCTCGGTCGACATGATGGCGGTGGTCACACGCAGCGCCGCCTCGGCGGCCTTCACCGCCCGGTCCTCGCCCTCGATCCCGATTTTGTCCGCGATTCCTTCGAGCGCCGCGCGCGCCGCGTCCACGTCTAGCGTCATGCGCCCGCCGAGGAAGTGGTCGGGGTGGATGTAGCCCACCAGAAGGTAGCAGTCGGTCACCGTCGGCTCGGTCCCGCCGCGCCCGTAGCAGACCGGGCCCGGATCGGCGCCGGCGCTGTGCGGGCCCACCTTGAGAACCCCTTGCGGGTCGACCCAGATGATCGAACCGCCGCCGGCGCCGATCGCCGAGACGTTGACCACCGGCAGCACCAAGGGGTAGTCGCCGACGTGGGTGGACATGGAGTATTCGGGCTCGCTGCCCTTGGTGACGGCGACGTCGCAGCTTGTGCCGCCCATGTCGACGGTGATGATGTGCTCGTGCCCGGCTTCGGCCGCGACCCGGGTCGCGGCGACGACCCCGGACGCCGGCCCCGAGAGTATGGTCTCGATCGGCCGGTCGCGGGCGGTCTCGATGCTCAAGGTCCCGCCGTTATTGGCGGTTATGTAGATGGGCGCGGCCACGCCCACCTCGGCAACCCGGTCCACCAGAAGCCCCAGGTAGTCGTCCATCAGCGGCTGGACGAAGGCGTTCATGATCGCCACCAGCGAGCGCTCGAATTCGCGCCGCTCGGGCCACACGCGCGCCGAATCGGTGACCGGCACGCCGGGAAGGTGGCGGCGCAGCTCCTCGGCCACCTGTTGCTCCATCTCGGGGTGGACGTAGGAGTGGAGCAAGAGCACGGTGACCGCGTCGATGCCGTGGTCCTTGAAGGCCGCGGCGATGGCCTCGATCTCGCCCGGCGCCGGGCGGCCGATGATCTCGCCGTCGGCGCGGACGCGGGCCTGGGTCTCGTAGATCAGGTCGCGGGTGACCAGCGGTTTTTCTTTCTGGATCATGAAGTTGTACGAGTTGGCGAGGCGCGCGCGCCCGATCTCGAGGATACCGCGGTGGCCTTGCGAGACCACGAGCCCGACCTTGGCGCCCCGACCTTGGATGATCGCGTTGACCAGAAGCGTCGTCCCGTGGACGACCAGCTCGACGTCTTTGGGATCGACGCCCGCCTTCTCGATCAGGGGCGGCAGGCCGCGGCGGACCGACATCGAAGGATCCGCCGGCACGCTCGGCTCCTTGTAATGGGTCAGCGCGCCGGTTGTCAGGTTCGCGAGCACGAAGTCGGTGAACGTGCCGCCGACGTCGATACCGATTCGGCATCGGGTGCCTGCCATCGTCTCTTCCTCCCCATACCGAGTTTCTCGTGAGGCGCGCCGGTTCCGGAATGGAGCCCGCGTTCGATGCTTGTGGTGGCCGAGATTATGGACGCCGGGTCGCCGTGTCAAAGATATCTAGCGGCCCGACGCGCCGACCGGCGGACCGGTGGGCGCGATGCGAATATCGGGACGCACGCGCTTATACGGGATATCGCGGGTGTCGGCCGTATTGGGCCCCGGCGCCACGACGACCAGCACCTCGCTCGCGATGGGCTCGAAATCGGCGCGGAAGTGAACCGAGCTCTTGAGCGCCAGAATCTTCTGCGCCTCGGGCTCGATCCCGAGATGGCGCAGGATGGAACGATCGGCGGCCTGGGCGCGGTTGGTCGCGACGACGACGACGACGCCGCCGATGCGCAGGAGCGCGGTCGGACCCAGGCGCATGCGGATCCCGGCGTACATGGGCCCGGTGCCGGTGAACGCGCCGTCGGTCAGGTTTTCCACCCGGAAACGCCCGACGAAGGGATCGTTGCCCGGGTCGGCGGACTTGCCGCCGAGGGAGAGGTCGAGCTCGGCGCCGACGCCGGCCGCGTGCGCGCGCCCGGCGGCTTCGGGGTCGTGAACGATGGCCACGATCGCATCCTCGGCGGACGCGGCCACCAGGGCCGCGAGCAGGCCAACGGTGTCGGATGGCGACCCGGCGCCGGGATTGTCCTGGGTATCGGCGAGAACCACGGGCTTGCCGGTCCGGGACGCGACCGCCATGGCGTGGCGGACCGCGTCATCGGGGTCGTGGAACGGGTCCACGAATTCGTTTTCGCGGCCGATCACCTCCTCGTAGAGCGCGCCGATGGCGATGTCGGCGGCGGACTGGGTGCGGCCGTAGCCGAAAACCGTGGGGCCCGAGTGGTGGATGTCGGCGAGCGGGAAACCGGCGGCGTAGCTCAGCACCCCTACATCGTCCCACTTGAGCGATTCCAGCGCCCGAATGATCGATCGCGTGGGCTCGGTCTCGGTGCACTGCCAGGTCAACGGGATCAGGAACGGGATCTGGCGGTAGGCCTTGAAGGTGGCGCCGTCGCCGCGAATGAGCCCGTCGAGCTGTTGCGCCGCGCGCGCGCCCGTCGCCGCCCGATCCACGTGTGGGTAGGTCCGGTAGCCGACGAGTCCGTCGGCGAGCGCCATCATCTCGGGCGTCACGTTGGCGTGGTAGTCGAGCGAGGCGGCGACCGGAACGTCGCGCCCGACCGCGTCTCGGACGCGGCGCAACAGCTCGCCCTCACCGTCCTCGAAGTCGTCGGCCACCATGGCGCCGTGCAAATCGAGATAGACGGCGTCGAGGTGTCCCGCGCCGCGAAGGTCTTCGATTATCATCGCGGCCACCGTCTCGTAAGCGCGCCGAGTCACCTGCGCCGATGGCATGGTGCCCGCCAGCGGCAGCGGAACCATCTCGTGGCCGCGTCCGCGCGCTTCTTCGACGAAGCCCGCGATCGGGATATTGGCGCCGCCGATGATCTCCAGGAGCGCCGGTCCCCGCGTCAAGGGCGGGATCGGCCCGCCCCCCTTCTCGAAATCTTCGAGATCGGCCTTCGCTTGCGCGAAGGTATTGGTCTCGTGCTGGAAACCGCCGACGGCGATTCGCGCCATTCCCCCTCCTCCGATTCGTTCTCCGGAACCCCTGATCGTCGATGCGAAACGTGTCCCGGACCCCGATGGTGATCGAATCGGGGCGCACGCGCAATCGCCGACTACCGTCGAAGCCTGGGATTCAAGACGTCGCGAGCGTGATCGCCCATCAGGTTGATGCTCAGGATCAAGATGACGAGTGCGATACCGGGATAGATGCTGATCCAGTACCGCCCACTCAGCATGTAGTCGAAGCCGTTTGCGATCACGGTCAACGACGTGGGCGGCATCCCGATCCACTGGCAGGGCAACATCGTCGCGACCCGGAATGATTTGAAAATCCAGGTCCGCGCAGATCAGTGGGTCCTGGCGGAGAACGTCTCGAAGATGTAAGCGGCGCGGATCGAGTAAGGAAAGGGCGGCTCCCGACGCCCGGGGCTGCCCTTTCTCTTGGCCCGCGCGTTACTCGGCGGCGCGTTCGACCTTCTCGCCGAGGAATTCGGCGACGGCGGCTTCGAAGCGGGCGCGGATCGCGTTCGGATTGCTCATCACTTCGTCGAGCGGCGGTCCCTCGGCCGCCCGCGACAGGTTCGGGACCGCAGTCTCGAAGATCCGGCGCCGGGTCTGCCAACGAACCGACGCCGGCAATGCGAACAGGCGCACGTTCAGCGCATTCATGGTCTCGTCGTCAAAAACCGCCTCCCAGGCTTCGCGCTCGGGCCCAAAGTCGAACTCGGCGTGTACGTTGTCTTTGGGTCGGCTCTTGCGCAACGCTTTGGTCGCTTCG